>OIYX01000240.1_pt1 | contig 20235 bp, 16 predicted proteins | sample 1588431 | NCBI WGS metagenome assembly OIYX01 (sample SAMN03283241) | human gut metagenome | biome: human-associated habitat; material: feces | host: Homo sapiens | place: Peru | collected 2012
TGGCCGCAGGTCTTCCCCGCCGAGCCGAAGCTGGGCGGCGACGCGAAGCTGATGGGGGCGATTCGCCGGGCGCGGGAGGCCGGCTATCTCATCGTGCCGCACGGGAACTTCTACGAGGGGTACACGGTCTCCGCCGACTGGGACGGCGAGTGGGCGCTGAAGGACGCGAACGGCCTCCTGCGTCCGACGCGCAACGGGAAGGTGACGTGGGGCGGCGGCCGTCCCTACTACATGTGCCCGCAGCGCGCCTACGAGAAGTTCTGCACGCGCGACATCCCGCGCATGGCGGCCTTCGGGTTCACGGGCATCGGCTACTTCGACGTCGTCTCGATCAGCGAGCCGCTGCGCTGCGACGATCCGCGCCATCCGTGCACGCCGGCGGACGGCGCGAAGTTCTGGGGCGCGTGCGCGGCGGTGTCCCGGCGCGACCTCGGCGGCTTCGCGAGCGAGAGCGGCGGCGACTGGCTCGCCGGCAACCTGGACTATGCGCTCTACGCCTACTTCGGCGATCCGCAGAAGATCGAGCGTGAGTACGCGGCGGGCAAGGGCCTCGCGAAGCGCGTCGTGCCGATCTGGCAGATCGTCTACAACGGCATCATCGCCAACAATCCGTTCACGACGACGATGAACGCGACGATCAAGGACCGCGTTGCGCAGCTCCAGCTCGTCGAGTTCTCGGCGCGTCCGTGCTTCTACTTCTATTCGAAGTTCAAGTCGGACGGGAAGAGCTGGATGGGCGACGAGGATCTCGTCTGCGCGACGGACGACGAGCTGCGCTATTCGGTCAAGAAGGTCAAGGAAGGCTGCGACCTCTACGAGAAGCTCAAGCATCTCCAGCTTGAGTTCATTGAAGACCACGCGGCGGTCGCCCCCGGCGTCTTCCGCACGCGCTACGCCAACGGCGAGTCGGTCCTCGTCAACGAGGCGACGGTCGGCGCGAAGGACTGGGCCCTGGTCAAGGAGAGGCCCCAGACAAAGTAATGGCAGCATCTCGGCGAAGTGGCGGCCTCGCGATTCGGGCCGCCTTCTTTTGGTATAATGTGCGGTGACTGAAAGGAAACGCAACTATGCTGACGTGGATGGATTCGCTGAAGGGGCGCTCGATGATGCGCCTCGCGTCGTTTACCGACGAGGAGATGAAGAACCTGATCGAGCTCTCGGCGCAGCTCAAGGCGCGCCGCGCGGCGGGCGTGCGCGGCGACCTCCTGCACCGCAAGAACGTCGCGCTCATCTTCGAGAAGAGCTCGACGCGCACGCGCAACTCGACGCTGATCGCGATTCGCGACGAGGGCGGCAACGGCGAGTACCTGACGCGGCCCGACATCCACTTCGGCAAGAAGGAGTCGGTGAAGGACACCGCGCGCGTCCTCGGCCGCATCTACGACGGCATCCTCTTTCGCGGCTTCCGGCAGCGCGACTGCGAAGACCTCGCGAAGTATTCGGGCGTCCCGGTCTGGAACGGCCTCACCGACGACTACCATCCGACGCAGATCTTCGCCGACCTCCTGACGGTGAAGGAGAACTTCGGCTCGCTCGACGCGAACACGTGCGTCGCCTATGTCGGCGACGGGCGCAACAACGTCGCGAACTCGCTGATGATGGGCTGCGCGAAGTGCGGCGTGCGCTACGTCTGCTGCTGTCCGAAGGAACTGCGGCCCGACGAGGCGGTGCTCGCCGAGGCGGAGGCCGTCGCGCGCCGCAACGGCGTCGACATCCGCGTCTTCGAGAATCCGACGGAAGGCGTGAAGGGCGCGAACGTCCTCTACACGGACGTCTGGGTCTCGATGGGCGAGGAGTCGAAGACGGCCGAGCGCATCCGCCAGCTTCGTCCCTACCAGATCAACATGGAACTCATGAAGGCGACGGGCAACCTCGACGGGCGGCTCCTCTTCCTCCACTGCCTGCCGGCGTTCCACGACTTCAGCACCGAGGTCACGAAGGACTGCGGCGCGCTGGAGGTGACGGACGAGGTCTTCGAGTCGAAGTACTCGAAGGTCTTCGACGAGTCCGAGAACCGCATGCACACGATCAAGGCGCTGCTCGTCTCCGCCCTCTGCGACCGCGCGGCGGTCTGACGGGGCGGGACTTCTCCGCGAAACGGGTTGCGCGCCAGCCATGGACTTCCTTCCTGCGGACTACGTCATTCTCGGGGCTGCGGCCGTGGCCGCCGTCCTGGGCCTGTTGGGCGGGTTTTCGGGCGCGCTGGCGTTTCTTGCCGGCACGGTTGGCGCGGCCGTCACGGGGCGGCTCGTCTGGTACGCTTCGCTGGACTGGTTTGACGCGGCCTGGGCGCGCGCCCTGACGGCGCTCGCGCTCGCGCTTGTCGCGTTTGGGCTCGCGCGCAAGATTGTCCGCTGTGTCGTCCATGGCATCCTCGCCCAGCCCGGCGACGCGATCTTCGGCTTCCTCGTCGCGGCCGCCAGCGGGCTGGCCCTCGCGCTGACGGCGGCCCATCTCCTCGTCCTCTCGAACCTCTGGCCGGTCAAGTCCGTTCTGCTGGACTGGGCGCTGGCGTTGGTGGGGGCGGTATGACGGACGGCGAGAAGCTGCTGGCCGACGCGCGCACGTTCGAGAAAAACCTTCTGAACTTCTTCTGCCGCCAGGGCGTTCAACCCTCTGAGGGAGAAGACCTCGTGCAGGAGACGTACCTGCGGCTCTGGAAGTACCGCGCGGCGTACCGTCCGACGGCGAAGCTCTCGACCTTCCTCTTTGTGCTGGCGCGGCAAGTCCGCATCGATGCCCTCCGGCGTCAGGTGCGGCGCGCGAACCGGGAGGAGGGCTGGGGGCGGGAGCGCCCGACGGCGGTCGAGCCGGGTGCGCCCTGCGCGCGGGCGGACGTCCGGTGGGCGCTTGCGCGTCTGTCCGAGCCGTTGCGCGAGGTCATCGAACTTGGGGTCTTCCAGGATCTCCCCTACGCCGAGGTCGGCGAGATTCTGGGCATTCCGGTCGGCACCGTGAAGTCGCGGATGTCGAATGCGCTGAAGAAACTGAAGGAGATATTCGATGACGAAAGATCTTGAGGAGACGTTGGCGGAGATGGGCCCGGCGTATCGTGCCGTCGTCGATCGCCTTGTGGCGTCCGAACAGGCGGCGGCGCCGTCGGCCGTCGGGCGGATCGACGGCTTCGAGAACCGGCGATGGGGCTGGGGGCGCGCGGCGTACGTGCGGGTGGCGGCGTCGCTTCTGGTCTGCGTGGGGCTGGTGGGCGTCTTCCTTGCGACGTCCGCGCGTCGTGCGCCCGCCGACGCGCCGAAGGTCTACACCGTCCATGTGACGACGGCGGCGCGCGCGTATCGGCTGGCGCAGATCCGCGACGACGCGGCGGTGCAGGAGATGATCCGCACGCAGAACCCGGACGGGTCGTGGGAGAACGACTTCCTCACGAAGCGGAACGCGGAAGTCCTGCGGACGTGTCCAGACGCGGCGGCCCAGATCGCCTTCAAGAAGGCGCAGCGCAATCTCCGCCTACGCGGCGCCCTTTGAGGAGTTGGCGGCGAGCTGGTGGGGACTGTCCCCAAAAGGACGAGAAGCCGCGCCCGCTGGCGTTTTGGTATAATACGGCCATGAAGATTGCAGTGATCGGTGACGGCGGCTGGGGCACGGCGAACGCGCGCCTGCTGGCCGGCTATGGACATGACGTGTCGCTTTGGGGCGCGTTTCCGGACTACATCGAGGAGATGAAGCGGACGCGGCGGAACGAGAAGTTCCTGAAGGGCGTCGAGCTGCCGGCGAACCTGAAGCTGACGGCCGACCGCGCCGAGGCGGTCGCGGGCGCAGCGGTCGTCGTCCTGGCGCCGCCGTCGAAGTATTTCACGTCCGTCGTCTCCGGCTTCAAGGGCCTCGTCACGCCGGAGATGCTCGTCGTCTCCATCACGAAAGGGCTCTGCGAGAAGACGAACCGCCGCATGACGGACCTCGGCGCGGAGATCCTGGGGACAGGCCCCCTTGTCGCGCTCGCGGGGCCGACGCACGCCGAGGAGGTCGCGCGCGGCATTCCGACGGCAATCGTCGCCGCCTGCACGGACGCGGCGAAGGCCCGGCGCGTCCAGGAGATCTGGTCGGGCCCGCGCTTCCGCGTCTACACGTCGGCCGATCCCGTCGGCGTCGAGATCGGCGGCGCGGTCAAGAACGTCCTCGCGATTGCGGTGGGCTGCTCGGACGGCATGGGCTACGGCGACAACACGCGCGCGGCGCTCATCACGCGCGGGCTCGTCGAGATGAAGCGCTTTGTCCTCGCCTACGGCGGCGCGCCCGAGACGCTGTCGGGCCTCGCGGGCATCGGTGACCTGATCGTGACCTGCACGTCCGTCCACTCGCGCAACCATGCGGTCGGCGAACGCCTCGGCAAGGGCGAGCGGATCGAGTCGATCCTCGGCTCGATGGAGATGGTCGCCGAGGGCGTCTGGAACGCGAAGGTCGTCCACGAGATCGCCGAGCGCCTCGGCGTCGAGATGCCGATCTGCGAACTCGTCTACGCGCTTTGCTACAAGGGCTTCGACGCGAAGGAGGCCTGCGCGGCGATGATGGGCCGTTCGCTCAAGGCGGAGTGAGCCGATGTGGGACATGGGGCTTCTCGTCATCTTGAGCGCATTCAGCTTTGCGCTTGGCGCGTGCGTCGCGAGTTTCCTGAACGTCGTCATCTGGCGCGTGCCGCGCGGCGAGTCGATCGTCTCGCCGCCGTCGCACTGTCCGAAATGTGGCGCGGCGATCCGCTGGTATCAGAACGTGCCGATTCTCTCCTGGCTTGCCCTGCGCGGCCGGTGCGCGAACTGTCGGGCGCCCATCTCGCCGCGCTATGTCCTTGTTGAGCTGCTGGGCGGCGTCCTTTTCCTCGCGGCGCTCTGGCGCTACGGCGGGCCAAGCCTCGAACTCCTCGTGATGTGGATCTGGATCGCCCTCATGATCGTCGGCTCGTTCATCGACTTCGACCACAAGCTTCTGCCGGACTTCACGACCATCGGCGGCATGGTTCTCGGCGTCGCCTTCCATGGTGTCCTGAGCGTCTCGGCCTTTTTCGTCTCCCCGTCTCCGTCCACCCATTCGATCATTCGATCATCCGATTATTCGGTCAGTTCTTTTCTCCATTCGGCCATTCGATCATTCGATTATTCGATTATTTCCACCTCCCTCCTTGGACTGGCCTTTGGCTTCGGGCTCCTGTGGCTCGTGCGCTTCCTCGGCTCGAAGGCGTTTGGGCGCGAGGCGATGGGCATGGGCGACGTCTTCCTCATGGGGGCGGTCGGCGCGCTGTTCGGCCCGGTCGCCGTCCTCGTCACGCTGATTCTCTCGTCCCTCGTCGGCTCGGTCGTCGGGCTGTCGATGGTCGCGCTTGCAAAGACGAGACTCGGCCGGTTCGTCGAGATTCCCTACGGGCCGTACATTTGCCTGGGCTGTCTCGTCTGGATGTTTTGGGGGCCCGAACTTGTGGCGGGCTATCTTCGGCTGCTGGGTTTCTGAAACGGGGCGGACGCCTGGGCGAGAAAAGGAGACGCGACATGGACAAGCTTTTCATTATCGACCTGATGCCGTTCCTCTACCGGGGACATTTCGTCTTCCTGCGCAATCCGCGCCTGACGGCGAGCGGCATCAACACGTCCGCGCTTCTCGGCCTCGCGAACGGGCTGCTGTCCATCCTGAAGCGCGAGAAGCCGACGCACGCGGTCTTGGCGATGGATCCGGGCGGCCCGACGTTCCGCCACCGGGCCTATCCGCCCTACAAGGCCCAGCGCGAGAAGATGCCCGAGGACCTGGCCGCGTCCATCCCCTACGCCTTCGAGCTGGCCGAGGCCCTGCGGATTCCCGTCGTGCGTGTCGCCGACTTCGAGGCGGACGACGTCATGGGCACGTTGGCCGTGAAGGGCGCGGCGGCGGGCTTCGACGTCTACATGGCGACGCCGGACAAGGACGCCGCGCAGCTCGTCCGCCCGGGCGTGCGGCTCTACCGTCCCGCCCGCGCCGGCGACACGGCGGAGGTCTACGACGAGGCCGGCGTCTGCGAACACTGGCATCTCACGAGCCCCGCGCAGATGATCGACTTCCTCGCGCTTGCGGGCGACGCGAGCGACAACATCCCCGGCATTCGTGGCGTCGGCGAGAAGACTGCGGCCGACCTCCTTGCGAAGTACGGCTCGGTCGAGGGCATCCTCGAGAACCAGCCGAGGCTCAAGGGCAGGCTGTCCGAGAGGGTCTTCGCGGGACGCGAGGACGTGAAGATCTCGAAGTTCCTCACGACGATTCGCACGGACGTGCCGATCGAGCCGGACTGGAACGCCTACCGCCTCGACGGCATCGACGCGGAGAAGCTGGCGAAGGTCTGCACGAAGTTCGAGCTGAACCGCCTCGGACGGGAACTGCTGGGCGAGAGCTGGGTCCGCGAGGGGATGGAGGGCCGTGCGGTCGGCGCCGCGTCCGACGCGCCGCGTCCGGCGCTTCAGTCGATCGCGACCGTTCCCCACGACTACCGCTACGTCTCGACCGAGGCGGAGGCCCAGACGCTGCTGGACGAGCTGATGAAGGCCGACCGGATCGCGTTCGACACCGAGACGACGGCGCGCGAGCCGGGGATGGCCGCGACGGACGCGACGACCTGTCGCCTGATCGGCTTCTCGTTCGCGACGGCGCCGGGAAAGGCGTGGTATGTGGACGCGGGGCTGATCGACGTGTTTCGTCCGCTCTTCGCCGATCCGACGAAGACGCTCGTCGGGCACAACGTGAAGTTCGACCGCACCGTCCTCCACCGCTACGGCATCGGCTTCGGCGCGACGCCGCACGACACGCTTCTCGAACACTATTGCCTTGACGCGGCGGCGCGGCACGGCCTCAAGGATCTCGCGGAACAGCTGCTGGGCTACCGCATGATCCGCTTCGAGGACGTCGCCGGGCCGCAGGAGCGGCGCAAGCCCGAACCAACGCTCGTCGGCAAGGACATCGCGAAGGTGACGGACTACGCGGCGGAGGATGCGGACGCCACGCTGCGGCTCGACGGGCTCCTGCGGGGACAGGCCCTCGCGCTTGAGCAGCGCGGCGTCGCTGCCGCACCGCCCGCGCTGGAGACCGAGGAGGCGCTCGTCAAGGTTCTGTGCGAGATGGAGCGCGAGGGCGTGCGAATCGACACGGGCGCCCTGAAGGCCTACGGGCGCGAGCTCGACCGCGAGATCCTGTCCTACGTGCAGGAGATCCGGAAGTACGCCGAGCCGGGCTTCAACCCCGACTCGCCGAAGCAGCTCGCGGAACTGCTCTTCGACCGACTGGGCCTCACCGGCTCGAAGAAGACGGCGTCCGGACAGTGGTCGACGGATGAGAAGGCGCTCTCGAAGGTTGCGCTCGCGCACCCGATCGTGCCGCTGATCCTCGAGTACCGCGCCTGCACGAAGCTGAAATCGACCTACGTGGACAAGCTGCCGACGCTCATCGACGCGGAGGGGCGCGTGCACACGACTTTCGCGCAGGCGTTCACCGAAACGGGGCGGCTTTCGTCGTCCGACCCGAACCTGCAGAACATTCCGATTCGCACGGCGCGCGGCAAGCGCATCCGCGCGGCGTTCGTCGCGCGCGACGCCGGTCATGTGCTCGTCTCGGCCGACTATTCGCAGATCGAGCTGCGCCTCATGGCGGCCCTGTCGGGCGACGAGGCGATGTGCGCGGCGTTTGCGCGTGGGGAGGACATTCACCGCGACACGGCCGCGCGCGTCTACAACCTGATGCCGGCGTTCGTGACGGACGAGCAGCGCGCGAAGTGCAAGACGGTCAACTTCGGCATCATCTACGGCATTTCGGCGTTTGGCCTCTCGCAGCGGCTTAAGGTGCCGCGCAAGGAGGCGGCCGACCTCATCGAGACGTACTTCCGGCTTTACCCGAAGGTGAAGGACTTCATGGGCGCGGCGATTGCGCGGGCGCGGGAGCGGGGCTACGCCGAGACGGTCCTCGGCCGCCGCCGCACGCTGCGTGACATCAATTCGCGGAACGCGACGGCGCGGCAGTCGGCCGAGCGCGACGCGATCAACACGCCGATCCAGGGCAGCGCGGCGGATCTCGTCAAGCTGGCGATGGTGAAGATCGACCGCGCGCTCAAGGCCGAGGGCCTGCGGTCGAAGATGGTTCTCCAGATCCACGACGAGCTCGTCTTCGACTGTCCGAAGGACGAGGCCGCGCGCGTGAAGGAGATCGCCCGCCGCGAGATGACGACGGCGCTCGACTTCGGCGTGCCGCTCGACGTCGGCCTGGGCGAAGGGGCGAACTGGCTCGACGCGCACTAGGCGCGAGGGGCGGGCGATGAAAGTGACTCGCCTGTAATTTGGTATAATCCGCCCAAGAGTTCTGGAACGAGAAGATGGTGGTGAAACGGCAGGAGAAAGACAAATGAAGAAACTGATGATTGTTGTGGTGGCGGGTGCGTTGGGGCTGGCCGGATGCCAGTCTTCCGGACCAGAGGCGGCGTTGCCGGCGAACGTCGAGAACATGCCCGTCATGGTGGCGCAGGGGCGAACGCTGAAGGAAGCCGTCGTGACGGCGGCCACCCGCCGCCGTTGGATGCCGTCGGAGCTTGGTGACGCGACGATTCGCTGCACGCTCGTGCAGCGTTCGCACCGTGTCGTCGTTGACGTGCATCTGCTGGACGCGAACCACTACTCGATTCGAATGGTCGAGAGCAACATCCCCGCGCGGAAGCTCGCGCAGTGGGTCAACAACCTGCGGCGCGAAATCGCACGCCACGCCGCGCGCCCGTAAGGAGGCGTTCGGCGTTCTGTCTCCACCATGGCGTGCTGATTTGAGATGGACAAGGTCTCGCCCGAGGTGCGCTCGAAGATCATGCGCGCGATTCGCTCGCGCGACACGTTGCCGGAGGTCGTCGTGCGCAAGTGGCTGTTCGCGCAGGGCTACCGCTTTCGCGTCTGCGACAAGCGGGTCGTTGGCCATCCCGACGTCGTCCTGCCGCGCCTGAAGACGCTGATCGAGATCCGGGGCTGTTTCTGGCACCATCACGGCTGGACGTGGGACGGGCGCAGGCTCGTGCAGACGGAGGCGTGCGCGCAGGCGACCGCGCCGAAGTCGAACCGCGCGTTCTGGAACGCGAAGTTCACGCGGAACGTCTGCCGCGACCAGGAGCACGAGCGGCTGTGGGCCGAGCAGGGCTGGAACGTGATCATTATCTGGGAGTGCGGCCTCAAGACGGCGGCTGACCGCGAAGAGACGTTCGCGAAAGTCGCCGGCTGGCTGGCCGAGATCGCGTCCGCGCGCGCCTAGCGCAGCACGGGCGGTTCCGGGCTTCCCGGCTCGCCCGCCTGTGGCGTCTGCTGAAGTTTCGCGCGTCGCCATTGGCGCATCGACAGGCCTTCTGCCGTCCTGAAGAGGACGCGCAGTTGTGCCGTCGACTTCCAGCCGCATCTCGCCGCGACCGACTCCAGCGGCACATCCGGCCGCGACAGGAGCTCCTTCACGCGCGCGAGGCGGACGAATAGGATCTCGTCCTGGACGGAGTGCCCCGTCAGTTCGCGGAAGCGCAGTTCGACGAGCCGCCGGGAGCGGCCGGCCTCGGCGAATACGTCGCGCGGCTTCAGTCCGTCGCACGCGCGTCGGCGGATGGTCTCCAGGGCCCGCGAGACGGCGGCATTGGCGCGTGGCAGACGGCGCGTGGACTGGCGGCTGACGATGCCGGAAGCCGCGAACGAACGCTGGCGCTCGCCTGTGAATGCGCCGTGCGCGGAGAGCCGTTCGTCCAGCAGACGCGCGGCCAGCAGCCCCGCTTCCGTGAAGTTCGGGCGAATGCTCGACAGCGTTGGCTCGACGTGTTCGCAGAGTGATTCGTCGTTGTCGATGCCGAGGATCAGCAGGTCGTCCGGAACCTTGATGCCCATCGCCTGACAGGTGCTGATTGCTTCCGTCGCCAGGAGGTCATTGGCGGTCAGAAGCCCGCAGGGCTTCGGCAGGGCTGCCAGCCATGCACCAAACGACCGCGCGAAGCCGTTGGCCAGGTCGCGCCAGTCCCGCTCCAGGAACGGTCGCTCGAATGTCGTGGCGTCCAGTCCCGCCACGCCCAGCGCGGCGCGGAAGCTACGGGCGCGTTCGGCGCTCCAGAACAGTCCTGCGAAGCCGAAGAAGGCGAAGGAACGGATACCGAGCGAAAGGAATTCGCGTGCGGCCTCGAGGCCGAACGTGGACGAGTCATGGTTGACGCAGAGGGCGTCGGACGGCAGACGTGTTCGGTCGCTCGCGAGGTAGACGACCGGCACAGTCCCGAAGACGTCTGGGCTGAAGAGCCCCTGTTCGTCCATTGCCCCCTCGACAATCACGCCGTCGGGGGTCCAGAATGCCAGCAGGTCGGCGATTGCCGGGCCGTCCATTTCATGCTCGGCGACGAAGACGTTCCACCGCCGTGCGTGGGCATGGAGCTGAATGCCCTCCAGCATTTCGCTCCATGACGAACGGAATGACGTATGGAAGACCAGGACGGTCCTCTTTTCTTCTCCTCGTCGCCGAGGCTTCGCGTCCGTTGAGCAGGGAATGGGCGGTTTCATGGTGCGGACATTATAGCAAAAGCGCAGAACGCGCCGGACGCTGAATGTACAGGCGACGGCGCTTGTGCTATAATGTTGCGCATGGACAAGATGAGGCAATCCCTGGCGGGCGTGATGGGCTTCGTCCCTCGGAAGGTCGTTGCGTTCGGTCTCGTTGTGATGCTGGCCGTGGCCGGCGTCTGCATCTTTCGTACCTTCGCCCCTCGCACGGGCGCGGCGTCCGCAGTTCGTGTCGCGCAGATCGTGACGGACTATCCTGGCGCTTCGGCCGAGGCTGTCGCCGCGCGCGTGACGGATCCGGTCGAGACGGCGGTCGAACGGATGGGGCGTGTCCGCCGCACGACCTCGACGTCCTATCCGGGGCGCTCGGTCGTGACGGTCGAGTTGCGCGACGACGTGCCGGCCGAGGCGGTGCCGCAGGCGTGGGACGAGCTGCAGCGTCGGGTCGGCGGCGCGCCGCTTCCGCCCGGCTGTTCGGCCCCGGTCGTGAACGAGGACTACGGCGAGGTCTATGACGTCGTCTATGCGCTTTCGGGCGACGGCTTCTCGCCCGCCGACCTCAAGGCCTATGCGAAGGCGCTCCGCCGCGAGCTGCGCCTCTGTTCGGACGTCGCGAAGGTCGATCTTCTCGGCGACCGCCAGCAGATCGTCGCGCTGGAGATCTCGCGGGCCAAGATTGCCGCGCTCGGCCTTTCGCCGGAGACGGTCGCCGCCGCGCTCGCGGGGCGCACGGTGCCGACGGATGCCGGAAGTCTGCGTCTCGGCGACAAGCGCATTCGCCTTGACCTTGCGCCGCGCGCCACCACGCTTGAAGACCTGGTTCGGGTGCGCCTGCCGGACGGCCTTGCCCTCGGCGACGTCTGTGCGGCCCGTTTCGACTACGCCGATCCGCCGGCTGTCCTTGTGCGGCGCAAGGGACGTCCGTGCGTGGCGCTTGCCCTCTCGGCGGGGACGGACGGCGATGTCGCGCGCATGGGCCACGCCGTGGCGCGCCGTCTGCGCGAACGGCTCTCGGCGTGGCCGGTTGGCCTGTGCGCTGAAGTCCTCGCCACACCGTCCGGGCGCCTCGCGTCGGGTGTGCGGCATCCGCAGTTTGTGGTTCCCGTCTGGCTGCCGGAGGGGACGGCCATCGAGCGGACGGACGCCTGTGTCGCGAAGATCGCCGATTTCCTTGCGAAGCAGGACGGCGTGACGGGCGTGACGTCCATCGTTGGCGCGGGACTGCTGCGCCTGTCGCCGACTGAATTTCCCGAAGACCCGAATCCGGCTTATGGGCTTTTGCTCGTGGATGTGGATGACGCGGGGCGCCGGGCGGAGCTCATGCGGCAGATTGCGGGTGTCGCGCCGACGCTGGCGCCGGATGCGGATGTCGACTGCCGTCGCCTCCGACGCGGACACGAAGCCGAGCCCGAAGTCCGAGTGCGGCTCTTCGGGCCCGACCTTGCGCGGCTGCGTGCCTTGGGCGAGGAGACGTGTGCGATCCTGCGCGCCGAGGGGCGGCTGATGCGCGTCCAGACGGACTGGCGCAATCGTGCGGACGTGATCGAGCCGGTCATCTCCGAGGCGCGCGCGGCGAAGCTGGGCCTCGACCGCGCGGAGATTGCGCGCGCGTTTCGCTTTGCGACGGACGGCGTGACGGTTGGCGCGTTTCCGTTGGGGGACGAGATGCTGCCGATTGTGTTGCGCGCGAAGCGGAACGAGCGTGACACGCTTGTCGGCGTGCGCGCCGCCTGGCTGTGGCGTACGGATGGCGGCGGAGCCGTGCCGCTGGCCCAGCTCGTCGATGCGGAGCGGCAGACGTCCGAAGAGCGGCGCGTGCGGCGGCGCGACGGGCAGCTGTGCCTGACGGTGACGGGCGATCCAAGAGACGGCGAGACGGTGGCGGCGGCGTGGTCGCGCGTTCGCCCGGCGCTCGCCGCCTTTGCCGCGCGGCTCCCGTCCGGCTACCGAATGAGCTTTAGCGACGACGAATGAGAGCTGTTGCCCGTGCGCAGGCGTTTGCTGGAATGCGGTGGGCCGTTAGGCCGACTGGAGCTTGATTGACGAATTGGCATTTGCCGTGTCGCGCGGCTTGAAGGCGTTTCCGTCCTCGATGTCGCGACACGTCTGGAAGACGCTCTTCCAGGAGGCGATCCGGTAGTCGCGGTTCTTGACGAGCATCGATTCGAGGAGCTGGCAGAATCCCTCCGAGAGTTCGGGACGGTAGGCGCGCGGGTCGCGGGCCTGCGTGCCCTCGTCGCAGTGCGCGCGCATCATGTTCTCCGTGTCAAGGCCGGGGAAGAGGACGCGCCCCGTCGCGAGATGGAAGAGCGTCGCGCCGAGCGAATAGATGTCGGCCCGGCAGTCCAGCTCGACATCGCCGTAGACCTGCTCGGGCGAGATGTAGGCGGGCGTGCCGAGGACCTGGTCGGGCGCCTTCTGCGGGCCGTCCCGGAACTCGAAGCGGTGCGAGATGCCGAGGTCGGTGAGCTTGATGACGCCGTCCGTGTTGATCATGATGTTCTCGGGCTTCACGTCGCAGTGGACGACGCCGTGGTCGTTCCAAGCGTAGTCGAGCGCGGCGGCGATCGATTCGCAGATGAGCAGGCAGTCCGTCTCGCGCACGTGCTGCTTGCGCTTGAGGAGCTCGGCGAACGTGTAGCCGTCCACGTACTCCATGATGTAATACCAGTTGCCGTTGCCGTTGTCGAAGTCGTAGGCCTGGACGATGCCGGGGTGCTTGATCTCTTCCATGATGCGCTCTTCGGCGCGGAACTGGCGCACCTCGGCGCCATCGCTTGCGAGCTCCTTGTTCAGGATCTTGACGGCGACGAGCCGCTGGTTCGGGATGTCCCAGGCTTTCCAGACCGTCGCCATGCCGCCGTCGCCGATCTTCTCGATGAGCTTCAGGTTCGGGATCTTCAGAAGCCGGCTGCGGATCGTCAGCTGTTGTGTGGGGAGGTTCTCGTAGTAGGCGTTGGGCATGGAAAGGCTTGGACGTTTGGAAGGTTTGGACGTTTGGAGGTTTGGGCGTTGGGGAGGTTTGGGGTTAGGCGAGGCCCCATTCCTTGAGCTTGCGGTGGAGCGTGCGGCGCGAGATGCCGAGGAGGTCGGCCGCCTTCGACTTGTTGTTGCGGCATTTCTCCAGCGCGGAGAGGATCTGGGCCTTTTCCGTCTCGGCCAGCGGCGAGATGGTCGCCGTTTCCGCGCGCGACGACGGCGCGCCGCTCGCGTCTCCCGCCTCGCGTCCGCCGCGCGCGTCTCGTGTCTCTTGCCTCTCGTTCTCCCCCTCGTCTCGCGCCTCGCGTCTCGTGTCCTCCGCGCGCTCCGTCGCCGTCACGTCGGCGGGCAGGTCGGCGACCGTGAGCTGCGGCCCGGACGCGAGGACGACCATCTTCTCGACGGCATTGCGGAGCTGGCGGACGTTCCCCGGCCAGGCGTAGCCTTCGAGGGCCTTGAGCGCCGCAGGTTCGATGTCCGTCACGGTTCCGCCGTTCGCGGCGGAGAACTCCTTCAGAAAGCGCCGGACGAGCGGGGCGATGTCCTCCGCATGGTCTTTGAGGGCCGGCATCCGCACGTCGATGACGTTCAGCCGGTAGTAGAGGTCTTCGCGGAACGTGCCGTCGGCGACCATCTTCGCGAGGTTGCGGTTCGTCGCCGCGACGAGGCGGAAATCGACGGGTTCCTCCGCCGCGCCGCCGAGGCGGCGAACGGATTTCGTCTCGATCGTGCGCAGGAGGGCAATCTGCGTCGGCAGGTCGATTTCGCCGATTTCGTCGAGGAAGAGCGTGCCGCCGTCCGCCTCCTCGATGCAGCCTTTCTTTCCGTCCTTGAGCCCGCCCGTGAACGTGCCCGGCTCGTAGCCGAAGAGTTCGGACTTGAGGAGGTCTCCCGAAAACGCGGCGCATTCGACGGCGATGAACGGCCCCTTAGCGCGTTTCGAAAGCCGGTGGATGGCCTGCGCGGCCAGTTCCTTGCCGGAGCCGCTTGGCCCCTCGATGAGAATCGTCGCGCCCGAGGGGGCGACTTTCCGGATGAGCGTGTAGACGCGCTGCATCGCGGGCGAGCGGCCCGTGAACCGTTCGAGTTCCGTGCCGAGCCGGTCCTTGAGCTGCGTCACCTCCCGATCGAGGTCGGAGGTCTGGATGGCCTTCGCGACACGCCGCTCGAAAGCCTTCATGTCCGTGATCGGCTTCTGGAAGAAGTCGGTCGCGCCGTCCTTCATCGCCTCGACGGCGAGATCGACCGTGCCGTAGGCCGTGAGGAGGATGACGGCGAGCGAGGGATTCTCGGCCTTGGCCTTCCGCAGGAGCTCGACGCCGCTCTCGCCCGGCATCTTCACGTCGGAGATCATCACGGCGAGGTCGGGGTTGGCGCGCACGAGGCGCAGGGCCTCGGTCGCGTCCGGCGCCGTGAAGCACGTGTAGACGGGAGCAAACCACTTCGCGAGCATGTCGCGCAGGGGCTTTTCGTCATCGACGATGAGAATCTTTGGCATGACGATGAGAGAAAATGAAGAAAACCAATTGTCCGCATAGTATACCATTTTCGTGTTTTCCCCGTTGCGCCATTGACTTCAACCGCGATTTTTAGGATAATAGCCGCCATTTCGCCGCGCGTCGCGCGGCACAGGGAGGAACATCATGAAGATTGCGATTGTCGGCGCCGCCGGGCGCATGGGAAGAAAGCTGGTGGAACTCGCCGAGACGGCGGGGCTGGAGGTCGTCGCGCGAGTTGACGTCGCCGACGGGTACGACCGCGCCTGGCCGCGGGGAACGGAGGGCGTCGTCGATTTCTCGTACCACGCGGGCGTGCCCGCGTTCGTCGCGCGGGCGGCCGCCGAGGGAATTCCCTACGTCATCGGCACGACGGGCCTGACGCCCGACGAGCAGAAGGCGGTGGACGCGGCGGCGGCGAAGATCCCCGTCGTGCAGAGCGGCAACTATTCGCTGGGCGTGAACCTTCTTCTTGAACTCGTCCAGCGGGCGGCGACGGTGCTGGGCGCCGACTATGACGTCGAGGTGACGGAACTCCATCACCGCCACAAGAAGGACGCGCCGTCGGGAACGGCGCTCATGCTCGCGAAGGCGGCCGCCGCCGGGCGCGGACGGGGCGACGACTTCATCTATGGACGGCAGGGGGACATCGGCGAGCGGCCCGTCGGGGAGATCGCGATCCATGCGCTGCGCGGCGGGTCGGTCGTCGGCGACCACACGGTTCTGTTCGCGGGCGACCTCGAACGCGTCGAGCTCACGCACAAGGCGCAGGACCGCGCGGCGTTCGCGGCGGGCGCGCTCAAGGCGCTCGTCTGGGCGAAGGGACGCCCGGCGGGCATCTACACGATGCGGCATGTCCTTGGCTTCGCCTAAGGCTTTGGTGACGGGAGGACGCGCATGAAGGACTGTCGCGAGACATGGTATGACGCCGAGAAGAAGGTCGCGGTCACGGTCGTTGACGTGACGAGCGCGGCGCAGGATCTGGCGCGGGCGCACCTCTGCGGGCCGACGGCGGCGCACTACCTCGCCAAGGGGCTGGCGGCGGTGGCCCTGCTCGGCGGCGAGACGAGCGAGCCGGGCGAAACGGTCAGCGTGCAGATGAAGTGCACGGGGCCACTTGGGGGGCTCAACGTCGAATGCACGCGCGAGGGCACGTTGCGCGGCTACACGGAGAAGAAGATCCTCGACGACTTTGACGGACTGGGCGCGCCGAAGGACAAGGCCGTCCTCGGCGACTGCCAGATTCAGGTCACGCGCTCCGTCCCGGGACGCATCCTCTCGCAGGGAATCTCCAGTTCCCTCGACGGCTATCTCGCGGGATCGCTCCAGCGCAAGGCGACGATTCAGCTGGAGGCGTCCGTCTCCGACGAGGTCGAGATCCTGGAGGCGCGCGGCATCCTGGTCGAGGAACTGCCGGACGCCTCCGGCACAGGCGTCCTCGGCGTCCGCTTCAAGTCGCTGGCCGTCGCCGTGCGCAATCTTCTCAAGCAGCTTGGGCTTGAGCGGGCGACGCTCAAGGGCACGGCACCGCTTGCGTTCGGCTGCCGCTGTTCAGCCGAGCGTGCGCGGGCGACGCTTGCGGCGCTGAGCGCGGCGGAGCGACAGACGCTGCCGCCGACGATTGACGTCACCTGCCACATGTGCGGGAAGACCTACGTGATTCGTCCGTCGGATCTCCCCACGGCGTGACCGGGCGGGCGGACGAGATGGGCGGGGGTCGTTTCACGGGGCGTCTGGCGCCGAGTCCGACGGGTGCCCTGCATCTCGGGAACGTGCGGACGTTCATGGTCGCGTGGTTGCGCGCGCGGTCGCGGGGCGGACGGGTCGTCTTCCGCATGGAGGATCTCGACCATCCGAAGGACAAGCCCGGCGCTGCGGCGCAGGCGGTCGAGGATTTGAAGTGGCTGGGCTTCGACTGGGACGAGGAATACGTCCAGAGCGCGCGCAAGCCGATCTACCGCGCGGCTCTCGACTATCTGCGCACGCGGGCGCCGGGCGCACCGCTTGTCTATCCCTGCGTCTGTTCGCGGCGGGACGTCGAGTCCGCCCAGTCGGCGCCGCACGCGGGCGAGCAGCTCCACTATCCCGGCACGTGTCGCGGACGCTTCGCCTCCTGGGAAGAGGCCCTCGCCTTCAAAACGTCCCCACCCCCCCAAACCCCAAAACGCCCAAACCTCCAAACCCCCAAACATCCAAACTCCCAAACGCCCAAACCTCCAAACCTTCTCCCCTGCTGGCGCTTTGCCGTTCCGGCGGGGACGGTTGTGCGATTCGAGGATGCGTTCGCGGGGGGCTGTTCGCAGGATGTCGCCGCGACGCTGGGCGACTTTCCGCTGGCGCGGGATGCGGATGGCGCGGGGTACACGCTTGCCTGCACGGTGGACGATCTGCTCATGGGCGTGACGGAGGTCGTGCGGGGCGACGATCTCCTGCCCGCAACGCCCGCGCAGATCCTGCTGGCCCGCGCGCTGCTGCCGTGGGCGCGGGAGGTTTCCGCAGGCGAGCCCTTGGCGCCGTCCTATTTCCATCTGCCGCTGGTCGTCGGCCCGGACGGGCGGCGGCTTGCGAAGCGGCATGGCGACACGCGCATTGCCGCGTTCCGGGCGGCGGGGATGCGTCCGGAGGCGCTGCTGGGGGCGCTGGCGGCCTCGTGTGGCTGGGCGAAGCCGGGCGAGGCGCTGACGTTGGCCGACCTCCTGCCGCGCTTTGACGTGCGGACGATTCCGCACCATCCCGTCACGCCCGCGTCCTTCCTGCCCTTGCCAAAGGGCTGCGCAGCCTTTGTCGGCTGTCCGTTGTCCATTGTCCATACGTCGGAGTAAGTTGGAGGTTTGAGGTCGAGGTGGAGCATGGAGGAGAGAGAGTTGGAGGTGGGAGGTCGAGGTGGTTGGATGAGTTGGAGGGTTGAGGTCGAGGTGGAGCATGGAGGGAGAGAGAGTTGGTGGTGGGAGGTCGAGGTGGAGCATGGAGGTTAACTCTTCCTCTCTCCACCTCCACCTTGAGTCTCCAACTCTGGCATCCTCTCTCCACCTCCACCTTGAGTCTCCAACTCTGGCATCCTCTCTCCACCTCCACCTTGAGTCTCCAACTCGTCTCTCGTTTCCGGCGCTTTTCCGGCGTTTTTGCGCGGATAGGGGAGAAAGTCCGGAAAACTTCAGAAACCCCCTTGCGCGTGGCGCGGCGGAAATGGTATACTACGCACTCGTTCGCCCGAAAGGGCCGGACGTCGATCCTTGAAAACCGGGAGTTGGAAGATAAAGAGAATTACAACTCATATACGAGATCGGATGGAGCATCCATCCGAAGCGAGGCGAAAGTTTCTTGCTAAGCGTATACGGGCGCACGACGGATGCCTTGGCATCGGGAGGCGATGAAGGACGCGGAAGACTGCGATAAGCGTCGGGGAGCCGTCAACGGGCTTTGATCCGGCGATGTCCGAATGGGGGAACCCGGCGGGAGTCATGTCCCGCCGCCTGCGGGTGAATCGAATAGCCCGCAGGAGCCACACGTGGGGAAGTGAAACATCTCAGTACCCACAGGAAGAGAAATCAATCGAGATTGCGCGAGTAGCGGCGAGCGAAAGCGCAGGAGCCCAAACCGGCGGACTTGTCCGCCGGGGTTGCGGGACCGGGAGATGGCACGCGGAAGGATAGGCGAACCGGCTGGAAAGCCGGGCCACAGCGGGTGAGAGCCCCCTAGCCGAAATCCGGACGCGGCCTACCGGGATCCCAATTAGGACGGTGCACGTGAAACGCCGTCCGAATCCGGGGAGACCACTCTCCAAGGCTAAACACTACCCGATGACCGATAGCGAACGAGTACCGCGAGGGAAAGGCGAAAAGAACCCCTGCTAGGGGAGTGAAACAGACCTGAAATCGTGCGTCCACAAGCTATGGAAGCGTCCCTCGGGACGCGACCGTTTGCCTTTTGCATAATGAGTCCGCGAGTCACCGCGTGCGGCGAGCCTAACCGGAAGGGGAGGCGAAGCGAAAGCGAGTCCGAACAGGGCGCCCTTCAGTCGCATACGGTGGACCCGAAGCCCGTGCGAGCTATCCTTGGACAGCGTGAAGCCCCCGTAACGGGGGGTGGAGGCGCGAACGAGTGACCGTTGAAAAGGTCTTCGATGAGCTGAGGATAGGAGCGAAAGACTTATCAAGCCGGGTGATAGCTGGTTCTCTCCGAAATGCCTTTAGGGGCAGCCTCGGACAACACTTCCGCCGGGTGTAGAGCACTGACCGATCTAGGGCCCCTGCCGGGGTGCCGAAGTCCGTCAAACTCCGAAGACCGGCGCGACTGCATATCCGGGAGTGAGACAGTGGGGGCTAAGCTTCATTGTCGAAAGGGAAACAGCCCAGGACCGCCGAATAAGGCCCCAAATCTGCGCTCAGTCACTAAGGCAGTGAGGTCTCTCAGACAGGTAGGATGTTGGCTTAGAGGCAGCCACCATTTAAACAGTGCGTAACAGCTGACTACTCGAGAGACCCCGCGCCGAAAATGATCGGGAGTCAAGCGCAGAGCCGAATTCGCGGGCCGCCGCCTCTCGGGGCGGCGACGGTAGGAGAGCGTGGCACGACGGGCCGAAGCGGCGCGCGGAAGCGGCCGTGGACTTCGTGCCAGCGATTATGCGGACATGAGTAACGAAAAGCCGGGTGGAAATCCCGGCCGCCGGAATCCCAAGGCTTCCCGGGGCAGGTTCGTCCGCCCGGGGTCAGTCGGCACCTAAGGCGAGGCCGAAAGGCGTAGTCGATGGACAGCAGGCCAACATTCCTGCACCGACGGGGGTTTAAGCGTGGATCGGAGAAGGACAGTGGCGAGGGTCAATGGCTATCCCTTGTTCGCGCCGGAAGGCGCGCGCCGAGCCCCCGGCCTGCCGGGTGCGAGGCCATGCGTCCCCGCTTCCCAGAAAAGTCCACGCGCACTAACCCGCCGGCCGTACCAAAACCGACACAGGTGGGAGGGTACAAGGATACCAAGGCGCGCGAGAGAAACCTCGTTAAGGAACTCGGCAACATGGCCCCGTAACTTCGGGAGAAGGGGTCCTCCGGGGCAATGCCCGGAGGCGCAGTGAATGGGCCCATGCGACTGTTTAACAAAAACACAGCACCCTGCCAACGCGCAAGCGGACGTATAGGGTGTGACACGTGACCAATGCGGAAAGGTCAAGGCAAGGGGTCAGCCGCGAGGCGAAGCTCCGAACCAAAGCCCCCGTGAATGTCGGCCGTAACTATAACGGTCCTAAGGTAGCG
>OIYX01000244.1_pt1 | contig 19972 bp, 15 predicted proteins | sample 1588431 | NCBI WGS metagenome assembly OIYX01 (sample SAMN03283241) | human gut metagenome | biome: human-associated habitat; material: feces | host: Homo sapiens | place: Peru | collected 2012
GCCGCCGCGCTCTCACGCGGGTCTGATCGTGCTCCTGCTGGCGCTGTTTTTCGGGCTGAATCTGGTGTCCTTTCTGGCGCTCGTGCGCCTGTATTGGCAGAAGGAGGAGCCGACGCCCGCAACGGTGCCGTCCGAATCCACGGAATCGTGGTTCGGCGCGGACTATGACGAGAGCGCGATCCTCCAATACCGGCAGACCGGCGCGGAGCTTGACCGCGAGGAGGTCTCGGAGAAGCTGAGCGCGTCGCTTGCCGCCGTCTCGAGCGACCGGGAGTCGGCAACGGGGCTGATCCTGACCGAGGACGGCTATCTGCTCGTTGCCGGGCGGGTGCTTGAGCACGCCGCGACGCTCGGCGTGACGCTTGCCGACGGCCAGCACTACGACGCGGATCTCGTCGGCCGCGACGCGGCGACGGATTTTGCGATCCTGAAGATCAACGCCAAGGGGCTTCGACCCGCGGAGCTGTCCGACGGGGCGCAGGTCGCCGAGGGCGACACGCTCTACTCCGTCGACGCGTCGGACGGGCACATCACCCAGAGCCGGGTCTTTGAGACGATCCCGATGACCGACGGCGAGGGAAATACCGGCCACCTTCTGCGCACCGGGCTGGATCTGCGCAAGGAGGAGCCGGCGGCGGCGCTGGCGAATAAGAGCGGGCAGATCGTTGCGCTCTATCCCGGCGCGAGCGCCGAGGCCGAGGGGCTTACGGCGGTCAGCGGGGCGATCCCGACGTCCTATGTGCTTGGCCTTCTAAACGATCTGATCGCCTTCGGCGCGACGACCGGACAGGCAACGCTGGGCATGGAGGTCTGCGCGCTTTCCGAGGCGCAGCAGAGCTATTGGAGCCTGCCGGCGGGCGTGGCGATCGAGCGCATCGGCGAGCGCGGCGGCGCCTATGCGGCGGGGCTTCGCCCGGGCGACGTGCTGATCCGCATCGGCGGACAGGAGATCTGCACCCTCTGGGACTATCTGCTCGCGGTCAGGCAGCTTCGCGCCGGGGAGCGCGTGGAGATCACGGTTTACGCCGACGGCGAGGAATACACCGTTCCGGTCACGGTCGACACGGCCGGGCAGGACGACGAGCCGTATTTCGCGCGGGACACCGAGCCGAAGGCTCTGACACAATAGAAAACGGAGAAGCAGCGCGGCGCCCAAGCAGGGCGCCGCGTTCGTGCCTTCTGCATGTTGACATATTTCGTGTTTTTTGCTATCATAATATTAAGGAATCTCTGAATCAATCGGCTGCGGCGCTCAGCGGGTCTTTTGCCCCAACTGATTGGTTTGAAAATCTTGAAATACACAAAGGATTCCTGCGATTTTCAAACCTCAATTTGGAACAAAATCCCTCGCTGACCGCTCTTGCGATTGAATCAGAGCTTCCTTAGATAATATGAATATAGAAGATTTTTATATTCATGGAGAAGTGCTGGCAAAATAAATAAAGTATATTTGACGAAAATGGAGGTTAGAGAAATGCTAAACAAAAAACAGCGATTAGTTCTTTTTCTTGTACTTATCATCGTAAGCGTTTACACTTTTGCTTCCTCTGCTCTTGCCGCCTCTGTTGGAGCCATCGTAAACTTTCAAAAATCTTCCTATACTGATGTTTCTGCTTCAAAAAATTGGTCTCGTAATGGTTTTACAACTTTGATTAGTAATAATCCGGAGGTAAGCTATGGTGAGGGCTTTTTGTATTCGGATAGTACAATAAATACTACCGGTCGATTTCGAGTTTTTTGGGCGCACGAATATAGAATTACTGGTTCTTCGGGGGGCTATATTGGTTTTTTCCTTTTTAATAATACAGGAAAGCAGATAAAAGTCAATCTGGGGAAATATGGAAAGGCTGTTAATGCCTCTAACGTTATCGCCGGTCAGTCTGCCGCTGATAGTTATTTTTGCAAAAACGCTACAGAGACAACCTATGCAACAATTTCAAACGGAGGATCTACATATCTTTCGTTCTACACCCCTACAGGATATACCTGCGTTGGACAGTATGACATCGTTATTCGTGATTTGTCGAACGCCTACGTAACAGGTGGCATTACCGTAAAGACATTCATGTCATACACACATCCAGACACTTTTTTGAGTCGGAACCGCTCGCTGCTACAAAAAAGTGGAACAGAGGCGCGCGGAAGAGTGGGATACAGCGAAAAGCAATTAACATGGCAAAACGCGCAGAAAGAAACATACATCACATTCTGTAGTACTGTGCATAACAGTTGGCTCGTACCTGTTAACGATTTAGACTATTACAGTAGTACAGTTGATAGCGTAAGTAATGCGCCCTACTATGGCGGCTATGGCATTGTATTAAATATTACAGTAACTTTTGCGGAAGATAATTCTGTGCTTGCAATTTCTCCATGCGTTTTAGGGGCGGATCAAAGTGGCAGCCTGAACGGAGGATCAAACATTCATCCGATGGTCGTAAGTGTTAATGGTTCTACACTTACTAACGACGTTCAAAATGGGCAGATGTGGATTATCGCGTCAGGCAATGCGGGGACAACAGTAACCGTTCAAACCACATTGATTGCATTTGAATATGCCTCCATGCGTCTCGTTGTGACCAACGGATAATCAACTGATTAAAGGAAAAAATATATGGCGTTTAACAGTATTTGCTTCTTATTCTACTTCTTACCGGTTTATTTTCTGCTCGTCTATCTTTGTCCGAAAAAGCTGAGAAATGCGGTCGCGCTGGCAGGCAGCCTGCTGTTTTACGCGTGGGGAGAGCCGGAGTGCGTCCTGCTGATCGCGGCGGCCACGCTTGCAAATTACGGCCTTGGCCTGCTGCTGTCGCGGGCGCGGCGGCTCCGGATTCGCGCTCGGCTGCGTGCTGAATTTAGGGCTGCTTTTTGCCTTCAAATATCTCGGCTTTTTCGCCGGATTGTTCGGTGCAGACCTTGTATTGCCGCTCCCGTTGGGACTGTCGTTTTTTGTGTTTCAGGCTATGAGCTATCTCATTGACTGCTTTCGGGGAACGATCGTCCCGGAAAAACGGTTCGATCGCTTCGCGCTCTATCTGCTGCTCTTTCCGCGCGTGATGCAGGGGCCGCTGATGCGCTACGGCGACCTGCGTGAGCAGCTGGATCACCCTGCGCTTACGCTTCCCGGCATCTCAAGGGGTTGCTTCCGGTTTGCGGTCGGCCTGAGCAAAAAGCTCCTGCTTGCCAACAGCCTCGGGGCGCTGGCTGACCGCGTTTGGGGAGCGACGGATGCCGCTGCGGCAACGACATGGCTCGGCCTGCTGGCCTACACGCTGCAAATCTACTTTGATTTCAGCGGCTATACCGACATGGCGCTTGGCCTCGGCGGAATGATGGGCTTCGAATTTTCGGAAAATTTTAACTATCCCTATCTCAGCCGCTCCGTTTCGGAATTCTGGCGGCGCTGGCACATCACGCTGGGACAATGGTTCCGCGACTATGTCTATTTCCCCTTGGGCGGCAGCCGCAAGGGGCGATGGCGGCTCGTGCGCAATCTGCTCATCGTCTGGACGCTGACCGGCTTCTGGCATGGCGCAAACTGGACGTTCCTGCTCTGGGGCTTTTATTTTGGCGTGCTGCTCTGCGCCGAGAAGCTGCTTCAAATTGAAAAAAGGCGCATCCCGGCACCGCTGCGGCACGTCTTCTGCCTGTTGGCGGTGATGTTCGGCTGGGTGCTTTTCCGGAGCGCCTCTGTGGAAGAAGCCGTTGCGTTCTTTGGCCGCCTGTTCGGAAGCTGCGGCGCAGTCGACGGCGACACCCTGTATGATCTGCATGATGCATGGCCGCTGCTGCTCCTCGGCGCGATCGGCGCCACGCCGCTGCTCAAAAATCTCTGCGCCCGCGTGACGCGGCGGCTTCCGAATGCCGCCCCCGTTTTGCAGGGCGTGGCCGGTCTGGCAATGCTCGCGATCTGCACGGTCTGCCTGGCCAATTCGAATTATCAGGCATTCCTGTATTTGAGGTTTTAAGGCCATGAGAAAAAAGCTGTTATCCTTGCTCACGCCGGTGCTGTTCTTCGGCTTTCTTGCGGTGTTTTTCGTCTGGGCGCTGCTCAAGCCGGATGGAGCAGTCAGCCTTTCCGAGGGGCGCGCCCTTGCGCAGAAGCCGGTAAACGATCTGAGTGACCTGCCGGCCTTGATTCAGAAGTATTCCGACTACCTGTCTGACCAATTCCCGCTTCGCGAGGAGATGCTCCGGCTTGAATCCGCCGTGCAGATCCGCACCAAGCAGCATTATGCGCGGAATGTGACGGTCGACGACGAGGGATATTTGCTGCCCGAGGTCTACCGGGCGGATCCGAACGAACGCCTTGCCATCGTTTATGCACTGGATCAGCAGGTTCAGACGCTGCCGGAGGTGGATTTTGTCTATGCCGTCCTGCCGCAGAAAAACAATCTGCTGGAATCTGACGCTGCTGATGCACGACGCAGCGAGGCAAACCGCCAAGCGCTCTGTGACGACCTGAGCCAAATCTCGAGCCTGACCCTGCTGGACATCGGAACGGCGCTGACCGAGCGCTATTCCGCCCCGGAGCGGCGGGCGTTTTATTACCGCACGGATTTCCACTGGAACGAACGCGGCGCGTTCTGCGCAGCGGAGCAAATTGCCGCCGGGATGCAGGAGGCCGGCCTGCTGGACGGCGTGACGCTTCCGACCGAGAGCGACTTTGAATGGCAGGAGCTTGGCAAGACGCATACCTATCTCGGTGACCTGAACCGGCGGTTTTCTTATCAATTCTCTACGCAGGAGGAGATCCCCTTTTATTGCCTTGGGGATACCGCCGACCTCCGCTATTATGCAAGCGGGGATGCTCCGGCTGCACGGTCGTCGATCCTTGCCGGAGGGCTTGCCGCGCCGGAGCTGGATTACGGTGCGCTCTCCACGGAAAATCTGGGCTATTACCGCGTCAGCAATCCGCACGCCCGCAGCGATCGACGCGTCTTGATCCTCAAGGACTCGATGGAAAACCCGATGACCGACTATTTCACGGCGCTGTTTTCGGAGGTGATCGTCATTGACCCGCGCAGCTATGACGAGCCGTATGCGCTTGCCGAGCTGGTTGCGCGCTATGACCTTGACAGCGTGCTCCTGCTGTATCACCAGAATCATATTTCTTTTGAATTGGGTCAGTTCCTCACAAAATAGCTGCATGACCGCGGCGCCCGGCATGGACGCCGCGATTTCTTGACTTTTTTTCTGAAAATTGGTATAATCTATACCATATAGGCATTGGAAAGGGTAACGGACTATGGCACGGAAGAAAAAGGAAGCGGAACACAAAAAAACAGACGACTTACAGGTCGAGGGACTGCACGCCGAGGTGCTCGAGCAGCCGATCACGGACACCTTGACCGTCAACTATATGCCCTATGCAATGAGCGTGATCGTTTCGCGCGCAATCCCGGAGATCGACGGCTTCAAGCCCTCGCACCGCAAGCTGCTTTATACCATGTACAAAATGGGGCTGCTGACCGGCGGACGCACAAAGTCGGCGAACATCGTCGGGCAGACCATGCGCCTGAACCCGCACGGCGACGCCGCGATCTACGAGACGATGGTGCGTCTTGCGCGCGGCAACGGGGCGCTGCTGGTGCCCTTCGTCGATTCCAAGGGCAACTTCGGCAAGGTCTATTCGCGCGACATGGCCTACGCGGCCAGCCGCTATACCGAGGCCAAGCTCGAGCCGATCTGCGGCGAGATCTTCCGCGACATCGACTGCGAAACGGTCGATTTTGTCGACAACTACGACAACACCATGCTTGAGCCGACGCTCCTGCCGACGGCGTTTCCAAATGTGCTCGTCTCGGCCAATATGGGCATCGCGGTCGGCATGGCCAGCAACATTTGCAGCTTCAACCTGCGCGAGGTCTGCGCCGCGACGGCTGCATGGATCCGAAACCCGGATTGCGACCTGACGGAATACCTGCCCGCGCCGGATTTTTCCACCGGCGGCGAGATCCTCTATGACGCGGCCGAGATGGAGCGCATCTACAGCACCGGCCGGGGCAGCGTGCGCCTGCGCGCGCGCTGGCGCTACGTCAAAGAGGGCAACCTGATCGAAATTTACGAGATCCCCTATACGACCACGACCGAGGCGATCATCGACAAGGTCTCCGAGCTGATCAAGGCCGGCAAGGTGCGCGAGATCAGCGACATGCGCGACGAGACCGACCTGTCCGGCCTGAAGCTGACGATCGACCTCAAGCGCGGCGTCGACCCCGAGAAGCTCATGCAAAAGCTCATGCGCTCGACCCCGCTGATGGACAGCTTCGGCTGCAACTTCAACCTGCTCATCGCCGGGATGCCGCGCGTGATGGGTGTGCGCGAGATCTTGGAGGAATGGACGGCGTGGCGCACGGAGTGCGTGCGGCGGCGCGTGTTCTTCCAGCGGCAGAAGAAGCAGGAGAAGCTGCACCTGCTCAAGGGTCTGCGGCGCATCCTGCTCGACATCGACAAGGCTATTGCCATCATCCGCGAGACGGAGCTTGAGAGCGAGGTCGTGCCCAACCTGATGATCGGCTTCGGCATCGACAGCCGTCAGGCTGAGTTCGTCGCGGACATCAAGCTGCGCAACATCAACCGCGAGTATATCCTGCGGCGCACGCAGGAGGTCGAGGCGCTGGAGCTGGAGATCGCCGAGCTGGACGGCCTGCTGCAAAGCGAGAAGAAGCTGCGCGGCGTGATCGTCGGGGAGCTGGAGGCCATCGCCAAAAAATACGGCGAGCCGCGCCGCACCGGCATCCTCTATGACTCCGTCAGCTACGAGCCGGACGACGAGCCGGAGACGCCGGACTATCCGGTTTCGGTTTTCGTCTCCCGCGAGGGCTATTTCAAAAAAATCACGCCGAAATCCCTGCGCATGGCCGACGAGCAGAAGTTCAAGGAGGGCGACAGCCTGCTGTTCTCCTGCGAGACGACGAATGCGGCGGAGCTGATGGTGTTCTCCGACCGCTGCCAGGTTTACAAGGCGCGGTGCGCCGATTTTGAGGACACCAAGGCCTCGGCGCTGGGCGACTATCTGCCCGGCAAGCTGGGCTTTGACGAGGGCGAGAATTTCTTCGCGCTCTGTATGCCGGGGGATTACAGCGGCAGCGTGCTCTTCGTGTTTGAAAACGGCAAGGTCGCCAAGGTCGAGCTTGCGGCCTATCAGACCAAGTCCAACCGCCGCAAGCTGACCGGCGCATACAGTGACAAAAGCCCGCTCAAGGCGATGTTCTGCCTGAAGCAGGACGTGCAGCTCGCGCTGTACTCCACGGAGGGACGGGCGCTGGTCTTCTCGACGGCGCAGCTTGCCGCCAAGACGACCCGCGCTGCGCAGGGCGTCGCCGTCCTGACACTCAAGCGCAAGGCGACGCTCTGCCGCGCCGTCGAGCTGGAGCAGAGCGGAATCGTCAACGCCGCGCGCTACCGAACCCGCACGCTTCCGGCGGCCGGCGCGCTGCTGCGTCCGGAGGACGCGGAGGAAAAACAGATGGAATTGGAGCTGTGAACGGATGAAAAAGACAAAATTGCAGGTTCTCAAAAACGCGCTGATGATCACCGTCGGCAGCGCGATGTTTGCGCTGGGCTTCGATCTGTTCCTTGAGCCGTGCGGCATCAACTGCGGCGGCGTTTCGGGCATCGCGATGCTGATCGTCTATGCCTTCGACACCAAATGGCTGACCGTCGGCGTGCTGTCTGCGCTCATCAATATCCCGCTGTTCTTCTGCGGCTATAAGGCCATCGGCAAGGGCTTCTTCTTCGGCTCGCTGCTCGGCATGGCGGTCACGTCCGTCTGCTTTGACCTTTTTGCCCGCATCATCCCCGTTCCGACGATGGATCCGCTGCTGGCCTCGCTCATCGGCGGCGTGGGCGTCGGCGCGGGGCTTGGGATCGTTTTTGTCGCGGGCGCCTCCACCGGCGGCGTCGACATCGTTGCGCGGCTGCTCAAGCTGCGCTTCCGCAATTTCCCGATCGGCAAGATCATTCTCGTCATGGATCTTTGCACGGCGGTCGCCACCGGCCTCGTCTATGGCGAGTTTACCAACACGCTCTACAGTGCCATCACGCTGTATCTCTCGTCCGTAATGGTGGACAAGGTCGTCTACAGCATGGACTATGCGAAGGTCGCGCTGATCGTCTCGGATCGATACGAGGACATCGCCGTCGCCATCGACGGCACACTTGACCGCGGCGTGACGCTCCTGCAGGGGCAGGGCTTCTATTGCCGCAAGGATAAATACGTTCTGCTCAGCGCCGTGAAGCGGCAGCAGCTCGCCGAGCTGAAGGAGCTGGTCATTTCCATCGACCCGAGCGCCTTCATCATCCTTCAGGATGCGCGGCAGGTGCTCGGCGATGGCTTCAAGCGCTATGACCGCTACGAGCTGTAAGGAGGCGATCGTATGAGGCGCATTGCCGCGCTGGCGCTGCTGGCCGCGCTGCTGCTCGGCCTGACGGCCTGCGGTCAGTGGGTGAAAAACGAGTACCGCTCCGTGCAGGAGCACCGCGAGCAGCCGCTTGCCACGACGCAGAGCGAGCAGGAAAACGCGCCGGTCGTCGTGGGAAACCGGAACGAGCTGCGCGGCGCCGTGCTCTCGTGCATCCGCAACTGGACGGAGAGAAGCACGCTCATCGTGCGCCGCTACAACGGCGACATCAACGCCGATCTGAACGAGACGCTGCGCTATGCCACCGAGGAGGATCCCATCGGCGCCTTCGCCGTGGACTATGCCGACGCGGAGCTGAGCGGCAATGCCGAGGCCGGATCGATCGAGCTGTCTCTGGTGTTCCGCCGGTCGGAGAAGGAGATCAACGCGATCATCACCGTCAACGGCAGCGAGGCGGCCGAGCTGCGTGTGCAGCGGGCGCTGGCTGCATCGGAGACGGCGCTGACTCTGCGTATCCGGGATTATCAGGACACGGATTATGAGCAGTATGTCCGGCGCTACTGCATCGAGCACCCCGATCAGGTCGCGGCTATCCCGCAGACCGACGCGCAGGTCTATCCCGACGCGGGCGAGACGCGCATCCTCGAGCTGCACTTCACCTATCCGGCCGGGCGCGACATGCTTCGCACCTATCAGAGCGAGACGGCCACGATCTTTGCCTCTGCGGCGAATTACGTCGGAAAAAAGGGAACGGAGCAGGAGCGCGCGTCGCGGCTGGCACGCTTTTTGACCACGCGCTTTGCCTATACCTTCTCGGACGAGACGCCCTCCATGCCGGCCTACAGCCTGCTCTGCGAGGGCAAGGCGAACAGCCTGTCCTTTGCCTCTGTTTTTTATGCCGAGTGCACGCTGGCCGGGGTGGAATGCTACTGGGTTGAGGGGACGCGCAGCGGCGCGGAGCATATGTGGAATCTGGTCTGTCTGGACGGTGTGTATTATTACGTTGATCTCATGCGCAGCGTCGAGCGCGGCGAGACGGAGCTGACGCTGCTGTCGGCAGGCGAGCTGCTGGCAGAGGGCTACGAGTGGCAGCAGGAGGGGCTTCCGGCCAATCCGGAGCCGGTCGAGAGCACCGAGCCGTGAGCGCCGGCGGCGGCCGAAAATCCTTGGGAACCTCTGATACGAATTCTTGATTCAAATATTGAATCAAGAATCAGTATCAGAGATTCCCTTGATTTTTTGAATTTATGCTTGACAAATGCCTGCGCGTGTGATAGAATCATTCACGCAATCGCGGGTGTAGCTCATCTGGTAGAGCGCCACCTTGCCAAGGTGGAGGTAGCGAGTTCGAGCCTCGTCACCCGCTCCAAAACGAAGCATACGATATATCGTATGCTTCGTTTTTTCTATACATACTAACTAACTAAGCATCGGCATGGCATGCTCGGAGCCGTGCCCTTCCCGCGCGCCCTGCGGGGCGGCCGGGGATGCTGCACAAAAGCCATACACGCCGGCGTCTTTGCATTTTGCGGTGCCGCGCTTGCCAAGTTTGCGCCGGAGGGATCCCTTCGGCGCTTTTGCTGCATAAACAGGGGAGCGGCAGGACGGTTATGACGCGCGAAAGGGTCAACACACTCGGCTTTCCTGCAACGGGTTTCCAGTCTCAACCGAGACGAAAGCGGCTGCAGGCTCGGCTCCGTGGCGCCGCCTCGCTGAGGGGCTGCGTGCGGGGCGGCTCGACGCAAATAATTCGGAAACATAAAAGAAATAAGCTGCTTTTCGCAAAAAAACACGAAAAAAACAGCAGTCCCGATGGCTTTTGAAAAAAATATTTTCTCCCGGACGGGACGTTTCGCGCGATCGGCGCATTTTCCGACCCGTTACAGGAAAAAACTGGCATGGCAATCTGCACAAAAATGCAACCGTTTTCATGGTAAATATGTTAAAACGAGAGTTGCTATGTCAAAACATTGGGTTTTACCGAAAAATAGAGGGAAATAGCCAAATAAACGGCGATAAAATTTACATGTTGACTGAAAACGGTTTCTGCTGTAAAGTGAAAACAGGTCAAGGAAAGGAGGCACCCTTCATGAAACCCATTGGCATCATTGGCGGCAGCGGCATGTATGAAATGCTGGAGCAGCCGCACATGTTCATCCACGACAATCAATATGGCCGCAGCTCGGAAATCTACGAGGGAAAGCTGCACGGCCGAACCGTTTACTTCCTGCCGCGGCACGGCCCCAATCACACGATCATCGTTCCGCGCATCAACTATCGCGCGAATGTGTGGGCATTCCGCGAGCTTGGCTGCGACCGCGTCCTTGCAACGAACAGCGTCGGCTCGATCGACCCGGATATCCATATCGGCGATATGGTCATTCCGCATGACTTCATCGACTTTACCCGCCGGTTCCCCCGTTCGTTCTATGACGACATGCCGGTCGCCTACCACGTCGATATGAAGCCGGCCTATTGCCCCGACCTGCGCGCTGCGCTCATCGACGCTTCCCGGCGTCTGCACGAGGGCACGACGCATGACCACGCCGTTCTGGTCGTTGAGGAAGGCCTAACCTATAACACGGCTGCCGAGCAGGCGATGTTCCGCCAGTGGGGCGGAAATCTGGTCGGAATGACCACGCTGCCCGAGGCGATCCTCGCAAGAGAGGCCGGCCTGTGCTACGCGCACATTTGTATGCCGACGGACTGCATCGGCGCGCCGGTGCTCTCGGACGTGTTCCAGAAACATCTGAAGCAAGGCGTGCAGGACTTCATCCGCATTCTCAGCGATGTGGTCGGCCGTCTCAGCGACGAGCGCGACTGCCCCTGCTCTCATGCGCTGGAGCACGCCGTGCTTGCGAAATAGAAAGCCATGACGATCAAGGACATTGCGCAAAAGGCAGGCGTCTCCGTCGCGACCGTGTCCCGCGTGCTCAATGAGTACAAATGGGTCAGCCCCGAGGTGCGCACACGCGTTCAGCGGGTGATCGAGGAAGAGAATTACCGTCCCAATTACAGCGCCAGCATCATGGCGACCGGACGAAGCAACATGATCGCCGTGATCGTCCCGAACATTACAAGCCCGTTTTTTGCACAGTTCACCGGCATCGTTTCCAAGCTGCTGAAGGATGCGGGCTATGTGGCGGTGCTCTATCAGACGAACAACGACGCTGCGGAGGAGGCCGCCTATTTTGCCTCCCCGATGATGCGAATGTCCGACGGGATCATCAGCATCACAGACGCGCTGAACAACAAGACGCTCCTAAAGCTGATCCGGCCGATCCGCGAGAAAAACAAGCCGATCCTCTTTTTGGATCGCTATCTTCCGGCGACCGTCGCCGACTGCGTGATCAACGACAACGTCGGGGGAATGCGCAGCGCGGTCGAGCTTCTCTGGCAGAACGGACACCGGCGCATCGGCATCATCTGCGGCAACAGCGGTCTGACCGTCGTCTATGACAAGCTTCAGGGCTTCCGCTCGGCGATGAAGGAGCTGGGGCTCCCGGTCAACGAGGCGTATCTGCGCGGCGGAGACTGGACGGTCGAGACCGGCAGGCGCGAAATGGAGCAGCTTTTGAAGCTGCCCGAGCCGCCGACGGCTGTGATCGCCTGCAACAACTACATTTGCGAGGGCGCGCTCGAGGCGCTCGAGGCCCGCGGGCTCGAGGTCGGAAAGAGCTTCTCCCTCATCGGCATGGAGGAGAGCGATTCTGACACGCGGCTGTTCCGCCGCTTGGGCATCACCACGCTGAAGCTGGATTCCACCCGGCTCGCGGAATATGCCTGCAAGTACATTCTGGAGCATCTCGGCAGCGAGGAAGCGCCCTATTACTTCACGACGACGGAATTTCGGATCGAGCTGATCGTTCGGCAGTCCGTCGCAAATCTCAAAAAGAACTGATTCCGGAAACCGAATCGGCTTTTTTGCAAAATGAACGAAGGAATCTCTGAATCGATCGGCTGCGGCGTTCAGCGGGTCTTTTGCCCCAACTGATTGGTTTGGAACAAACCCCTTGCTGACCGCTCTTGCGGTTGAATCAGAGCTTCCCCACAAAAGAGTACAAGGAGGAACCCAAATGAAACCCATCGGTATTATTGGCGGCAGCGGATTTTATGATCTGATGAGCGACGCCGAAATGTTTATCCACGACAACGCCTACGGAAGAAGCTCCGAGATCTTCAAGGGCACAATCGACGGCTACCCGGTCTACTTTATGCCGCGCCACGGGCCGGAGCATAAGATCATTGTTCCGCGCATCAACTACCGCGCGAACATGCAGGCCTTCAAGGAACTGGGCGTTCAGCGCATCATCGCCACCAACAGCGTCGGCTGCCTGAATCCCGACATCGAGCTGGGCGATCTGGTCATTCCGGATGATTTCCTCGACATGACCAAGCGTCACCCCTTCTCGATGTACGACGATACCACGGAGGCATACCACGTTGGCATGTCCCCGGCATATTGCCCGATCGTTCGCAAGGCTCTGATCGACGCGGCCAACGAGGTCATGCCCGGACACGTTCATGACGCAGCCAAGATCGTTATCACCGAGGGTCTGCACTACGAAACGCAGTTCGAGGACAAGCTCTACCGGAGCTGGGGCATCGACCTGATCGGTATGACTACCCTGCCCGAGGCGATCTTCGCCCGCGAGCTTGCCATGTGCTACGCGCACATCTGCCTGCCGAACAACTACTGCATCGGCGTGGAGATCGACGCCGACGACCTGCCCCGTCTGCTCTCGGCCGGTGTCGAGGCGTTCAAGAAGGTCATTCGCATTGCGGTCAAGACGCTTGCCGAGCAGGAGGAGGATGACTGCGTGTGCAAGCATGCGCTCGACCATGCCATCCTCGCAAAGCAGAAATGAAGCTGCTGAAGGACACATTGAGCACCCGCCGCTTCGGCGGGCTGCTCACGGATCTTGACGGCACGCTGATCCATTCGCAGGACGCGATCTGCGAGGCGCTGTACGCCTGCTTCTCCCACGTCGGGGCGCGTGTCCCGGAAAAGCAGGAGATCATGGATATGTTCGGCCTTCCTGTTGAGGTCATGCTGCGCCAGCTCGGCGGCATCGAGGTCAGCGACGCGGTGGCTGCCGAATTCATCGCCGAATACAAGCGCCAGTATCCCGTGCATATGGCCGACGGCTCCCGACTGATCGACAACGCGAAGGAAACCGTGGACGCCATTGCTGCGCAGGATATTCCGATCTGCCTCATCACCTCCGAGCGGCGGGTCAACGCGCAGTTTATTCTCGACCGAAGAGGTCTTTCAAGCTCCATTCCCTATCTGATCTCGCGCGACGACGTGACCAGATTCAAGCCTGATCCCGAGCCGCTCGTTCGAGCCATGCAACTGATCGAGCGCGAGCCTGCGCAATGCGTTTATATCGGGGAATCGCCCTTTGATATTGAGGCCGGCGTTGCCTCCGGCGCATACGTTGCGGCGGTCGCCTCCGGGAACTGGTCGGTTGAAAGCCTGCTTGAAAAAAAGCCCGATGTTCTTTTGAATGATATATCCGAGCTTTTGCCGCTGTTTCATATTTTCGGCGGCTTAGCATAACAAACTGAAAAAGGAGAAAATAACCATGAAAAAGCTGCTTGCGATCCTCTTGGCACTGACGATTTTGTTTAGCCTTTCCGCCTGCGCCGGCACGCCGGACAGCCCCGCGACCGAAAGCACCGCTCCCGCTTCCTCCGCAGATCCCGCTGCGCACTCCGTTTCCGACGAACCCATCGCGGACGACTCCGACACACTGATCTGCATCGTCAGCGAATCCGCGCAGGGCGCTCCGTTCTCGCAGCAGACATGGATCGGCTTCGAGATGGTGCAGGAGGCCTACGGCGCACAGATCAAGTTTGTCGAAGCGCTGGAAGCTTCCGAATATGAGACGCAGCTTCGCGCCATGGCCGACGCTGGCGCAAAGGTCATCTTCAGCATGTTCGACGCCGTCAACCTTGTCGCTGCGGAGATCGCTCCGGAGTACCCCGACGTTCGCTTCGTCCTGATCGACTGCAACCAGACCTTTGACATCGACAATGTGACCTGCATCGTCGTTGACTCTTGGGAGCCCTCCTTCGTTGCGGGCGTGGTCGCCGCGCTGAGCACCGAGACCGGCGTTGTCGGCTGGGTCGGCTGCCTGGATATCCCCGTCATCAACCGCTTCTATGAAGGCTATGCCGCCGGCATCGACTATGCAAACCAGACCTTCGGCCTGAACATCACCGTCGAGAAGACCTACGTCGGCGACCCCGCAGACACCGTGAAGGCATACGAGGCGGCAAAGATGCTGCTCAGCAAGGATGCCGACATCATCTATCAGGCTGCCAACGAGGCCGGTCTGGGCGTCATTCAGGCCTGCGCCGACAACGGCGTTCGCTGCATCGGCGTTGACAAGTGGCAGGGAGACGTGAACGACTGCGTGTTCTGGTCTGCCGTGATCTGCATCGAGCAGGGCGTTTACAACACCTACGAGGCCTATCATAACGGCACGCTCACGGGCGGAAGCATCAACTACGGCATCGGAAACGATTTCCCGATCTATGCCGACGTTGACTATGAGAAGCTGCCCGACAACGTCAAGACCGCTGTTGACGACGTCATCAAGGGCGTCAAGGACGGCACGCTCGACGTTTACTCCTACGGCAACTGATCCGAATCGTTGCTGAAACGAGTTCATAGCTCTCATACTGCTTCTTGATTCAAATATTGAATCAAGAAGCCCGTGTGCTACGCACACTCGCATCGTGCTGACACGCGCTGCACAGAATTATGATCCGTCTTTCCCGGCAGAGGCTTCGGCATCTGTCGGGAGCTCGGAAAATATCTGAAAGGCGTATTTTGCGACGCTTTTCAGATGTTTTTTGAAACGGAAAGGAGGATATTATGGAGAATTATCTCGAGCTTCGGAAAATATCCAAGTATTTTGGGAATTTTGCGGCGAATGACTCCGTCGACCTCAAGGTCGCAAAGGGCAGCATTCATGCGATCATCGGAGAAAACGGCGCAGGCAAAAGCACGCTGATGAACGTTTTGTCCGGCATTTACCGCCCGGACGGGGGCGAGATCCTCATTGAGGGCAAGGAGATGCACTTTGCAAATCCGACGGCCGCGGCGCGAACCGGAATCGGCATGGTGCACCAGGAGTTCATGCTCTATCCGGAGCTGACGGTTCTGGAAAATATCATCATGGGCTACGAGGTCACCTCCGCGCCCGGCGTGATCAGCCGCAAGCGCTCCCGGCAGGCCGTGATGGATATTTGCCGCACCTATGATTTCAATGTTCCCTTGGATGAAAAGACGGGAACGCTCCCGGTGGCAATGCTTCAGCAGATCGAGATCGTCAAGGTGCTCTACCACGGCGCGGAGATCATCATCTTTGACGAGCCGACATCGGTTTTGACGCCGCAGGGCGTCGAGGGGCTTTTCCGTGCCTTCCGCGCGCTGACGCAGAAGAACAAGACCATCCTGTTCATTACGCACAAGCTGCAGGAGGTGCTTGCCGTCGCGGATGCCATCACCGTCATGAAGGACGGCCACGTGACGGCGCACACGACGCCGAAGGAGGCCTCCGAGAAGACGCTGGCGCGCTTGATGGTCGGACGCGACGTGCTGCTCGGCGCCGTCAAGCTGCCGAAAACACCCGGAGAAGACACGCTCGTCGTCAAGGATCTGACCGTTCGCTCCGAGACCGGTCAGGAGCGGGTGAAGAACGTCAGCTTCCGCGTCCGAGCCGGAGAGATCGTCGGCATTGCCGGCATCGCAGGCTCCGGCGAAAATGAGCTGATCTCCGCTCTGTTCGGCCTGACGCCGATCGCGGGCGGAAGCGTGCAGCTCGGCGGCAAGGAGATCAGCCGCTGCTCGGTTCGCGAGCGCCGCCGCCTCGGCATCGGCTATGTTCCGCAGGATCGAAACGCCGAGGGCAGCGAGCGCAGCGCAGCGCTCTGGGAGAACTGCATGATGGGCTACCACGTTGCCCACGGCCCGCGGCACAAGGTGCTGATCGATCATAAGCAGATCTACGGCTTCACGCAGAGCGTGATCGAGGGCTACGCCGTCAAGGCCGGAAGCATGTTTGCCAACGCCGGCTCTCTGAGCGGCGGTAACGTGCAGAAGCTCATCGTCGGCAGGGAATTTTCCCAGAACGACCGGCTGCTCATAATCGAGGATCCGACGCGCGGCATCGACATCGGCGCGATCGAATTTATTTGGAAAAAGATCGAGGAAATGGCAGCCTCGGGCGTCGCGATCCTGATGGTCAGCCATGAGCTGAACGAGGTCATGGAGGTCTCCGACCGCATCCTCGTCATGAACGACGGCAGACTGTACGACGGCGGTCTGCACGGGGAAAAGACCGAGGAGCAAATCGGTATGCTGATGATGGGAGGGCAGAACGCGTGAAAAAGAACTTACGTTCCGGCAGCAGTGCGGTCTACGACCTGCTGAAGTACATTCTGGCGCTGCTCGCGGTGCTCCTGCTTGGCGTCCTCCTGATCGGCCTGCAGGGACAGAGCGTTTCGGACGCGGGCAAGGCGATGGTGTTCGGCGCCTTCGGGAATCTGAGCCGCTTGGGCAATACCATTCGCTGGGTCACGCCCTGCCTGCTCACCGGCATTTCGGCGACCGTCGCCTTCCGCTCGGGCATCTGGAACATGGGCGTCGGCGGGCAGCTCTATATGGGCGCCTTTGCCGCCACCTGCGCGGCGCTCTATCTGCCGATGTATCCGGTCATCGGGCCTGTTCTCTGCCTGCTTGCCGGCTGTCTGGCCGGCATGGTGTGGGCAATGATCCCGGCTCTTCTCAAGCGCTTCCTCAATGTCAGCGAGATGATCACCACGCTGATGCTCAACTATATCGCAACGTTACTCACGACCTATTTTATCAAGCTGCTCAACGGCATCAGCGCGAATAACAACTCCAAGGCGCTTTCCACCGCGCTGATCCCCGACCATGCGCGACTGACCAATCTGGTTCCCAAGACCAACGCCAGCACCGGCATTTTCATTGCCATCGCGCTCGTTGCGCTGATGTATTTTGTGTATCGCTATACCGTCTCCGGCTATGAGATGCGAATGGTCGGCGCAAACGCCCGCTTCGCGCGCGCCGGAGGCATCCGGGTCAACCGGGTCTATCTGGTCACGTTCCTGATGTCCGGCCTGCTGGCCGGCCTCGCCGGCGGCATCGAGATCCTCGGCGTTTACGGAAAGTTTACGGCGGATTTCGCCAGCAACATCGGCTGGGACGGCATCATGATCGCAACGATCGCAATGTATCATCCGCTTGCGACCGGCGTCGTCGGCGTGCTTTGGGGCGCGCTGAAATCCGGCTCGCTGTATATGGAAGCCATGACGGACACCAACCGCCTGACCGTTGAGGTGCTTCTGGCATTCTTCGTCCTGTTCGTTACCGTTGATTATCGCAAGCTGCTGAGCAGACGCAGCCGTCCGCAGAAAGGAGCGTGAGCCCATGCTGGATTTTCTGTATGATTCCACCACACTGTCCTCCGCGTTACGCTTGGCGATCCCTCTGATCTTCGCCGCGATCGGCGGATGCTTCTGCGACCGCGCCGGTGTGTTCAACATTGCGCTGGAGTGCTTCATGCTCTGCGCGGCGTTCTTCGCGGCGCTCGGCACCTATCTGACCGTGAATCCCTATGTCGGCGTGCTGTGCGGCATTGCCGCGGGACTGGTCTGCGCGGCGCTGTTCGGCGTGTTCGTTTTCCACCTCGGCTCAAGCGGCATCGTCGTCTCCATCGCGATGAACCTCAGCGCGTGGGGTCTGACAACGCTGCTGATGCTCTCCTTCTTCGGAATGCGCGGCTCCTTCATCAGCAACCGTCTGGTCAGCCTGCCCGTGATCCGTATGAGCTTCTTGGAGAAGATCCCGTATATCGGCAAGATCTTCGGCAACCAGAACCTTCTGGTTTATCTGGGGCTGGTCATGATCTTCGTGATGTGGTTCGTCATGTATAAGACGACCTTCGGTCTGCGGCTTCGCGGCGTCGGCATGAATCCGACTGCCTCGCAGGCGACCGGAATCAGCACGCTGAAGTATCGCTGGATCGCCACGCTCATCACCGGCGCCTTCTGCGGCGTGGGCGGCGCGGTTCTCCCGATCGGCGGCACCTCCATTTTCTCGGAAAACATGACGGCCGGCCGCGGCTTCCTCGCCGTTGCAGCGCTGCTCGTTGCAAAGGGCAATCCGCTCAGCGCAGGACTCTTCTGCCTGCTGTTTGCCTACACCGACGCGGCCTCGCTTCGCCTTCAGAACCTCGGGATCCCCTCGCAGCTCGTGGAAACGCTGCCGTATCTGACAACGATCCTTGTGCTCGTGATCGCCGGTGTTCGCGTGACGCTTTCCAAGCGCCGCCAGCACGTTCTGAAAAGAGAGGCTGAAGCATAAAGCAGCGCGTAGAGCGCGCGCAAGCCCGCAAGGCTCGGCCGCTGTTCAAAGCAGGAACGGTTCATAAGCGGCTCCGGCCGAAGCAGGCTTTATATTGACAACGCGGGGGCAGGCTCAGTGCCTGACCCCGCGTTGGCTATGTGCATAAAGAAAAGCCTTGAAAACACTATGTTTTCAAGGCTTTCACCATTTTTGGATGGTCCGAGTGACTGGATTCGAACCAGCGGCCTCTTGAACCCCATTCAAGCGCGATACCAAACTTCGCTACACCCGGATATTTCTTTCAGCCCGAATACTATAACACAGTTTTGTGCTTTTTTCAAGCCCTATTTTTCGTTTTTTACAAAAACATTAAAAAAACAGCCGGAATCACCGGTTTGACGACCCAAAAGCGCCGGGCGGGGCGCGAAACGTCGGGCAAGCCACGGGCATGAGCTTTTTTGCGCGAGCCCCCCAAAATGCGCCAATGCCGGCGTGCGACCCTTGTGCATGCCTCCGGCTGCCTCGCCGGCAAGAGAAAGATGACGCGCCTTTGGTTTTGCGCTTTTGCAAAGAAAAAGCCGCCGCGCCGCATGGCGCCAAACGGCGGCCGGCGGCGCGAGGCGGACAAAATGCGCAAGGGCGCATAGAATTCGGCGAAGCGACTGGAACTATAAGCCGGGTTCTGTAATCGACAGCCATCTATCTAGGCGACGGCCGGCAAAGCCGACCCTGTGTCGCTCCAGCCACCTCCTCGGAGACGGTCGGGCCAACCTAAGTCTCCTCCACGGTGTTGCTCCGGATAGAGTTTACAGCGCCGCAATGTTCCCATGCGGCGGGTGAGCTCTTACCTCGCCTTTCCACCCTTACCCTGCGAAAGCAGGGCGGTATATCTCTGTTGCACTTTTCCTGAAGTCGCCTTCGGCGGGCGTTACCCGTTATCCTTGCCCTATGGAGCCCGGACTTTCCTCACGGCGGCCCCTTTCGAAGCCGTCGCGCGGCTGTCCGTTCCAGTCGCAAGAAATATTGTACCCGCTTTTGCCGGGCTTGTCAAGGTCTGCTCCCGCAATTTGCGTGAACTCAGCGCAAAATGGATTGCAAATTTTGCGCAAATGGAGTATAATGAAAACAAATTCTTAAGGAACATCTAAGGAACCTCTGAATCAATCGGCTGCGGCGCTCAGCGGGTCTTTTGCCCCAACTTATCGGTTTGAAAATCTTGAAA
>OIYX01000248.1_pt1 | contig 19914 bp, 9 predicted proteins | sample 1588431 | NCBI WGS metagenome assembly OIYX01 (sample SAMN03283241) | human gut metagenome | biome: human-associated habitat; material: feces | host: Homo sapiens | place: Peru | collected 2012
ACAAAGCAGAAGCCAAAGCACGCGAAGATGCAGACAAAGCAGAAGCCAAAGCACGTGAAGATGCAGACAAAGCAGAAGCCAAAGCACGCGAAGATGCAGACAAAGCAGAAGCCAAAGCACGCGAAGATGCAGACAAAGCAGAAACCAAAGCACGCGAAGATGCAGACAAAGCAGAAACCGCAGCTCGCATTGCAGGCGATAATGCGCTGAACAGCCGCATCAATCAGGTGGAATCCGATGCGAATAAGGGTATCGCCAAGGCATCCGCTCTGGCTGCACTTCGCCCACTCGAGTATGATCCGGACAATAAATTCGACATTTCTGCCGCAGGTGGTTTTTATAAAGGCGAGAATGCATTTGCTCTGGGTGCATTCTACCGTCCGAACAGAAATGTCATGCTGAGCATGGGAACGACCTTGACCAGCGGTGATAATGCTTACAATGTCGGTCTGTCCTTCAAAATCGGTAAATCCGGTAAACACACGGAAACTGGTCTTACCACGGCTGACCTGTACGCAATGATCGGTGCTATGCAGGACAAGATGGATCAGCAGCAGAAGAAGATCGAAGAACTGGAAGCAAAACAGGCTAAATAATCATTTCCCTGGAGGCTTCGAAAAGGCTCAGATAAAGTCTGGGCCTTTTCTTGTGCATAGGGAGGCTATCCGATATATGATTCTTCTCTATATTATTTCCTATAGCACCTATGCATATTTAGTATAGATATATAGAAATTTGACAATATAACCGGGGGGGGTAAACTTTAAGCAGGTTTTTAGGTTGCTAAATAATAGTTGTTTTAGATTCTTCGTGGTGTGGCGAGCGTGTCTCGCAGAAAAGAGGAATGCAAATGAAAAGCAAAAAGATGTTAGCACAGATTGCCGCCTTTTCGCTGGTCTTCGGAATGACGGGTGTGGTTTCATCATGGGCATATAACACGGCGGATGAGGTCGTAGTTAAAGGCACGACGGTGGAGCAGTACGATCCTATTAAGTGCGTGAAAGTAGATAATACATTGGTGGATAAAGCTGCGGATGACAGCCTGTCCATTACCGGCAAAGATGTAAGAGGCATTTGGCTGACGGATGGAGCAAAATTAACGGCGAATAACGTTAATTTCAATGATAAAGGAACCGCGAATGAGGTGGGATTGGATAGCTCCAGTAAGCTGATCATGAAGGGCGGAAGCATTAAAGTGCCGGGCGTAGCCTTTACTGCGGATGGTGGAAGTACTGCTACCACGGATGGGACGACGATTGAGACAGGTGTTTTGGCTAGCAATAGTACGATTATTTTGAAGAACAGTACAACCACAGGGGTGGCGCTGTATGCTGGGAATGAATTCGGGCAAGGCAAAGTGGAAGAAGGGCTGCCAGTCGGTACTCTGACCATTGATGGCGGTAAGGCTAATGTTAAGAATGCTTTGGTGCAGAATAAAGGCTCAATGACGGTCACGAATGGCGCGGTTTTGGATCTGACGGGGGATCTGAGTGCTACAGATGAATATACGCAGGCAACTACCGGCATTAAGAAGGGCGGAGAAATCGTTGTCAGAGCCTGGGGACTGGATACCGCGCAGGCAGAGAAAGAGAATAGCGATACGATCAATAAGCTGGATAAGGCCACCTTGTTCACTGTAAATGGGAAATCTACGATTAAAGCAGATACCATCGATGTGACGGGTAATTCTTACAATGGCCATGTAGATCGTGCCGAATTGAAGGTCAGCGAGTCGAGTGCGGTGACGGCCAATACAATGAATGTTGGGAAGTATGGGTCTACATATTTTAATGATAGTCAGCTCACAGTCAAGCAACTCACTATGGATAGTTCTTCCGCAGAAATCAAAGGCGGGTCTTTTAAGGCAGGCGTGATTACTGTAAATGGAACGGACTATGAGGCAGATAAAGGGGATGCTCAGATTACTGCAACGAACAGCAAGATTGAACTGAATAACGCTACATTTATAAAGTATGGACATGCAGATATAAAGAATAGTCAGTTCACGGTAAATGGTACATTGAAATTAACATCCGACGAGGCGATTGCAGATCAAGGGATTAACTTCTTTGGCGGCACAGCCACTTTGAACTCCGTTGAAATGAAAAACCGTGAAATGGAATTTACAAACACGGCAACTACAGCGAAAACGATCAAGGCGGATGGTACTTCCACTATCAGATTTATGGGCGGGTCGTTGAGTACTGACGATATCAATCTTACCAATAAGGTTCATTTTTGCGCTTTTCGTGATGCCAAGCTCGACGTAAAGAGTTTGACGGCAGATAACTCTTCTATTTATGTAGGCCGTTCTGATGATAAATTCGATGATGAGGTATCTCCTGCTGAGGTGAATGTCCAGCAGATGGCACTGAAGAATCGGAGTGAACTTATCCTCGCGGCAGGCACGGTAAATGCTGACCAGATCACCATGGACGACGCAACAATCGACATCGCGGGCGTCGGCACGCTGATCGCGAACAAGATGACGCTGAATAATACCACGTTGTCCTTGAGCGGCATTCAGAATGAGGTGACTACGCTGGCACTCGATGCGGATGAGGATATCCAGCCGCTGGATGTCACGCAGAATGGGGTGACTGTAGAGGTTAAGGATACGCTCACGATGAATGGCGGTACGCTTCAGGTCAAGGATGGCTCGAAGCTCACCACGAACCAGATGAAGCTCGCCAACGACAGCACGGTCACAGTCGACGGGACAAATTCTTCTTACACGATCAAAGGCACCGATAACACCGTAAGCGGCGACGCGAAGATTGACGTCATCAATGGCGGTAGCGTCACGCTGGCAGAGGGCGCTGGCATCAAGGCGGAAGCAGATGCCAATAACAAGGTGAAGACCTTCATCACGGCGGATAGTAGCAGTACGGTCGACGTGACGAAGGGCAGCCTGTATATCGCGCATGCGAAGAGGGATGGCACGGTCTATGATGTTTCTACCGCTATCAAGAGCGGGACAGAAAACAAAGGAAATGAGTTCAAACACATTTATGGTGACAGCCTCCTCACGAAAGCCGTCGAAAAGGATGAAAACGGCAACTACACCTTCGTGTCAAATATCGCTGAGATTTCGAAGGGTTCCCTGTTTTCTCACATTCTGGAAGAAGCGGATAAGAATGGAGGAAAACTGACGGACTTCATGGGCAATGCATTTAAGCCATCTCGCGAAGGCATGACGGATGCGGAGGCGTTAGCACAGGGGCATAATGCGCTTGAACATGCAGCGGCGATCGCCGAAATGGCTGGCGTGACCCATGGCACATATGGATTTGCACAGGATTTCTCCGGCATGATCGCTGACCACAAGGGAGAAGGAAGCGGCATCTGGGCGAACTACCTCCGTCAGGATAAGAAGGTGGACGGTTTCCAGGTCGCTGGACGAAAGGCGAAATATGATGTGAAGTACAATGGCTTCCTCATCGGCAGTGATCTGATTTCCGATGAAAACTCCCGCACGGGCATCGCTTTTGCGTATGCGGATGGCAGCCACACAGAGAAGGATGGCGTAACCGGAAAGAATGATACCAAGTACTATGGCGGTGATGTGTACCATCACTTCACAGCAGGCGGTATCCAGTACAAGGCGGATATCGGCTTCATCAAGAGCGATAATGATCTGGAGCAGACCCAGCTGGGAACGCCCATCAAGGGTTCTGTGGATGGCAATGCCTTCTTCGCCGGCATTCGTGCTGAGAAGGAAATCGCGCTTGGTGCGTCTTCCCTGACTCCGTATGCAGGACTTCGCTACTACCGCATCCATACCGGAGACTTCACAGACAGCCTTGGCATGAAGCATGAAACGGAAAATGCCAACCTTTGGAATCTGCCGGTCGGCGTGGAATTCCGTCATGAGGTCAAGAATGGCAACTGGAACCTCACCCCGGTCGCAGAAATCGGGTACAATTTCGCGATGGGAGATAAGGACACGAAGGAAACCGTCAGCCTCGGCAATGCAGCGGATACTTTCTCCTTCGACATCGGTGAAAGTGCCTTCCTCGCTCGCCTCGGTGTAGAAGCAGAAAACAGCACATGGACTTTGGGCGGCGGCTATCGCTATCAGAAGGGCAGCGATACCCAGTCGAACCAGTGGTACATCCAGGCCGGCTATCGTTTCTAATTGTTTTTGAAATCCTACTATGGTAAGCAAAAGCACCAGTCTTTATGGCTGGTGTTTTTGCTTTGTGTGAATTGGTTCAAGGTTAACCCCGGGGCGTGCTGCCCCCTTGATTGGAGGAAAGAGGGGAGCGGGTTCTATGGGTTTTATGGGGGCAGTGGGTAGGGCGGGGGCGGCGCATAAGAATATAGAAGCGCCGCGGAGTTTTGAATATATGGTATTCACAAAAGATGGGAACCCTGTGAACCTTTTGAACCCGCTTCACCTATGAGGATTCACATAAAGGGGAGATTGTTCTTTCTGCTTTCAAACTTTAGGGTGTAGGTTCTATAGGTTCAAAGGGGAAGGCGGAGGCTTCACCGCTTTTTTTATTGGGCGATGCCCGAAAGCGGCTTTTTAGTCACAAGTCACTCCTTCGATACGAGGGAAGGAATCGTCTCACATGTGTGACGCCAGATCCTTCGGCTCAGTCCCCGCCTGTTCTGGCTGTTTTCTAACATAGGGCGTTTTTCTCCGCTCAGGATGACGATACGGGAGAGCAGCTCGTGGCGTGTAGGGGAATCTTTCGGCAAGCACACAAAAAGCGCGCCTCTTGGAAGAGATGCGCTTTTTGTGTGCTGCGGGATTGTTGATTATCTGATCATGATTTCATCGGAGTTTCTTGTAGATTATTTCCCTGTATCACTGTTCGTGCTTCCCGTCGATGTGCCGAAGGAGGAGTAGGTGACGCCATTAAAGGTGCAGGTGACTTCGCCTTTGCTTCCTACGGTATAAGCACCGGCACCCGTGGGTGGTTCGGGGACTTTTTTCAGATAGCCGTTATCGCCTGCGAGTGTGGAGAGGTCCGTGGGGTAGGTGCCGCCTTTCTTGACGTGGTAGACTTCCATGGCGGTGCCGATGGTGGAAAGATCAGACTGGATCTTGGCGACTTTTGCTTCGTCGGTCATGCCGACGAGGTTCGGAATGGCGACGGCGGCAAGGATGCCGATGATCGCGACAACGATGATGAGCTCTAAGAGCATGAAGCCTTTTCTTTTTTTGACCGTTTTCTTCTTTTCTTCCATGGGATGGGCCTCCTTCGCAGGAACTGGTGCTATGCACGATATATTTCCTTGCACAATATATTTCCTTAATTATGCGCGCAAACTTTCTCATTTTCCAATACGGATATAGAATGCATCATCGGATTTGGGTGAGAAAAATAGATAGGTGAGTGTTTCCGTGGCATATTTTCGTGTGTGAAAAAACGTCAGCCTGTACGGATAGAGTGGACTTACTGGCTCATCTGCCGGAAATACATTTCCTCTCTCATGACGAGGAAGAAGCGCTCGCAGATGGCTCGGAGGAGCGGGAGGGCGCGCTCGGGTGGGAGAGAGGCGAGCTGGCTGTAGCTCTCCGCGGCGTCGTCTAAATAGAGGATGAAGGCGTATGCGATGCGGAGGCCTTGGGGGCCGTAGTCTGCCTGGAAGGCAGCCGCGTGCCGGGTGATGGCGCTGCGGAGGGCGGCGCGGGTGAGGTGTTTCGTCTGGAGGAAGTATTCGAAGATGAGGGTGCGGCAGGTGCGAAGGAGGAGGCGCGGATCGACGGTATCGCGGTAGCGCTGCCAGAGGCGGGCGTCGCATGCGAGGGCAGGGAGGACGTTCATCCAGCGTTTGCCCTGCTCGCAGTGGATGAGTGGCTCTACGCGAGTTGCATCATTTTCTTTTTCAAGGAGGAAGAAGGTCGTGGTATCCCACTCCTGTGTGAGGGGGCCGGCGATGTCGCTGAAAAGGCTGGTGTCGTGGGTGAGGAGGAAGAGCTGGGCGATGGGGGCTTCTTTGGCAGCAGAGAATTTCTTCTGGTAGGTCACTGGATCTGTGTGGAGGAGGCAGGCGGTGACGAGTTCTCGGGTGAGGGAGGCGGCTGCTGCGGAAGCCTTCTTGTCCATGAGGGCCGTGGGGTCGTCGATGATGAGAATTTTTTGCTTTTCTGTTCCGCTCCCTTTCGTGCCGAAGGCGAGGCTGGCGAAGTAGAGGTAGCCAAGGAATTGTTTCTCACCATCGCTGAGGCCGGTGGCGGGGCTGCCGTCAGCGCGAAGAATGCGGTAGGTGTGCTGGCCGCTGTCTTCGAGGTGAAATCCGCTGAAGCCTGTTTCGTCGAGGAGCCGGTTCATTTCTTCCATGGCGGTGCTGGTGTCTGTGAAGTGGCTGCGCTCTTCGGAAATCGAAGAGTTCACTTTAAGAAGGGAGCGCTCGATGTCCTGACGGCGGGTTTCAATCTGTCTTTCCTGTTCTTTGACGGCGCATGCTTCATCTTGGCCTCGCTTCAGTGTGGGGGCGAGGCGGACGTGCATGGCGTTTCTGACGGCGGCTTGGCAGTCATTCTGCCGGGTGACGCGGTGGTCGACGGTTTCATTGTGCGTTTGGATCTTTTGATTCCAGCTGGCGAGAAGGTCGGAGAGGTCGCCTAGATAGACGGAGAGGGGGGAGAGTTCTATGACTTTGGAAGGGGCGTTCTCCTTTTCTTCGATGGCTTTTATATTTTCGGAAATCGCGGATTTCAGGATGACGAGGCGCGCCTGGAATTCCTGCCAGTTTGTATCAAGTGAGCACTCCGGCGGGATCTTTGTCAGGGCGACGTAGAGGCGTCCGGCGGTCTTTCGATAGATTTCTTTGAATTCAGAAATGGCTGCAAGGTCTTTCTTGTACTGCTCGTCGAAGGCTCGTGCCATTTGTTCTTCGAAATCCGCGGGGAGTGTCTGCTGGCAGTAGGGGCAGCGGTCTGCGGCTTTTTCATGGTAGTGGTCATGACCGTAGCGCACCCAGTCGGTCGCGGAGAGTGAGGTGAGGAAGGCAGCGAAGGGCGAGTCGTCGCGGCTCATGATGGGGCGGGCGAGGTTGTCTGCGCCTTTCAAATGATCGAGGCACTCGGGGTCTTCTATGGTCATGAGGGGCGGAAGTTTCTTGTCATTGTCACTAAAGGCCGTGTCATAGAGGGAGCGAAGCTCATCGATGGAGAGAGCGGGGGCCATGGGCTCGCGAAGGAGTGAGAAGGCTTCGTAAGCGAAGGCTTTCTTTGTGGTTCTTGCCTTGCCGAGGCAGCGAGGAAAGGTTTTGCGGAATCCTTCGCCCTCTTGCCAGAGTTGTTCGCGAAGGGCGGTCTGCTGCTTTTCCCTGTTTTCAGAGAGTTGTTGGACTTCTTTAGCGAGCGCGTTCTTCTCTTCTTCAAGCTCGCGCCGGCGGGCGAGGAGCGCTGCCAGACGGCCGTCTGTGTCGATGTTCGCCTTTCCCATGAGGAAGACGCCAGGGAGCTCTTGGTCGCCCTGCATATTTTCCGCGGCAAATGTGCGATCGAAGTGAAGGACCTCGACGCTTTCCTCTTTTGTGCCATCCGCCCAGGTAAGACCCTCTTTTTCGGAAATCGCATGTGCGAGCGTGGTCTTGCCGCTGCCGTTTTCTCCATAGATGAGATTCAGCGTGGCAGGCACGAAGTTTGCGTTTACAAAGATAGGCGGCGTGAGCGAGATGGCAGTGATGAGAGAAGCGCGTTTCTCTGGCATGGTTGGCTTCATAGGGATTCCTTCTTTCGTGGAAATCGTTTTTCCTATAGTATAGCATTTTTGAAGGCTGGGGGAATCTCGAGTGACTAGTGACTAGTGACTGGTGATTTGAATACCACTTTCGGGCATTGCCCTATATATTGCGGCGATGCCACCATCTTCATTTCTCATTCATGCGAGGCTTTCATTCCTCATGAAGGGGCGTCTTGCCTCTTGGGTTCACCGTGAGCCTGCTCCCCTAACCCCTTGCATTTTTCAGAGCACAATGCTAGAATAGGCCGGAACGAAGATCTTGAAAAAGTCAATAGTAAAATTGACGCATAAAAACTTTTATATGGCGTATGATAATTTCTATAAAAGAAAATAGGCCATGCACATTATAGAAGAAATCTTTATGCAGATTTTCGCTAGAAACATTGCGGATATTGACATTGTGTGATATAATTTTTATTCGCAACGGTTCTTTTAGTAGAGTATATATAATAGGTGATGTAATGCTTCCGGAGGCAGGCAGGGACTCGATGATTGGTTCGATTTCCTGCTTCTTTTTTCCGGGAGGAAGAAAGCCATGTTTTTTTATGAAAGGGTGAGGCAAGGAATGCCGAACAGCAAGATGTTCAGACCTGTCGTGGTAGGGAAGAAAAAGAGATACACCTATGCCAGATCGCAGGAAGTATTGAAGATGCCCCATTTGCTCGATCTGCAGACGAAGTCGTATGAATGGTTCTGCAAGGAAGGGCTGAAGGATGTTTTCGCAGATATTTCTCCTATCGAGGACAGCGCTAAGAAATGGGCGCTGCACTTTGGCGATTTCTATTTCGGCAAGGGCAAGTACAATATCGAACAGTGCAAGGCGAAGGATGTGAACTACTCCGCTCCGCTGTACGTGAAGACGCGTCTGGAAAACAAGGAAACCGGCGAGCTGAAAGAGCACGATCTGTTCATGGGGGATTTCCCGGTCATGACGGACACGGGCACATTCATCATCAATGGTGCCGAACGTGTCATCGTATCCCAGCTGGTTCGTTCCCCTGGCGTATACTACAAGCGTGAAAGAGATGCTTTTGACAAGGAGATCTATACCGCGCAGCTGATCCCGAATCGCGGCGCGTGGATCGAGCTGGAATCGGATCCGGCCGGCTCCGTCTCCGTCCGTATCGACCGTAATCGTAAGATGCCGGTCACTGTCCTCATCCGTGCGCTGGGCTACTCTTCCAATGAAGAGATCCTGGAGCTTTTCGATCATGATATCCATATCGAAAAGACGCTGGAGAAAGACAGCACCACGGACAAAAAGTCCGCACTGATCGAGATCTATCACAAGCTCCGCCCGGGTGAACCGGCTACCGAAGATAGTGGTACGACGCTGCTCCATAATTTCTTCTTTGATCCGCGCCGTTATGATCTCGCGAAGGTCGGCCGTTACAAACTGAATAAGAAGCTGGCTTGGAAGAACCGTCTCCTCGGTCACAAGACCGAAGGCCCGATCGTCAATATGGAAACGGGTGAAGTGGTCATCGAAGGCAACAGCACCATCGATGAAGAAGCGATCGCAAGGATCGAAGAAAGCGGTGTATTCTCTTCCTTCGATCAGGTCGAAGTGATGACCCAGAAGGATGATGGCACTCCGGTCAAGGTGATCTGCTCTTCCGGCAACCGCGAAGACAATTACCGCACGCTGGAGATCTGCGATATCATCGCCTGCATTGACTATCTCCTGAACATGATGCAGGGCTATGGCAAGAGTGATGACATCGACCATCTGGGCAACCGCCGCGTCCGCTGCGTCGGTGAGCTCCTGCAGAACCAGTTCCGTATCGGTCTCACCCGTATGGAAAGAGTGGTTCGCGAGAGAATGACCACCCAGGACCAGGATAAGATGAGCGTACAGGCGCTCGTCAATATCCGCCCGGTTGTAGCTGCTATCAAGGAATTCTTCGGCAGCTCCCAGCTGTCTCAGTTCATGGACCAGACGAACCCGCTGGCAGAGCTCACGCATAAGCGTCGTCTTTCCGCTCTGGGACCTGGCGGTCTTTCCCGTGAACGTGCAGGCTTCGAAGTCCGCGACGTACATTACTCCCACTATGGACGTATGTGCCCGGTAGAAACCCCTGAAGGTCCGAACATCGGCTTGATCTCCTCTCTGTCCAACTACGGCGTCATCAACAAGTACGGCCTCATCGAGACACCATACCGTCTGATCGATGAAAAGACACACACCGTCACTGACAAGTGCGAATATGTCACTGCTGACATCGAAGAAGACAAGATCATCGCGCAGGCGAGCGAACCGCTTGATGCGGAAGGTCACTTTGTTCATAAGAATGTAGCGAGCCGCCGCGGTCCGGACGTACTCGAAGCAGAACCGGACGAAGTCGTGCTGATGGACGTATCCCCGAAGCAGGTCGTCTCCATCGGTACCTCCCTCATTCCATTCCTCGAACACGATGATACGAACCGAGCTCTGATGGGTGCGAACATGCAGCGTCAGGCTGTACCGCTCCTGCGTCCGGAAGCACCGCTCGTCGGCACCGGCATGGAATGGGTCGCTGGTCAGGACTCCGGTGTCTGCATCCTCGCTAAGCGTGCCGGCACTGTCGAAAGAGTCACGGGTCGCCAGATCATCGTTCGCGCAGAGAACGGCGAGATTGACACCTACGACATCATCAAATTCATGCGTTCCAACCAGTCCACCTGCATCAACCAGCACCCGATCGTATCCAAGGGTGACCGCGTGGAAGCAGGAGACACGCTGGCAGACGGCATGGCGACCGATGGCGGCGAGCTTGCTCTCGGCCACAATGTACTCGTAGCTTTCGTATCCTGGGAAGGGTACAACCACGAAGACGCCGTTCTGATTTCCGAACGTCTCTGTAAGGATGACCTGTACACCTCCATTCATATCGAAGAATATGAATGCGATGCCCGTGACACGAAGCTGGGCGAAGAAGAAATCACCCGTCAGCTGTCTTCTGTTTCTGAAGACGCTGTGAAATACCTCGATGAAAACGGTATCATCATGGTCGGCGCTGACGTCCGTCCTGGCGATATCCTGGTCGGCAAGGTCACCCCGAAGGGCGAGACGGAGCTGACGCCGGAAGAGCGCCTGCTGCGTGCGATCTTCGGTGACAAAGAAAGAGAAGTCCGTGATACCTCCCTGCGTGTGCCGCACGGCGAATTCGGCAAGGTCGTCGATGTCAAGGTCTTCACCCGTGAAAATGGTGATGAGCTGGCACCGGGCGTGAACAAGCTCGTCCGCGTCTACATCGCGCAGAAACGTAAGATCCGTGAAGGCGATAAAATGGCAGGCCGTCACGGCAACAAGTGCGTATGCTCCCGCATCATGCCTGTCGAAGATATGCCGTTCACCCCGGATGGCCGTCCGGTCGATCTGGTACTGAACCCACTGGGCGTACCGTCCCGAATGAACATCGGCCAGATCCTGGAGATCCATCTTTCCTGGGCCTGCCACATGCTCGGCGAAGAGATCCATGCGGCTATGGCAGCCGGTGTCGGCTCTCCGAAGTACGAAGAAATGAAGCAGCGCCTCATTGACTGCGGCTATGATTTCGAAAAATACGGTATGCCTGAACCGACCGAGTCCGGTATCCACATCGCGACCCCTGTCTTCGACGGCTGCCGAGATGAAGACCTCGCAGCTACACTGAAGGCAGCAGGCCTCCCGGCCGGTGCGAAGACGGACCTCTATGATGGCCGCACCGGTGAAAAACTGGACAATCAGGTCACCATCGGCTGGAAATACATGTTAAAGCTCCATCATCTCGTCGATGATAAGATCCATGCCCGCTCCACCGGCCCATACTCCCTCGTTACCCAGCAGCCACTGGGCGGCAAGGCACAGTTCGGCGGCCAGCGTTTCGGTGAAATGGAAGTCTGGGCTCTGGAAGCCTACGGTGCGGCTTACACGCTGCAGGAAATCCTGACTGTGAAGTCCGATGATGTCATCGGTCGTGTCAAAGCCTACGAAAAGATCGTCAAGGGCGAAAACATCCCGAGTCCGGGCGTACCGGAATCCTTCAAGGTCCTCATGAAGGAACTCCAGTCCATCGGTCTCGACGTCCGTATCCTGAATGAAAATGGCGATGAAGTCGTCCTGAAAGAGCTCGATGAAAGCGATCTGGAACAGGGCTACGGCGGCGGACAGCCATGGCATAAGGATGAACTGAAAGAAGCCATGGAAGGTGATGATGCCGTTTCCGATTCCAGAAACGACATGGAAAGCCACATGAATGGCGCTATTGAAAACGCCGGCGATGATGTCGCATCCTTCAATGATACACTCGAAGCAGAAGCCAATGCACAGGCTCCCGTAGAAGCCGGCTTTGGTGAAACTGATCTTGATACAGAACTTGGCTTTACGAATGACAGCCAGGATGACTGATTCCGGAAAGGAGCGCTAATCAATTGTTAGATGTAAATGAATTTGATTCCATGAAAATCGGTATCGCTTCTCCGGAAAAGATCCTTGAATGGTCTCACGGGGAAGTGACGAAGCCGGAAACCATCAATTACAGAACCCTGAAGGCAGAAACCGACGGTCTCTTCTGTGAAAAGATTTTCGGACCGACCAAAGACTGGGAATGCAAATGCGGCAAGTACAAGAAGATGCGTTACAGAGGCACCGTCTGCGACAAGTGCGGTGTCGAGGTCACCTCTTCCAAAGTCCGCCGTGAACGCATGGGCCATATTTCTCTGGCCTGCCCGGTTTCCCATATCTGGTACTTCAAGGGTACGCCGTCCCGTATCGGCCTCATCCTTGAAATCTCTCCTCGCCAGCTCGAAAGAGTCCTCTACTTCGCTGCTTATATCGTCCTCGATCCGGGCGATACGAACCTGTCCAAGTGCCAGGTCCTGAATGAACAGGAATATCAGGATGCCGTAGCTACCTATGGCAAGAAAGCATTCAAAGCCCAGATGGGCGCAGAAGCCATCCAGTACCTGCTGAAGGAGCTCGATCTGCCGAAGCTGGAAAAAGCACTGCAGAAAGAGATCGAAGAGGGCAGCGGTCAGCGCAAGGTCAGATGCATCCGTCGCCTTGAGGAAGTCGAAGCCTTCCTGCATTCCGGAAACAAGCCGGAATGGATGATCCTCTCTGTCCTGCCGGTCATTCCTCCGGATCTGCGTCCGATGGTCCAGCTCGATGGCGGCCGTTTCGCCACCTCCGACCTGAATGACCTTTATCGCCGCGTCATCAATAGAAACAACCGTCTGAAGAGACTTCTGGAACTCGGTGCTCCGGAAATCATCATCAGAAACGAAAAACGTATGCTGCAGGAAGCTGTCGATGCCCTGATCGATAACGGCCGTCGCGGACGCGCCGTCTCCGGCCCGGGCAACCGCCCGCTGAAATCCCTCTCCGACATGCTGAAGGGCAAGCAGGGCCGTTTCCGTCAGAACCTCCTCGGCAAACGTGTCGACTACTCCGGCCGTTCCGTTATCGTCGTCGGCCCGGAACTCAAAATGTACCAGTGCGGCCTGCCGAAGGAAATGGCGATCGAACTCTTCAAACCGTTCATCATGCATGAACTCATCAAGAGAGGCGTCGCAAGCAACCTCAAAGCGGCACGCAAGAAGGTCGATAAGCTCGCTCCGGAAGTCTGGGAAGTCCTTGGCGATGTCATCAAAGAACACCCGGTCCTCCTGAACCGCGCACCGACACTGCACAGACTCGGTATCCAGGCTTTCGAACCGATCCTCTGGGAAGGCCGCGCGATCAAGCTGCATCCGCTCGTATGCCCAGGCTACAACGCCGACTTCGATGGTGACCAGATGGCCTGCCATCTGCCGCTGTCCGTCGAAGCACAGGCTGAAGCACGCACCCTGATGCTCTCCATCAATAACATCCTGTCCACGAAGGACGGCAAGCCAGTCGCTATTCCTTCGCAGGATATGATCCTCGGCTCCTACTACCTCACCATCGTACAGACTGCCAACGATACGAAGGTCGATTTCACCGATGAAGAAAAGAAAGAAAATCCGAAGGCGAAATTCGACGTCATGAAGCAGTGGAAGAAAGCCGAAGACGAGATGGACACCTCCGAGCTTCGCGCTTACACCGGCTATGACGAAGTCATGCTGGCGTACAACCTGCATCAGATCAAGATCCATGACTTTATCAAAGTCTTCATCCCGAAGGAAGACCGTCCGGACGGATTCAATGAAACTGATGACGATCTCGTCATCACCACCCCGGGTCGCCTGATTTTCAACTATGCGATCCCGAGAGAGCTGCGTTTCTTCTACAAGCGTCATGAAAAGCGCGTAGATGAAAACGGCAAGACCTACACCGTCGAAAACAACGGCCTCGGCATCACCATCGGCAAGAAGCAGATGGGCAAGCTCGTCAATGACTGCTTCAAAAAACTCGGATTCAAGGCGACCGGCGACCTGCTCGACTCCGTGAAAGCCCTCGGCTTCCACTACGCTCTCGTTTCCGGCATCTCCATCGGCATCTACGATGTCGCTGTACCACCGGAAAAGGATAAGATCCTGGAAGACGGCGATGAAAAAGTCGAACAGATCAAACGCTTCTTCCGCCGCGGCCTCATGACCGATGACGAAAGATACAGAAGAGTCGTCGAAGTATGGAGCAAGAAGACCGACGAAGTCGGTGCTGCGATGAAGAGCTCCATGGTGAAGTTCAACCCGCTGACTATGATGGCCCAGTCCGGCGCCCGTGGTAACGATAACCAGATCCGTCAGCTGGCCGGCATGCGCGGCCTGATCGCCGATACCTCCGGTAAGACCGTCGAACTCCCTGTAAAGGCAAACTTCCGTGAAGGTCTGACCGTCCTCGACTACTTCACCTCTTCCCACGGTGCTCGTAAGGGTCTCGCCGATACCGCACTCCGTACCGCAGACTCCGGTTACCTCACCCGCCGACTGGTCGACGTTTCTCAGGACGTCATCGTTCGCGAAGAAGACTGCGACGTACAGGTCCTGAATTTCGACAGAGAACAGAGCCTCATCGCCTCTCAGCCGGAAGTCAAGAAGACCATCATGGGTCTCAAGCAGACACTCCTCGGCGCAGTTCTGGATGAAGATGTCCTCGACCGCAGAAATGGAGATATCCTCCTCGTCAAGGGCAAGACCCTCGATGCGGACGATGTGACCCTGCTGAACCGTCACCTCGTAGAACATATTTCCGTCATCATCCCGACCGCTGACGGCATCGAAGCCGCAGAACCCAAGACCTTCGACCTCGGCACACAGGATGCTGTCGCTGAATACAACCGTGCGATGCGCCATCATCTGACCGTCCACTTCGCAGGCAAGAAACTCGAAGAAGATGCCTATGACCGCCAAGGCAATGTCCTCTTCCCGGCAGGCACCGTCATCGACAGCGATGTCGCAGAGAAGATTCTCGCTTCCGATATCCCGGTGCTCAAAGTCCGTATGGATGAAGCCGAAGGCGTCGAAGTCTCCCTCATCGAAGAAAAAGGCCAGCCGATCGAGTCTTTGGCTGACCGTATCGCAGGCCGCTGCCCGCTCGAAGATGTCGTGAACCCGACCACCGGCGAAGTCATCGCGAAGAAGAACGAAGAAATTTCCGATGCACAGGCAGAAGAAATCCAGAAATACTACGACAAGCTGAAGGTTCGTTCCATCCTCACCTGCCATTCCGCTCACGGCGTCTGCGCGAAGTGCTATGGCAGAAACCTCGCGACCGGCCGTCATGTAGAAATCGGCGAAGCAGTCGGCATCATCGCTGCGCAGTCCATCGGTGAACCAGGTACCCAGCTGACCATGCGTACCTTCCATACCGGCGGCGTCGCTTCCGCAGAAGATATCACACAGGGTCTTCCACGAGTCGAAGAATTGTTCGAAGCCCGCAAGCCAAAGGGCAATGCGATCATTTCCCGTATCGATGGTACAGTTTCCATCACCAGTGCGGAAGATAACCCGAATGTCAAGATCATTACCATCACCAGCGATAATCCGGAAATCGCTCCGGAAAGCGAAAAGATCCCGGTAGCGAAGAAGATCTCCGTCACAAACGGCGAATTCATCAAAGCCGGCACCCGCCTCTTCGAAGGTAACGTCAACCCGCACGATATCCTTGATGTCCTCGGCGTACAGGCGACCCAGAACTATATCGTCAAGGAAGTCCAGAAGGTTTACCGCAGCCAGGGCGTAGAGATCAACGATAAACACATCGAGATCATCGTTCATCAGATGCTGCGTAAGATCAAGATCACCGAACCGGGCGGCTCCGGCTGGCTCCCGGGCGAGACGGTCGATATCGTCGCATTCCGTGCGATGAACCAGCGTCTCGACGACGAAGGCAAAGAAAGAGCCGTCGGCGAAAACCTGCTCCTCGGTACCACCAAGGCAGCTCTTGCGACCGACTCCTTCCTCTCCGCTGCTTCCTTCCAGGAAACCACCCGTGTCCTCACCGAAGCAGCAATCAAAGGCAAGGAAGATCCGCTCCTCGGCCTCAAGGAAAATGTCATCATCGGCAAACTTATTCCGGCTGGTACCGGCATGTCCCGCTACCGCAAGCTGAATGTCATCCATAAGGGTGAATCCTTCGAAACCGGATCCGATGCGGAATAATTGATGCATCAGGTATAGCCGAAGCAGTCCTCACATCGTGGGGACTGCTTTTTGCATGGAGGGTATTCTGCACGATCCGGCGTATTTACTGGGCAGCAGCTACTTGCCGCAGGTCACCGTGCTTTCCTCTTGCGAATTTCTTCGAGATTCTCTACAATAGAATAGATATGATAGGGACTGGTGACTAGTGACTGGTGACTGGCGACTGGTGACTAGTGACTAGGAAACCAGGAGACGTTAGACTTTTTGTATCTTTTTTCGAGGAGACGCCATGATAAATAAACTATTTCCACTCGCGCTTTCCGCAGCGCTTGTCTTTGGCGGCTTCTCGCTGTCTTTTGCTGAGGATCTTGTGATCGAAGGCCTGGGGCGGATGCCATTTCCCAAGGACGTGACCGTCACGGATGGGGGCGCCTCGCAGCTGAATCATTTCATGATTGCCGGCACGCACCAGAAGGACTACGGCAAGTCTGCGCGTGCGGCGATGTGGTCGATCCTGACGGTACCGCCCGGCATGCAGTTGTATCCGGAGAAAGCGCCGTATCCTTATGACTCGATGCACATGTACCAGATCCGCAAGACAGACGTGCGCGGGACATACAGCGCGGGCATCTATGTCATCTCGGGGACGGAGAAGGATTTCTTTCATGAGGGACATCCGAAGGCGGCACGCTTCTGGTCTACGGCTTTCCTTGAGGATGCCAAGCGTCCGACCTCGCTCTTTGGAATGCCGAAGATCCAGACATCAGAGTTCCAGGCATTGGTGGATCAGGTACTCTCTGAGACAAAAGGTCCATCTATACAGGTGAAGATCTTGAGATTCGTCCCCTGGCGTGCTTTCAAAAATGAAGACGGTACCTACCGCTGGGGACAGGAGGCGAAGGTCATCCTGACGAATGAAAAGGGCTTGTCGTTTCCCCTCTGGATCTCTGCCAATCTTTTGAAAGCGGGGGATAAATACTATCTGATCGAGGTGAATGGCAGCCACGCGGCGGCCGAACAGCTGTCGGATCTCCTGCTGTATGGATTCTATCGGATGAAGAGATGAGATAGCAGCGATGCGATGATTTCAAAATGCGTGGTGCTTCCGCTTTATGATGTGTGCTTCATCTAGGCAGGACATCGCAAGCCTTTTTCACTGCTGCATTTACTTTTGAAAGGGGATTTTCCATGAAATGGAAATGTTTGCTTCTCACGCTCGCGCTGGCCTGCGGGATCTCTGCGGGGGGAGAAGCGTATGATATGAATGCCGTCGCGGCCGCTTCGCTTCCCAAAGGCTTCACCTACCGGGAGGCAGCGGGGACGGAGACACTCCATTTTATGGAGAAGGACATTCCTTATCAGATGGGACAGCTGCAGTATACATTGGAAAAACAGCAGAGCTTCTCATCCGGCTATATCATTCGCGCGCTGCTCCCTAAAGAGATGGCGGAAGCGCTGAAGCCGTATTTCAAGATGAATCGTGATGAACATGTCTGGCGCCGGCTGACGCAGATGAACCGCGCGCTCTTAAATCCTGCATCCCCTCTTCGGAAGGGGATCGAAGAGACGGTACTGAGTCTGGCTCGCAATGCCATTGGCCCCGCTGCGGATTCTTCGATCAAGGTAGAGCTTTCTCGGCTGGAGCCTTTCCGCCGCCTGGATGTCGATGAGGCCTATGTCTATACCGCAGGCGGGCTGATCACCTACAATGCGGAGGGGATGAAGCTCCCCATGTACTGTCGCTCCTATTTCTTCCCCGGAAGTGAAGGGCTCGATGTTCTGATGCTCTTCACCCCTGATGAAGGCAAAGCGCCGCTCCTCTATGCCATCGATGATCTGGCGAATGCGGCCGCGAAGGAAGAGCTCAATGGGGCAGCGGGATATAAAGACCTCGGCGTCATATTGGCAAAGAGCCATAAAAAATAGGCGGCAAGTGACCGGAAATCCCTTTCCGATGGGAAGGGTAATGCTATTAAGTTAAGGAAATCGTTAGCTACGTAACGTCTTGCTTCCCCCTTCGGGGGAAGTGCCGAAGGCAATAGGGGCATGCTAGCGGTATAGCGTGCTATGTTGAATAGTCCGATGCTATCGATATTCCAACACTTTCATGCAATACCGCTACGTAGCCCCCTCACCCCTTCGGGGAGCTCCCCCGATGGGGAGCCAAGAACGTTCTGCCGCTTAACTTAATAGCATTCATGGGAAGGGGGGCGGCAAAATGGCATCAGGAAATTTTCTGCGTTTTTATGTTTATGCGCCGCACCAACCCGCTCTACCTGCCGCCCTTTTCCCGATCTCCAACCAACCATGAATCACTTATCAAATAACGATTTCCACAGGAGGACCTATGAATGTATTTGCTGCGCTCGGCGTGAATGAGACGCTGACGAAACTTTTGAAGACACAGGGGATCAAGACCCCGACGCCCATCCAGATGTCCGCGATCCCAAACGCTTTCAAGGGCCGTGATCTGATCGGCCGTTCGCAGACCGGGACAGGGAAGACGCTGGCCTATCTGCTGCCGGTCATTCAGCGTGTAGAAACAGACAAAGCCATGACGCAGGTACTCATCATGACACCGACCCGCGAGCTTGCCAAGCAGGTCTTCGACGTGATGCGTCCCTTTGCCATCGAGTGCGGTGTGGATGGAGCAGATATCATCGGCGGACGCACGATCGAGAACCAGCTGCAGAAGCTGAAGCGTGATCCGCATGTCATCATCGGGACACCGGGGCGTCTCTTGGATCACATCCGCAGAAAGAGCCTCGACCTTTCGAATGTGAAGACGGTCATCCTGGATGAAGCCGACCAGATGCTGGCGAATGGGTTCCGCGAAGATATCGAAGCCCTGATCGATGAGACGCCGAAGAAGCGCCAGCTCCTGCTCTTCTCTGCGACGATGCCTGACGATGCGAAGCGCCTCGCCAGAAAGTATATGCGCCATCCGGCTTTCATCGATGTCGCAGAAAAAGCGACCGCTTCGACGGTCGAGCAGCGTATCTATGAGACGACTCTTCCGCGCAAGTTCAAGCTTCTCGTCCGTCATCTGACGGAGATGAATCCGTACATGGCCGTCGTTTTCACGAATACCCGTGAGGAAGCGCATGAGCTCGCCGGCAAGCTGCAGGAGGAGACGGACTTCATCGTGGATGAGATCCATGGGGATATGAGCCAGAGCCAGAGAAATCAGGTCATTCGCGAATTTGAGAAAGCACGCATTCAGGTGCTCGTTGCCTCCGATATCGCGGCGCGCGGGCTTGACGTCGAAGGCATCACGCATGTCTTCAACTATGGCATTCCAAGAAATCTGGAGTACTACATCCACCGCATCGGCCGCACCGGCCGCGCCGGTACGAAGGGGATTGCCATCACCTATGCGACGCCGGAGGATGGGTTCCTTCTCCGGAAGCTGGAAAAATCCATCGAAGAGACCATCACCCGCTATGATGAGAAGGGGAATGTCCGCCGCGTGAAGGCAGGCAAGCCGAAGAAGAAGGTCGTGACGCCCGGCATGTACAAGCCGACCAAGAAGAAAGAGCACAAAGCGCTTGGACACAAGGGGCGGAACATGAGACAGAAACGAAAGAAAGAAGACGGAAAGAAGAAGTGAGAAAAAGGAGCTGTGAAGAAATGAGGATTCATTTCTTCACAGCCCCTTTTTACTTTGCTTTCATTTGGTTCA
>OIYX01000249.1_pt1 | contig 19869 bp, 15 predicted proteins | sample 1588431 | NCBI WGS metagenome assembly OIYX01 (sample SAMN03283241) | human gut metagenome | biome: human-associated habitat; material: feces | host: Homo sapiens | place: Peru | collected 2012
GCCCCCCGAGAACTCTCTCCCCCTCCCAGCGCGGCGCAGGCGTTTGCGGGAGGCGTGAGAATTAGATGCGTAAGATAATCTTTCGCGCCAGGGGCGGGGAGGGGATGGGGAGAAATAGTAAGAGGGGAAAAGGATAGAAAGAGGGGAAAGAAGAGAGAGGGGCGCAGTGGGGTGGGACGGAGTGCGGTGCGGCAGGGCGGGACGCCGCGCGGCCGGACTAAGGCGGAGACGACGCGACGGGGCGACGGGGCGGAGGGCGGCGTGGCGCGGCGGAGGGCGGCGCGGTGGGGCGGAGCGCGGCGGTCAGGTGGCGGAGAAGGCGCGGAGCGTCTCGAAGTAACCGGAAGGATTGCCGATGTCGTGACGGCGACCGGGGTAACGGTAACCGTAGACGGGTTTCACGGCGAGCAGACGGCGGATGGCGTCCGTGAGCTGGATCTCGCCGCCCACGCCGGGCGTCTGCGTGGCGAGAAGATCGAAGATTTCCGGGTCGAGCAGATAACGGCCGGCAATCGCAAGGCGGGAGGGAGCCGCTTCGGGCGCGGGCTTTTCAACGAGGTCGTCGAGGCGGAGGATGCGTGCGGCGTCGATGCCCGTGAGTCCCGCCGCCTCGGGCGCCGGACGCCCGGCGACGATGCCGTAGCGGGAGACCTTCTCAAGGGGCACTTCTTCGAGGCCGACGACGGAGGCGTGTCCGTACGCGCGGGAGAGCGCGGCCATCGCGGGGGAGGGCGCCTTGCCCGAGACGAGCGCGTCGCCGAGCAGGATGAGGACCGGTTCGGCGGTGCCCTTCAGGATCCCCGCCGCCTGGAGGACGGCGTGGCCGAGGCCCTTCTGTTCCGTCTGTTCGACCCAGATGATACGGCGGCCGATCTCCTCCAGCCGGGTGAGGGCGGCATCGAGCGCGGGCTTGCGGGCGCAGCGGGCGTGCCAGATGGGATCGGGGTCGAAGTGGCGTTTGAGCGCGGGCTTGTCGGGAGAGGTGACGACCACGACGTCGTCGGCTCCGGCGGCCAGCGCCTCCTCGACGATGAGCTGGATGGCGGGCTTGGCGCCGACGGGTAGCATCTCCTTCGGAATCGTCTTCGAGGCGGGGAGGAAGCGCGTGCCGTAGCCGGCGGCTGGAATGAGGGCGTGCATTACTTGGCGAGAAGGGAGCGGAAGTAGGCGATGGTCTTTGCGAGGCCGTCGCGGAGGGGGATGCGGGGTTCCCAGCCGAGGAGTTCCCTGGCGAGGGCGATGTCCGGCTTGCGGCGCTTGGGGTCGTCCTTCGGCATGGGGCCGTAGACGATCTTCGAGGTCGAATCGGGAAGCTGGCGGAGGGTTTCCTCGGCGAGTTCGCGGATCGTGTATTCGCCGGGATTGCCGGTGTTGATGACGGCGGCGCCGAGGTTGTGGCGCGCGACGAAGGCGTCCACCGTCTCGCGGGGGAGGGCCATGTAGCGGCGCATTGCCTCGATGAGGTCGTCGCAGTACTGGAAGGAGCGCGTCTGGCGACCGTCGCCGAAGAGGGTGATGTCCTCGTTTCGGAGGGCCTGCATGATGAAGTTCGAGATGACGCGCCCGTCCTTCGGGTGCATGTTGGGGCCGTAGGTGTTGAAGATGCGCACCATGCGCACGTCCACGTTGTACTCGCGGCGGTAGTCGGCGCAGAGGGTTTCCGCCACGCGCTTGCCTTCGTCGTAGCAGCTGCGGACGCCGATTGTGTTCACGTTGCCCCAGTAGGTCTCGACCTGCGGGTGGACGAGCGGGTCGCCGTAGATCTCGGAGGTGGAGGTGTGAAGGACGCGCGCCTTCGTCTTGAGGGCGAGGTCGAGGACGTTCATGATACCCAGGACGGAGCTTTTCGTCGTCTCGACGGGGTTCTTCTGGTAGTGGATGGGCGAGGCGGGGCAGGCGAGGTTGTAGATCTCGTCGAACTGCCCCCAGAAGGGCTGGGTGACGTCGTGCAGCACGAACGAGAACTTCGCCTGGCCGAGGAGGTCGTAGATGTTGGCCTTCGTGCCGGTGAAGAGGTTGTCGAGCGCCGTCACCTCGTAGCCGTCCGCCAGGAGGCGGCGGCAGAGATGGGAGCCGAGGAAGCCGGCACCGCCCGTGACAAGGGCCTTTCGGGAAAGAAGCATGGAAAATCCTTTCAAACTTTGCCGCAAGTATAGCACAAAACCGCGCGTGGCGCGCAGGGCCGGAGATGTGGTATACTTAAAGCTCCATTTTCAAGCGGAAAGGTTGAACGGATGATGTCGATGAGAACTGTCGCGGCGTGCGCGTGCGCGGTGGCGTGTGCGTGGGCCGTTTCGGCCGATACGGTCGTCTTCAAGAGCGGGGCCCGCCTGACGGGCGAGGTCGTGCGGATCGTGGGGGACGAGATCACGTTCAAGTCGGACGACGTGGGCGAGGTGAAGATCGCCTCGGGCAAGGTCGCGACGCTGGAGACGGCCAAGACGAACACGGTCCAGTACGTCGACCGGACGACGGCGGAGGGCGTCGTGGCCCTCAAGGACGGCGCCTACACCCTCACGGGCCGGCCGCTCGACATGAAGCGCGTCAAGGCCGTCAACCCCGAGCCTGAGGCCTGGCACGGCGCCGTCAACTTCAGCGGCACGGCCGCGCGCGGCAACACGACGAGCGAGAAGGTCGCCCTGACGGCGAACGCGACCCGCCGCTGGGACAAGGACCGCTACACGGGCAGCTTCGGCTACTACTTCGCCCAGAACGGCACGACGCGCGACAACAAGGAGAAGACCGAGGACCGCATCGAACTCGGCTCGCAGTTCGACCACTTCTGGGCGAACAAGGTCTACTCCTACCTGAACGGCAAGTACGAGCGCGACGGCATCAACGACCTCCAGTACCGCTACCGCCTCGGCACCGGCTTCGGCTACCAGTGGCTGGACGGCGCCGAGCACGACCTCACGGGCAAGTGGTCCTTCAACCAGGAGGCCGGCCTCACCTACATCAAGGAGAAATACGAACACGCGAAGGACGACGACCGCTGCACGGTGCGTTATGCCCACCACCTCTCGTGGAGCCCGCGCTGGATCGGCGGCCTCGCCTTCACCCACAACCTCGAATACCTGCCCGACGTGGGCGACTGGGCGGACGCCTACCTGATCGACGCGGACGTGGGCTTCACCTACGCCCTGTCGGCCGCCTGGCAGCTGATGGGTAAGATCGACTGGGACTACAACGCGAACCCCGGCCCGCACACGAAGTCGAGCGACTTCCGCTACATGCTCGGCCTCGGCTACAAGTGGTAAACGGGCCCCGGCGCCATGCGCATCGCGATTTGCTATCCGCCGCTGCCGAGCGAGAAGGGCGTGCCGCTCCTCTCGCAGAACCGCCAGTTCCAGTGGTTCTCGCGCCCCACCTACATCTTCCCCGTCGTGCCCGCGACGGCGGCGACGATGCTGAAGAAGGCCGGGCACGAGGTTGCGTGGCTGGACGGCATCGCCGAGGAATGGTCGCCCGAGACGTTGAGCGACCGCCTTGCGGCCTTCGCGCCGGATGTCGTGGTGCTGGAGACGAAGACCCCCGTCGTCAAGCGCCACTGGGCGTGGATCGCCGCCTTCAAGGCGACCCATCCGGCGCGTGCCGCGAAGGTCGTCCTCGTGGGCGACCACGTGACCGCGCTCCCCGACGAGACGATGGAAAACTGCCCCGTCGACTACGTCCTCACCGGCGGCGACTGGGACTTCCTCCTCCTCAACCTCGTCTCCTCGGGCTTCGACCCCGCCCGCTTCGAGCCCGGCATCTGGCACCGGGGCGGCAACACGGGGCGCTTCCGGCTCGACCACGACCTCAAGACGACACCGTGGATCGACCGCGACCTCTGCCGCTGGCGGCTCTACGCCTACAAGAACGGCAACTTCCGCAAGACGCCCGGCACCTACCTCATGGCGGGGCGCGACTGCTGGCACGCGAAATGCACGTTCTGCAGCTGGACGACGCTCTACCCCACCTACCGCACGCGCGACCCGATCGACGTGGTGGACGAGATCGGCGACCTCATCGCGCGCTACGGCGTGAAGGAGATCATGGACGACTCCGGCTCCTTCCCCGTGGGCGACTGGCTGCGGACGTTCTGCCACGAGATGATCCGGCGCGGCTATCCGAAGAAGGTGCGCATCGACTGCAACATGCGCTTCGGACGCCTCGCGTTCGAGGACTACAAACTCATGCGCCGGGCGGGCTTCCGCCTCGTCCTCTTCGGCGTGGAGTCGGCCAACCAGGAAACGCTCGACCGCTTCGTGAAGGCGCTCAAGGTCGAGGACGTCGAACAGGGCGCCGCCTGGGCGCACAAGGCGGGCCTCGACGTCCACCTCACCTTCATGTTCGGCCACGCCTGGGAGGGGCCCGCCGAAATCGAGAACACCGTGCGCCTCGCGCGGCGGATGCTCGCGAAGGGCTGGGCCTCCACGCTCCAGTGTACGATGACGATCCCCTACCCCGGCACGCCGCTCTTCCGCGAACTGCAGGCGCAGGACGGCCTCACGACGCTCGACTGGGACGAGTACGACATGCGCCGCCCGATCACGAAGACGCCGAAGGCGACGGAGGACGAGATCAAATCCGCCGTCCGGCGCGTCTACGCCGGGTTCTTCCAGCCCGAGGCGCTTCTGCGGAGGCTCTGCTCGTTCCGGACGCTCTTCGACTTCGGGTTCTACTATCGCGGGTTTCGGTCGATCCTCGGCCACCTGCTCGACTTCCGCGCGTCGGGTGCGGCCCGGAAGTAGAAAGGAGAAGACATGAGGGGATTTCATCGGGGCTGGGCGCCGTGTGCGGCGCTCGTGCTCGTGGCGGGCGCATGGGCGAATCCGCTTGCGGAGCGCGTGAGGGGGCTGCGGACGGAAATGCCGGCGGAGTGGCGCAGCGTCGGCCCGGGCGGCGGCGGCTGGATCCAGTCGCTGTGCTGGAGCCGCTTCGACACGAACCGCCTCTTCGTCGGCTGCGACGTGGGCGGGTTCTACTACTCAGAGGACGCGGGGCGCCACTACGAGATGCGCAACCGCGGGCTCAGAAACATGTTCATCGAGACGATCGCCGAACATCCAACGAACCCCGACGTCCTCTTCCTCGGTTCGCCGGGCGGCATCTACAAGACGTGCGACCGGGGCCGGACCTGGCAGGAGAAGCGGACCGGCCTTCCCCCGGTTTCCGCCTCGTCGCACACGGTCCAGATCTCGAAGTTCGCCTTCCACCCCGTCCGCCCGGATGTCATCTACGCGGCGGTGGGGCAGCCGCGCACGCAGACGGGTGCACGCGGCGAGATCTGGCGTTCGGACGACGCGGGCGAGTCGTGGCGGATGGTCGTGACGGGCGGCCTCGCGAAGGACGTCAACGTCTTCGACCTCGCGTTCAACGCGACGAACGGCGCGTCGATGCTCCTCACGTCGAACCGGGGCGTCTTCCGCAGCGAGGACGGCGGCTGCACCTGGGAACCGTCGAACGCGGGCCTGCCGGCGCACCGGCGCACGCGCCGCCTCGCCTGGAGTCCGTCCGATCCCCGCGTCGTCTACGTGACGCTGCGCCAGAAGGGCGGCGAGGCCCCGTGGTCCGCCGGCGTCTACCGCAGCGACGACGGCGGACGCTCCTGGCAGGCGCGCACGGCGGGCATCCCCCAGCGCGCCGGGCGGCCCGGCTGCGACGACAACCTCTGCACGTGGACGGACGGCCTGGCGGTCGATCCGCGTAACCCCGACGTCGCCTGGACGGGCGGCGCCGCCTGGTGGTGTACGGGCATCTTCAAGACGGTGGACGGTGGGCGCTCCTGGCGGGACACGTTCCCGGCGCGCCGTCCCGGCTGGATCACCTTCTGGGGCCCCGCCGCGACGTGCCTCGCGCTTTCGCCCCTCGACCCCGCGCGCGTCGCCTTCGGCACGTCGGGCATGGTCTACGTGACGGAGGACGGCGGGGCCGGCTGGGCGCAGCGCTACTGCGAGGAGCGCGCGGACGGCACGTTCGCGGGGACGGGGTTGGAGGTGACGTGCCTCCACACCGTTGTCCCCTCCAGCCACCGTCCGGGGCGCGTCTACCTCGGCTACTTCGACATCGGCCTACTCGTGACGGACGACGCGGGCCGCTCGTTCCGCCGCGCGATGGTGGGCGTGCCGTCCGCGTATTCCAATTCGTGTTTCTCGCTCGCCGAGGCGCCGGACGACCCGCAGCGCCTCTGGGCCGGCTTCGGCTCCTGGGGCGGCGGCGGCACGGGCTGCGTGGCGACGAGCGTGGACGGCGGCGCCACCTGGACGCCCTGCACGAACGCGGCGAGCGGCTGGGTGGACGCGCCCGCGCGCGACCTCGTCGTCCTCGGCGCGAAGCCGCGCTACCGCGTCCTCTACGCGGGCCGGAAGGGGCTTGTGACGAGCGTGGACGGCGGCGCGACGTGGACGGGCGGCGACACGACGGCGTGCCCCGTCGCTTCGCGCGTGCGGACGTTTGCGGTGGCGGGCGACCGCCTCGTCGCCGGCGTCGCGGGGACGGATGCGGAGCCGGCCGCCGTCTACGCGGGGACGCTGGACGGCGCGGGCTGGCGCCGCCTCACGCCCCCCGCGCTCCGTCTCGGCGAGATCCGGCGCGTCGTCGTGGAAGGGAGCCGGATCCTCGTGACGGCGCGCGCACAGTGGCGCGCCCGGACGCGCGAGATGCGTCCGGGCGGCGCGTGGCTCAGCGTGGACGGCGGCGCGACGTGGAAGCGGGTGCTGGCGGATGCGTTCTGCGACGCGGCGCTCGTGTCGCGCGGCGAACTCTTCGTCGCCCTCTCCGACCACCCCTACCACGACCATTCCGTGGGCGGGGGCGTCGTCCATTCGCGCGACGACGGCGTGACGTGGACGGTCCTGGACGGTCCGCAGCTCCAGAACTGGAACGCCTCAGCGCTCGCCCTCGACCCGTTCGACCCGCGCATGCTGTGGGTCGGGACGGGGGGCAATTCGGTCTTCGTCGGCACGCTGAGGCGCTAGCGAGGGAGAGGGCTACTTGTTGAACATGAACTCGACGACGTCGCCGTCCTGCATTTCGTAGTCCTTGCCCTCGGGACGCAGCGCGCCGGCGGCGCGGGCGCCGGCCTCGCCGTTGTGCTTGACGTAGTCGTCGAAGGCGATGACCTGGGCGCGGATGAAGCCCTTCTCGAAGTCGGTGTGGATGACGCCCGCGCACTGGGGGGCCTTCCAGCCGCGTCGGAACGTCCAGGCGCGCACTTCCTTGGGACCCGCCGTGAGGAAGCTCGCAAGGCCAAGCGTGTGGTAGGCGAGCTTGATCGTGCGGTCGAGGGAGGACGAGGTGAGGCCGTAGCTCGACAGGAACTCCTTCGCCTCCGCGTCCGACAGGCCCGCGAGGTCGGCCTCCATCTGGGCGCAGACCGTCACCATTTCGCAGCCCTGTGCGTCCGCGTAGGCCTTGAGCGCCGCGACGTGCGGGTTGGCCGAAGGATCGGCAAGGTCGTCTTCGGCGACGTTTGCGCAGTAGATCGTCTTCTTGTCGGTGAGGAAGTGGAGGTCGCGCAGGACGGGCAGGATGGGGTCGCCCTCGGCACGCGGGAACGTGCGCACGGGTTTCCCCTCGCCGAGATGCGCGAGGAGGGCGGTCATCGCATCGAATTCGGGGCGCTTCTTCGGATCGCTCTTCGCCTCGTTGCGCGTCTTGTCGCAACGCTTCTGCAGCTGTTCCATGTCCGCGAGGACGAGTTCCGTCTCGATCACCTCGGCGTCGCCCGCCGGGTCGATGGGGGCGGACTTGTTGCCGCCCTCCTGCACGTGGATGATGTCATCGTTCTCGAAGCAGCGCACCACATGGAGGATCGCGTCGCACTCGCGGATGTTCGCGAGGAACTTGTTGCCCAGGCCCTCGCCCTTCGAGGCGCCCTTCACAAGGCCCGCGATGTCCGTGAACTCCACGGTCGCGCGGATGATCTGCTGGGGGGCGACGATCTTCGCCAGCGCCTCCAGGCGCGGGTCGGCCACCTCCACGATGGCGGAGTTCGGCTCGATGGTGCAGAACGGGTAGTTCTCCGCCGCCGCCTGCTGGCGCTTCGTGAGCGCGTTGAACAACGTGGACTTGCCGACGTTCGGCAGCCCGACGATACCGACTGAAAGTGACATCCTGAATCCTTCCGATTGAAAAACGAAAGAACAGTATAGCACATCTTCCCGTATGGGGGGCGGGGTGGGCGCAATTCGTTCGCCGGAGGTGAAAAGACCGCCACGGGCGGGGGCGGATGTGCTATACTTGCACCATTCATCTCCCCGTTCGGCATTTAGGCGGGGAGGACGTAGACGTCGAGGATTCCATGAAGATACTTACGAAAATGGCGGTTTTGACGGGGCTTCTGCTCGTTGTCGCAGGTTGTGGCGAGGCGGCGGGGACGGCCGCGCAGCCCGATGACGGGGCGGAGGAGGTCGCGGAGGGGATGGCGGCGCTGGAGGCGCAGAACGTGCGGGGCGCGATCAAGGCGTTCGCGGCGGCGGCGCGCGTCTGCGGGACGAACTTCGAGGCGCGCGTGCAGCTTGCGCTCGCGCATCTCCGGCAGGGCGAGGTGGCGGAGGCGGACCGTGCCGTACGGGAGGCGTGTGCGCTGTGCCCGGAATCCGCCGAGGCGCGGCTCGTGGACGGCCAGGTGGCCTACCTGAAGAAGGACTACGCGCGGGCGCGGGTCGCCTTTTCATCCGTCGCGGCCGAGGCGGCGCTCCCCGCCGCCGTGCGGAGCGAGGCGTTCGTCGGGCGCGGCATCGTCGAGCTTGCGCAGGACGCCTGCGACGCGGCGCGCATTTCCTTCCTGCGCGCACTGCGCCTCAACCCGCGCAGTGCGGCGGCGTGGTACCACCTCGGCGTCCTCTCGCGCGACACGTACCGCTTCAACGAGGCCGCGCTGGAGCAGTTCGAGATGGCCGCCCGCCTCTCCGACCCGCGCGACGCGCGCACGAAGAAGATCAGCCACGAGCTGATCCCCGCGCTGCGGAAGGCGCTGCAGGCGGCCGCCGCCGGGAAGCCCGGCGCGGCGAAGCGCGATCCGGCGGCGGCTGCGAAGCTGTTCGCGGAAGGGGAGCAGCTGCAGAAGAAGAAAATGATCCGCGCGGCGATCAAGAAGTTCGCGGCGGCGTTCGCGGCGGATCCGCTCTCGGAGGCGGCGGCGGCGCGTTACGCCCATCTGCTCGCGCTCAACGACAAGTCCGCGTCGGGCGTCGACAAGGCGCTCGCGGCCTACCGCGCCGCGATCGACCAGCGTCCCGGACGGCAGGACTACTACCTCGCGGCGGCCCGTCTCGCCTACGCGAACAAGCGGTGGAGCACCGCCGTGCAGATCATGGACCGTGCCGTCGCGCACGACCCGGAGAAGCGCGCGACGCTCGATCTGCTCATCGCCTCCCTCCTGAAGGCCGGAAAGGCGAAGCAGGCCGAGGCGTGGAAGGCCTATCGCGCGGAACTGAAGTAGCGGCGGCCGTCGGCGTGGACGTGGAGAACCTGCGCGATACGGATCTGATGGCGCTTGCGGCGGCGGGACGCGAGGAGGCCTTCGCGGAACTCGTCGACCGCTACAAGGATGTTCTGCTGAACTTTTTCCTGCGCAAGGGCGTTTCATACAACGATGGACAGGATCTCGCGCAGCGGACGTTCCTGCGGCTCTGGAAGTATCGCACGAAATACGAGCCCCAGGCGAAGTTCACGACGTTCCTGTTCCTCCTCGCGGGGCAGGAGTCTGTGGACTTCTTCCGCGCTGAGGGCCGCAGGGCGGGCCTTGCGGAAGGGTTTGCGCACGAGGCGGAGGTGCGGGCGGACGTTCGGAAGTCCGCGCACGCCGTTGACGGCGAGGCCGTCCGCCGGGCCGTCGCGCAGCTCTCGCCGGGCTTGCGGGACGTTGTGGAGCTGGGCGTGTTCCAGAGCCTTCCCTACGCGGACGTGGGGGAGATCCTCGGAATCCCCGTCGGGACGGTGAAGTCGCGCATGTTCAATGCGCTGCGGAAATTGAAGGAGATCCTGTCATGAAGGATGCCAAGGAGACGGAGAGGGACATCGTGCGGGCGCTGGAAGGCTCGGACGCGGAGATGCGCGCGTTCGTGGCGTCCCTGCGCGCCGCGCCCCAGGCGCGGACGGCGGAGGGATTCACGGCGGACGTGATGGCGGCCGTGCGCGCCGGGGAGGCCGAACGGGCGCGGCGTCCGTTCTGGAGCGTCCTCACCCGTCTGGCGGCGGCGCTGCCGGTCGCCGCAGGGCTGGCGCTCCTCTTTGCGGTGGGAAGTGTGTTCCAGCGCCCGGCGTCGGCCTGGACGACCGCGCGCCTCGTCGCCTGCCAGCGTCCGGACGGTACGTTCACGGCGTCGTCGGCGGCCCCCTATGTGCAGGCTTTTGCCGTGACCGTGCTGGCGAAGGATCCGACGGTGGCGCCACGCGCGCTCGATTCCGCCGTGGCGGCGCTGGTGCGGGAGCAGAACGCGGAAGGGGGGTGGGCGAATCCGTCCCTCAGCGCGCGCAATGTGGTGGCGCTGGGACAGGCGGCGGCGGCGGGGTCGGTCCACGCCCTCCAGGCCTATCGGCGTGGGATGCGCTATTTGCGGACGCATGGGATCGGCGAGATCTCGCTGGCGGACCTCGTCCGCGAGGCAAAGGCGGTGTCCACGCGCCTGGGGCCTTCGCCGGACGACGGCCTCGCCTGCAGCGTCGCCCTCTGCGCCGTCCGCTGAAGACCGCACGCGGCCCGATATGCTATACTGTTGCCTGTGAAGAACAAGACATTCATCGATCAGGTTGACGTGCTCGTGCGTTCGGGCAAGGGCGGCGACGGTGCGGCGACGTTCCGGCGTGAGGCGCTGGTGGCGTTCGGCGGGCCTGACGGCGGCGACGGCGGGCGGGGCGGCGACGTGGTGCTGCGCGCCTCCACGCACGTCAACTCCCTCCTCTCCCTCTACTATGACCCGAAGCTCTTCGCCGAGCCTGGCGTGCCGGGGTCCGGCGCGCGCTGCTATGGGCGGCGCGGGAAGGATCTCGTCGTCGACGTCCCCTGCGGCACGCTCGTGACGGACTGCGCGACGGGGATGGTCATCGCCGACATCACGACGCCCGGACAGACGGTCGTCGTCGCAAAGGGCGGCGCCGGCGGCTTCGGGAACGTCCACTTCAAGAGTTCCGTCAACCAGGCCCCCACCGAACACACGCTCGGCGGCGAGGCCGAGGAGCGCCGCCTCCACCTGGAGCTCAAGACGATTGCCGACGCCGGACTGCTCGGTTTCCCCAACGCGGGCAAGAGTTCGCTCCTCACGCGGCTTTCGAGCGCCACGCCGAAGATCGCCTCCTATCCATTCACCACGCTCAACCCGATCGTCGGCACGATCGAGTACGCGGACTTCGCGCAGATCCGCATGGCGGACGTGCCCGGCATCATCGAAGGGGCTTCGCGCGGCGTCGGCCTCGGCCTCGCCTTCCTCAAGCACTTGGAGCGCGCCCGCGTGCTCGTCTACGTCATCGACATGGCGGGTACCGACAACCGCAGGCCCTGGGACGACTATGCGACGCTTGCGAAGGAGATTGCCGACTACAACGCCGACCTCGCCGCGCGCCCCGCGCTCGTCCTCGCGAACAAGATGGACAAGTCCGCCGGCCGCCGGAACCTGAAGCGCTTCGTGAAGGAGACGGGCGTCACGCCGATCGCCCTCTCCTGCGAGCCCACCCTCAAGGACCTGCGCGAGTATGCGGACCTCAAGGACTACGCGGGCCCCGTCGGGCTCGATGCGTTCAAGGACGCCTTGCGGAAGATCGTCAATCCGAAGCCGCGCGCGCACCAGCACCTGGAAACCCCGCCGCCCCCGCTCCACGAGATGCCCGACACGACGGGCGACGAGATCCCCGCCGAGGCGCTGAAGTTCGCGACCTTCCTCAAGCTCGACCCGCCGAAGAAGAAGAGCCACCCCTCGCGCGGCAACATCCACTGACGGCGGGGCAAGGAGCGAAGACGTGAAACTGCTGTTCCTGAGCGACATCCACGGCGTCCCCTCGACGCTGGAAGCGGCGCTGAAGATGGCCGAAGGGCTGAACCCCGACCGGATCGTGCTGCTGGGCGACCTGCTCTACCACGGACCCCGCAACGGCGTGCCGAGCTTCTACGACCCGGAGCGGGTCGTGGAGATCCTGAACGGACTGAGGGACCGGATCATTGCCGTGCGCGGCAACTGCGACGCGGAGGTGGACCAGGCGATGTTCCAGTTCCCGATGATGTCCGACTACGCGCTCCTCGACGCGGGGGCCGAGACCTTTTTCCTCACGCACGGCCACGTCTTCAACGAACGGAACCTGCCGCCGCTCGGTGCCGGGACGGTCCTCGCGCACGGGCATACCCACGTGCCGGAATTGCGGAGGCTTCCCTGTGGGCTCACGTTCTTCAACCCCGGCTCGGTCTCGCTGCCCCGGGGCGGCGCGGCGCGGTCCTTCGGCTTCTTCGACGGGACGGAACTGAAGCACTACGCGCTCGGGAAGCCGTCCTGAACTTCAACTCACACGAACCACGGAAAGGAACACACGATGGCGGAACGACGGAATGGATGGGCGGCGCGGACGCGCCTGGGGTGGATGGCCGTCTTGGCGGGGGGCTTCGCCTGTGCCGGAATGGCGGCGGAGACGGCTGCGCCGGTGGCGACGCCGGCGGACTTCGCGGTGGACCGGTCGGTCATGTCCGACAAGTACTGGTCGATCTGGAATGACGACGTCCAGCGCGGCATCGATGCGGAGATCGAACGCAACCGCAAGGCGGACTTGACGGTGGAGGGCCTGCCCGCCGATGCCGAGGTGCGGGTGGAGCAGCTGACGCATGCGTTCGTGTTCGGCGCGCACATCTTCAACTTCAACCAGCTCGGTTCCGACGCGCGCAACGCGCGCCACCAGGCGATGTTCGGGCACGACAGCCTGTTCAACTCCGCCACGATCGCGTTCTACTGGCGTCCGTTCGAGCCCGAGGAGGGCAAGATGCGCTTCGCGGCCGCCTACGAGGACACGGCGGCCTACTGGAACGGCAAGGACGAGCCGTGGTCCGACTGGCGCTGGCGCCGTCCGGCGAGCGACCCCTGCGTGGCGTTCTGCGAAAAGAAGGGCATCCGCCGCCACGGTCACATCCTCGGCTGGGGCAGCGACCACTGGCAGACGCCGCTCTGGTACTACGCGAAGGGCGAGGCCGAGCTGCCGTTCATGAAGGGCTTCCTGCAGGAGGTGAAGTTCAAGACGCCTGGCGGCGCGAGCGGATCCCGCTACCGGGCCGATCCCGCGAAGCAGAAGGAATTCCAGGCGATGAGCGTGAAGGAGCTGGAGGCGAAGGCTCCCAACTTCGTCAAGGCGCTGAACGAAATCTGGGAGCGCCGCTTCCTGGCGATCGGCCGCCACTACGGCAACCGCCTCCAGAGCTGGGACGTGTGCAACGAGTCGGCGACCGACTACGGCATGGGGCGGCTCATCCCCGGCGACAGGATCTGCAGGAGCCACTACGGCCCGATGCCGGGCGACTACGCCTTCTTCTCCTTCAAGTGCGCGGAGAAGGCGTTCCCGCCGGAGGTGAACCTGAACATCAACGACTACCAGTACGGCTTCAACAACGCCTACGGGCGGCAGGTGGCGGACATGCTCGCGCGCGGCGCGAAGATCGACATCGTCGGCTCGCAGATGCACCTCTTCGACTACAAGCAGACGCTCGGCATCGCCGAGGGCAAGCCGATCCAGACGCCGGAGCAGGTGCGCGCCGTGATGGCCCGCCTCGGCGCGATGAACCGGCCGATCCACCTGAGCGAGATCACCGTCACCTCGCCGGGCGACGACGCGCGCGGGCGGATGATCCAGGCCGTCGCCCTGCGCAACCTCTACCGCCTCTGGTTCTCGATCAAGCCGATGATGGGCATCACGATGTGGAACACGGTGGACGAGTGCGGCGCGCCGGGCGAGCCGAAGTGGTCCGGCATCATGACGCGCGACGTCCAGCCGAAGCCGGCCTACCATGCGCTCAACCAGCTCGTGAACAGGGAGTGGAAGACGCGCCTCTCGGCGAAGGCGGACGCCGCCGGCAAGCTCGCCTTCCGCGGGTTCCGCGGTAAATACCGCCTCTCCTGGACGGATGCGTCGGGCCGCACGGCCACGCGCGACGTCGAGGTGAAGTAACCCGCCGCCGGATTTTGGTCATCCCCGGGCGCGGTGGCGCATGCGGTAGGCGAGCGGGGAGAGGCCGACCGCGCGGGTGAAGGCGTGTGAGAAACGCCAGGGGGAACTGAAGCCGAGGGCATGCGCGATTTCCGCAACCGCGAGGTCGCTGGACTGGAGCAGGTTGCGGGCGCGCTTGAACCGGATGGCGAGCTGGTAGTGGAGCGGGGGCATGCCCGTCTCCCGGGTGAAGACGTGGCGGAACGTGCGGTAGGGGAGGCCGAGCCGCGCGGCCAGCGCCGCGAAGTCGACGGTCTGCGCGGAGTTCTGCGCGATGAACGTCTGGGCCTGGCGGATGAGTTGGGCGCGTGCGGTGTCGGGCGCCTTCCCGGGCGGGGTGTCGGCCAGCTCCGAGATGAACGCCCAGATGTGGGCGGCGGCGGAGAGGGGGCGCGCGCCGTTCCAGGAGAGAAGGTGGTCCACGACGTCCCGGAATGAACGGACAAGCGGCGGGGCCGCCGCAAGGTTGCGCACGTCGCCCTGGGCGTCGAAGAAGCCCCTCTCCGTGAGGCGCGCCGTGAGCGCGCCGCCGAAGCCGAACCAGCGCGTCGTCCAGCCCGTCTCGTCGTTCGGGCGGTAGCGGTGCCAGGCGCCCGGCGGGAGGATGATGAGCGCACCGGGCCGGAGGAGAGGAGGGTGGCGGTTCCGGAATTCGAGCTGCCCCCGCCTCGACGAGAATCAACTGCCATTCGTGGAGGATGCGCCCGACCTCCCAGCTGAAGTAGTATTCGTCGGGATGGCCGGACGGGGGGAAGGGCGTGCGCGGGGCGGACTCCGTATGGCCCGCGCAGGTGGCGTGGAGCCCCCAGTTGGTCTGGGCCTCCGTGACGGGGAAGTATCTGAAGGAGGGTGAAGACATGGGGAGAGGATAGCATATTCTTGCCAAAAAGGACAAGTCTTGCCAAAATGAAGCATTGCCTTCCCGCGCTGAAATATGGTAACTTACGTCCACAATCATGAGGAAAGGAAGCAAAATGATGAAGAAGGGTGCGGGCATTGGCTTGATGGCATTTTGGGCGTGTGCGGCGATGGGGGCCGACGTGGCGTCCACGACGCTGCGCGTGGCGTTCGACGACGCGCGGCGGGGCGAGGTGGCGCAGGTCGTCGCGGGCGGGCGCGACTACGCCTCGCCCGTGGCGCGTTTCCCGCTCTTCGAGATCGCCTGCTGTCCGGCGGGGCAGTTCACGAACCGCGTCGTCGCCTCGTCGCGCAACGCGAAGGCCTTCGCCGCCGAGGCGGCCCCGGATGGCGTGCGGCTCGTCTACCGCGACGTGGCCGGCGCCCTTGACGAGGTCGTCTGCACTGTCGTGGCGAAGGGCCCGGACCTCATCTGGCGCATTGCCGCGACGCCGAAGCCGGGCTGGGCGCTCTTCGAGACGCGCTACCCGCTCTTCGCGCTCAACGAGTGCCTCGGCTCGACGCCCGTCGACGACTGCGTCGTGATGGGAAACTCAAAGGGCGGCGTGCTCCGCTATCCGATGCGCCCGGGGCGCGCGTACTGGAAGGAGCGCCGCCTCGGGCACTATCCGGGCAACCTCGTCGCGCAGTTTGGCTGCTTCTACGACGACGCGGGCGGCCTCTACACGGCGGCCTACGACACGGAGGCCCACACGAAGGAGCTGCTGATGGACCGCTGGTGGCGGACCACCCTGCCGGACGGCTCCTACCGCCACGGCGACTTCCTTTTCCGCTGGTCGCGCTTCGGCTACACGGAGAAGGCCGACGCCCAGAGCTACGACATCGTCACGCGCGGCTTCGCGGGCGCGGACGGCGCGCCGGCCTCCTGGTACGACGCGGCCGACCTCTACAAGGATTGGGCGCACCGCCAGAAGTGGAGCCGCGTGAAGTTCCTCGACCGTCCCGACCTGCCCGCCTGGACGCGCGAGGCCCCCGCCGTGATGCGCTTCAACCGCGAGTGGTTCGACCGCCCCGACGTCCTCAAGGGGTGGCTCACGGACTACTGGGGCAAGAACTTCCCCGGCGTGCCGCTCATCGCCATCCTCGAAGGCTGGGAACGCCACGGCGACTGGATTACGACCGAATACTTCCCCTGCTACCCGACGGACGAGAAGTTCAAGGAGATGATGGGGTGGATCAAGGCCGCCGGCGGCCATCCCTGGCCGTGGCCGTGGCCGGGCGGCCACCACTGGAACGTGACCGTGGGCGACTGGAAGGGCGGGACCCGCCTCGACTTCTCCAAGGACTTCTGGGCGCGCGTCGCGCCGCACGCCGTGTGCGATCCGGACGGCTCGGTGCGCCTCGACAAGCTCGGCTGGCTCGGCGGCGGCACGTCCGCCTCGCTCTGTCCGGCCGACCCGTGGACGGTGGACTGGTGGAACAAGGACATCGCGCGCGCGCTCGTCGCGCGTGGGTGCGACCTCGTGCAGGCCGACCAGGACGTGGGCGGGCGCGTGCCGAGCTGCTGGAGCACGCGCCACGGCCATCCGCCGGGCCCGGGGCAGTGGGAGACGCGGGCGATGCGCCACCAGTTCGAGACGATGATCGCCGAGATGCGGAAGGAGAACCCGTGGGCGCTCTTCTCGTTCGAGGAACCGCACGAGTACTACAACGATCTGATGTCCTTTGTGGACTACCGCAACTGCCGCGACGGCGCGACGGAGTGGGCGAGCGTCTTCAACTACCTGTACCACGAGTACGTGAGCCCGTTCCAGTCCGGCGCCGAGATGTACGCGCGCCCGTTCTGGCTCGCGTTCTGCGCGGCGGACGGGCAGGTGCCGCGCCTGCCCGTGCGGACGGAGTACTACGTGGGCAAGAACGCCGCGCGGGCGGACCTTGCGCGGGCGCGCACGTTCTGCGAGGCGTGGGTGCGCCTCTACCACGGCGAGGGGCGCAAGTGGCTTGCACACGGGCGGCAGCTGCGTCCGCCGGCGTTCCGCTGCGAGCAGGTGGCCTACGAGGAGAACTTCCGGGGGCGCGAGATCCGGAACGTGAAGCCCGTCGTCTTCCACGCCCTCTGGGAGGCGCGGGACGGCACGCTCGCGCTCGCGCTCGCGAATGCGACGGACCGCGCGCAGCCCGTCGCCTGGAAGGCGGCGGACGGCACGTGGCGGAAGGCGACCGTCGCGGCGAACGGCCTGAAGCTTGTGGCGTGGTGAGAATGCGAAGGGAACAAGGAGGGCTGGAGCAATGAAAACGAACGTGGCATTGGCGCTGGCGGCGGCCGGGGCGGCCGCCCTGGCGGAGGCGGCGACGCTGACCGTGGGACGGGGGGAGTCCGTGACGGTGACGGCGGATGCCGTCTACGAGACGGTTGCGGTGCATGGCGATCTGGCGGTTTCCGGCGCGTGCCTGTCGCTCCCGGACGGAACAGGCGGGAACGGGCAGGAACAGACCGTCGTCTCGCTGGGACCGAACGCGGGCGATACGGCGACGCTGACCGTGAAGGCGGGTGGTTCATTCAGGCAGAACGCCGGGAAGGGCGACATCCTGGAGATCGGCGCGAACGGGGGCTGGGGACGGGTCGATGTCCTGTCCACCCAGTTTGAGGCGTTTCGGATGCGCTATCTCGACGTGGCCGCCGCCGCCCGGCCGCCGGACGACGATCCCACGGTTCTGACGGTGGGCGGACGGGTGAACCTGCGGAGTCTGCGGAACAGGACCGAGACTGCGGTCAAGGTGGTGTTTTCGGGAGGCTGCCTGTCTTCGACGGACGGCGACAACAACATCTGGTTTCAGGTTCCGTCGGAAAGCGGGGCGTGCGTTCTTGAAGGACGGGGGGGGGGTATATTATTTGACAATGCCGGACATTCCACCCGCCAGTTCTGCTCCGGGAACGGGACCGTACGGACGGTGGGGGACTGCGATTTTGTGACGGCGGGCATGTACATGGAGCGGAGCGGTGCGTGGAACAGGCTCGTCCTGAATGCGCCGCATGTCGTGTGGGGACACACGGGCGACTTCCGTCTGCAGGAAGACGTTCGGGTGACGTGCGACAACCTCCTGCCCGTGGGGAACGGGACGGGCGACATCGTCTTCGACGTGGTGAAGGAGGCGAAGACGTATCCGCTAGCCCTGGACATCCGGGGCTGCACGAACGCGGTGAACGGCGTGCGGGACGGGATGGGCAACAGCCTCGTCACGAATTCGTCGGAGGCGGTGCTGTCCGTCCTGCGGCTCGGAACGGCGAAGGACGGCGTCTTCACGGCGCGCGCCGGCGGGCGGCTGCGGATCGAGCAGACGGGGCACACGGTTGACATGGGCGCGGCGGAGGTCGCCTGCACGTACGCCGTGGTGGCGGGGACGCTGCGCGTCACGAACGCGGCGACGATCGCCACGCTGGAGGTGGGGACGAACGGCACGGTGGTGGTGGACGGCGCGGCGCTGACGGTCGGGACGCTGCGCGACAACGGCGGCACGTTCAGGTGCGTGAACGGCGGGCGGCTCGCCGTGGCGGCGGGCGGCACGGGGTTGAACTTCTCCGGCGTGGCGGGCGGGCTCGTCAACCCGAACTTCGCGGGGCGCGGGACGGTCGAGAAGACGGGCGAGGGGACGTTCGTCGTCCACCAGACGAACGCCTTCCCGTGGAACGTCCATGTGGTGGCGGGGACGTGGCGGTTCGCCGGGATTGGCTGCACAAACGAATGGTGGCGGTGGACGGCGAAGGAGGTTTCGGGGCCCCATCTCAACCTCGCCTCCCTGGGCCTCTTCCGTCCCGTATCGGATACCGCACACTGGACGCCCGCGACGATGGGCGCCATCCAGCCGGCGCCGGCGGGCACGGCGCCGGCCGACCTGGCACGGAACCAGTCGCATGTGCCCGATCATGTGCTGATGCGGGACGAGCTGGACAGTACGGGCGGGGCGTTTCCGCGCGGGGCGCGCTTCCTCTTCGCCAACGCCTTCAACGACTACTTCGAGCCGACCTCCCCCGTGCCGCGCGGGGCGTCGAGCCCGGCGACGTGGATCCCCGTCACGTTCCGCATCGCGCCGGACGCGATCGTTGGCTTCTCGCAGCGCGCCTCGTGGGGCGGCGCGGCGACCTGGCCGCGCGTCTTCACGCTGGAGACGAGCGCGGACGGGACGGCGTGGACGACGGCGCTGGCGGCGGACAACTGCCTGTGGACGGGGGGCGCGGCGTGGTATCTGGGCGATGCGGCGAGCGGATCGAATAATCGGAACTACTGCCCGCATCCGCTCCCGATCGGCGGCTACGACGCGCCCTGCTCCGCCGGATTCGCCGCAGGCGCGGAGGTGCGCGTGGACGCGGGGGCGACGCTCGACCTCTCGAACGGCGCGACGGCGGCGGCGCGCGCGGTCTCGTCCCTCACGGTGGACGCGGCGGCGGGCGGCGGCACGGTGCGGGGCCTCGCCGTGCCGGAGACGGGCACGCTGCGCCTTCTGAACGTCGCGTCGGACGCGGATTTGGTAGACTACACGGTGCCGCTGGCGCTGCCGGACGCGACGGCGACGGCGAACTTCGCGCGCTGGACGCTCGTCGTGAACGGGTCTGTCTCGGAACGGCGGCTGGCGTGGCGCGCGGGCGTGCTGTGCATCCCCGCCCGGGGAACGGTGATCATGGTGCGGTAGGCAGATGTGAGCGGAAACTGAAAACGAACGGAGAGCAATGACATGAGGAAACTGATGCGAATCGGGCTTGCGTGCGCGTGCGCGCTCGCGGCGTGCGGCGTGTGGGGCGCGCCGGAGAGGCCGAAGAAGGACGTGGAGGTGGTGGCCGTCTACTACCCGCAC
>OIYX01000253.1_pt1 | contig 19739 bp, 14 predicted proteins | sample 1588431 | NCBI WGS metagenome assembly OIYX01 (sample SAMN03283241) | human gut metagenome | biome: human-associated habitat; material: feces | host: Homo sapiens | place: Peru | collected 2012
AACAAAATCCCTCGCTGACCGCTCTTGCGATTGAATCAGAGCTTCCCTAGAATCTGTTAAAAAGCTTGAAAAGCTTTTTATAGCGCCGAAGGCGCGTCAGATTCTGCATGAGACGGCGCAGCGTGCGGTTCTGCGTTTCCGCGCCGCCCGGCAGGCGATCCTGCAGGGCGGCGCGGGATTTCTTTTATTTCACAACCTTTTCGATATAGCGCATGAGGATCGTCGCGACCTGCGCGCGCGTGGCGAAGCCCTGCGGGTCGAGGTAGTCGACGCCGCCCTCCTTCGTGCCGCCGATGATGCCCATGGCGTTGCACCAGCTCAGGGCGTCGACCGCGTAGGAGCTGACCTGATTCCGGTCGGGGAAGGCCGCGAGGTTTCCGCGCGCGCTCGTGTCGATGCCGACGCCGTTGGCATAGCGGTAGAGGATCGCCGCCATCTGCTCGCGCGTCACGTTTCCGTCCGGCTCGAACATCCCGTGGCCGACGCCGTTGACCACGCCGTATTTCGCTGCCCATGCGACGGCCTGCGTGTACCACTGGTTCGGCTTCACGTCGACGAAGGTGTTCGTCCCCTCCGCCGGGCTTCCGGCGTAGCGCCAGAGCACCGTGACGAGCATGGCGCGCGTCATGCTGCTCTCCGGCTCAAACATGCCGTTGCCGACGCCGTTCATCAGGCCGTGCGCAATGGCATAGTCGACGCCCTCGTGGTACCAGCGCCCGGTGTCCACGTCGTGATAGGGCTTGCTCGGGCAGCTTGCGCCGCCGTCGCAGGTGCCCTCGACGTTCCCGCAGCGTGAGCAGACGCCGTTGACGTAGTTGTGGCCGAGCGCGGCGGTATAGCCGTCGCGGTAGCTCTCGCCGCAGGCGCAGAAGTGCTCGGTGTAGCCCGCATTGATGCAGGTCGGATAGACGGTGTCGGTGCGGTAGGTATAGTCGTGGACGTGCCCGCAGCGGCGGCAGTAATGGCGAATCATGCCGTAATACGCAGAATACTCGTATTCCTCCGTGGCAACGACCTCGTCGTGCCCCAGCGCGGGGGTCTGCGTCGGCTGGGTCAGGGTCAGGCCGCAGAAGGCGCAGTGCGTGCCGCCGGTGTAGCCCGGACGGGTGCAGGTGGCCTCGATCGGGTCGTTGGCGACGGGCTTATGCGCGACGGGGGCAGTATTTGCCGACGCGGTCACGGCGCCGCAGACGGCGCAGACCGTGCGCGTAAAGCCGCCGGTGCGGCAGGTCGGCGCGACCGTTTCCGTCACGAGCTGATGCGCGGTGCAGGGAGCTGTTTCAAAGGCAATCTCATTGTTCACGGCGTAGGTCTGCGCAGCCGTCCCCGCCGTGCCGCGGATGACGAAGCCGTCGATCGTCTTGCTTCCGCCGAGGAAATCGTCCGGGTCGACCGGACGCCAGCCGAGTGCCTGCCAACCGATGTAGATGACGCTCGCGGGGACGGTGACGCCCTTGCCCTCACCGTAGGAGAAGAACGCGCCCTCATCCAGCGCACGCAGACCCTCGTTCAGATGAATTGCCTTGAGATGCGCCGCAGAGAAGGCGTTGTCGCCGACAAAGCGCACGGAATCGGGCAGGACGATGCTCTCACAGGCGCTGCTGTTGAACGCACAGTTGCTGATATACTGCACGCCGCCGAGGTCGATGAACTTCATATTCTCCGCGCCCGAGAAGGCGTAGCCGTCCACATATTTGCAGCTCTGCGGGAGGATCAGCCCCGCGAGAGTCGGAAAGTCGAAGGTGGGGTTCAGCTCTATCTGACCCGCGATGAAGGAGTAGGAAACGGAAACCGTACCCTCCTTGAGCGCCAGAACGGTATTCTCCGGCATGGTTCCCTTATAGGCATAGGCGACCTTGCCGAAATAGACCACGCCGCTCGGCTGATCGTGGAACCAGCCGCAGTTATGGAATGCCCCGGAGCCGACACGGGTCACGTTCTTTTCCAGATCGCCGAAATCCGTCAGCGTGGTGCAGGCGCCGAAGCAGCCGTCGCCGATCTGACGGACGTTTTTGCCGCCTTTGACGGAGCGCAGGCGGGCGCAGCCGCTGAACACACCGTTGCCAAGCGTGATGAGCGAATCCGGCAGCGTCACGCTCTCGAGCGCAACGCAGTCGCTGAGCGCGCCGCCCGTCAGAATGCGGACGTTCTTCAGGTCGATCGACTTGAGGTTGGAGTTGCCATCCTTGTTGTTGTAGCGATAGGGGTCGCCGTTGGAGATCGGCCCGCGCACCTCGAGCACGTCGTCGGGCAGAACCACGTGCGCCGTCCTGCCGACGCTAAGGCCCTTCAGCGTCGTATTGCCCTTCGGGATGGTCAGATTCTTGATCTGGTAACAGCCGGAAAAGCAGCTCTCCTCCAAAACCGCCGTCGTCGGCAGCTTGAGGTCGGTCAGATGGGCAAGCCCGCGGAGATCGATGTAATGGACGCTCTCCGGAACGGTAAGCTTGGTGATGCTGCCGCAGCCTTCCGTGATGCTGAGCGATTCCAGCCCGTCGGGCAGGATCAGCTCGTTCACGCCGTGCATATCGTCCTTCTCGATGCGCACCATTTTTGTGCCGGGACGGACGGTCAGCTTGGAGGGGTATTTTTTCCCCTTGCAGCCGAGGAACACGCTGCCGCAGTACAGCTCCGTGCCGTCGGCAAGCCCCTCATACCACTTCGAGGTATAGATGCTGGAGTCTTCCATATCGGTCAGCGACTTGGGGAAGGTGAAGCGCTCGATATTCTCGCAGTCGTAAAACGCCCGCTCCTCCAGCGTGGTCAGCCCCTCAGGCAGGACGAGGCTCGTCAGCCCATCACAGTCGTTGAAGCCGCCCTCGCCGATGACCTTCAGCCCCTTGTTCAGCTTGACGGAGGTCATGCCGGTGCAGTCGCAAAACGCGTTGTCGTCAATGCGCTCAACGCTGCCGGGGATGTCCACAGAGGTCAGGGAGGCGCACTCATAGAACGCCGACGCGCCGATCAGCTTGACGCTCGACGGAATGGTCACGCCGGTGATGTCCGACCGCCAGAACGCCGACGCGCCGATGACCGTTACCGTGTCGGGGATGACCGGGGTCTTGCTCGTGCCCCTGTAGTCCAAGAGCTGCCCCTGCCAGATGAAGAAGTCCGAGGCGCTGTCGTCATACAGCCACTGATGGTGCAGCTCTCTGAGCTTTCCGGCAAAGGGGCCGACGCTGTAGCCGGTCTTCTCGCCGAACGCGCCGCCGTGCAGGAAGGTGTTCTCGCCGCGGATGGTGATGTCGGACAGATTCTGGCACTTTGCGAAGGCACCCGCGCCGATCTCCGTCACGCCGGCGGGAATGTCGATCTTTTGCAGGTAGTAGTTGTTGTAAAACGCATTTTTGCCGATGGTTTTCAGGCTCTGCGGCAGGACGATCTCCTGCAGCTCAAAGTGGGTCTTCGCAGCCCAATCATCGCTGTCGTAGAATGCACCGTCTGCGATGTACGTCACCGTTTCGGGCAGGACAACCTTGCGGACAAAGATATTGGGGTAGCTGTAGCCCTCCTCGTTGTGGAAGCTTTGGATGCCCACGACGGTATAGCCGTCGATGGTCGAGGGGACGGTGACCTCCGCCTCGTAGCCGTAGTAAGCGGTGATCTCAATGGTCGTTGGTGAGACGAATGCGTAGGTAAAGCCGAAGCCCGCCTCGTCGGGCAGCTTTTCTTCACCCGTAATTCCGGCGGCCGTCGCCGCAGGGAGCATTGCCGCCAGCAGAGCCAGCGCCAACAGCAGAGCAAGAATTCGTTTCTTCATCGTTCCGTTTGCTCGGGCGTCGCCGCCCGATGCGCTCCTTTCCGCTATTATTAGATTGGTAATTATATCAATCATCTTCTTTGATTATATCATATAATTTCAGATTGCAAAGTCCCTTTTCCGGGTTTTCAAAAAAAAATATCGCGCTTTTTCAAAAATCGTGCTATAATGGCAGGAAGAGAACCGATTTTCGAGCCAACGAAGGGGGGCGGTCATATGGAGACGCGCGGCAGACGCATTCATGCAATTGAAAAATCCATCCGGCTTCTCGACTGCTTTTGGCTGGCGCGGCGGCCGCTCTCGCTGAGCGAGCTGGAAAAGCGCACCGGCTGGGCAAAGAGCACGATTCACGGGCTGCTGGCCTCCATGCTCGACTCCGGCGTCGTGGAGCAGAACGCCGGGGACGGAAAATACCGGCTGGGCTATCACCTCTTCGAGCTGGGCAGCGCCGTCAACCAGAGCTGGGACGTGCCGAATCTTTGCCGCCCGCATCTGCAGCATCTGGTCGACTGCTTCAACGAGTCGGTCTATCTCGCGCGGCTCTCCGGCGACGATCTGCTGCTGGCGGTCTGCGAGGAGCCGCACAAGAGCTTCCGCATCACCTCCGAGGTCGGCACACGTCTGCCGCTGCATTGCAGCTCGCAGGGGAAGGTCATTCTCGCCAACCGCTCGCGCTACGAGGCCGAGCGTCTGCTGCACCGCGCGCCGCTCGAGCTCATGACCCCGCACACCACGACCGAGCCTGAGCTTCTGCTCGATTCCCTCGCGGCGATCCGCACGCAGGGCTACGCCGAGGAGCACGAGGAATATAAGCTCGGCCTGCAATCCGTCGCCGCGCCGATCTTCAGCCGCGACGGCGCGTGCAGCTATGCCATCGGCGTGATCTGCATGACGACCGTCTCGGCCGAGACGTTTGACGCCGTGCGCGTGGCGGTCATGCAGACGGCCGCCGCGATCTCCTCCGACCTGCGCTGAGGCCGCGCCTCCGATCTCTCCAAGAAGGGAGCAACTTATGAAATATCTCATCATTCTGGGCGACGGCATGGCCGATTATCCCGTCGCCGCGCTGCAAAATCGCACGCCGCTCGAGGCCGCCGATAAGCCGCACATGGACGCGCTCGCCGCGCACGGCGTCATGGGTCTGGCGCGCACCGTCCCCGAGGGGATGCCCCCCGGCTCGGACACCGCAAATATGTCCGTCATGGGCTTTCCGCCGCGCGTTTATTACAGCGGGCGCTCCCCGCTGGAGGCCGTCTCGCTCGGCATCGACGTCCGCCCGGAGGACGTCACCTTCCGCGCAAATCTGGTCTGCCTCTCCGAGGAGGCGGATTACTCCGCGCGAACCATGGTCGATTTTTCCGCCGGCGAGATCTCCACGCCGGAGGCCGTCGAGCTGATCGAGGCTTTGCAGCCGCTGTTCTCCGACGCGGATCTTTGTCTCTTCCCCGGCATCAGCTACCGCCACTGCCTCGTGATGCGCGGCGGCAGCACCGGCACGATCCTGACGCCGCCGCACGACATCACCGGCAAGCCGATCGCCGGGCATCTGCCTGCCGGGCGCTGCGGCGACCGTCTTCTGCGCCTGATGAAGGCGTCCGCCGAGCTGCTGGAAAACCACCCCGTCAATCTCGCGCGCAAGGCGCGCGGCGAGCGCCCCGCAAACTCCGTCTGGTTCTGGGGCGAGGGCACAAAGCCGAAGCTTGACCCGCTTGAGCAGCTCTACGGCGTGCGCGGCGGCGTGGTCTGTGCCGTCGACCTCATCAAGGGACTGGGGCTCTGCGCCGGTCTGCGGACGATCGACGTCCCCGGCGCGACCGGCGGCATGGTCACGAACTATCGCGGCAAGGCCGAGGCCGCGCTCAAGCTGCTGCACGACGGCTGCGACCTCGTTTATATTCACATTGAGGCGCCCGACGAATGCGGCCACCACGGCGACGCCGCCGCAAAGGTGCGCGCGATCGAGGAGATCGACCGCAACATTCTCGGCTGGCTCATGGAGCAGCTCGACGGCGAGGGCGAGGCCTATCGCATTCTGCTCACGCCCGATCACCCAACGCCGGTCAGCCTGATGACGCACACCGACGAGCCGGTGCCGTTCGTGATCTACGACAGCACCGCCCCCGCGCCCGACAGCGGCCGCCGCTACACTGAGGCCGCCGCTGCGCAGACCGGGCTGTATCTCCCCGAGGGGCCGATGCTGATGCACCGGCTGCTGAACCGAAGCTGAATAAAACGGACGCGCTGCAATTTTTCGTTGCAGCGCGTCCGTTGCGTCAGCCGTTATACTAGGGAACCTCTGAATAAATCAGCTGCGGCGCTCAGCGGGTCTTTTTCTTCAGCTGATCGGTTTGAAAATCTTGAAAGGATTCCTGCGATTTCCAAACCTTAATTTGGAACCCTCACTGACCGCTTTAACGATTTCATCAGAGGTTTCCTTGACATTGTATGAAGGAAATGCTATTATATTGTCTGATTTCGGACAAAAAGGAGCGGAGAACATGGAGAAACATGCCACACAGGCGCTGGCGCGTTTGAACGGACTGCTCAGCCAAACGGAAGCGCTGTATCATCGGCTTGCGCGGCAGCTCGGCCTTGCGGACAGCACCATGCGCGTGCTCTATATCCTCCTTGAAGCGGATTCGCCCTGCGCGCTGACATGGCTTTGCGCATACAGCGGCATGAGCCGGCAGACCGTGCATTCCACGCTGCACGGACTGGAGCGCGAGGGCTTTTTGACGCTCTCCCTGCTTGACGGGAAGAATAAGGAGGTTCGCCTGACGCAGGAGGGGAAGGCGCTTGCCGCGCGCACAGCCGGTCGCCTTATGCAGATGGAAAATGAGGTGCTGGCCTCGTGGGACGAGCGTGAGGTCGAAACTTATCTTGCGCTGACGGAGCGCTTTCTCCGCGATTTGCAGAAAAAGGGGCAAGACAGATGAAAATTCAGCTTTCGGATCATTTTTCCTATTCCAGACTGCTGCGCTTCACACTGCCGTCGATCGTGATGATGATCTTCACGTCGATCTACGGCGTCGTGGACGGCTTCTTCGTGTCGAACTACGCCGGGAAAACGCCGTTTGCCGCCGTCAACCTCATTATGCCGCTGCTGATGATCCTCGGCTGCATCGGCTTCATGTTCGGAACGGGCGGCGCGGCGCTCGTCGCCATGAAAATGGGCGAGGGCGAGAACGGGGCGGCCAATCGGATCTTTTCGATGAACGTCTGGGTCTCGGCCGGAATGGCCGTGGTGATCGCGGCCTTTGGCATCCTTTTTCTGCGCCCGCTGGCGCGCCTGATGGGCGCGGAGGGTCGGATGCTGGACGACTGCGTGGTCTATGGCCGGATCGTCCTCGCGGCGCTGCCGTTTTATGTGCTGCAATATGAATTCCAGTGCCTCTTCGCGACGGCCGAAAAGCCCAAGCTCGGGCTTTTCGTTACGGTCGCGGCGGGCGTGACGAATATGGTGCTCGACGCGGTTTTTGTGGCGGTATTTTCGTGGGGGCTGGTCGGCACGGCGGCTGCGACGGCGTTCAGCCAGCTGGTCGGCGGTGTGCTCCCGCTGATCTATTTCGGCCGGAAGAATTCGAGCCGACTGCGCCTCGGACGGCTGCATTTTGACGGCCGGGCGCTGCGCAAAACGCTCACGAACGGCTCGTCGGAGTTCATGAGCAACGTCTCCATGTCGCTCGTAAGTATGCTCTATAACCTCCAGCTCATGGCGTATGCCGGAGAGAACGGCATCGCGGCCTATGGCGTTTTGATGTACGTCAACATGATCTTTCTGGCGATCTTCATCGGCTATTCCGTCGGCGTCGCGCCCGTGGTCGGCTTCCATTTCGGCGCAAAAAACCACGGGGAGCTGCACGGCCTGCTGCGCAAGAGCCTTCTGCTGATCGCCGCGACGGCAGTGCTGATGTTCGCCGCCGGACAGGCGCTCGGCGAGCCGCTCTCGCGGATCTTCGTCGGCTATGACGCCGGACTGCTCGCGATCACGGAGCACGCCTTCGCGCTGTTTTCGTTCTCCTTTCTGTTCTGCGGCTTTTCGATCTTCGGCTCGTCCTTTTTCACGGCGCTCAACGATGGCCTGACCTCGGCGCTGGTCTCCTTTCTGCGGACGATGGTGTTTCAGGTCGCGGCTGTCCTGCTGCTGCCGCTGCTCTGGGGGATCGACGGCGTCTGGCTGTCGATCGTCGTTGCCGAGGCGCTCTCCGTCGCCGCAACGGCCGTCTTCCTGCTCGTCAAGCGTAAAAGATACGGATACTGAACGGAATAATCATAAAAATACAACAGCACGCCCCCGGTAGGCGAAAAGCTTACCGGGGGCGTGTTTGATCAGCCGTTGGATTTGCAAAGCTCCTCAAGGTAGGGGAGCAGCTCGTCGGCGGCGGTGTTATAGATGTTGTTCAGGACGATCACATCCCCGATGTTCTTCTCGCGCACCAATGCCTCCAGCGAGGGATCGGCAATGCCCGCCCACTCGCAGTAGCTCTTGTAATAGCGGAAGTCGACAAGATAAATGTGCTCATAATGGTCAACGAGGAAGGGCAAAAACGCGTTGCCGTAGGAATCCTTGACCAGCAGCACCGCCGAGCCGTCGTGGATCTGCGGATTGTGCGCGTAGCTATAGGGCTGATCGCCGGCCGTGAAGGTGGAATACAGCGCGGATTTGTCGTAGCCCGAGACGTCAAAAACGATGTTCCAGTCGTACTTGGTGTAGGTGCCGTCGTGGTTGGACATATAGGTCTGCATCAGGTTCGTGCCGTTCGGGATATAGGCCGTGATCGTGTCGGGGTTCGAGGCCAGCTCCTCGGACTGGTTGCTGCCGGAATAGAAGGTGCCGAGGTAGTCCGGGAAGGTATAGGTCTTGAAGCTCGAGAGCGAATGCGGCTCGATGCCCTTGGCCTTGCAGAACTCGGTGTAGGCATAGTAGGCGCCGAGCGCCGTCCAGTGGTGGTCGGTGTGGAAATAGATGTACTCGGCGTTGTGCTCGCGCAGCGTCCGGAAGACGGAGACCTTTTTCACGTTCTCGTCCATGTTGGCATACATCCAGTCGATGGCCTCCTCCTCGTCGCTGCTGTCGGTCTGCTCAATGACGGATTTATCCAGCATGACGCCCGCCGAGATCGGCGCGATCAGGGAATAGACGTCGGCCGTGCCCTTGAGAGAGTCTGCCAGCGAATTGAGCGCGAGGCAATAGCGCGCGGAATTTTTCTGGCCGAAATAATACAGCCCGAAGCCCTGCCGGTCGGCAATATAAATGCTGCCGGCCTGCTCGAGCGGCGCCTTGATCGTGCCGTCGGGGTGGGTCTCCTGCGTGGGCTCCGTGGGCTGGTCGGTCGGCTCGGTCTGCTTGACCAGCTCCTCGAGGCTCTGCGTGCCCGTGGGGATCGCCTCGGCGACCTGATCCTGCTTGCCCGAGAGCTGCTCGCCGCGGATGCCGTAGCTCGCCTTGAGGCGCTGCTCCGCGCCGATCATCGCTTCGCGCAGCGGATAGGTGTCGGCGTACCACTTGTCCACGCCGGAGAAGAAGCTGCCGTCCCAGAAGGAGCTCCACGTCAGCTTCGGAAATTTGGTCAGCTCGCGCTTTTCCAGCGTCGAGGTGTCCGGCCGGGCAAACCAGAGCAGCCCGATCAGCGACAGCAGCAGCAGGACGCCGAAGAAGACGGCGACCTTGATGCCGCTCACGCGGTTATTCCAACGGCGGCGCTTCTGCTGCTGCCGTCTTTTTGCTTGATCCTGTTCTTGCATGAAAGGCACCTCCCGATCAGAACTGGAAGTAGAGGAACGGATTGTAGCTGTCGCCCGCAAGCGCCATGGCCGAGAGCACCAGCAGCAGCACCGGGCAGGCGACGTTCCACGCGGCGTCGATCCAGCGGAACACGGCGTTGCGCTGACCGAGATTCCCGAGCATATTGCGCAGGAGCTTGCCCAGCGGCGTCACGGCGACGCAGCACAGCAGCAGGAACCAGAGATTATTCTTGAACAGCAGCCCGGTAGCGAGATTGGAAAAGCCGTTTCCGTTTCCGCCGAACAGCCCCTTGATCGCCGTGCCGAGCACCGGCATCGACTCAAATTTGAACAGGATCCAGCCGAAGAACACGACCAGTAGAACGCCAACACGCCGCAGCGCGGCGGGCGTGCGCTCGAGCGCGCTGTGCAGGGGGTATTTCTCAAGAATGAGGAAGACGAACCAATAAAGTCCCCAGAGGATGTAGTTCCAGCTCGCGCCGTGCCACATGCCCGTCAGCGCCCAGACGACAAACATATTGAAAACCTGCCGCCCCGTGCCCTTGCGGTTGCCGCCGAGGGGGATGTAAACATAATCGCGGAAGAAGCTGCTCAGCGAAATATGCCAGCGCCGCCAGAAATCCGTCACCGAGTCGGCAACGTAGGGATAGTTGAAGTTTTCTTTATAGTGGAAGCCACACATCAGACCCATGCCGATTGCCATGTCGGAATAGGCCGAAAAATCCAGATAGATCTGCAGCATATAGGCAAGGCAGCCCAGCCAGATCCCGGCGGCAGGGATCGCCGCGAGCGCGGCCTTGTCCGCCAGCAGGAGCTGGTCTGCGACCGCCGCGCAGCCGTTGGCAAGGATCGCCTTTTTCGCAAGGCCGACGGCAAAGCGCGTGATGCCGACGCTCAGGTCGGCGTTGCGGACGCGGCGGTGCAGGATGTCCTCGTTGACGTCGCGGTAGCGCACGATGGGGCCTGCAATGCACTGGTGGAACAGGCTGGCATAGAGCAGCAGCAGCCAGTATTTTTTCTGCGGCTCCACCTCGCCGCGGTAAACGTCGACCACATACGACAGAAGCTGGAAGGAATAAAACGAGATGCCGATCGGCAGCGTGATCTCCGGGATGACCTTCGGCCAGCCGGTCAGCGCCTTGAGGTTTCCGAGCAGGAAGCCGGTATACTTGAAGACCCCGAGGATGACCAGCACCAGCGCAACGCCGAGCACCATCCAGAGCTTTTTCTGCCCCTTGCCGTCGCTTGCGCCGATGCGCAGCGCGGTGAACCAGCAGATGGCGACCATGCCCAGCAGCAGGAACAGATAGCGCGGCCCCGCCCATGCGTAGAACACGAGCGAATAGACGAGCATGACGATGTTCTTGCGGCGAATATCCGGCATGAGTGCCTGCGTAATATAGTTCGCCGAAAAAAACAGAAATACAAAGAGGAGGCTGGAAAAAACCACGGATCGTTCTCCTTTCTATCTCCGAAGGGAGGGGATTGCATAGTTGCAGATATTATAGCATCTTTTTCTCCGTTTCGCAACCGTTCGCGTTCCCGATTCGTCCCCGGCGGCAAATTTTTCCGTCCGCGACCGGCGTGCAGGCCGGCCTGCGTCAAAAAAAGGGGGCGCCGCTGCGCGGCGTCCCCGGCGGTTGCTTGATGCGCGGGATTCTGATTATCATTATGAAACCATTTGATCGGGGAGGCGGATTATTTGCGGCTCTCCAGCCAGATCAGCAGTACGGCGATGTCCGCCGGGGAGACGCCGGAGATGCGGCTTGCCTGACCGATGCTGTGCGGACGGATCGCGCTGAGCTTCTGCCGCGCCTCAAGGCGCAGACCCTGAATGCCGTCGTAATCGGCGTCCGGCGGGAGCAGCCGCGATTCCTCGCGGGCAAATTCCTCGATCTGCTTTTCCTGCCGGGCAAGATACCCGGCGTATTTGATCCGGATCTCGACCTGATCCGTCACGGCCTTCAGAAGCGCCGGACGGTCGCGGTCGAAGGGCGCAAGGTCGGCATAGGTCAGCTCCGGACGGCGCAGCAGATCGGCCAGACGCGCCGCGCTGACCACCGGCGACGAGCCGCGTTCGCGCAAAAACGCATTGAGCGCGTCGCTCGCGGCCACGCCGCTGTGCTCCAGTCGGTTCATCTCGGCGCGGACGAGGCGGTATTTTTCCTCCACGGCGGCCAGCTGCGCGTCGGAGAGCAGGCCGATGCGGTGGCCGATCGGCGCAAGGCGCTCGTCGGCGTTGTCCTGCCGGTGCAGCAGGCGGTACTCGCTGCGCGAGGTCATGATGCGGTACGGCTCCTCCGTGCCCTTTGTGACGAGGTCGTCGATCAGCGTGCCGATATAGCCGTCGGAGCGCTTGAGGATCAGCGGCTCGCGGCCGAGAAGCTTCAGCGCCGCGTTCGCGCCGGCCACAAAGCCCTGCACGGCCGCCTCCTCATAGCCCGAGCCGTTGAACTGTCCCGCGCCGTAAAGGCCGGGAATTTTTTTCGTCTCGAGCGTAGGAAAAAGCTCGGTCGGATCAACGCAGTCATATTCGATCGCGTAAGCCGGGCGCAGCATCTCGGCGTGCTCCAGTCCCGCGACCGTGTGCAGCATGGCAAGCTGCACATCCTCGGGCAGGCTGGACGAAAAGCCCTGCAAATACATCTCGTCGGTGTGCAGCCCGCACGGCTCGAGAAAAAGCTGATGGCGCTTTTTTTCGGCAAAGCGCACGACCTTCGTCTCGATGCTCGGGCAGTAGCGCGGGCCGACGCCCGTGATCGAGCCGTCGTAGATCGGGCTGCGGTCGAGGTTGGCGCGGATGATGGCATGGGTCTTTTCGTTCGTATAGGTCAGCCAGCAGACGGCCTGATTTTTCGGCGGCGTCCCGGTCGAGAGGGAGAACGGCTCGGGATCGTCGTCGCCGGGCTGCAGCTCCATGCGGCTGAAATCGACGCTGCGCGCGTTGATGCGCGGGGGCGTGCCGGTCTTGAAGTGGCGCAGGCGCAGACCGAGCGCGGCGAGGCTCTTGGTCAGCTCCGGCGCGGGACGCATCCCGTCCGGCCCGGAGGCGATCGAGCAATCGCCGATGATGACGCGGCTGTCAAGATACGTCCCGGCGGCCACGACGCAGGCCTTGACGCGGTACTCCGCGCCGAGCTGCGTGACCACGCCGCTGAGCGCGCCGTTCTCGGTCAGCAGCTCCGTGACGGTGGCTTGCTTCAGCTCGAGGCGCGGCTCGCGCTCGAGCAGCTGCTTCATATGCTCCTGATAGCGGCGGCGGTCGGCCTGCGCGCGCAGGGAGTGCACGGCCGGGCCCTTGCCCCGGTTGAGCATTCGGTACTGGATGCAGCAGGCGTCGGCGGCCTTGCCCATCTCACCGCCAAGGGCGTCCAGCTCGCGGACAAGGTGCCCCTTGCCCGTTCCGCCGATGGCGGGGTTGCAGGGCATGTTGCCCACGGCGTCGAGATTGATCGTGAACAAAACGGTGCGCAGACCCAGTCGGGCGGCGACCAGCGCGGCCTCAATGCCCGCGTGCCCCGCGCCGATGACGGCGACGTCGTATGTTCCGGCAAAATATCGCATGAGAGGACTTCCTTTACAGTGGTTTCTGTTTGATCTTGGCAAAGCGGCGCGGATAGGCGGCGGGCGTCGGGCGCAGCTTGTCGATGATAACGACGCGGCGCGTCAGGTCGCCCAGCTCATAGGACGCGACCGTGCGCACGCGGCCGCCGAGAACGGCGACGGCGCGGCGCGCCTCGTCCAGCTCCTCCTCGGCGGCGCTGGCCTTCATGGCAAGAAAGCTGCCGCCCACGCGCACGAGCGGCAGGCACAGCTCGCACAGCACGTTCAGCCGCGCGACGGCGCGCGAGACCGCGACGTCATAGCGCTCCCGCCGGTCAAATTCCTCCGCGCGGCAGCAGACGACCTCGCTGGCAAGGCCGAGCGCGCGCACGGTCTCCCCGAGCCACGTCATGCGCTTTTGGAGGCTGTCGAGCAGCGTCAGCTTCATGGACGGCACGGCGATTTGCAGCGGCACGCCCGGAAAGCCCGCCCCGCAGCCGACGTCGACGGCGGTCTTGCCCGCGAAATCGTAGAAGCCCGTCAGGGCAAGGCAGTCTGCAAAATGCAGCCGCGTGACCTCGCGCGGGTCGGTGATGGCCGTCAGATTCATGACCCGGTTTTTCTCGAGCAGGGCCTCGCCATAGCGGCAGAGCGCGTCGAGCTGCGCATCGTTAAGGCGCACGCCGAGCCGGGTGCATTCGTTTTTCAGGGTTTGCAGCATAAGCTCTCACTTTCCGACGCAGAAGCGTTCAAAAATGCGGTTGGTAATGTCCTCGCGGACGGTTCTGCCCAGCACCTCGCCAAGCGCCTGCATGGCCTCCTCGGCGTCCGTGAGCACGGCGTCCGGCGTCATGCCGCCGCGCAGGGCGCACTGCGCCCGGTCGAGCGCCTCCTCGGCGCGGGTCAGCGCGCCGAATTGGCGGGCATTGGTCAAAATCGAGCCGTCGCAGCTCCGTCCCTGCCCGAACCAGCGCTCCACCTGCTCGCGCAGGGCGTCCAGCCCCTCGCCGGTCGCCGCGCTGACGGGCAGCACCGTCTCAAACGGCAGCTCCTCAGCTCGCACGACCGGGGGCAGATCGGTCTTGTTCAAAAGCGCCAGACGGCGTGGGGCAGAGCATGCGGCACGCATGGCGCGGCGATCCTCGTCGTTGAGTGGCTCTGAGGCGTCGCAGACGAAGATCGCCAACTCAGCCTCCTGCGCAGCCTGCTCGCTGCGCGCGACGCCCATGGCCTCGATCGCGTCGTCGGACGCGCGGATGCCGGCCGTGTCGGTCAGACGCAGCAGGACGCCCCCCAGCCGCACCGGCTCGACCACCGTGTCGCGCGTGGTTCCGGCGACGTCGGTGACGATCACGCGGTCATAGCCCGCCAGCGCATTCAAAAGCGACGATTTTCCGGCGTTCGGGCGCCCCAGCAGCACCGCGCACACGCCGTTTTTGAGATGGCGGCCGCGCTCATAGGTCGCGCTGACGGTGTGCAGCCGCCTCTGCGCGTCGGCCAGCGCCGCGCCGATGGCCTCGACACCAAGCTCCTCGATCTCCTCGTCCGGATAGTCCAAAATGGCGTGAAACTGGCTGCACAGATCCTGCAGCGCATGATAGACCGGCTCAAGCCGGCGCAGCAGCGCCCCGCCGAGCTGACCGGCGGCGTTCGCGGCGGCGTCCGCCGTTTCGGCGTCGATCAGATCGATCACGGCCTCGGCCTGTGTCAGGTCGAGACGCCCGTTCAGAAACGCGCGGCGCGTAAATTCGCCGGGCTCGGCCTGTCTCGCGCCGTTGGCAAACAACGCCTCCAGACCCGCTGCCAGCATGGCCGGCGACCCGTGGCATTGCAGCTCCACGGTATCCTCGCCGGTGTAGCTGTGCGGCGCGCGGCAATAGACGGCCAGCGCCTCGTCAATCACGCGCCCCTGCCGGTCGTGCAGCAGCCCGAGCACCAGCCTGCGCTCCGGCGCGTCGTGCAGCGGCGCGCCGCTTTTCGGCGCAAAGATCCTCCCTGCGACCTCGGCGCAGCCCGCGCCGGAGAGGCGCAGGATGCCGATGGCGCTGGGCACGGCGCCCGTAGCGACGGCTGCAATGACATCCGATCTCATGACAGCCGATCCTGGAAGAATTCGGCAAGCTCCGCCACGCGGCCGGGAGCAAAGGGCGACTCCATACCGTTTTGGCTGAGCAGCGCAAGGATCGTGTTCCCGGCGGAATCGCTCATAAGCGCGCGGTAGGTATCCAGTCCGGTTCCGTTTTCCTGCTCGATCTGGTAGATCTGCAGCGCCGCATCGTTCGAGACGCAGTAACTGATAACGTAATACGGCGCGATCAGGAAATGCTGAATGTCGATCCAGCCGGGAGCGAGCACATCCTCAATGCCCGTGAAGCTCTGACCGTATTCCTCAAGGCACGTGAGGAACAGGGCGTTGAGCCCCTCAGCGTTGAGCTGATCGTCGGGCAGGGCGTAGGCGCGCAGCTCAAATTCGGCGTAGCACGCCTGCGTAATGAAGGTCAGGAGCGAATTGGCGACCTTGCCTTCGGTCAGCTCCTCACGCTCCTGCTCGTCAAGCTCCGCGCGATCGAGCGCAAGGAATTCCAGTCCCTGCGAGAAGATCTCGTTGCAGTCGATGGAGCTGGTGCCGTTGCAGTTTACATAGCCGTCGACAAAATGGCCGAACTCGTGGAAGCAGGTCAGAAGGTCGTCGAGCTTGCCGGTCGGCGAGACATAGAGGAAGGGCATCTGATAGGAGTTGAGGTAGGTCACATAGGAGCCGGGCATCTTGCTCGTGGAGGAGGTGGTGTCGATCAGGTCATAGGCCTGCATGAATTCGTAGGCCGTGGCGAATTCTCCGCCGAAGCCGTAGACCGTGTCCTGAAACAGCTTGAGCATCTCGTCGGTCGTGCACGGGGTCGTGCTCTGCGCGCCATATGCTGCGTAAAAATACATCGGTGCAAGCTCTGCGGCAATGTCGCTGAGATATGCCTCGGCCTCGGCCGGGGTATAGTCGCGGTCATAATAATAGGAATAGGCAAAATCGGCGAAGGTCTCATAGCCGAGCTCCTCGGCGATCTCGTTGCGCGTGCGGATCATCTGCGCGAAAAGCTCGCTGACGGGCGGGTTGTACTTTTCGTAATAGAGCCGATAGGCCTCCAGATAGCTGTCATAATCGAGCGATTCGTCGCCGATGATGTCCTCGTAGAGCACCTCCTCGCCGTTCCACTCGATCGTCTGGTCGCTTTGCAGCGCCATATATTGCGCCTGCAGATCGTTGTCCTTCTGCATCAGGGCGACGACGCGATCGTTGGAATAGATCTGATTTTCGTCATAGAATTCAAAGAAGCCCTCGGTGAAGTATTCCTCCTCCAGGCGGTCGCGCAGGTCGCTCTTGCCCATTGCGATGTAGCACTTTTCCAGCGCCTGCTCGATCAGCGGCGATTGCTCCTCGCACCAATTGTTCTCCGTCTCGTAATATTCGTCGTTCAGGTCGATCGTGTGGCGGATATAGGACAGGCTGTCCATGGTGTTAAAGAGGCTGTAGTCCGAATAGGCCGCCTCAAAGGCCGCGCCGACCTCGTCAAACGAGCCGCCGTCCTCGACCAGCTTCTGAAGCTGCCCCAGCTCGCTGCAAAGCGCGTCGGCGTCCGGCCGGGTGTATTCCATGTCCTCAAAGGAAACCGGCTCCAGGTCGGCCTCCTCCGGGCGGGGGAATTCGTCATAGGGAAGATAGTCGATGCTGGAATCGGTTCCGTTTTTGTGGCTCGAGAGCGTTTCGTTCGTGTCCTCGGTTGCATCAGTCGGGCGCGCCGGGAAGGGCACCAGACACCCCTGCAGCAGCAGGCTGAGCGCCAGCAGCAGACTGACCAAAAGCAGCAGTTTTTTCTTCATACGGTTTCTCCTTATTTTATAAAAAAATTGTGGTGATCGAAGCACCGCTCCAAGGGCTGTGCTATCCCTTCGGATTGCAAGCCCTTTTTGCGCGCTCGATGAGCGCAGGGTGATTGTTGGCGTTTCCGCCGGCGACAGAGCAGCGGTCGACGAAGCGCAGAGGCGTACCGTCGAGGGCAGTGACGGTCGCGCCGGCCTCCTGCGCGATCAGGCTCCCGGCGGCGTAATCCCACGGCCGCAGGCAGTATTCAAAGAACAGGTCGCCGCGTCCGGCAGCCAGATAGCACAGGTCGAGCGCCGCAGAGCCGCCGCGCCGGAAATCCAGCGTGTCGGGCAGCAGCTCGCAGACGAGCGCCTGCGTGAACGGGATCGTCTCGCGGTAATAGATGGCGCTTCCGAAGAGCACGAGGCTGTGCGCCAGATCGGCCTCGGAGCAGCGGATCGGCTCGCCGTTCAGAAACGCGCCGCAGCCGCACTGCGCCGTGAACAGCTCGTCAAAATAGGGATTATAGACCGCGCCGTATTCCATCACGCCGTCGATGCACAGGCCGACGGAGACGCAGCTATGGTGCAGATGCCGGACAAAATTCGTCGTGCCGTCAATGGGGTCGACAATGAACACGGCGCGCTTGCCCGCAAGGTCGTGCTCTGCCTCCTCCTCGCCGTAAAACCCGGCGTCCGGGAAGGCCGCAAGCAGCTCGCGGCGGAGCTGCTCCTGCACCGCGCCGTCATAGTAGGTCACAAGGTCGCACGGCAGCGTTTTCTGGCGCACGGAGCGCTCGATGTCATGCGCCTGAAGCACCGTCGCTCCGGCGCGCCTGACGATCTGGGCAATGATCTCATACATATGCATCTCTCCTTATAGGGCCTGCAGGATGCAGCCCTTGAGATAGGCCGCGTGCTCCTCGGCCAGCGCGGCCGGATGGTCGCGCGACTGCATCAGCCGCTCCAGCAGGCGCACGCTGCGTCCGCTGTCGGCCGCTGCCTCGCGGAGCATTTGCTCAAACAGCGGCTGCGTCATAAACTGGCTGCACGAGCACGTCAGCAGGAAGCCCCCCGGCTCGAGCATCCGCAGGCATCGCAGGTTCAGCTCCTTATAGCCGCGATAGGCCGCCTCGAGCGCCCTGCGGCTCTTGGCGAAGGCCGGCGGGTCGCAGATCACCGTGCCGAAGCGCCGTCCCTCGTCGGCATACTGCCGGGCAAGGTCAAACACGTTCGCGCAGGTCGTGTGCACGCGGTCAGAGACGCCGTTGCGCGCGGCGTTCTCGCGCACCATGGAAAGCGCCGCCTCCGACACGTCCACAGCCTCGACCGACGCCGCGCCGTAGAGCGCGGCATGGATGCCGAAGCCGCCGGTGTGGCAGCAGAGATCGAGCACCGCGCGCCCGCTGCAATAGGGCTTGAGGCGGCCGCGATTTTCCTGCTGATCGAGAAAATGCCCGGTTTTCTGCCCGTTTTCGATGTCCACGCGCATCCACGCGTCGTGCTCGCGGATCCAGAGGCGCTCGGGCGGCCTGCCGAAAACGCAGCCCTTGCGCAGCGGCAGCCCCTCCTTCTCGCGCACGGGCACGTCGTTGCGCTCAAAGATGCATTCCGGCTCAAAAATCCCGGCCAGCGCCTGCACGACCTCGTCCTGAAACCGCGCCATGCCCAGCGAGACGATCTGGAAGGACAGGCAGCGGTCGAATTTATCCACCGTCAGGCCGGGCAGGCCGTCCGGCTCGCCGAACACCACGCGGCACGCATTTTCAAAGCCCAGCAGCCGCCGGTTTTGCCACGCGGCCTCGATGCGCCGCCGCAAAAACGCCGCGTCGACCGTTTCCGACGGGTCGCGCGTCAAAACGCGCACGGCGATCTTGGAGCGCCCGTTGAAAAAGCCCAGCGCCAGCGGCCGCTGGCGGCTGTCGAGCACCTCGACGACCGAGCCGTCGGCGCAAAGCTGATCGACCCAGTCGATCTGGTTGTCAAAGATCCAGTTGCTCCCGGCCAGCAGCTTGCGCTCCTCGCCGCGCCGCAGACACACCTGTCCCCGCGTCATCCGCATCCTCCTTTTCCGCCCCTTCCGGGCGGTGAAGCGTTTTCATTTCGAGCTTATCATAATTATTATAACACACATTTTTGGGTTTGCACAGACCGAAATCGCAGCTCAGCACACTTTTCTGCGCGCGGTGTCACGCTCGCGCCCGACGCGCATAGAATGATGCAGCTTGAACCGGGAGGTCACGATTTATGAAGCTGAGCCGCGTTGCGGAGCGCTATTACGCGCGCTGCCGCGAAATTCTGGAGACCATGGAGCAGGCCATGCAGGCTGCGCCCGAGGCGCAAAGCGTTTCGCACCGCCTGATCCTGCAAATGCTGCCGCATCACGAGGCCGCCGTTGAGATGGCGCGCGAGCTGCTGCAATATACCACCTGTCTGCCCCTTCAGGAGCTGGCCGACCGCATCGTCGTCGGGCAGACGCGGGGCATCGAGACGATGCACGACGCGCTGCCGGACTGCGGCCGCCCGTTAAACACCGAGGCCGAGCTGACGCGCTATGCCGCGCGCGAGGGCTGCATCCGTCAGACGATGCTCGCGCGGATGCACGCGGTCTGCCCCGAGCCGAGCATCAACGCAGGCTTTCTGCGGCAGATGCTCCCGCACCACGAGGGCGCCGTCGAGATGGCACAAAACGCCCTGCGCTTCCCCGTCTGCGAGGCGCTCAGACCCGTCCTGTGCGGCATCATCGACACGCAGACGCAGGAGCTTGCCGAAATGCGCGGGCTTTTGCGACGCCTGTAACGCCGCCGGTCAAAGCCCCGATCCGTGCGAGCCTCCG
>OIYX01000255.1_pt1 | contig 19684 bp, 14 predicted proteins | sample 1588431 | NCBI WGS metagenome assembly OIYX01 (sample SAMN03283241) | human gut metagenome | biome: human-associated habitat; material: feces | host: Homo sapiens | place: Peru | collected 2012
CAAGGCAAAGACCGACAACGAAGACACGCTCATGGAGATGGGAGCTGTCAACCTCGGCCTGCACCGCACGGTTAATAACAGTAAGATATTGGCCTTCTTCCTCAACTTGGCAGGCATCATCCGAGCTTGCTTCTTGCTAAAGAAAGGTGACGTGCTTTTCTTGCAATATCCAGTAAAGAAATATTTTTCTTTACTGTGCGATGTGGCAAGACGGAAAGGGGCAAAGACCGTATCGCTAATCCATGACCTCGGTTCCTTTCGCCGAAAGAAACTCTCCATACAGAAAGAGATAAGCCGTCTGTCACATAGCGACTACATCATAGCGACCAACGAGAACATGAAAAGTTGGCTCTTGGCTCATGGATTAGAGAAGCCAATAGGCTCGTTGGGGCTACACGACTATCGTTCGCTTTCCTTCCATGAACCGCAAGCTTCGTCATCCGACACGACCCAGAACCCCACCATCGTATATGCCGGAGCGCTTAGCATGCGCAAGAACTCCTTTTTGGTAGAACTCACCAAGAGCCTCAGCGATTGGAGCCTAACCATTGTCGGAAACAAGGAAGGCTTGCGGGGACTTGAGGACAACCCTCACGTCACCTATAGAGGTTTCTTGCCATCAGAAGAATTCATATCCCACGTTGACGCCGACTTCGGCTTGGTGTGGGACGGCGACTCACTCGACACCTGTTCTGGCGAATACGGCAACTACCTTCGCTTGAACACGCCCCACAAGGTCTCGTTCAACCTCCGCGCCGGCTTGCCTGTCATTGTTTGGAAAGAGTCTGCCGTGGCGCCAATCATCAAGAAATACGGGTGTGGCATTGCCGTAGGCTCGTTGCGAGAGCTCAACGAAATCCTTCCTCACCTGTCAGAAGACAAATACTCGAATATGCGGCAAAATGCCATCAAGATGGCAGAGCGGCTTAACCAAGGCTATTTCTTGCGCAAGGCCTTGCAGAATGTCGCCAACGAGTATGGTATCATTTTCTTCCCCTAAATGAGCACTCCGCGAAAAGTTAAATTTCAGCAATAATATTTTACATATTTGCCCCAAGATCTGATGGCATTTCTCACCTTGGATTCGCTTCAAGGATATGGTGCCATTGCTCAGCCACACGGTCATGCCGGAATGGGGCAAGGCTCCTTAGCCCTTCTTCCATCATCTTGCTTCTTAGGTCGTCGTCGTTCATCAGCCACCTGAGACAGCTGACGTACCTGTCCTCGTCGCCCTCTTTCACCACGAAACCGTCCTTGCCATCATGAATTAAGTCGGCTATGGCGCCAAACGTGTCAAAGGCCATGGGCACGACCTTGCACTGCCTGCTCTCCAATATGGTCAACGGCAGCCCCTCAAATAGTGATGTCATGATAAACACAGACGCCTTCTGATAATAAGGCATCGGATTTGCCCTGCCCGTGAATGTCACTCGCGGCACGCCGTGCTCTTCGGCCCATTCACGATATTGGCCCACGACCGAAGCGTCTCCATCGCCCACGACATACAGCCGCCAATCGTTAAGGCTTGGGTCTCCTCCCACGGCTCTCTTCCACAGTTCAAGGGCAAGGCGCACACGCTTCTGCCGCTCGTCAAGGCGCGACACAATCAAGGCCACCTTCTCCTTACGGTGGGCATCTATATGATTGGAGACCTCTTCGTGATAAGGCAGCATGTTTGGAATGGAGCATATCTTGACCTCATCGTGGGCAAGGGCCATTTTCAAGAAAAGACGCTCATAAGGGCGCGACAACACCACCACTTTGTCGGCGCGCCTGAAAGCATGGTAATACCTTTTTCTGAACTTGATGGTGTTGAGCAAACTGAATAATGGGAAGAGCAGGTATTTTAGCCTGTATCTTAGCTTTCCCAGTCCATGGCGGCTTGCGGCCTTCTTCAATATCCCGCTCTTGTCGAGACTTTCCCACCCTGGCTGGAAATGATAAGCGAAGAACAAACGGCACCCCGTCTTTTTCTTCACGGCATAAAATATCCGCGTCTCCCTGAAAAAGCCCTGCACCACTATTGTCTCCACATGATGTTTCCTCACAATGTCTACCGCGGCTTCAACGGCGGCCTTGCCGCCATTGGGCAGTTTATACACGGCATCGAAACCATCGCAAGTGCCCGAGAAGTCATTTCTGTAGGTTGCTATGGCCTCCATGCCGAAACGCTCGCGCAGCTCTTTCGCCAACACTGCCGTGGTGTGTTCGGTCCCACCCTTCTCGTTGACCGGACGAAAACGAGTATACAGCATTACCGCATTCATAATCGAGAATCTTTACTTAAACATGGCGTGAAACAAGTGGGAACAATGCGCCAACACGTAGAATGGTCGTGGAAGATCCAAAGACTTGATGACATCTTCACGATTATCCTCATTGACGAACCGGCCTTTCTGATAGCAGATGTGGTAAGCCATTCGCTTGCATTTAATGACCCAAGAGAAGAACGGCATCAATCCTTTTTCCCTCATGTATGCCAAGACCTTGAAGTCTTCCTTGTCGGTGTTTCCACAGAGAGTTGACTTGGAGGTGCATGTATCATCGCCACGCCTGAAAAAGTTGAGAGGCTCTGCCACCACCGCCACGTTGCCTTGAATGGCTATATCTGTCCAGAAAACCCAGTCGCCACACTCGTGGAAATCCATATATGCGGCACCAGCATGGCGTGCCGCATCCTTGGAGAAGACCACGGAGCTGGCATTGTATATCCTGTTGCCCACGCTGAGGTATCTCCTCACGAATGTCGTGCCTTGCCAATGGCTGTCCTTCTTGAACATGCGTTGAACCACAGACCGCTTGTTGCCAGCCAAGTCCACATACATGGAACGGCAGAAAGCCAATACGCAATCATGGCTCACATAAGCCTCGACAAGCCTTCGAAGCATGTCCTTGTCGCAATAGTCATCGCTCTCGGCGATCCATATCAAGTCGCCTTTGGCAAGGGCGATGCCACGGTTCCACTGCAAGAACGGAGAACCACCGTTGGTCTCGTTTCTGACCACGTGAGACACTTTTGGGTTCTTGGCATATTCCGCTATGATCCCCATGCTCCCGTCAGTGGAATGATCATCCAAGATAATAACCTCATAACGCGTGTAGGTTTGCGAGAATATGCTGTCGAAGCGCTCATGTAAGTATTCCGCGTGATTAAAGTTTGGAACTATTACGCTTACAAATGGATAATCCATGCTATTGCCTTAAATTTGTCTATCATTAAAACGATGCAAAGTTATGAAAAAAAAACAAAAAGCCATTCCATGAATTTTATTTTTGTTACCTTTGTAACAAATAATCATAGCCATGACTTATCACATAGCCCTAAACATGGACGACCAATACCTGGAGCACGCCTTGGCGATGCTGGTATCCGTTTTCCACAACAACCCATGCCTCCACTTCACCGTTCACGTGATTACTGCAGGCCTAAGCAGGGCTTCCATCGACGGTCTCAACGAACTTGTAGCAAGGCAATATCGCAACGAACTGCAAATCCATGAGTTGTCAGGACGTAACGCGAGGCTGTTCCCGGGATATGCGAACAGCCACATATCCCAAGCAGCCAACTATCGCCTGTTTGTTGCCGACATCCTGCCACAGACAATAGACAAGGTGCTGTATCTCGATTGCGACTTGATAGTGACAGGAGACCTGAAAACGCTCTTTGACATTCCGCTCAACGACAACGCCATTGCCGCCGTCGAGGACACGTGGAGCGGTAAAGACGACAACTACTGTCGCTTGGGCTATTCACGCGAGTACGGTTATTTCAATTCGGGAGTGATGATGATTTCCTTGAGCCATTGGCGGGAGCACAATCTCTCCGAAAGGTTTATCGATTTCTATAAGTCGCACCCCAACCTCTTGTTTGTAGACCAAGACATCCTGAATGGTGTCTTGCACGACAAGTGGCAACACCTTCCATTGGCGTGGAACGTGCAAGACGGCTTCTTGCGTCGCAAGTGCAGAGTGCGAAAAGAAATGATGTCCGAAGTCGTGGACGCTTGCAAACACCCACTGATAATACATTTCACCGGGTCTCGCAAGCCTTGGAACTACGATTGTCTGAGCCCTTTACGCTACGAATACTTCACGTATGTAGACATGACGGCCTTTCGCGGCACGCGTCCCACGACACACATGCGTTGGTCATGCAAACTGGCCATGGACAGGCTTCTCTTCACGCTTCACCTCAAGAAGAAAAGGTATCGCGAAAGTTTGGGCGGAAAATATTAATCACAATATCCTGGCCCATGAAAACGCCACAAAGTGAAATTCAAACTGGAACTGTGATTGTTCAGTTGAGGAGATATTTACGGAGAAACGTCTTTACCCACAGCCCATAGAGTTCCTTGTGGTCCTTGAAACTCTTGGCATGTGCCGAGCCATGAAACACCACGAGCATCTTTGGTGCTGGCTTGGCGGCGTATAATGTATAAACCATGCGTGTCGGCACAAAGTCATCGTTGCCACCATGTATGAAAAGCATAGGCTTGCGACACTTCGTGACTTGCCTCATCGGCGACGCCTCACCAAACGACCAGCCATAGCCAACCTTGCATAGCGCAGAAGCCGTGTAGAGCAACGGGAAGTCGGGAAGCCCGAACATTTGACCCAATTGATAACTGAACTCATCCCAAGCTGACGTGTAGCCACAGTCTTCTACGAAACACTTTATATAGTCGGGCGTATTCTCACCAGCCACATTCATTGTCGTGGCCCCGCCCATAGACCATCCATATATCACTATTCTCGCGTGGCCAGTGGAATCCTTGAAAACCTTGTCTGCTATCGCCGCCCATCTCAACACGTCGTCACGGTCGTTCCACCCCATCTGCATCGCCTTGCCGCCACTCTTCCCGTTGGCGTGCAGGTCTGGCAGAAACACGTTCATGCCCAACTCCTTGTTGTAGAAGCAAGCGAATTGGAGCATATCCACCGCGCTGTCCGTATATCCATGAACGACAATGGCCGTTAGGGCGGTCTCGCGCGGTGCCTTTACAAAGAGCGCGTGCAAGCGTGTGCTGTCGGCGAGAAAAAGTCCCGTGCGCTTGTTTGCCATGGTCACGAAGGTGTCGCGAAGGGCCTTGTGGCTGCTCACGGAGTCGAGCCAAGTGACTATCCACGGATAGCGTTCACGCATCATGGCGTACTGCCCGGCATAGTCGCGCCCCTTGTTTTTTGCCGGATGGAGGGCAAAGCTAAGCAAATAAACACTTCCGCCAACGATGGCCAACACGAGCAATACGAATAATGCCCAACCCAATCTCAGCGCAAGTTTCCTGTACCTTTTCATACGTTTTCTTCCTTGTTGTTCTTATCTCGCAAAGTTACGAAAAACTATCAAGAAAAGCCATGCTTAACATTTATTAATCAGCCAGCGTGCAAGAATACCCAATATGTCGTATTTTCTATATAACAGAATGTCAGTTTTCATAAAACAGGATAATAAGCAACCATGAATAAGAAACAACAAAGGATTGTCTGTATCGCGGCTATCGTCATTCTGATCATATCCATTATTCCAATGCTATGGATAGGTCGATACTTGCATCCATTCGGCGATGATTATGTTTTCGGCGCAAAAGTCTATAAGCTATGGAACGAGACCCACTCTCTCCTCGCTTGCATACAAGGCGCACGGGATGTGGCCATGACCATGTATCACACATGGCAGGGCACTTACTCGGCTTGTTTCCTCATGGCCTTGCAGCCTGGTGTCTTCGGGCAATATTGGCTTGGGCCTGTCATCTTGCTATTCAGCCTGATGGGGTCTACCTACACATTGCTATACATGGTCATGCGTAAGCTGCTTCACGCTTCAAGGATGGAGTATCTCTTCATGGCTACACTCTTCGTGACCATTACCGTGCAGTTCACGTATTCTTATTATGACGCGTTCTATTGGTACAATGGCGCGATGTATTACACATTATTCTATAGCCTGTCGCTTGTCTTGGCATCGTTGCTCATCGGTTACACGCAGGCATCCACGATGACAATGAAAGTCGTCATTGGTGTGGCATCTGCCATACTTGCCATTGTCATTGCCGGCGGCAACTTTGTCTCTGGTCTTGGCATGGGAGCCATATTGTTCACAACCATCATCGTCATGCGGATAGAGCAAAAGAGGTGGCCACGCTTCTACGTCTCCATCCTAGCCATCTTCGGCATAGCCTTTGCCATTAGCGTGTTCGCGCCTGGCAACGCTTACAGGCAAGTCACCGTGGAAAACAAGCCAAACGTAGTGATTGCGTTCTTCATGGCAATAGGAAAGAGCTTCGAGTTCTTCTCCGACACATTCAACATTGTCAAGACTTTGATGCTTATCGTGCTCGCCCCAGCCATCGTCCGAATGGCGGCAAAGTCGCGTTTCAACTTCTCGCATCCTTGGCTGTGCGTCGTCATCACCGTCTTGCTCTACAGTTCCTTCTTCTTCGCGCACAGCTATGCCATGGGCACAATGGGCCCGGGAAGGGTGCAAAATGTTTACTCCTATGTAAGCCTTTGGCTCATCTGTGTCAACATATATTACCTTTCAGGGACACTGATAAAAAAAGCGGAGGCCAAGGCTCCCCTTAGCTCTGCCATTATAGAAGTGGTAAAAGCATTCCAACAAAAATACGCCAAGGCGTTGCGCTTTGCCCCTTATTATGTCGTCATAATCATGCTGTTGTCCGTAAGCATCAAGCAAACGACTACCAACAGGACCGTAACGTTAATGCTGAAAGGCATCGTCTTTCAGTTCGACAAGGAGATGAGAGAGCGTGAGCTTGCGCTTACGGCCAACAACCAGAGAATGATGACGCTGAAGCCTCTCACTGTAAAAATGCCGTCAGACGCCTTCAACGACATCGCCATTTACCCGGGCTACTGGATAAATCAAGGCCTTGCACGCTATTATGGCAAGGAGGAGGTAAAGACAAGCTTTACCCCCCCCTCTATAACGCCCGAGTCTCCAAGCGTGCTGTTGGCACGCTGCAAGAGAGACGTTGGCCCTGGCAACTTGAAGTTTGTCCAGTTTAAATAGCCGTTTTATTTCACCTTCGCCTTCTCGGCGTTTCTCAACCCCGTGACGTTGGTCATGAAGGCCTTTGCCGAGCCAAACTTCAGGTGCAGGTCAAGGCGGACGGGTATGTGGTTTTCATCGTCCGACACGAAGAAGTCAACTATCTTCTCCCATTTGTTGCTGTCGTCGTCCTTGTCCATGTAAGCCAGTTTAAGGCAGCGGTAAGTGTGTCCGTTGTCGGCCTTTATGTTCACTACGCCTTGATAGCGCAGCTGCGCGGCATAGACCTTCCTTCCGTCCACTATCGGGAAGTTGACGGCATAGCCTTTCTTCCATCCCGTGGGATTGAATGAGCGCGCGCGCATGAAGATGCTCATCATGTCGTAAACACATTCGTTGAGCGTGTGTTGCGACCTCGAATGAGTGCCGTCGTGCTTCAACCTGTGCTGCTTCACGTGGCACTTGCCGTTTGGATAGGTGTAATACACCTCGTCCACCGTGTAGCGCTTGCCCTCCTTGGCTCCCTTGCGATAGTAGAGCGGTGCCATGTCGAGCGTGTTGTAGCACAGCAGTGTGTCGCGTAGCACGAAGAAGCGGTCGGCGCGCTTGTTGCCTCTCGTTATCAAGCTTCCCTTGTAAGCCTGCTTGCCAAGGAACCTTGTCTGGTCGATGTCGAAGGAGGCGGTACCCACCTTCACCCAAACAAACTTCCAGTTGAAATAAAGGTTGTAGGAAAGTCGCTCGCCCGACTTGAACGCCGTGTTGCGGAACGTGCACTGCGCCGAGGCCGACACCGAGAAAAGCGCGAGCAACGAGAGAAGCGACATCTTAATACGTCTTGTTGCTTGTGTCATCTTGTTTTCCTGATAAGTCATTGTCATTATTATCCTTAAATTAAAAAACAATTATCATTATCGCCTTTGTCAAAGCTTCGGTACATACTGTATGCCGAGCTTTTTGGCACGGTCGAGGTTCTTGTGCTGTATGGTCTTCTGCTTGTCGGCCTTCTGCTTTGTTATGGCCTCCGGCTTTTGCCGCCACAGCTGTCTCGCCGTTGGGTCCCACGTGAGCGTGAGGTCCCACTTTTCCTTGCATTCTATCACATCCGGGTCATAATACACCTCCTCAGGCTCCACGCCCTTGTCGTAGTCGCCAGTGTCCCAACGGTGATTGTCGTTGGCGTCCACTATCACGCGCATGTAGTATTTCCCGGCCTTGAGATAATAGAACTCCGCCTGGCCATTGTCGGTGTATGCCTCCTTCACCGTCTTGCCCGAACCGTCGAGCAACTGGGCTATGACATGCTTTCCGCTCATGCCCGACAGGGTCATCAATATGGAAGCGTAAGAGTCGTTGGGGCGCACCTTCAGCCCAAGCTTAAGCTTTTTCGACACCTCGCCATACAAGGAGGCGAACGTGGCGCTGTCGGCCTCGAGGCTGTACTCCATTCCCGGCCTCCACTCGGCGAGCAACCGGTAACTCCTGCTGTCTATCTTGCGCAGCTCATAGCGTTCGGCATACCAAAGCGAGTCGTTCTCGGGATGTGAATAAAGGTGTATGTGGGCGGTGTCCACCGGCACCAACGGCACGTCGCTGCTTATCGTCACGTTTTGGTCAGGATCCATGTCGCCGGAAGGCGTTATCTTCAGTTTCAGTTCCTCACGCGGCATCACGCTGTCGTAGTCCAAGCCTTTCTTTTTCCTCTTTTCCTGCTCCTTCTGCCAGGCCTTCAGCTTTTTCTCGGCGTCTTTCACGCGTTTCTCATACGAGGTCTTGGCAATGAGCTGGAGCGTGTCTACCTGCTCGCGCAGCACGCCCACGGTGTCAGTGATGTTGTGCACCACCTGCATCCTCAGCGTGTCTTGGTTCACGAGGGCGGTGTCGCGAAGCCAATACACTATGGTATCGCGCTTTTCCGTAGGCTCCACGAGGAAGGCGTTGTCGGAGTTGAAGTTAAGTCCTGTTATCCTTGGCAGCGCGTTGTCGCCGTAGCTGTAGAACAGCGTGAAATGGTTGGCGTCGGTGCGGTCGCTCTTCACGAGATACCTGTTGGTCAGGATTTCGTTGAAGGCGCGCAGGCAGATGTCATCGGGAAGGAAGTGGGTGTAGCCCGTCACGTTGATGGAGGCTATGTGCAGCGAGTCGGTCCAGATGGTGTCTTGCCGCGTGTCGGCCTTGAACGACGGCTCCACGATGTCGTGGTTGAAAGCCAGCATCTCGCTCTTCTGGTTGAACATGTAGTTGCCATCGGCGTCCTGCAAAGCATACACGCGGTATTTGCCCGGCGCAATGCCCTTTATGGTGAAGTGTCCGCGCGAGTCGGTTCTCGACACCCTCATCATCGGCTTCTTCTGGAATGCCGAGTCGCTGAGGTCGTCGTAGAGTCCCACCAAGATGCCTTTCACGGGTTCCAGGTCTTCTGCCCCAACTACATATCCCGACACTTGCAAGGTGTCGATATGGTCGCCCGTGGAGAAGGTGTAAGCGTAGTCGCCGAGAGGGTTTCCCTCGTTGTTGTCGCTTATGGCGTTGGAGAAGTCGATGGTGTAAGTGGTGTTTGGCTTCAGCGAGTCTACAAGCTGCACGCTTATGCGCTTGCCCTCGCCCTTTATCTCTGGAGCCTCGAGCTGCGGTGGCGACACCACCACGTTTTCCGTGGGGTTGTCTATCTTTATATACTCATCAAAATTGATGAGCACCTTTTTCTTCTTCACGTTTGTCGCCCCTTCGGCGGGATCGGCGCCAATGACCCTTGGCGGTGTCTCGTCGAACCATCCGCCGTCGGGGTTTCCCATGCGCGCGCAACCTTGCAAGAGCAGAAGCATGAGAAAGCCCGCAACCGACAACGCTCCCATGAGCATCGCCGTCCTGCCCTTGTCTATGTTTCGTTTGTTGACAATCATAAAACGTCTGTCAAAGTCTATTTCTGCCTATAACTGTCTATTCCAGTCTATCATTGTCTATCATTGCCCCTTGTAGTTGCCGTTAAGCTCAAGCAGCTCGTCCATGTTCTTCCTCGAGTTGCTCAGCCTTGGCACCTTGTGCTGTCCGCCGAGCTTGCCCTTGGCCTTGAGCCATTCCTCAAACAGGTGCGGATGCGCCTTCACCACCTCAAGGTGCTGTAGCGTGACGTCATGGAAGCGCTTGGCCTCGTAGTCGGAGTTGATTTCCTGCAACTTGCTGTCGAGGCAATCGGCAAACGCCTTCATGTCGTCGGGCTCCTTCGAGAACTCTATGAGCCACTGGTGGCGGCACTTGGCGTTCTCGTCCATGTAAACCGGGGCGGCGGTGTATTCAAGAATCTGCGCCCCGGTGCGCTCGCAAGCGTAGGCAAGGCCCTTCTCGGCGTTGTCCTGGATGAGCTCCTCACCGAAGGCGTTGATGAAATACTTGGTGCGGCCGGTGATGACAAACTTGTATGGCCGCGTAGAGGTGAAGGTCACCGTGTCGCCTATCATGTAGCGCCACAACCCGCACGAGGTGGATATCACCATGGCGTAGTTCTTGCCGGTCTCCACGGCTTCCAGCGGCACGATGTCGGGGTTAGGCTTGCCCACGTCTTCCATGGGTATGAACTCGTAGAACACGCCATAGTCGAGCATGAGGAGCATGGAATGGTCGTTGGGGTCGTCTTGTATGCCAAAGAATCCCTCCGAGGCGTTGTAAGTCTCCATGTAGTGCATCTTCCGCGACGTGATTATCTCCTCATACTGCTTGCGGTATGGCTCAAATGCTATGCCGCCATGGAAGAAGACCTCAAGGTCTGGCCACACGTCCTCGACGTGCTTCTTGCCCGACAGCTCCAGCATCCTCACGAGCACGCTCAGCATCCACGATGGCACGCCCGATATGTTGGTCACGTTCTTGCCCATGCACTCACGGGCTATGCGGTCGCGCTTCAGCTCGAAGTCGGAGAGCAAGGCGGTGCGCTTCTTGGGCACGCGGAAGAGGTTGACCACGGGGTTGATGTTCTCTATCAATATGGCTGAGAGGTCGCCCACGAGCGAGCCTTCCACGTTGTAGTTGGGCGAGTGGCTTCCGCCGAGGATGAGCGACTTGCCGTCGAACAGGCGGCTGTCGGGATTGTTGCGCAGGTAGAGCGCCACCACGTCGGAGCCGCCCTTGTAGTGGATGTTGTGAAGTCCGGCCGACGACACGGGTATGAATTTCGACTTGTCGTTGGTCGTGCCCGACGACTTGGCGTACCATCTCACCAGTCCCGGCCACAGCACGCTTGACTCGCCGTGGCGCATGCGGTCTATGTCGCCTTTCAGCTCTTCATAAGTGTTTATGGGCACGCTCTTCATGAAGTCGTCGTAGCCTTTGATGTTCACAAACGCGTGCAAACGGCCATATTCCGTGTCGCGTCCCTTGGAGACAAGGTAGTTCAACACCGAGCGTTGCAGTTGCTCGGGTTCAGTGAAGTGCTTCTCGAGCTCTTTCTGTCGGGGGCTGAAAAACTTACTTGCTATCTTTGTAAGACTCATTTTGACAAATCAATACTATTATGGTGTGCAAATTTAAGCTAAAAGAACGACAATGACAAAAAAATTCTCATGTTTATGGTTTTGGCACATTTTATTGTAGTAACTTTGTGTCATATTCCATGAAATAACAATATAAGGAAAAACTGTACAACTTTTTTTTAATCTCATGAAAAACATTAAGCACACTATCGTCTCCGTGTTGCTTTTGCTCGTAGCGGTGGTTACCGCGAGCGCGCAAATGCCCATCAAGACGATACCAGTGGACACGGCTTTCCGCATCGGCAAGCTGCCTAACGGACTGACCTACATCATCCGTCACAACAATTGGCCGGAGCACCGCGCCAATTTCTACATCGCGCAAAAGGTGGGTTCGCTCGAGGAGAACGAGGACCAGCGCGGTCTCGCCCACTTCCTCGAGCACATGGCCTTCAACGGCTCCGACCACTTCAAGGGCAACGACCTCATTGAGTGGTGCCGCTCAAAGGGCATTGAGTTTGGCCGCGACCTCAACGCCTACACTTCGATAGACCAAACGGTCTACAACATCGACAACGTGCCCACCACGTCGGCCTCGACCCTCGACTCGTGCCTGCTCATCCTGCGCGACTGGTCGTGCGGCCTGCTGCTGGAGCAAGACGAGATCGACAAGGAGCGTGGCGTCATACACGAGGAGTGGCGACTGCGCACGTCGGCGCAGAGCCGCATGCTGGAGCGCAACCTCGAGAAGCTATACCCAGGCTCCAAGTACGGCAAGCGCTACCCCATCGGCTTGATGTCGGTGGTTGACAACTTCAAGCGCAAGGAGCTCGTGGACTATTACCACAAGTGGTATCACCCAAACCACCAGGCCATCATCGTGGTGGGCGACGTCGACGTGGACAAGACGGAAGCGGAGATAAAGAAGCTCTTCGGAGGCATCAAGAACCCCGACAACGAGGCGAAGATAGTGGAGGAACCAGTGCCCGACAACGCCGACCCTATCGTCATCATCGACAAGGACAAGGAGTATCAGCAGTCGGTGGTGATGCTGATGATGAAGCACGACACCGATCCCGACTCAATAAAGCAGAGCATAGAGTACACTCTCTCGCAATACGTGAAGCAGGCCGCCTTAGGCATGCTGTCAACACGCTTCGCCGAGGCCGCGCAGAAGGCTGATTGCCCGTTCGTGGGCGCGTCGGCCGGCGACGGCAACTACATTTTCGCCAAGACGAAAGACGCCTTCTCGCTCGACGTGGCGCCAAAGGACATGGGCAAGACGGCTGACGCCGTGAAGGCCGCCTACCTCGTGGTGAAACAGGCTGCCGACCATGGCTTCACGGCCACGGAATACGCACGCTTCAAGGAGTCGATGCTCTCCTCGCTCGACAAGATGTGGGAAGGCCGCGACAAGCGCAGCAACACGTCGTTCTACAACCAGGCACTCGGATGGTTCCTCAGCAACGAGCCTATGCCTTCGTTGGAGTTCAACTACAAGATGATGAAGCAGGTCGTGCCAATGATTCCGCTGGAGGCCATCAACCAGGTGCTGCCGCAGCTCGTGGCAAAGAGCGACAGCAACCTCGTGATACTCAACTTCAACAACGAGAAGGAAGGGGCCGTCTATCCCACTGCCGACCAGCTGCTGGGCGCAGTGCACGAGGCAAGGGCCACGAAGGTCGACGCCTACGTGGACAACGTGAAGAACGAGCCAATCATGAAGAACCTGCCCAAGCCCGGAAAGATAAAGAAGGAGGTGAAGAGCAAGAAGTTCGACTACCAGATACTGTCGCTCTCCAACGGCGTCACCGTGCTGCTGAAGAAGACCGACTACAAGAAAGACCAAGTGTCCATGAGCGGAACGGGAGGCTCTGGCGAGAGCAACTACGGCAAGGCCGACTTCGCCAACCTGCAGATGTTCAACAGCGTCATCGACAACAGCGGCCTCGGCGACTTCGGCTCAATAGAGCTGGGCAAGGCACTCGCCGGAAAGATAGCCAACGCGTCGCTCAGCATGGACGCGAGGAAGATGAGCCTGAGCGGAAGCGCCACGCCTAAGGACGTGGAGACGATGCTCCAGCTCGCCTATCTCTACTTCACCAACATAAAGAAGGATCAAGACGCCTTCAACAGCCTCATGCAGCAAAACGAGGTGGGGCTGAAGAACCGCGACCTCGACCCGACAACGGCTTTCTACGACTCGATAACCAAGACTGTCTACGACAACAACTGGAGGATGCGCCCGTTCCTGTTGAAAGACCTCAAGAACGTGTCATACGACCGCATACTGCAGATGGCCAAGGAGCGCACTGCCAACGCCAACGGCTGGGTGTTCGAGATCATAGGCAACTTCGACGAGGCCACCATCCGCCCACTCATCTGCCAGTATCTCGGCTCGCTGCCATCAAAGGGCAAGAACCCCGAAGGCAAGCGTGAGGTGGTACCCACAAAGAAAAACGTCGACAACACGTTCACCCGCAAGATGGAGACTCCAAAGTCGATGGCGCAGATACTGTGGTTCAACTCATCTATGCCTTACTCCATGGAGCGCGGCATCCAGGCTTCCATCACGGGCCAGGTGCTCTCCATGGTCTACCTCAAGCAGATTCGCGAGGAGGCCAGCGCGGCCTACAGCTGTGGAGCGCAAGCCGGCATGAGCCAGGAGCAAGACGGCTACCACATGGCGCAAATAGCGGCCTACTGCCCCATGAAGCCTGAGAAGAAGGACATTGCCATACAGATAATGAACCAGGCCGTGAAGGACCTCGCCGTGAAATGCGACGCCGAGATGCTCAGCAAGGTGCAGAAGCTCATGCTCAAGCAGTATGACAGCGCGCTGAAGACCAATGGCTATTGGGCAAGCGTGGTCTGGGACAACTACACCATGAACTGCGACGAGCACACCGACTACGTCAACACCGTGAAGGCCCAGACCCCGGAGAAGATTTCCGCATTCGTGAAGGAGTTCCTCGCCGGTGCCAACAAGGTGAGCGTAATCATGCTGCCGGAATAAGCACGACACGCCAACATATTTTATAATGAAACGGGGCGCGCCTTTGGCGTGCCCCGTTTTTTTGTTGCGGCCCGAATGGGAATGGCATTGCATAATGAGAATAATATTTTACAAATGGTCGTCTGAGAATCGATTTTTTTCAACCAAGCAGTCTCTTGGTTGTAAATGACGCGATTATGGGCCATTTTGGTAAACCATTGGCTATCAAGAGATTATGTTTTTAGAGGTTTTTCGGCGTTGCAAATCCGCTAAAAAGCCGTCGCCGTTACAGTGTAATCGCGTCGCCGTTACGGTGTAATCGCGTTGCCGTTACGGTGCAATCGCGTTGCCGTTACAGTGTAATCGCGACGCGATAACGCCGTAACGGCAAAAATTTATGGCAGAAAACCGGCTGACGGTGTTGCCAAGAGGTGGAAGGCTACCCTTTTTCCGCTCTAAATGCACCTGTTTCCAAGTGTTAAATTTTGGCAATAATATTTTACATTTCCGCGCGCGTGCATGTCGCTTGTCGTGGATTAACGCAAGGCCGCATTGCCTTCTTTACGTAACCCATCACTCCAAATTCAGGAAGAGTCTAAATTCAACCTCAAAGTCTAAATCCGAAACTTGAGTTACAGATGACAATGTGGAGTCAAATTGCTCCATAATTGAAAATATTCCTCCAAAAGGAGTGAGTTTCTCAGATTTAATTTGTATCTTCGCCATGTCATATCAGAGTTTTGCTTGTTTATTTTTGCAACACTAAGATAAGTGAATTCTTCGACATGGCAAAATCCTGGGCAACTTTCTGTTGCTCAGGTACTTAAAAGGTTTAATTTACAATATGGTCGCGGAATTAAGGATATATTCCTATCATGGAAAACAAACGGGGAAAGAGCAAACAAGAATACCAAGAAGAGATAGCGAGACTTGTGGAGACCGGCAAGAAGCTGATGACAGAGGCTGAAGAGATAATCAGCTCACATTCACAAACGCGCAAAGCGAGCATCGCCAAAACTTCCACGCCACAAGCATCGCACGCGCCACAAGGAAACGGAGCGCGTTTTGGGCTTTTGGGGAACCTATGCGCATTGCTGATGGGACATAAATTGGCCAGCAGGCTTTTTGGCGACGACAAGCCACGCACCGATGATTATGGCTCAACCTCTGCCAGCGATTATGACCATGCCACCGGTGGCGGTTATGGCAATGTGCCTGTCGGCGACTTCGACCATGACATGGGTGACGATTATGACCCAATAGAAATAGACGACTATATAGAAGAGGAAGAAGACTATTGAGCAAAACACGGTTTTGATTGAATAGTTAGCCCGATAATGGCCCGACAATGGCATAAAACAAAGGAAAAGACTTTGCCAATTCAAAGAATGTGAGTAACTTTGCAGTCTATTAAAAATATGTTTAACAATTGTGGAAGGATTTGGCTGCTTGCAACCACACAAAAAAATGCTAAAACTGGGAAATGTCCCTCAGATTTCACAGTTACTTGCGTTGGTCCACGTAAAAAAGTAATGCAACAATGAGTTATTTGTTTTCTTCAGAGTCAGTGTCGGAAGGTCACCCCGACAAGGTAGCCGACCAGATTAGCGACGCGCTACTCGACCAATTTCTCGCTTACGATTCACAGTCTCACTGCGCCATCGAGACATTCAACACCACGGGTCAGGTAATCATAATGGGCGAAGTCCGCTCAAAAGAATATATCGACCTGCAAACAATTGCGCGCAAGACCATCAACAAGATTGGCTACACCAAGTCGGAATATCAGTTCGACGGCAATTCGTGCGGCGTTCTCACCGCCATACACGAGCAGAGCGACGACATAAACCGTGGCGTGTCGCGCCAGGATGAGGACAACCAAGGCGCCGGCGACCAGGGCATGATGTTCGGCTATGCCGTAAACGAGACCGAGAACTACATGCCAGCCACGCTCGACCTCGCACACCTCATAGTGCGCACGCTTGCCGACATTCGCAAGGAGGGCAAGGAGATGACATACCTCCGACCCGACTCCAAGAGCCAGGTCACGATAGAATATAGCGACAACGGCGTGCCACTGCGCATCGACACCATCGTGGTGTCGACCCAACACGACGACTTCGTGAAACCCGCCGACGACACGCAAGAGGCGCAGCTCAAGGCCGACGAGGAGATGCTCGGCAAGATTCGCGAGGACGTACTCAACATTCTCATACCTCGCGTGAAGGCACAGCTCGGCGAGAAAGTGCTCGCGCTGTTCAACGACGACATAAAGTATTATGTCAACCCTACCGGCAAGTTCGTGATAGGAGGCCCCCACGGCGACACCGGACTCACGGGCCGCAAGATCATAGTGGACACCTATGGAGGCAAGGGCGCCCATGGCGGTGGCGCGTTCTCGGGCAAAGACCCATCGAAGGTGGACCGCTCGGCCGCTTACGCCGCACGCTACATCGCCAAGAACATGGTGGCGGCTGGCGTGGCCGACGAGATGCTGGTGCAGCTCGCCTACGCCATTGGCGTGGCTGAGCCGGTGAGCGTGTATGTAGACACCTACGGCAAGAGCCATGTAGGCATGAGCGACGGCGAGATAGCGAAAAAGATAAAAGAGATGTTCGACTTGAGACCGCACGCCATTGAGCGCACACTCAAACTGAGACAGCCCATGTATCTCGAGACCGCTGCCTATGGCCACATGGGAAGGAAGAACGAGGTGGTGGAGAAGACTTTCACCTCCCACTACCATGAGACGAAGACCATGAAGGTAGAGCTCTTCACGTGGGAGAAACTCGACCAAGTGGACAGGATAAAGAAGGAGTTTGGCTTGTAGACCACAATAAAGGCCTGCGGACAAATAAACGAAAATGATAACAGAGCAAGACTCAGCACAAGTGGCCGTGCAACCGGAGGTTACCTCGCGGAGCACGGCACCAACCCACCATGAAGGATGGCACTCGCCGGCGCAGATCCTGTCTTGGCTGCCCAAGACAGCGACGCCCTGGCAACAAGACTCGGCGATAAGGGCCAATTATAAATTCGTGGAGAAAGACTGGCTGCACATGCACAACCCCATGCGCACGCCAACCACGAAGGCTGACCCGAAATTTTCGGGCAACCTCGCCAAGCCGCTTTACCATAGCCACTCGCTCGTGCAACCCGACTCGATTTACCGGCCCGAATACGCCGTATATCGACATGGTGTAGCGGGCGATCCCGTGCCATACACCATAGCCGGAGACTCGTTGATTACCTCGGTGCTGCTGTTTTGCTTTGTCATTGCCACCATCACCATAGCCCAAGCGGGACATTTCCTGGAACGGCAATTCAAGAACTTCTTCCGCACGCAAAGGGAGGGGACAACGGTAATAACCGAGACAAGCAGCGAGATGAGATTCCAGCTCTTCCTCGTGGCACAGACGTGCATGCTGCTCGCGCTGATACTCTTCATCTATTCGCACGACTTCGCCAAGGAGTCGTTCTCGATAGCTCATTACCAGATATTGGGCCTCTTCGCAGCCATCAACGTGGGCTATTTCACCGTGAAATTCCTGCTATACAGCATCGTGGACTGGGTGTTCTTCGACAAGAAAAAAAATATACAATGGATGAAGTCTTTCCTCTTCATAATATCCACTGAGGGCATACTTCTTTTCCCCATCGTGTTGCTGTTCGCCTTCTTCCACATAAGTGTCAGCAGCGCGGTCATTTACACACTTTTAGTAGTCTTTATATCCAAGTTATTGTCTTTTTATAAGACATATATAATCTTTTTCGCGAGGAACGCTGCCATTCTGCAAAGTTTTTTGTACTTTTGTGCACTTGAACTAATGCCGTTAGGAATACTTTGGGGTATAATAATGGCAACAAGCGAATATTTAAAGACAATTTTTTAGGACAAAATAGGATAATTTATAGGATTCAAATTCAAGATGATAAAGAAGATTCTGATATCCCAACCGAAACCAACAAGCGAGACCTCACCCTACTTTTCTTTGGAGAAAGAATATGGGGTGGAATTGGTGTTCAGACCGTTCATCAAGGTGGAAGGACTTACCAACTTGGAATTCCGTCAGCAGAAAGTCAGCATTCTCTCACACACGGCCGTGGTGTTCACGTCACGCCATGCCATCGACTTCTTCTTCAAACTGGCAAAAGAGCTGCGTCTCAACATACCAGAGGAGATGAAGTATTTCTGCGTCACGGAGACAATCTCACTTTACATCCAGAAATACGTGCAATATCGCAAGCGCAAGGTCTTCTTTGGCACCAGCGGTCGCATAGACGACCTCATACCACTGATGGTCAAGCACAAGACGGAAAATTATCTCGTGCCACTGAGCAGCGTGCACAGCGACGACATAGCCAAGAAGCTCACCGCTAAGGGACTGCGCTTCACCGAGTGCGTGATGTATCGCACGCTCTCCGACCCGTTCACTGAGGAAGAAATCAAGCATTTCGACTACGACATGCTTATCTTCTCCACCCCTACGGGCGTGAAATACTTGACACAGGCTTTCCCCGACATGAAGAAGGACCAAGTGAAGATAGGCGTGTTTGGCCCTGTCACGGCAAAAGCCATCAAGGACGCCAACCTCAACGTGGACCTCATGGCAGGCACGCCGGAGTATCCTTCCATGATTAGCGCGTTGAAGGATTTCCTCGACAAGGAAAACGGAAAGAAAGCATAAAGCGTCAAGTCAGCAAAAAAGCATAAAGCGTCAAACCATCACAAACATGGGGAACACATTGCCAAAAACCGAGCGACTGTACCACAAGAAAACCATAGACAGTCTCTTCAAGGGCGGTAAGAGCAAAAGCATGACAGCCTTTCCGCTCCGCTTGGTGTATATGCCCATGGAAGATGGCGACCGCTGCGAAATGCTCGTCTCGGTGCCAAAGCGCAACCTGCACCGCGCCAACAAGCGCAATCGCGTGAAAAGGCAGGTGAGGGAGGCTTACCGCACTCACAAGGACATCGTGGGCGACAAGCGTCTTGCCATGGCGTTTATTTGGCTCGACGCAAAACTGTGGGACAGCGCCGACGTGGAACAACGAGTGGTGAGCTTGCTCAACAGGGTAAAGGAGAAGACAGATGAAAACGGCTAAAAGGATTGTTGAAACCGTCAGCCACGCCATGTCGTGGTTGCTCGTCTTGCCGATAATCTTCTACCAAAAGTTCATCACTCCGTATACTCCGGCCTCATGCCGATTCACGCC
>OIYX01000256.1_pt1 | contig 19681 bp, 24 predicted proteins | sample 1588431 | NCBI WGS metagenome assembly OIYX01 (sample SAMN03283241) | human gut metagenome | biome: human-associated habitat; material: feces | host: Homo sapiens | place: Peru | collected 2012
TGTATTTCCTTTATTTTCTGATGAGCAGAACGATATTCTTCAGCGCCAGGTCGAAGAACACGATTTTCGGGTTGGCATTCTGGGCGATGAATCGCTTGACCACACAAAAACTTGCGTAGGTTACACTCTTGAAGAAGAAAGCCGCCCTGGAATATTCAATCCGGAGAAAGCCGCCTCCTTTGGAATTCCTGCCGGACCGCTCTGGGGAAAACTTCAGAAAGGCCAGGATGTCATTACTGAAGACGGTAAAACCGTTCATCCGTCTGATGTCATGGGAAAACCGCGGAAAAAATAATACAAACAATATGAAAACAAAAAGAACATTACTGCTTCGAAAACACACAGATGGACAATCAACATTCATCACAAGACACTGCAAATGGTGCGGGAGAAAATTCTTCAAAACACATAACCGTGAAACATACTGCAGTGTAGAATGTAAAAAATATGCTCGTTTAGAACAAAAAGCAATATTTGCGAATAAATACCGTAGGCAATACCCTAAAAAAGAATGTTTAGGCACATCAGGATTAGGCAAACACCGAAGACAGGATTATCATCAAGAATATCAAGCAATACAAAATGAGAAAAAAAGACTCAAAATACTCTAATTGTCTACAGTGATTAATAGAAGAGGGCTTTATGAATAAATTTAAAAATTTTAATCATGATGAAATATACTTACTATGCAAAAAATGTAAGGATAATTCAGAATTAATCTATGATTCACATCATGATCAAATCTTTTGCAAGACCTGTGAACAATTGTATATGAAGCAGGGCATTTATATTTATAAGTTATCCTTGAAAAAAAAAATTACACTTACATCTAACCAATTCAACATATTTAATCTAAAAAGATGGAGGATTTTAAAAAATGACACAAAAAAATGAATTATTAGGAAACCTAACAACAATAATAAAATTCGTGGTAATGACCATAGCACCATACCTCGCCTTAACCGCGGACATGCAAAACCAACTAATCGCACTAACCGTAGCCATAATCGGATTCATATTAGCCTACTTTGATGCGAAACACCCAAACACCATAATCGACACCACCAAAAATTGTGATACTGATGACACCGCATAATAATTTCTGCTACAATGAAGACAGAATAACCACACTCGAAACCAAAGCCAACCACCGCCAACACGAAATATCAGAATTTAAAAAAAGAATAGACAAACTGGACAGCAACCTTGACAAACTATGCGTAAATGTCGCAGAAGTCACCAGCGTACTATCCACACTCAAATGGGTGCTTGGAATCAGTATAGCATTGTTCGGAGGAATCTTTGGATTTTTAATCATAGGATTAATCAAGCTACTATAAAAATTATATAAATTACACAATAAAAAAAAGGATGGATTGAAATATGGAAATAGAACATATTAAAATAACAGATTTAAAACCAGCGGAATATAATCCTCGTAGAATTAGTGAGGAGGATTATCAGAAACTAAAAAACAGTATATCCACTTTTGGATTGGTGGATCCGATTATTGTGAATTTGAAGAATATGCACATTGTGGGAGGACATCAGAGATATGATGTCCTGTTGGATGAGCATATGTTGGATAATGATTTCGTGGCTGAGTTGCCTATGGTCCGGTTGGGTGATGTTGGTTTTGTGTTCACTGATACCAGTTTGAGTATTGAGGATGATGCTCATGAGAAGGCTTTGAATTTGGCTTTGAATAAGATTAGTGGTGATTGGGATAATGATAAGTTAGCTGAAGTTTTGGAGGATTTGGAGGATTCTGATTTGGATTTGGAATTAACAGGATTTGATGAGTTAGAGAGTAGTGTGTTGTTGGATAATGATTTGTTGGATTTATTTAATGAAGATGACATTACTGATGATGAGGAGTTGCCTGATGATTATGTTGATGTTGAAGGCGACCGTGCAGGAAGAGCATACACTATAACTATTTCATTCCCTGATAAGGAAGAAGCTAATGAGTTTTTAGAAGCAGTACATAGTCCCAGAGAATTAACAAAAGACACAATACTTTTAAAATCTTTTGAAATAAATTATGAGTGATTAATAATGCCCTACTATCAAAGTCCACGATGGAGTGGGGAAATATGTGACTGTAGCATGCCCATGACCTTTGACACATACAGCAAATGTAGTTATAACTGTTTATACTGTTTCGCATATTTCCAAAAAAGCCATACAATATTAAAAAAACAAAAAAGAAAAGCAGACCCTGTTAATGTTGAAAAGATAAAGTAAATATTCACAAAACCTGAAAGCAGCCAATTTGGACCATATATTAAAAATAAAATAACCATGCAATAGGGAGGAATGGCAGATGGATTTGATGACAATGAAGACCAACAAAAAGTCAGCCTTGAATTGCTCCGCTTTTTTGATGAAATAGATTATCCTTTAAGCATTAGTACAAAAGCAGTTAATTTCACAAAAAACAAAGAATACATGAACATCATCAAAAAACATAAACATAACTGGCATTTTAAAATCAGTATTATTAGTAATGATGAGGATAAAACAAGAATCATTGAACAATACTGCCCATCACCATCTGAACGATTTAAAGCTATGAAAAGATTAAGTAAACATGGAATTAGCACTACTTTAAGATTAAGACCATATATTATTGGTTTAAGTGATGATTATCCTTACTTGATTAAGAAAGCAAAACAATGTGGAGCATCAAATGTTACTACAGAATTCTTTTGTCTTGAAGCAAGAGCATTACCTGAATTAAAGAAAAAATATCAGTTAATGAGTAAAATATTAGGATATGATATTTACGAATTCTATAAAAAACATAGTAAAGGTGCAGGTTATAAAAGATTAAATTACAATCTTAAAAAACCAATAATTGAAAATATGAGAAGGATTGCTCATAAAAATAAGTTGTTGTTTTATGTTAGTGATGCTCATCATAAAGAAAAATGTGATACTGTTTGTTGTTGTGGAACTCCTCCAAGTTTTAAAGTGTATCATGGGCATTTTGCAGAAGCATTACAGATTGCAAGGAAAAACAAGACACATACTGTTCATTGGTCTGATTTAAAGAAAGATGCGATGATAATGGATACTTTTTTATGGTATAATGCAACTGGTTTTAACACTACTGGAACCAATTGTAGAGGGCTTCATCGTAATCAAACAATGTATGATTTTATTCATGAAATTTGGAATACTCCAAAGAATGTTAAATCCCCATACAAGTATTTTGGAGGAGTATTATATCCAATAGGATTAGATGAGAATAATGATGTGGTTTATAAGTTGAATTTGAAAAAAATAGGTAAAAGGTGAAATAATGTTTAATTTTCGTGTGGTGATTATTAGTTACAAAAGACATGACATGATACAGGAAAAGACATTGAATATGCTGAAAAGATATCATGTACCAGCAAGTTTAATTGACATTTGGGTTGCGAATAATGAAGAGTATGAAATTTATAAGAAAAAAGTACCATCTAACCTATATAATAAAATCTTTATTGGAGAGAAAGGAGCATATAATGCTCGCAACTGTGTTAGAAAACACTACCCTGACAATCAACTCTTATTAAACCTTGATGATGACATTGAAGAAATATTACTCCTTAAAAATGGAGAATTAAAACCCATAGGTAAAGATTTAATCAAACTCACAAAAATAGCATACAAACTAATGAAAACAACACAATCCAAACTATGTGGAATATATGCAGTAAACAACGCATATTTCATGAGCAACACATATTCAGAAGGATTATACTTCTGTGTTGCAGCAATGTACTGGACACTAAATGACAAAAGCCCAGAACTCAATGCAACATTACCTGAAAAAGATGATTATCAAACAATAATACATCATTACATTAAATATAAAAAAGTAATCCGATTAAACAATGTAACGATTAAAACAAATTATTACAAAGGAAAAGGAGGAATGACCGAAGAAAGAACAGAAGAACGAATCAAACAAGCAGGAACATATCTAATACAACATTATCCAAATCTTGTTGAACAGAACACTACAAGAAAAAATCATTTTGAAATTAAATTTAAACGACAGAAAAATAATAAAAAAAGGAGGTATGTATAAAAATGGCAACACGATTAAACCCCACCACCAGCAAAAAAATCTGTGACGAAATCAAAAGAGGACTACCAATCACCAAAGCACCACTACTCGCAGGAATCACCGCAAAAACATTCTACAACTGGTACAATCGAGGAAAAAAAGCCAAAAAAGGTAAATTCCACGACTTCTACAAACAAGTAGAAGAAGCCAAAGCCTACGCAATCGCATTAAGAGTAGAAAACATCAGACAAGCTGGAGCAGATGGAAACTGGCAGGCTGATGCTTGGTGGTTGGAAAGAGTAGACCCAGAAAACTTCGGAAGAAAAGACAAACTCTCACTAAACGGAGATTTAAGACATGAGCATAAAAATGTGAAAGAATTGTTCAGTGAAGAATTAATTGATGAAATAATAAACGAAGAATAAATTATGGTTAATTTTGATGAGAAACTGCAAACCTGCTGCAGTGATTTGTACAAGTTCTACAGGTTGTTTGTTACCAGCAGGTATGATGATAATTTACCTGCACCACATATACGAGTGTTGAGTAAGGAGTTAATGAAACTGTATAAGACTAACCCGTACCGTTTATGTGTTGCAATGCCTCCAAGACACAGCAAATCAAGCCTTGTGACTGTTGCTTATCCATTATGGTTAATCTTCCAAAAACCAAAACTTAACATTTTAATTGTTAATAATGAAGGTACTTTATCCGAAAAATTCGGTATACAAATCCGTGAATACATCAGAAGATATGGTGCATACTTCAATGTATACTTATCTGAAACAAAACACAGCAGTACACATATTATGTTTTGTAACAGTGAAGGTAAGGATTATACTGGTAGTATTCGGTTAACTGGAGCTAATGGTAGTATTACTGGTCAAGATGCAGACTACCTAATAATAGATGACCCATACAAAGGATTCGATGACATAACACCAACATTATTAAGGAAGAAGATTGACTGGTTTGACACTATTATTGAGCAAAGAATAACACCACAAACAAGATTTATTTTATTACATACAAGATGGCACAGCAATGACCTGCAAGGTTATTTCAAAACAAACAGGTCCGCGGATTATCATTTCATAGAATTCCCTGCAATACAAGATGATGGAACACCATTATGGAAAGAAAACTACACCATCGACATCTTGAATAAGAAAAGGGAAAGTATTGGAGAAAGATTATTCCAATCCATTTTCCAACAAAAACCCATTGATGAAACCAGTGATTACTTCGCATTAGACCATATACACTGGACAAGCCCACCAACAGACCTAACAGTAACCCATAAAGTTCGTGGATGGGATACTGCAAGTAGTGACCCGGGAAAAGATGATTTTACCGCAGGAGTACCAATATACTTGTTAAGTGATAATAAAAGTATATTGATAACGGATCCGGTTCATGGGCAATTTGGTACTGAAACAAGCAATCAAATAAAAAATCAAATCATACTTGATGGACATGATAACATTAGCATAATTGAAACTGGTGTGGCAGCAGCAGGAAAATTATTATATGATAATTGGGAGCAACAATTACCTGGTTATTTCTTAGAAAGAGCTATGGCACTACCTAACAATAGTAAAGCAGACAGAGCAACACCTTTGAAGGATTATATTTATGATGGACATGTGTATGTTGATATACAGGATGATAGGCTTCGTAAAACATTTCAAGATGAGTTTAGAGCATTCCCCGCTGGAGAACATGATGACCTTGTAGACGCAACTGCCCATGGCTTTAACTACTTGCAAAAAGAATTTATCGACGAAGATTTCTTTGACATTATTGAACTATAAAAAAAAGATAAAAAAAGGAAGAATGATTATGGATTTTTTTAACAGACTAAAAAAGAACCTACACCTACCGGGATTAAGAAATCCTGCAGATAATTCATTGTATAATGAATTCATCAACAATTATTATTGGGTAACTACACAAGCCAATAAAGATACGGGAGACCTACAAACATATTATGAAGCATACAATAATGTTTATGTTAAATCCTGCATCAAAGCATACAGTAAATACAGCTTAATCAACGGATACAACATCACAACAAGTGAAAACAATCTTGAACCAGACCCAATCACAAGCAACTACATTAACAATTTATTCCAAGACCCTCAAGGCAAAAGCCGAAACGATACATTCGCAACACTCAACGATAAAATATGGAAAAGCTGGAAACTAACAGGAGATTGTTTCATAGAAGTAAACTATGAACCAGACTATGGAAACATACCTATAGGATTCAAACATATACCCACAGAATTAATCTGTTATCATAATGACACCAGCCAATGGGGATTAAGAAACACAGATTTAAAATACGAAACAGATGAATTAATACACATTTACGAACCACATGTACAAGCAAAAAACTACCTATGGGGAATAAGTGAAATAGACAGTATAGGATTATCCATAGCATTAGAATTCCTCGGATTAAAACACAACAGAGAACTATTCGAAAACAATGGAATGGACCCTCGTGGAATATTAAGCTTTGACAAAGACACAAGCAACACCACAATACAAAGTTTCATCAACCGTTTACAAAATGATAGGAATAAAAAAGGTTTACTTGCAGTTAAAGGAGCAAATTATCAAAGTACTGGAAACAGTAACAAAGATTTAGATTTCCTTAACTTATTAAATTATAGTCGTGATCGTATACTAATTGGTTTTCAAGTTCCACCTGCAGTAATAGGTATTGTGGAAACAGCACATTTGGGAAGTGGTACTGGTGACAGTCAAGAGAAAAGTTTTAACAATACATTATCAGGGGATTGTAAGATTATTGAAAATGCATTTAACAAAGTATTAGGACGTAGTGGTTTTCATGAAGTCTTTGAGTATAATCATATGGATTTAGAAAACAAATTGACTCGTGCTCAGATTGAGGATTTGGAAGTGAAAAATGGTGTTAAAACCATTAATGAAGTTCGTAAAAGTTATGGTTTATCTCCTGTAGATTGGGGGGATTTACCTTTAAACCAAAACCTAAACATGAGCCCTAATAATTCTAATGTGGATTTACAAGTTAAAAGTCTGCAAAAAGCTTTGACAATGGAAAGGTTAAGGCGAGAATATGATTAAAACAAGTGAACAGATAGAAACAGATAAATTATTATTATCCTGCACAGGTTTATGGGAAGAATTCCATATAAACAAAACCAAAGACCCCATAAACGTACAAGAATATTATAATCTGATAAGTAACTTACTTGACCAGCAATTAAACCATAGTAGAATGTGGTTATCATCACCACATGCTAAAGAGTATTATTATGCAGAAATGCAAAGACAAAAAGAAATACTCCAAAGTTTAGATAGGGAATGGGATGATTTATTAGAGCAGACCTATGAAAGTGTTGATGATTTAATCAAACGAGTATATGAATTAGGTAAACAGAAAGGATACAATGACATTAAACAGAAACTTGTATTCACAGACACGGACAAGGAAGCATTAGACTTTGTAAGACAATACAATTTCCACTTAATAAGAAAATTAAGTAATGATTTACGAGGCAGTGTTAAAAAAACAATTACTCAAGCTGTAGCTACTGGTGAAAACCCATATAGTTTAGCTAACAAGATAGTTAAATTAGGAGTAAAACCTTTAGAAGGCAGTACTTTAACCCCTAAACAAAGAGCTGTGATGATTGCTAAAACAGAGGTTAGCAGAGCACAAAATACAGGTATACTACAATCCTATGTTAATGAAGGCTATACTGAAGTCACAATATTAACTGCTGAAGATAGTAATGTTTGTAGTTTATGTTTGGATAATGCTTACTTATTTAATAAAAGTGAAGATAAGGTTTATCGTTCCGGTTTAAAAGATAATGTGCATCGTATAAGTGATTTAGATAAGTATAGTATGTTGCCTTTACATCCTAATTGTCGCTGTACTTATTTGAGTGTATGGGATAGTAGAGATACTGATGTTGAGCCATACACAGTTAACCTAACACCATTATCTGATGGGGAGTTACATGTATTAAACAATATTTATACCGATAATAGGAGTTCAAAGAAACCATTCTCCCAATATTCTAGCAATGGGATAACTAATTCATTATCTAAAAATCAATTTAAGGAAGAATGTAAAGGATTCATTGATAAAAAGGACATGAGTTTAGTTGATAATCTATATGAATTCCAAGGAAATGTTAAATATGTAGATGTTGAATTTGCAACGGCAAGAACAAAAAAAGGAACATTTTCTGGATTAATATCTGATGGTAAATCTAACTCAGTAAATTTAACTAAAAAATTCTTAGAAACTGCAGAAAAAGAAAAAGGAATATTATTTTTAATCCATAATCATCCTAAATCTAATCCTCCACTTCCTTCTTCAGGAGATTTAGAATATTTTGCTTCTAATAAAGTTAAATATGGTTTAATAACAAATGAAGAAGGAACATTTATCATTAAGAATAATAGCCTTTCTCAAAACAAAGATAACTCTAAAAAAATCAAAGATATTGGTTTTAAAATTGAGAAAAATATGACTGATGATTTTAATAAAGATACTGGTAGGATTATTCCATCAACATTTTATGAAGGTAAACCTATTGATAAGTACACTTCTGAAGAAGTGAATTATTTTAAGGAAAGAGATAAATATGTTAATGAACATAAAAATAGATACATAAATTTATATGAAAAGGAATTATCAGTTTATGGTTTTGAAGTTAAATTTGTAAATTAATAACGGATTGATAAAATGAAATATGATGAAGTATCAGATATTATTGATGGATCTAACCTTGTAGGTTATGGAAGATTTAATCCGGATCATATTACTGCTGTGGAACAGTTTAAAACTATGGAAAAAAAAATGGAACACTTACAGGGAATGTATAAATCAAATCCTACAGCTTTTGCTGAATGGAAAGAGCTTTGTATGTCTAAGGGATATTTATCAGATATTTTTGGCACACTTGAGAATCCTAAAGAATTTGATGAAGAAAAACTATTTGCTGAAGACTAAAACCTACTTTTTTTATATTATTTATACTTTTATATTAATCCTAAATTTACTATTTTTTTCTAATTGTCTACGGTGAATATTGAAGAAGATTAAAATATGTATTTTTTTATCACCTAAAAAAAAAATAACTAAAAAACCGGAAAAACATCTTTTTTTAATAATAGTAATGAGGAGGTGGTGAATAGTTAACACCACCACCATTTTACTATTAAAAAAAAGATTCCTAATATAATAACGATTATGACACTTAAAAACAACCAATTCCGTGTCTACCTACCATTAACCAAAAACCAACAAACAAAATATAACTTAAACGAAAATGGGACACTAGACATAATTGGAATAGCAAGTACAACAACCCAAGACTTGCAAAAAGACATAATACTACCATCAGCCATAGAATCTATGAAAAAACAATTACTAACAAGTAATAGAAACCTTCATGGAGACCATGAATATGGTTTATTCACAGGATTATTAGGAACAATAAATAAAGTCCTAGATTCCGATAACAACATATTAAAAGTTGGAGCAACAATCTTATCCAAATACGCACCGGAAATCAAAGAAATGCTCGACATAGGAGTAAACCTTGGTCTCAGTATCGGTGGAGCACCAACGGAATATGACCGTAATAAAGATGGTGGATGGACAATAAAAAATGCAAGACTTGATGAAATCAGTTTAACAGGAATCCCCGCAAACATGGACACCCTCGGAACAGTCACCACAACTAAAAATGGGATTGTAGAAGGCAACTGTATTGCAGGAGTCTGTAATAAAATAATAAAAAATATGGAGAGTAACCATATGGCTAACGAAGACAATAATAAACCAAATCCTATTGAAGACCCACAAAAACAAGACCCTGTGGATTTAAAATCAGAAATACGAACCATAGTTGATGAATTATGGAGTGAAAAAGAAGAGGGCATCATAGAAAAAATCACAAATAATGTGAAATCAGAAATACAAGACATTGTACAAGAAGAAGTACAAAACAATGAACCTGCTCAAGATTCAAACAATGATTCTAATAATGATGCACCAACCGACACTGCACAAAAAAGTATTAAACCTGAAGATGTTCAAAACATAATCCAAAAATCATTCCATGATTTTGAGGAAAAATTCTTCAAAAACTTAACTGAAACTCGTGAACCTCAATCTCGGGTATCTGTTCCTCCACAACCTAAACCGGTTAAAAAGACTTTCAGTACTGAAGAAGCTGCTGAAGTGTTAATGAGGAAACAGTTAACAAGGAATCCTTTAAGTAATGCGATTTCTAATAATTTATAAAAAATAATAATAAGAGAAGGTAATAAATTATGAATCTTGATGATGTAATAAGTAAAATAGCAACACAATCTGCAGAGATTGATGAATTGAAAAAAACTTTTCAACAAGTAAGTGATTATCCTAATGCAATGCAACTTGAATACAGTGAGGTATTGCAAACTAAAACCTTTGAGAATGCACCATTCTTAAGATACTTGGAAAGCAAAGGACAAGTATTTGATAATAAAGCTGCTCTTGTAGGATATTTCACTGAAACTAGAGAAGCTGATGATGTTAAATGGATTGGTGAATTAGATGATATTCCTGATGCAAATCCTGAAAACATTGAAGATGTTACTGATAAAATGAAAGCATTAGTAGCACCTATTGAAGTTTCTATGATGAGTCAAATGGGTAATAAATATTTGGATTTACTTGCTCGTAGACAAGAACAAAAATTCATCGATGTTAATAACAAAACTGATAAAGCAATCCTTGAAGGAACTGGTACTGACACTAGTAAAGATTTTAAAGGAATTAATAATACTATTAAATCCCATACCGAAGATTTAAAAGGTGAAGCAATCACTGAATCCGTTATTGATGATATGTTAGAGGATTTAAATAATGATAACAGTAACCCTGATGTTATTGTTTGCAGTTATGGTGTTGCTAAACAATTAAAGGCATTAGTTGCACCTTACAGAAGATACAATGATAAAGTTGATATTGGATTAGGACATCGTGTAACTACTTATGAATCAATGTTAGGTACTGAATTACCTATTCTTGTAGACCGTAATTGGGATACTAGTAAAGGAGATAAATTAGCTATTATTGACTCAACTACTGTTGAAGTTAGAAGGTTAATGCCTCCTACTTTGATTACTGATTTGCCAGTGAACAAATTAGCTTATAAGAATGTTGTTGCAGCATTCCTCACTACTTTAACAAATGGTGAGTTTAAAAATGGTTTGTTTACTGGTATTGGAACTAAAACTACTTCTCCCTGATACTGAGGGGAATCCTGAAACATTTAACATAAGTTTTAATGTAACTGATGATGATGGTCCTATTGAAGGAGCTGTTGTTAGTATTGCAGGTTTAACAGGAACTACTGGTAGTGCTGGTGGTTGTACTGTTAAAAATGTACCTAAAGGAAATCAAAATATAACTGTATCTAAAACAGGTTATAATGATTATACCGGTACTAACAGTATTTCTGAAGACCATACTTTTAATGTGAAGTTAATTAAAGCATAACTACGTGGATAATATTGGATGGGGATTGTAAAAATATGATTACTGAACAAGACTTGAAACAATTTTTAATTGATGATGGTTTCGAATTAACTGATGAAGAGTTTAATAAGTTATTGTCTAGGGTTAAAGTTGAAGTTAATCAGAAGTTAGATTTCCCTGTTACTGCTACTAGTTTCACTCAAACACAAAAAAGTTTTAATGGTAGTGTTTTAGTCGTTGATATGTTTCCCTTGCAAAGTATTCATAGTCTGAAAATCGGAGAGTATTGTTTACGTGAAGATAAGGATTATCAAATTAACTTTGATGATGGTATCATCTATTTTAACAGGACTTGGAATGGTTTTTTAAGGCTCGAATACATTGCAGGATTAACTGATAATGATTACAACACATACATCACACCATTAATCCTCCAATTACTAGAATACCATCTAGACAAAACATCAAACAAAGATGCTAGTAGTATAAAAGAAGGTGAAATCACTATCACCTACGATAACACCACATTAACCAGTAACCGAATAAACACTATGATACAGGAATTAAACAACCGATACACAACATTTTTAAGGATGATATGAAACCATGATTCCATTCTTCCCAAATACAAACATTGACTTATACACTTACAATGGACTGGACAAGTACGGGGACAAAACATACACCTACCGAGAAACCATTACTGCAGACATACAACCATTAAGTAATGAATCAATGATGGAAATATTTGGAAAAATACTGCAAGACACTTACAATGTATATATTCCTATTCACTCTCAATTAAACGATACTGACCATCTCCAAATACAAAAGGAATGTTACGAAGTAGTAGGTAGTGTTGAAGAATGGAATCACCTCCTTAAATTTAAAAAATGTGTGATAAGGAAATTAAGGAAAAAAGGAGAATAAAAAATGGGGTTCGGGGTGGATGTAGGTTTCAGCCCATCATACTACAAGAAACTTGGACTAACAGGTAAAGGATTTCAACAACCATTACAAAACACCATAGACCACACATTACACGATTCAGAAAACACTATAAAAAGAGAAGTGCCAAGACCTGGACACTCAAGAAGCCGAACAGGTTACAAACCAACCGGAAACTTGCAAAGAACAATAAGCAAACACAAACCAAAACCATTAACTGGTGAATTAAGGTCAAAAGCAACATCAAAAGACGGTGACCATTACTGGGTATATGTGAATTTCGGAACATGTAAAATGCCTGCAAACCCATTCGTCACACGAACCTTAAACAAAGTAACTCCTAAAATGAAAGAATATTTCCACCAAGAATTAAGTAAAGCAGGATTATTATGACACAAATGGAAGAAGCATTTTACACTCTACTAAACACTCACATCACCTATGATAATCAGGAAACACCAATCCTATTAGGATATCCTGAAATAGACACTACACCCTGCATTACCATACAAACTGCAGACACAACATTTCAAAAAAGAGAATATGTTGAAGTGGATCAAGTACAATACATTCGAAAAACATACTTGGATGATTTATGGATTAATATATGGTGTAATACAAATCATGAACGGTTAAGTCTTGTGGAACAAGTACAAAAAAGATTCTTATTAGCAGAATCCAATCATTACAGTACCTGCTACAATTACAAACCAGATACTATGGAGTGTGAAGCAATACATGAAGAATGTTTAAGTAAAACCTTAAATAATCATCGCAGTCACAAACAACAATGCCCTGATTTAACTATTTACAAACCATTTTTCCGACATAACCACATCATTAAAAACAAATCCTATCTCAACAGCATCACCAGTCTTGATGAATTAAATGTTCATGAACCAGTATTGCGTTCAATAATCAAATTAAGAATAACTTATCAAACTTATCACCGTATCGGTGGAGAAACCTACACTAATCTTAAAATGGAGAGTTTAATATGACTGACAAAACCAAAAAAACCACACCTGTTAAATCAGCACCCAAAAAAAAAGATATGAAAATCTTATATGAAGCAGTGCAAGAAAACCCTACCCGAAATTACATTATCATGGGAGCTTTAACTCGTGCAGGATTATACAATCAATATTGCAAAGAAAAAAGATTGTATGGTATTGAAAACCTACAACCAACCATTACCGTTGAAGAATTGAATAAAATAATAACCAATTACCTAGGAGAATAATGAATATGAGTATAAACGAAACTCCAAAAGTAAAATACTTTGAATCCGACAGCAACCCAACATTAGCTGGGGTTGGTGCAGAAATACCTTGTTTTATTGGTGTAAGTGGAAACAAAACACCTAAAACTGGTATTCAGAAATTTAAAAACTTCCAACAAGTATACAAAACCGTGGAAAACGGAGGGTTAGGAACAAACCTTGAATCTAATCCATTACTTGAAGTTATCAGAGATTTCTTCCAAGAAATCCGTAAAACACAAAGTGAAGACGCAAGTGTGCCATACATTTATGTAATAGATCTGGGTGAAGCAGATCTTAAAACTGCTAAAACATGGACTGATGCAATGGATGAGGCTAAAAAGAAAAGAGAAATACAAGTGGAAGCATATGTTGGTTTCAAAAAAACTGATGAAATATCTGATGTAATCAGTATTATGAATTCTGCTGTGGAAATTATTAAAGAAGACAGTACACATGGAAACCCAAGAAATGCTTACTTCACCGTTGCAGATGCAACTGATGAAGATTTAATCAAATATACTGATGATAGTCAAACAAACTACATTCAAAACACCCGTATAGGATTAATCGAACCAACCTATTTTGGAAAAAGTATTGCGAAAATATGCATAACACCTTACTATGAAGAACCAGGATACACTGATTTCAGAACAATAAAACCTGGAGAATTCAGTAACCGTACTCGTGAACAAGCAGACGAGTTACAAGCTGCAGGAATTATTTTTATTAATGATGAATTAGCAGCACAAGAAATACACCCAAGAATCAATCTTGCTGTGTCAACTGCATTCGCAACCACACCAGATAACAGACCTAATGATAGTTTATTCCACGCTCGTCGTAATGTAGACCAATTAATCAGAGAAGCTTATGACATCTTGTATGTTCAATTGAAAAGAAATGAAACTGAAACTAATCTTAGCTTCCTTCAATCTGATTTAGATGTCCTTGTTGATGGTAAAATTAGTGATGGTTACATGATGACTGGTACTGAAATTAATGTTATTGAGTCTGAAACTAATCCCTATGATTTGAAAGTTGAAGGTGTGGCAGTACCTGTAAACAGTACCTTGTTAATTGGATTTAGTATGTATATTGAAGCACCTAACGCTATTGCAGGAGGTAATTAAGTATGAGTATAACTTTAAACCCTGATGATAACACATATGACCTTGGTGAATTAAGATTAGATAAAGAAGTTATTGTTTGTGAAGATTTTAACGTGGAATTCAGTAGTGAATCTGAAACTCGTTCAGCCACTAACAGTCGTGACCCTATAGGTTATAAAGGAGGTAAAAACGAGTATAAATGGGAGGCTAATGGTGTTTCCCCTGAATTCTTCAGTATGTTGAGGGATTATCAAAGAAACAGGAAAAACTTCCCTATTGGAGTTTTTAATTTCAATGATGATGGAGATTATAAAGAATTGTTCACATTGTTACATTGCCGTATCGATTCCTGTACACCTACACAGGAGGATGAAGGTATGAGTATTGATGTGTCTGGTGTTGCATTAAGTGTTAAGGATAAGAAATAATTCTTATCCATATTTTTTTTTAGTTATGGTACGGGTGTATTTAATATAGGTTCGATTCCTAAACATAACAATTTCATAAAAAAAATTGAGAAAAAAGGAGATTTATCATGGTTAGTGAACAAACAACCAAATTTTTATGGGATGTTAAATTCCCAAATGAATGCAAAGAATTACCTTATGATTATTTAACAGAACACGAGCAAATATTAGTGGATAAATGTGTTAATCATGAAACATTAACCGAACAAGAACAAAAAGAATTAAAACAATTACTACACGATTACAGACCATACTTCAAAAAATACAACACGGAAGTAGCAGAACAAAACATTGAAGCAACACAACAAATCGTGAAAACACAATCACAACTACTTGAATTAATACATGACAAATCACAATATCGTATAGACATGAATTACTATATAAACGGTCAGAGATTCCTATTACAAATGAGGATAAAACCTTACACTGACAAACAATACCTTGAAGGAATGGGTACACAAATGGGATTATTCCGTGATTTAAACCGTGATGAGAAAAAATTAATCGCAAAAGCAGAAACAAAACAACCAATGAGTCCTGAAGAACATAAAATGTATCAGGCATTATCCGATAAAATCATGGAAAAAGCTTATGATTTAGATAACAATTTAAAAATCATCAATGAATTTCTTGCAGACCGTATGGAATTCGTAGATGATCCTGAAAAAACATTTGAGGAAAACCTCCAGTTTTGGGAGCAAATTGATTTAGATACTAAAACAAGTTTATTCCATGAAGTCCGTGGCAGGTTAAAGTTAAATGATACTTTCACGGAAGAATTATTTCCACCTGTTAGATAGTTTTATTGGTGAAGTGTATTTCCGTGTTAGTAAACATTTACATATTCCTATCAGTGAAGTGATTTATAAAAGGAATGATTTAGATATTATGATGTTAATGCGGAAGTATGGTATGGAAATAAGACACGAGCAAGAGCAAATCAGAGAATTAAACAAGCAAAGAAGAAAAAAATAATAGGATGTAAAAAAGTATGGCTACTGCTGAAGAAATAATGCTAACATTTTTTGGTAAAGATGAAGTAAGTAATGTTGCAAAAAACATAGATAAAAATGTTCAAAGTATGGGTAGTCGTGCTTTAAGTGCAGGTAACAGTATTAATTCTGGTTTACTACAGGTAAGTTCAGGTTTAGACAGTATGGTGTCTAAAGTAAATGGTGGGAAAACCGCAATGGACAACATCTTCGGCACAAGCAGTAAAGCAGAAACAAACAGTGTACTATTAAAAATGATGAGTAGTACTAGTGAAGCTGCAACTAAATTAAATCAACATGTTGATGATGTTACTAACAGCAGTCTTGTTAGTATGCAAAGTTTAATCCCTGCGATGAATGCTTTTAAAACCGCGACAGGTGCAACAGACCAACAGATTTATGATGCTACTGAAGCGATGGCTGGTTTTGGTGCTAAAGTTTTAGCACAAACTGGAAGTACTGAGTTAGCAGAAACTGCAATGATGGATTTGAGTAAAGGTATTAAAGGAGCTTGTGCAAGTCTTGACCAATATGGAATCACTGTGGATGCTTTAAAAAGTACTGGTTTATGGGATGGTGATGAAAATGATATTGAAGGTTATATGGCAGCAGTACAACAATTAACTGGTGATACTAAAGAGTTAATGGAAACTAATGAAGGTTTAGACAAGCAATTGGAGAAACAGTTTAGTAGTGCTGGTAAAAAGTTAGGTAATGAATTCCTTCCAGGTATTAAAGATGCTAAAAGAGCTTTGATTGATTTGAACAAAGCAAGTGGAGGTAATTTATTCGCAGGAATACTTGGAATTACTGCTGTTGTGGATACGGCTAGTACATGGGGTCAAACTATCACTAATGTAGCTAACGGTGTTAAAAGTTTACATGAGGGGGTTGGTGCATTAAAAGATGTTTGGGATGGTGTGACATCTGCAGTTAAAGGTACTGCTGCTGCTGTTGAAGGTGTTGCTGATGCAACTAATACTGTTAGTAATGTGTCTGATATTGCTGCGGGGGGAGCACAAGTAGCTGGTGGAGTTGCTCAAGGAGTAGAAGGTAAAGCAGGTATTGGAGCTGCAGGTGTTGAAGTTGGTTTATCTGCTTTTGATAAAATGAAAAATGATAATAAAAAATATCAGAAAGAAGCAGGTGACCTTTTAAAAGAGTTAGAAAAAAATGGGGAATTAGGAAACAAAGTACAAAACACCTCCAACAAAGTATACTCAAAAGATTTGTTTAAAAGTCCTGAAGGATTAAAAGGTCAATTTAGTAAGGGTTGGGATTCCAGCATTGTTAATAGGATAAAAAATTATTCTAAAAGTCAAGAAGAAATTTCAGATGCATTAGATACTGCTATTGATGGTGTTGATATTGTAGCTGATAAAAGTAAAGATATGAAAAAATCCAAACAAGCGATGGAAGGTTTGGAAGATGCTGCAGGGTTAATACCTATGGGTGTTGGTGCGGAAGCAAGTGCTGGAGCTGCTGAAGCAACAGTTGCAAGTGCAGGATTATCTGGATTAGGGGCAAGTATATCCTCAATGTTAGCACCTTTATTAACAATCGCAGCGGTAGTGGCAGTAATGATTCCTGTTGTTGTTGCATTAGCTGCAGAAGCATTAATATTTATTCGTGCATTAGCAGAAATATTTAAAGCATTAAACTTCGATAAACTGGATTTAAGTGGGGATATTGGTGGTTTGAAACAAATTGGAACTGCAATATGGGAATTATGTAAAGCAATGGCTGCAATAGTGGCTACTTCTTATTTAACAATGCTTTATCAAGGAATTTCCACAATAATGCTATTTAATGACCCTATTAAAATTGCAGTTGATGAGTTGAAGAAAACTGCTACTTTAATTAAAGGTTTCGCAGATATAAAAATTCCTGAAGGAGTTACAGGTAATCTTCAAGCATTAAGTACAAGTCTTGGAGCAGTAGCTAAAGCAATGTGGAGTCTTGAAAGTGTTGGAGTATCTGTATTAGCAGGAAGTGTACTAACCTTAAACGGTTATCTTGGAACATTATCTGAAAACCTTAGTATAGCTAAAAATGAATTAACAGAATCTGCTAAACAAATCAACAGTATGAGTAGCTTGGACACTATTGATGAAGGTGTTGCAAGTAAATTAGAAGCTGTAACCTCATCATTAGCAAATGTTGGGAAAGCAATGGGAGCATTATCTAATGTTAATTGGGACATTAACATGGGAAACATTGTAAACCTTGGAGGTGCTTTCGGAACAATTACAAGTCACTTAAGTGATGCTAAAGATGAAATAATTAAAGCAGCACCTGTTATCAACCAATTCAGTAGCCTGCCGGATATTGATCAATCTGCAGGTGAGAAACTTAAAAAAGTTTCAGATGGAATTAAAAATGTTGCCGATTCATTGAAAAGTTTAAACAGTTTATCAAGCAGTATGGGTGGAGATAATGGTGCATTAGGAACAATCCTTAAAAAATTACAACTTGGTGAAAGTATCCGTGCAGCTAAATCTACTTTAACTGACGCTGCAAAACAATTACAAGGTTTAAAAGATTTACCTGACATTCCTGATGGTATTAAAACAAAATTGTCCAAAATAGGAAGTACAACTGCAACTGTAATCAATACATTAAAACCTTTAACAAATATTCAGAATATGAATGTGAATAGTGCAAGTATTGCAAGTAAAGTTGCACAAGCAAGATATGCGATAAGTAATAGTGCAATACATCTCGCAAGTTTATCTGGCATTAGCACAATACCTGATGATATTCCTACAAAATTATCTAAAGTAGGCAGTACAGCTGCAACTTTGATTAACACTTTAAAACCATTAACAAGTATTGCAAATAGTGAAGTAAACGCAGGAGCAATTAATACTAAAGTTGCACAAGCAAGATATGCAATCAGTAATGCTGCAACACATATTGCAAGTTTATCAGGTATCAGTACAATACCTGAAAATATTGGTGAAACCTTAAATCGTGTAAGTACAAGTGCAAGACAAGTAGCAACTGCAGCAACTAACCTAAATACCATACCAGTAGTAACTGCCACTTCCGCGAATATCATGTTAGCCGTAACTGCGATTAAAACTGCGATAATGCAATTAAACAGTCTTGCAGGAACAACATTAAATGGAGGTATTGGAGCATTGTTAACAAGTGTTACAAATGCTTTAAATCAATTAAAAACCACTTTATATGCAATGAGTGGAGGATTCTATAGTGCGGGAGCGAACATAGGATTATCAATTGTAAATGGCGTGAATACTGGATTAGCACCATTATCTAGCATCACTATCGCTCG
>OIYX01000257.1_pt1 | contig 19646 bp, 10 predicted proteins | sample 1588431 | NCBI WGS metagenome assembly OIYX01 (sample SAMN03283241) | human gut metagenome | biome: human-associated habitat; material: feces | host: Homo sapiens | place: Peru | collected 2012
CACCGCTCGCCATCGTGGTTTGCGGATGCCTGGACAAGACGCTGGAAGGCACAGAGCAGGAGTTCTGGATTCAAGACTGTTCGGCAGCTACGGAGAACATTCTGCTGATGGCTCACGGCCTGGGACTTGGCGGAGTATGGACAGCCCTCTATCCCCTGAAAGAACGATACGAGGGAATGCAGCAACTGCTGCATCTGCCCAAGACGATGATTCCGCTCAACACCCTCATCATCGGATATCCGAAGAATCAGGTGGCAGCAAAGGATAAGTGGAAAGAGGAGAATATTTCCTATAATTATTATCAGAAATAATCTCCATCAGGAATCATATCCCTATCATCTTATATACCCCTCCTGCTCATATCCCCTGCGATAATGATGAATCATATTGACCAACAGCTGAAGGCGGATATCCGTTACTGCCATATTCTTGAATCTAGCATATTGCTGATTGTAAAGCGCAGCATTGCCTTCGGCCAATCTTTCCTCGATATCAGATGGCAACAGGAAGGAAGACCGATTACCCAGATGGGCATAAATTTCTGAAAGATAGATATGAACTCCTGCCAGATCGAAATCGCCAAAATGAACGTAACGATTGGGGATGCGGAGAAGCCATGACCTGAGATTCTCCAGGTTTTCCTGTGGATAACGGCAGACAAACAAGAGTTGCTTACCAGGAAACAGGGCATCGAAAAGCCAACGCTGCGACCGAATCTGCATGAAATTCTCAGCATTCTCCATACCCACAACTATCACATCTTCCTGTATCTCGAAAAGATCCGGCTGATTGATGAAAACAGAGCTGCCCTCCATCGGCTGAAGTCTGAATGGCTTTCCATTCAGCATAGCATCTATCCGAACATAGCAATCTACTAGAAAGCCACGAAATGTATTCACCTTCTTAGCCTTTGAATCACCTACCATCCTAACCATATCTGCCCTCGTCTGCATAGAGGAAGAGGCCGAAATCCATTCTTCCAAAGAACATTTCAAGCCAAACTCCTGCGATAGCAAGGTACGGCAACCCTCTCGCATGGCCTCGACAATACGATATTTGCATCTACTCCCATTGCTCTTTAACATCAACAATCCTTCCTGCCTCAGCAAAGCCGTCATGCGATGAGACAGCTTCGACGAAGCAATCTCCTCACCCTTCAACATCGCTAATATCTGTCGGGCATCGCCCAATCCTAACTTTTCCATATCATCAAGTATTTCATATCATCAAATGTTTCATATCATCCGATATTTCTACACGCAAGAGGTTTTATAATCTCTTAATCAATTGAGTAACCTTTGTATATGCCCTATTGTCTTTGCTGAGCAGATAGGTATATTTATAATCCTCCACATTATAGGTAGTTGGCGAACTGTTCACCAGCAGGATGTTGCGGCGATTGGCAAAGTCGAGGATTCCCTTCACGTTGTTAGGATGCAACTTGCCTATCTCGTCCATCATGCAATGAATCTTGAAATCGCCCGATTTCTTCGATGCCTTCTCCTTAAACACGTTGATGAGCATGATATTAACCATCGCCTTCACCAGAATGTCGGTGCCATCAGATCCCACATTCGCTATCTTCTCTACCCATCCCGTATCATTATCATTTTCCTTGATGCGGAACTCCAACTTGAAGGTGTCAGCCACCTGCAACTGCTTGCGGTTAGGCTCATCCAGAAGTCCCTTCATAAAGGCAAGCAGATATTTCACAGCCTTGGCATTCACATCCTGTCGTGACTCAGTGGCAAAGAGATCCATCTCTCCCATATTGAATTGATTCTCTTCTGCAAAGTCTCTGATACGCAAGAGGAGAAGCATCAACTGGTCGTTGGTCTTCAACGGGCGCAAGGCGATTTCCCTGATAACACCTGCGAAATTCCGCTCCTCGAAATCGTGGTTGATATCGTTGATGGTCTTGCCGATATCGCCTTCCCGACGGGTCAGATCGCCCACTTCCTTGGAGATTCGGAAGATGATATCGGTATATCTTCCACTGATGCGCTTCTGATATTCCGAGATTTTATCATTCTCCACAAACTCGCAGAGATTGGATGCGAAAGCGATGAACTCCTCTTCCGTTACCGGACTTACATTGAAATGGAAGGTGTTGTGAGCAGAAAACATACCTAAGAATTGCTGAGATTGCTTCTTGAAGTTGTCGAGCGAACGACCATCCTCATAGATTTGGCGCTTCAATTCTTCCACGATAGTCAGACAATCCTTGGTGGTGATCTTCTCCTCTATTTCATTACTTTCCAATGGGCACAAGGTTTCGTCACGTCTAAAACTCCTCACTGCATTCAATCCTGCATCCAGCTTTTTCAAAGCAGTCTGCTGTTTAGTCAGTTGACTCTGTGCCACAGACAATTGCAGCTTGAGTCGTTCACTGCGCTGCCTGAATTTATCTTCAATCGCCATCAAAGCCTCAGCCTTGTTTTTCCGTTTCTGTCTTACGGAAGTTTCCTGGTCAAAGAGTTCTATCTTGTCGTTTCGGTAAACCGCCACCACATCACGATTCTTCCTGATAAACGCCAACTCAGCATCCAGTTCTGCTATGCGCTTGTTGTAAGCATCCAAAGTCTGGGTATCCATACCCTTGCCATGCAGTTCATCGCGCTGGGCTTTCAGGAGTTCCTGTTTGCGAGCATCCACCTGGTTCTGCTTCTCTTCTATCTGCGCCTGAATATCGTTGGCAAAGACTTCAAAAGTCTGTGTTTCCTGCTTAACCTGTCTGTTGTATTCCGTTTGGAGAGCTTTTAGCTTGCGCTGCAAATCCATCTCCAGTTGGTGTTTATTCTCTTCCTTCTTCACCTTATCGGCAACCAGTGCATTCTGCTTATCTTCTAATTCAGCCAGCTGTTGGCTGCGCCATTTTTCCAAACGTTTTTCCAACTCCAGCGCTTGCATTTTGAGTTTTTTTTCCGTCTGAGGCAGCAGTCGCATTTCAGCCTTTTTAGCATGAAGCGATTCATTCAGCTTTCTTATCTGAAGCAGATATTTTCCCTTCAAGGTTTTATGATTCTCCTCATGCTGGTTCAGCAAATCATTCAGCTGCTTGATGATGTCAGCACGAAGCTGTTCCTTTTCAGCGAGTTGCTCTTTCAATTCCTTGGGAGTTCTAAATTTTCGCTCTACGGCAGTCAGATTGATATTTACGCCATAGAGAGAAGCCGATGATGAAGATGATAACAATGCTGATGAATCAGCAACCAATTGCGGATTCAATACATCATTATATAGTATCGTTTCTTCATCCACCACTTTTCCGATATTCTCCTGCCATCCCTTCCTGTTTTGATCGAGCCATTCGGAAAACGAGCCTTTGCTTTTATCCAGGAGATTCTGAATTTTTCTGATTTCAGCCTCAACATCCGCTTTCTGCTTCTTGGGAGCATCGAGCGATGCCTGATATTTCAGTTCTGCTATTTCCAATTCCTTCTCGGCTTCCTGACGCAAGGTTTCAATGCGCAGTTCCACTTCCTTGATCTCGGTTTCAACCTGAATTTGTCTGGTTATAAATTCAGCATACTCCTTTTCGTTCGTCTCCATCTCCCGGGCAAAAGGATTCTCGTGAGCCACCTTCGCCTTCTGAATCTTCAAGGCAGTTTCCTCATGCACCAGTTGCGCAATCATCTCGTCCACAGACGAAGTTTTTTCCCAGAACACCTCACGGGTTTCCATTTCTGCCTTTCTCAATTCTTGCAACAGCGTTTCCTTCTGGGTCACCAAGGCAGCCTGATGCTCATTGAGCAAGGTGGTCTTGCTGTTTCTGAAAGCACGCAAATCCATATCCAGCTGTTCGAGCAGAGCCTTATACTTATCCACCACGTTCTGATAGGATTTCTCCAGTTCTGCCTTCATCGCTTCCTGTCGCCTGCGCTCATCTTCTATGATGGTTTCCTGCTCTACTCGCTGCAAGATATCTTCTATATGAATTTCCTCATAATACTTGCGCTTGGCGGCAGTTTTCTTTAGCTGCGCATCGAGTACGCCCAATTCACGGGAGAGTTTATCACGCTCCTTTCCATATTTTTCCTGTTCCTCACCTATCAGGCGACTTACCCGGTTGCATTCCGCTTCACTTTCCTGGATATCAAGACGATATTGCGGCAGGAGTTCCTGTGCCACACGCTCTGCATAATTGAGTTCCCTGCGCCCCTCGCCAATCAAGCGGCGATTGTTCAGCAAGGTGCGATACGCATCTATCACCTTATCAGCCATTCTGCGAACCAGCACCTCGCCATTCTTCTCCTTCTTTGTCCAAAGACTTACATCCTTATATTCCTGTTCAAACTCCTTAATCTGTTCACGATAAAAGTTGAGATCAATGCAGTTATCCTCATCACTCATCGAGCGGATAATGGTATTCTTGATGAAATCGGCATCCAACTTGGTATTGAGGAAGACATTCTGGATAGTGCGGGGGATATTCTGATACTTGGCACTCTCTACAATGGCATACTTGCGAAAAGGCTGAAGTTCCAGGCGACGATTGTTGCCGAAGATGATGTCACGATACATCTCATAACTGCTTACGAGCGAAGATATATCATGTTTCTTACCCACCTGCTCACGTATCTGGTTCCATTCGCCATACACCTGCTTACGCTCATCAATAAACCATTTGCTATCAAAAGGGGCATCGATGAAACGGAACATCACTCGTCCCTGATTCTTCAAGGCAAGCACACAGTAGGCCCCATTCTCACGCATCACCTCATAGACAATGTATGAATTGGGATAAGGAAAATAAAAGGCATCAAACGATTTCTTCTCCTTCGGGATGCCCAGGCGCAACTTATCTGCATTATAGAAAAACAGCAGCGCACGGAGCAAGGTACTCTTGCCCACACCCTGAGTACCGATGAAATGGACATTTCCATCGAGCTTAACCTCGGCGTATGGGATATGGGCACTATTCAGAAATATGATTTTATTCAGATATCTCATGGCTGTTCCTCCTCTTCTTTTTCTTCAATATCATCGGTAATAGATATGCAATCTATCAACTCCTCGATATAATGGAATGAAGCCAATACCTTCCAGGTTTTCTCCACTTCATCCTGCTGCTCAATGAATCCCATTCGTTCCAATTCACTGATCAGTTTCTCCACTATCTCATCATATGATTTTTTCTCGCTGAAGAGTTTTCCTGCCAATTCCTTCAGTTCCATATCGCAATTGATTCTCACCACGATATCTGCCGCAGAGAATACCAAACCTGATCCGAAGGCAGAATTATAAGTCTTCAGAAAGGTGAGATAATCTATCCACTTGCTCACCGCTTCCAACTTGCGCTGCAAATCTACCTTCGTTTCCTTGCGAGTGAAAAAGAAATAACCATCACCCGCTTCCAGATGAAAACCGATACCATTGTAATATTCATCATATTCAGTCTGTTGCTCTTCTATGGCATCATAATATCGCTTAATTTTCGTCTGAACACTATTGTTGGAAATAAATCCGCCTCTGCTCAGAATATTAAAGATTTCTTCTGTATAGTTCAATTTATTCATTGTCCTGTCTTCTTTTATCGTAGAAAGAATCGTATTTTTATCTCGGAAGTATCACAGGATATTCCACTCCGTCAGCCTCTGCATAATTGCCTGTAAATTTCAACTTATCCACATATTGCGAAGCTATCTGGCAGAAATATACAAGTTTATCCTCCCTGCTTTGTTTCTTATCATATTGATAATTCATCACGAAGGCAAAGAGATGGGTACTCGATGCCGAAAAGGCATTATAGATTTCCAGCAAATTCACAGCCTCCAACTTCTGTTTGTTACCTTTAAGATAATCATCTGGGATAGGTTCTGCAAGATGATCCAGCCGTCGTCCCTTTCTCTTTTTTAGCTTTTCAGAAAGAATATTGATACATTGCAAAGCCTCATCGGATGTACGAAGATTATCTATCGACAACTTGATGTAATACTTAGGTTGCGGTTCCATCCAGACAGCATTTCGACCAGCAACGACCTGTCTTACATCCGTGGCTTCCTCCCACCTAAACTGATCTTTCAGATATTTCAGTTTCTTCACCTTTTCGAAGATGCGATTCTGATAATCTATCATATTGAGGTATTGGATGATTTGGCGTTCTATCTCCAGGAGATTGTGATAAGACTCGTTGAGTTGCAAACGCACATCATTCACTACGTTTTTCATCTGCACATCCATCGCCATAGAGAAGAAGACATGTTCGGTATCTATCACCCGTTCACTCTCGGTGATGAGTTGTGATATGTTCTTCATTTTCTCGCCCAGTCGCTGGAGTTTCGATTTCTTGATTTCGTAATTAGGCTCATTCTTATAAGTATTATCCATATTACGCTTCAGGTCCAAGACATTGCGAACGGTGGTCAAAGCTATCGTCTTCAGACATCGGCGCACTTCCTTGAGATACTTATATTTGCGAGTTTCATTATTTTCCTTGAGATAATAGTCGATATTCTCCTTCAAGACAGAGATATAATCACGTACCGAAGAAACATTGATTTCCTCATTCACTTCCAGTACATCCTCAAAGAATTTCTGATACACGTCCTCCATCTCCAGACAGTCGCCCGTATCACGAATCACCCCATTCTCTATCAGGAATCGGATTCGTTCCTCCTTGTATTCTGTCATTTCCAGAGCATAGTCATAACGAAACTGAAGGGAATGTCGCTTCGCAAACATTTCCTTCAGCAAAATCTTTTCTCGCTCAAGCGTTCTGATCAGTTCATCTATAGATCGGAAAGTTCCCATTGACCTGTCTATTTAATATCTATTTTTATTTTTCAGCAGAAAATATTTTCACTCAGCCACCCTTCTCCAATCAATCAATCCTTTTCCCAAATCATCCAGTTCTATGGCAAGTGCAATCACTTTGCGCTTGTCTGCCTTGAAAGGTTCTGTATATAGCTTGGCTTTTATCTGTTCTGTTGCAGCATCTACACCGCCATTATTGCTTAATTTCAGTTCCAGAACATACACAAAACCAGTAGTTTCTACCACCATATCGATTCTGCCTGTAGCAATCATTTTTTCTACTTCCACCCTGCATCCGATAGCATTAAATATGCTACTCAGAATTAGGCGGTATCGCTCTTCCATATCCATGCTTGCCAGTTTCTTATTGCTGTAAGGAACATCGGCTATGAGAGCTTTCAGACATTTCATGACTTCAGGAAGATTGCCAAGCTTCAGGGAGTACAATAACATATTTTGAGTAGATATTACTTGGGCATTCGTTTTCAATGTCAAGGCAGGTAATACTATCTTATAGAGAGCCTTGCGAACTTCATTGTTTGGGATGCCTAACAAATAAATCCCTTCCATATATCCTTTTATTGTGAGATAACCAGACTGATAGAGGAACAGTTCTGCTCCACCACCTGTCACATCAGAAGTCTCTAATGTATCATTGTCTATAGGACAATTCTCAAAATCTTTCATTCTAATTTCTATATTGTCCACAAACTTAGGTAGCAGCGAGGTCGCCCCGGAAGAAGCCCAATAGTTCTTTAAATCAGAATCAGAGAGGGCATTGATGAGACTGAATGGATTGAATACATCTACCATGTTTTCATGACTGAAATGATAACCGTCATAGTAAGTTGTCAACTGTGTTACGGTTTCTTCAAAAGTCCATTCTTTTTTAGCTGCCAATTTACTAATTTCAGGCTTAAAATCACGGAGAGCTTCTTCTTTGGTAATACCGCAGAGAGCTGCATATTCAGGATTAAAGCTGATGTTACTCAAGTTGTTGAGCACAGAGAAAAGGGAAATCTGTGTAAACTTAGTGACACCCGTAATGAAGACAAACTTCTCGTATTTGTCCTGTGCTTTCAAGACGGCAAACACTTCTCTATAGACACTTGTGCACGCCTCGTGCTCAGGAGTCTTCCAAGAATGCTGCAATGGAGAATCGTATTCATCGATAAGAATTGCTACTTGCTGGCCTGTTTTATTACAAGCAGTTTCTATGATGTTCTTAAATCTTACAGCAAGTGAACTATCTGGACGTACAACTATTCCATACTCCGTTTCAAAAGTATGGAAAGCATCATCCAAATAGCTTCTTACACTTTTTGGCTCTGCACCAGCCTGACTCATGTCGAGTCTGATAACAGGTCGCTTCACCCATTCTGTTTCCAACTCCATGATTTTCAAGCCCCCAAAGAGTTCCTTCTTTCCCATGAAATAGGCTTCAAGTGTATCGACAAGCACAGACTTACCAAAGCGGCGCGGGCGACTCAGGTAATTATACTTTTTCCCTCTATTGGCAAGTTGCCAGATGATATCAGTCTTATCAACATAAAGGTATTCGCCTTTTCTAATTTCTTCAAAAGACTGGATGCCTACAGGCAATTTTCTATCGTTTGTCTCTACCATAATTACTCATCATTATTTCTAAGTGCAAACTTACATATTTTTTTTTGAATAAAATGCTTGTTTGATAAAAAAGTTGAAATTACAGTATTTTTTTCCAAAATCAAGTGTTTATCTGCATATATATCATGAGAAAACCTTGTGACAAGCCGATTGTGAAAGTAGGTATCAACTTGGATTCTTCGAAGGGTAATATTGAGGATTGGGAAATCAAAGGAGAATAAAAGAAATCGCCCTGAAAAGGCTGAGCATTCATCGCTATTTAGAAATGAAATGCTTGAGCCTTTTCAGGGCGATTAATTATTTATAGAGGGATTGGTGGGTTATTTCCAGGAATCCCAGGAGTCTATACTACCCCAGTGCTCCTTGGCAGTATCTGTTCCTGGCGTTCCGTCTTCAAGAGAAGGTTTACCATCAGTATTGCCAGTATTGTCAGTAACTTCAGGACGCGATAAACTTGCCAGCAAGTTTTCCATCGGTAACGGAGCACATTTTATCTGTGGCTGTAAATATACTTTTTTATTCATGATTATAATCGTTCTTACTTAATATATTTCTTACCATTAATGATATAAATACCACTTGGTAATGATTGGAAGCTACTTGCATCCTCACTTACCAACTGACCATTGATATTATATACTCTACTATTAGCAGGCATCAATTCACCATCAGTAGTGATAATCAAGTCTTCAATGCCTGTTGTTTCGCCATCGTTACCATCAGTAATGCTACTGGTACTGATGCTCAACATCACAGGTTTTGCTCCTGCAGGAAGATTAGCTTTCAGGAAGCCGCGGAAGCCTTTGACTGTTCCAGAATTTGCAGAATAAGCCTTGAACTTGCCATCAGAAGCACCGATGAAGTAATCGTTCTTAGCAATATTCATGGTGTTGTAACTTGATGTCCAAACATAACCATTACTCTTGCACCAGTCATTTGGTTCAATATTTTCAATGGTAACGTATTTATAGTCAGTAACATCTGCGGTATTGATGCTCTCAATATTCTTAGTTGGCTTGATAAGGAATGGCTTACCAGCAACGATTGTATTGTAAGCGTGACGTACGAAGTATGCCTTGTTGCCCTCAATATGGTCGAAGTAGAGAATCTGAGTACCTTCCTTCGCTGTTGCACTATAAGCAGGACCAAAGATAGCGTCCACCTGCTGTCTGTTGAGACTGAAAGGAAGAACGCAAGTCGTCCAACGATTAGCTACCATTTTACGTTCAATCTTCACCTGTGCCACATGACCCTCTGCAGTTTTCTCAACAACATTGTTTGCATTCGCATCGTCAGCATTGTAATTTACCGGATCAACAGTTGGCTTTGTTTCACCCTCATCGAATGAGAAGCCATAGAAGCCAATCTTCGAACCGAAGTTGTAGAGATAGTAGGTCTTACCTGCCTTTACCTTAAAAATATAGGTAACAGGGGAGTCTGCGAGAACAGACCAGCCCAGAGAACCATTTCCCTTACCTGCAGCTGCATTTGGAACAAGATCATTACTGAGGAGACTCTCATAAACATCATTTTTGAATGCATTAGCCGTCATATCAAATGTGTTAGGTATGCCATTGAAGTGACTTCTTACCTCCTCAATAGTAGGAGCAGTATCTTTACCCTTTGGATTCAAATCCCACTTGTAGCTTGAAATAGGCTGAATGCCACCAGTTGGCTTACCACTTGTAGTTTCGATATGAGCCTCGGATTCTACGAAATTGCCGGCCTCATCCATGACGAACACACGACGCTGAGGACGATAAACTCCACTATCAAATGCACCATTCTGGAAGATGTGTACAGTTACCTTTCCGTTTGTAGCAGGGTTGAACTCAAGGAATGAACCTGAACATGGTACATTAAACATATTATCCTTGATGGTTCCTGTATATGACTTGAAGTCTGCACTATAGATATTCGTTGTCTCAGGGAGAGCATTAGAACCATTCTCCTGACGTGCATTCTTGTTTTTATCACCAACTACATAGTAATCGAAGCCTGTAAGTTTCCATTTTGGCAAAGATGACAAATTTTTATCTGTTCCCCAATGAGAAGCTGCAGACAGTCCTTCTGCTGATGGACCTTGTTGTGGAGAACTTTCAGGGCCATTAGTCGCAACAGGATTAGGGAACAACCATCCACCAAGAACTACAGACAAGGTCTTATCCTGGTTCCACATTCTTTTCTGGTTACCATAATCACCAGTTCCCCTTACACGATACATAGCAGGATCATCAACCAAGACTTTCAAGAAAGCAGTAGTGCTCTCCATTTTGTCACCCTTTACAACAACTCGAATCTTACCATCACCTTCACTGACGGCCTCAATGTTGCCATTGGCATCTACCTTACAGATACCCGGAGTAAAGGTTGTCCAAGAAACGTGATAGTTACTCTCGTCGATGACCTTGCCTGTATTATAATCTGTGATCGTAACATCTGGAGCATCTACTCTTGTTCCTGTGTACATGTTGACACTGACAGGATTGAGTTTCACTACAGGACGGATATAATTTGCTTTTACATCAAGAATGAACGTGATGCTGGAAGGAGCTGCATACACATCAGTATAGTCCAACGTAGGATCTTTTTCGTTCTTTTTAACGGTTGCACTCACTTTGACTGTGTAAGTACCAGCATTCTTAGGATAGTAAGTCAGCATATTACCATTCACATTCTGCGTGTTTGCAGTTGAAGTAGATGTTATTTCGTAAGTATAGTCGAAATAGCTACTAACATCTTCTCCATCATAAATCAGAGGCACAGTGAAGGTATTGAAATTGTCCTTGCCACCTGTCTTTACAGCCAACTTGATATTTGCACCACTAAAAACATCCAGGAACTTTGGTGTAATCAAGCCCTTGGTGACAGTATAGGTAAAGTCAACGCTTCCTGCCGTATAGCCTTTGCCCATACTTTCTGTTGGTGTGGCAGTCACAGTGATAGAAGAAACACCTACTGTCCAGTTGTATTTACTACCAGCTACAGTCAGTTTTCCGTCAGGGAATGATACAGGACCACCATTAGAAGCCGAATATGACAAAGTATAATCAGTACCCAACTTCAACAGCTGATCATTTTCGCCATAAACTTTCACAACTGGCTCTTTGATTTCAGCATCTGTGGTATTCATATCAATATCAGTTACTGAAATATTCAGAGGAGTTGGATCTTGGATGAGAATCTGATAGTAAGCTTCCGTTCCCTCGTATTTTGTTGCATCCTTAGGAGTTACCTTTGCCGTAATAGTAACCAGTCCGGTCTTTCCTGATACGAAGTTCACCTGAGTACCATTCAAGGTTGCTATCTCGTTTGCATCAGACTCATAGCTTACAGAGTAATCGCTTGTTGCAGTAAGTTCTGTAGAACCTGCCTTAACGGTGAGGTTAGGAAGTGTAATGGACGTAGTACCTGTTACCACCTTGATATTATTGGTATCGAAGTTGGCAGAAAGACGCTGCTTTGCCGAAGCTGCAGGACGAACCACCTTCAGTTCGGTTACATTAGGAGTAGCTCCACCATAGCGACCGAAGAAGAGTGAGTCACAGTCTTCAGTAAGTGTATAGGTATAAGTCTTAAGTTCCTTATCATAATAAGGTGTGCTAAAGACTGCCTTACCATCTCTTGTAGTATGGATTTCCATACCAATACCTGTTGTTTTAGGACCAGTATAAAGACCTGTGATAGTGATAATATCGCCTACCTTAAAACCACCATTATACTTGTCCTTGATAGACATATAGGTATATCTTCTGACATCATAGTTACTACCGAAGTTTATACATGGTACAAAAGTTCCATTTATATTCTTTGTTCCTTCTGAAACAGCGATATTCTCTTTCTGGCTACCGATGGTATTCCAGTTGTAGATAACATCATCTTCGGTTGGGGTAACTGGAGTTTGCTTCTTCTGTACATTGACTGTGAATGTGGCTGAAGCATCTTTATACTTGTTTGTATCTGTAGGCTTGATGGTGGCAACGATTTTTGTTTCACCTTCACCAACAAAGCTTACCTTACCATTCTCTACCTTTGCTACTGCATCATTGTCAGAAGCATAGGTTACGGTATAGTCGCTTGCTATCAATGTGGTTTCGCCAGCCTTGACTGTAAGTGCAGGGAGATCCTGTGCTGCACCGCCTTCTGTAGCAGATATTGTTGCAGGAGAGAAAGATGCAGTAAGAGCTACCTGTGTATTGGCACGGGTAATCTTGATGGCTGTAAACTTACCATACCAAAGATAAAACTCTTTAGCACCAATCAGATTGCTTCCTTCTGGAATCGTATAAGGATTACTGTCAAGATCGATGTTCGTTGCTTTTGTAGCATCTTTTGTCAGATACAATGAAGTAGAACTTGTTGCTGTGATTACATCGCCTTTGGCAAGTGGCTTTTCGAGGCTAACCTTCATATACGAAGCACTGCTACCGTTCAGTTTAATACCCTCTTTAGGTGTAATCATGTCTGCGCGATTTGTCTTGTGACCATTATAAAGCGTAGCACTACCACCTTTAATTGTTATATAGTCATCTTTTAAAACTTGACTCGTTTTTGATTCAATACTCAGCGTTTTACCTGCAACTACTGTTGCAGACAAAATATCGGATGTACCAGCATTATTGCCAGTATTTCCATTATCACTACCTCCATTATTATCTGTGCTACCATTATCAGTATTGGCAGTAGTAACAGTTGTAGTACTTGTCTGGATAGTATTGCTGCCAGCACTTCTGCTATTAGTAGCAGATGTAGCTATGCAGTAATAACTTCCATTTTCTTTTGGAGTATAAGTAGCAGATGTGGCATCTTCAATTTCTGTTCCATCACTCTTATACCACTGATAAGAAACGTTACCATTACCATAAGCAGTTGCATCGAGGGTTCCTGCAGTAGTAGTGAAGTCATAGCTTGGAGCCAAGTCCTTGGCAAACAGAATCTGCTTGCTGTCCTGGTTTTGGTAAGCACGCTCATACTCAGTAGCAGCCATGATGAAGCCACCGAGAACCTTGCCCTCGGTATAATAATATGGACTTGTCGGATCAGAAGAAGTAACGACTTTTGCATCTGTACCTTTTAGGTAATAATTGTCATCTCCAGCACGTTTGTTGCTTCCTCCAAGACCAGCAGAAGTACAGCTATGAACCAACTGAATCGTACTGTTGTCTTTATTGTCATAAATCATAAACTGATTTACCAATCCTTCGTATGCTTTCTTTGCAATAGGCTCGTAAGTTGCTTTGTCTAGAAGTCCGAGACGGATAGCTTTGAGATAACCGGCAGTAAAGATAGAAGAACAAGAAGCCTCAAGATAATTGCCAGTAAGCGAAGCTGGAACCTTATCCATCACCTGATACCAGCAACCTGTACCCTTATCTTGATAGTTTGCTATTCCTTTAGCAAGATTGGATAAATAACCTTTGAAGGTATTGTAGTAAGTATTGTTTGTTGGCATTACTTCGAGAATGTCAACCAATGCGAGGAAATACCAAGCGTTGGCACGACCCCAGAAAGATGCAGAGTGATAGACGTTGTCCTTGCTAATGCCAGCCCATGAAGAAGAAGCATTATCACCAGGATTAGCAGTAAAACCATGATAAAGCAAACCTGTAGTTTTGTCGTAGAGCTGCGCCCATGTAATAGAAAATTGATTAGCAATAATATCCCAGTCATTGTCAGAAATATTAGTTGTCTTGCCTGTATGCTTGATAATCTGAGCAAGCAAGGCTGGTCCCATATACTGACCATCACACCACATCTGGTCTGTATAGTCTGTAGATTTGTGGAACCATCCGCCAAACATCGACTTCTGAACATCGTTAGCATTAGTGTTGTTCAATGCGCTATTTTCACTACCTATAACGTATGTGGAATTATAAGTTTTCATGTCATTGATGACAGCATTTATCGCAGTATTAGCAACAGTTGTAGCCTCTGGAGATTTTAAATTTCCTGCAAGAATAGGGAAATACATCTTGGCAGCATTCATGTTGTCAAGAGTCATATTCTTATTAGCATAACGTGTACCAGTAGCATAACCTTGTGCAGCATAGAACCAAGGTTTTGACCACTCGAAATTCTCATAGAAATCGGCTGCTTCAAGAGAAGCTTTACCTACAAGACCAGCTACATAGTCGAAAGATCGATCAACTTTAGTCGTTCCATCAAGTTTGTACCAAGTAACGGTTTTGGTATTGGTTCCATTATTGTCATAATAATCGAAACCGAACTTCTTTTGATTTCCATAGAAATCGTGAAGTCGTGAATTAATCGCCCACTGCGAATAGCGGACGCCAGAATTGAATTTTACACTCCCATTAGTATCTGCAGCCTTGACTCCTATGGCACAGAAGCACAGGAGCATTAGGGAAAGATACAAATAAGTGAAACCGCCCCCCCATCTCGAGAGGTTACGGGACATACGAGTTAGGTGTCTCATTTACTTTTTGTATGGTTTTTATTGAATTATTGAGTTTATAACATCATCTTGATTATATCAATTATCATGATGGAAAAGCACATCCCTGTGCAATTCCGACTGCAAAATTACAAAAAAAACAGATTATAATATATTTCAAATACGTTAAAAGAATACGTAATCGTTTACGAAAACGTAACATTCACAAGATTAAAAACTTACAAAAAAAGGAATGACCGAAATTCAGCCATTCCCGATATTCAAAAATTCCACAATATTTTCTGATTATTCCTCAATAATCCTCATTACAGTGCCACGCTATCTGAGGCATTATAATTCCACGCTCTCTACGCGGAATTTGAGCAAGCCTGCAGGTACCTTCACTACGACTTCTTCGCCTGCCTTCTTACCCAAGAGAGCCTTGCCGATAGGAGACTTGATGGAGATTTTGCCATTATGAAGATCCGCCTCATGAGGATTGACAATGCTGTAAGTCATACTGCACTTGGTGGAAAGATTGGTAATCCTTACCTTACTCAACAGACCTACAGTATCACTCTTAAGACGGGACTTGTCGATGACACGGGCATTCTCCAAGACCTTCTGCTTGAAACTGATCCGGCTCAACAGTTTACCCTGTTCACGCTTGGCAGCATGATATTCAAAGTTTTCACTGAGGTCACCCTTGTCACGAGCCTCAGCGATAGCATCACGCACGGCTGGCAACTCCACGTTCACCATGTGCTGAAGCTCGGCTACGAGTTCGTCATAGCCTTCTTGAGACATATATTCCATAATCTTCTAAACTTATATTTTTTCTATCGTTCTTATTGACTGATTATAATTCTGGGGTGCAAAGGTACGGGGAATAAATGGAAACACAAAGAAAAATTCCACAAATATTCGCATAAAAGACTTAAAAATGGGTAACTTTATTTGGTCAGCTTTGTTTTTATCCCTATTTTTGCACCCCATAAACAGTTTATCATCGTGCCATCATCTATCGCTGATACATGGCAAATAAAACAAGCAGACAATCATGAATATCAAAGAGAATTATCAGAAATACGCAAACCAATATGCTTCGGAGTTGACTGCCCTGAAGCGCAAGAACACGGGATTCATCACAGGCGAGCTGTTGGCTTTCGGAGGCATCCTAAGTTTCCTGATCTGCTATTTTGCATGCGATGGCGACACCCGTCATTTTCTGGTGGGAGCCGTTCTGTGCCTGACAGTCTATTTCATCATCCGCCGCATCGACGACCGCCACAAGGAGAAGATAGAACAACTGGCTGCCCTGCTCAAGGTCTATCAGAATGAAATCAAGGCCTGGGAGGGTGACTTCTCCCCTTTTGAAACAGGCGGACAGTATCTGAACCCGCAGCATTCCTATGCCTTCGACCTCGATGTCTTCGGCAAGGATTCCCTCTTCAACCGCATCTGCCGCACCATCACTTCGGGCGGTTCTGACAGATTAGCTGCCAACCTCACGCGTGAAACCCCTCTCTCTCTGGAGGAAATCAGAAAAAGAGCGGAACTGCAGAAGGAAATCGCAGCCCCCGACTGGCGCATGGACTTTCTGGCACTTGGCGAAAGAAACTGCAAGAAGATAGATTCTGCAGCCGTGGCTGAGGCGATGCAGAAAGTTTCCCAGATGGAAGTACCGGGATGGTTTGGTTCTCCGATTTCACTCGTCCTCGGTTGGCTGGCAATCATCGGCATCATCGGTTCTGTCGTCCTTTCTATCTGCTCCGTCATCTCCATCAACATCCCTCTGTGGTGGGTCATGCTGCAGTACATGGTGGTCTTCTTCGTTTGCAAGCAAACCCTCGACAAGATAGACAGTAATGGTGGTAAGCTCCGTCATCAGCTCATCGCCTACTCACAGATTCTCCGTCTCATCGCCCAGCGCAATTTCCAGAGCCAGTTGGGCAGGGAGATGCAGGAATCGCTCGCAGATGCATTGCCATCATTCGCCCAACTGGAAAAGATACTGAAGGGGTACGACCGACGGGGCAACTTCCTCGGACTGTTCTTCACCGATGCCTTCATGCTCAGCGACTTCTTCCTGGTGCGCAGTTTTCTGAAATGGAAGAATACCTACATGGTGAAGATGGAGGAATGGATGAACGTGATCAGCGAGATGGATGCAATGGTTTCAATGGCAGACTTCCGATACAATCATCCTGAGGCCAACGAACCGGAACTGCAAGAATTGCCTGAAATCATCTTCGAGGGAAAGAACCTTTATCATCCTTTCCTCGGTGCCAAGGCTGTGAAGAACGATTTCACGGTCAAGGACGGCAACTACTATATCATCACGGGAGCCAACATGGCGGGCAAGAGTACCTTCCTCCGTTCATTGGGCGTGAATTATATCTTAGCGATGGCAGGAATGCCTGTCTTTGCCGACCATCTGAAGATTTCCCGCTTCAGAATGTTCTCCAGCATGAGAACCACAGACGACCTGACGCATGGCATCTCTTACTTCAATGCTGAACTGATCCGACTGGAAGAGCTGTTGAAATTCTGCAAGGGAAGTGCAAGCGGTGAGAGAAACGAGAGACTGAAAACCCTCATTATTCTCGATGAAATTCTGAAGGGCACCAATTCGCTGGACAAGTTGAACGGTTCCAGAAAATTCCTCGAAGCCATCTCCAAATTGCCTGTTAGCGGCATCATTGCCACCCACGACCTGGAATTATCCAAGATGGAGAATGATCCGTCGGGCAAGTTCCACAACTTCTGTTTTGAGATAGACTTAGGCACGGATGTCACCTATACTTATAAGATACAGCGAGGCGTGGCAAGAAACCAGAATGCCACCTTCCTGCTGAATAAGATTCTGGAGAAAAACTTCGGGGAATAAGCAGAAAGGTTTCCTGCCCATCTCACAGAATAAATACGGCGCAGGGCTTGAAATCATTATTTTTAGGTATTGCACGAATCGGGGGTTATCAGTACCTTTGCATCCCAAAAAATACAAAAGATAATGAACAATAGAATGAACAAGCACTTTACATGGAAGAAATACCACCGCTGGTTTGGACTCGTACTGTCCGTATTCATGCTGGTATTCTGCGTTTCAGGCATTATCCTGAACCACCGCCAACTATTCGCAGACTGTGCTGTGAGCAGAAGTTTACTGCCTCCTGCCTATCATATCCGCAACTTCAACAATGGTATCATCAAAGGCTCTACCCCATCGCCTCTGGGCATCCTGGCGTATGGCTATGCAGGCGTATGGCTTACAGACAGCAAAATGCAAAACTGGGAGGATTTCAACAGAGGACTTCCAAAACAAATAGATGAGAGAAACATCCGCCATCTGGTCTGTACCAAAGATGGAAGAATCTGGTGCGCAGCCCTTCGGGACGTTTATTATTTCGAAGCTGACAAGGCGAAGAGGAATGATGTTCATGGGAAGAATACCCTTGGAGGAAGATGGATCAAGTTCCCTCTCCCTGATCATCATGAAAGGATGGCAGACATCACACTTACTCCAGACAGCATGAATGTTATAGCCCTGACTCGCTCTGCCATTTACGAAATTACGACCCACAAAAAATCGGACAGTTTCGCAAAAATACAATCCGCACATTCTGAAAATAGTTTTTACACTAAAAGAAGTATTATTGCCCAACCAGATGATTTTATTCCAACGGAATCATTATTCAAGACTGTCTGGGCTTTGCATAGCGGAGCCTTCTTCGGACTTACGGGCAGACTGGTGGTAGATGCCATCGCCATCGTACTCATCATCCTATCGCTAACGGGTATCGTCCTCTTTATTTTACCCTATCGCATCCGCAGACAAAAACGTTTGTTGACAAACGGACTGCAGGATAAGAAACTGAAGGAAAGCGAACTGAATCCTACAGAAATCAAGGAAAAGATGAAGGTTCTCGGCAAGCGGATGGTGTGGAATGCGAAATGGCACAACAAGATAGGTTATACCACCATCATCCTCACCCTCTGGCTGGCGATTACCGGTATGTGCCTGCGCCCACCATTGATGATTCCACTGGCTCTCAACAAGACTGAACAGAAGATAAAAGACGGCAATGTATGGAACGACAAGTTCCGTGCCATCCGATGGAATGCGGCTGAGAACAACTGGCTTGTATCTACCTCTGAGGGTTTTCTCTATGTAGATAAATCCTTCAGTCAGAAGCCACGACTGCTCGACAAAAACCAGACTCCAAAGGTGAGTCCGATGGGAGTAAACGTATTTGAAAGCGACGGCAAGGGCGGTTGGCTGATAGGTTCATTCAGCGGTTTGTTCCGCTGGTATCCGGAGCAGGAACTTATCCTGGACTACTCCACTGGGAAGCCTCATCATGACAATTCGATGATTCCGATTTCCAGTACACTGACCAGCGGTTTCTCCAAGGATTTCTTCGGTGGCAGAGCGGTAGTTTTCGATTATAGCAAGGGCGCAGACATTCCTGTTTCCACACCCGAAATACTATCCCGCACTCCCCTTTCTCTCTGGAATGTAGCCCTCGAACTGCATGTGGGCAGATGCTATTCACCCCTCTTGGGTCCGCTTTCCGACCTCTTCGTCTTTATCTCCGGACTGCTGATTTCCTTAGTGTTAATCTCCGGATATATTATTTTACATCGAAGAAAGAAGAAAAGATTGAAAAACAAGGAATAATTTTACACATAAAACAAACATAAAAAGAGGGTGTGTCGTAAATCCATGACACACCCTCTTTTTATGTTTATTCATATTTTTTGTGGAAAACCAGCAGGCAGACGGCTCCCATCAAAGCCATAGGCACACCGATGAGAGCAGGGAAATGATAACCCAATCCCATTGCCACAGGTATTCCTCCGAAGAAAG
>OIYX01000260.1_pt1 | contig 19551 bp, 13 predicted proteins | sample 1588431 | NCBI WGS metagenome assembly OIYX01 (sample SAMN03283241) | human gut metagenome | biome: human-associated habitat; material: feces | host: Homo sapiens | place: Peru | collected 2012
CGGGACGGTGACGCTCCACCGCATCGCGGTCGTCTTCCACGGCGGCGACGTCGCCCTCTGCGAGGAGATCTGAGAAGGCTTGGACGTTTGGATGTTTGGGGGGTTGTGGGATTCTAAGACCCCAATGGTGGGGTAAGTTGGAGGTGGGAGATGCGTTGGAGGTGGGAGTTGGAGGTGGAGCATGGAGGTTAACATTCCACTCTCCACCTCCACCTAAAACCTCCAACTCTGGCATCCACCCTCCACCTCCACCTTGTCCCTCCACCTTCTGCTCCCACCTCCACCTCTCGTCTCCAACTCTTGAGCCCACCGCCACCTCCATTGTGGTATAATATGCCGCCAACGAGGTTGACGATTTATGGCGATGTGGAACAGAACGACGGAGACGCTGTCGCGCGACGAATATGCGAAGCTGCAGCTGGAGGGGCTGAAGAAGTCCCTTCAGCGCGTGTGGTCGAACGACTTCTACCGCGCGCGGCTGCAGAAGGGCGGCCTTGCCGACCCGGCGGACGTGAAGGAACTGGGCGATCTTGCGCGGCTTCCCTTCTTCACGAAGGAGGACTTCCGCGAGGCGTATCCGCTGAAGATGAACTGCGTCGAGCGCAAGGACCTCATGGAGTTCCACATGTCGTCCGGCTCGACGGGCACGCCGGTCGTCATGGCCTACACGAAGGGCGATCTCCTGCAGTGGGCGGATTGCATGGCGCGCTGCTACGCGATGGCGGGGCTGGAGAAGGGCGACGCCCTGCAGATCATGCCGACGTTCGGCCTCTTCAACGGCGGCTTCGGCTGCTACCACGGCGCGCGCAAGGCGCAGCTCTTCACGATCCCGGCCTCGTCGGGCAACACCGAGCGTCAGATCCGGCTGATGAAGGACTTCCGGACGAAGGGCTTCGTCTCCGTCGTCTCCTACGTGCCGCGCCTCATCGAGAAGCTGGACGCCTGCCCCGAGGGCGAGCGCGACCTGCCGTACCTCAAGGTCGGCATCTTCGGCTCCGAGACGTTCTCGGACGAGACGCGTCGGCGCATCGAGTCGCGCCTCGGCATCGAGTGCTTCGACATCTACGGCATGACCGAGACGGGCGGCATCGGCACGACGGGTCAGGACTGCCGCTGCCATTGCGGGCTGCATGTCTGGGAAGACCAGTACATCACCGAGATCATCGACCCCGTGACGGGCCAGCCCGTCCCGGACGGCGAGTACGGCGAGGTCGTTTTCACGTCGCTCACGCGCGAGGCGATGCCGATCATCCGCTACCGGACGCATGACATCACGCGCATTCTCTCGCGCGAGCGCTGCGCGTGCGGGCGGACGTCGCTGCGGATCGACCGCATCACGGGGCGGACGGACGACATGCTGATCGTCAAGGGCGTCAACTTCTATCCGCGCCAGGTCGAGCAGGCCCTGAAGGAGATTCCGGGCGTGGCGGACGAGTTCCAGATCATCCTGGAGGAGCGCCACGGCATGACGGACGTCACGGTCAACGTCGAGGCCGAGGCGGGCGTGACGGGGCACATGGTCGCCAAGCACCTGCGCGAGCGCCTGGGCTTCCTGCCGAAGGGCGACGTCTTCCCGGTCGGCGCGCTGCCGCGCACGGAAGGCAAGGCGAAACGCGTCATCCGCAAGACGCTGGACTGACCCGGCGCAGACGATTTCGGACGTTTAGCTCAGTTGGTTAGAGCAATTCCTTTACACGGAATGGGTCGGGGGTTCGAGTCCCTCAACGTCCACCAGTCGTGCGTACAAAACAGGGGAGTCGGGGCTGAAGCCTCTGTGGGTCGGGAGACTTTTATCCTATTGCTCCGGCAATGAATTATTCTGAATCGGCCGCATAGCGCACATGCTTGTCCTTGAAGTATGATTTTACGCGCTCTGGCGTCGATGCAACCATCGTCATGTGTCCCTCTGTCTTCTTGCGCAGTCCCTGTCTGGTGCGCTTGGGAACGCTTGTCGTGATGGCATGTTTCAGATCTGCATTCAACCGCTCGTCCGGATTCAGTTCCGGACTGCAGCTTGGAAGGCAGAACACCTCGATCCTGTCCTTGTGCTCCTCGAGCCACGTCATGACGGGCTTGCAGTGATGGGCCTTCAGATTGTCCATGACAAGGAAGACCTTGCGCGGAACATCCTTGATCAGACTCTCCATGAACTCGATCAGACGGTCCGCATTGAAGACGCCGTCGATCACCATCCAGTAGCATTTGCCCTGGTTGTTGACGGATGAGATCATCGAGAAACGCTGGCGTGCGCCCCAGACGGTGCATGTGGTCGGTGCCTTTCCGCGCGGAGCGTAGGACCTCCCGCGAACGTCTGTATTCATGACAGCGGTTTCGTCCGCCCAGTGAATCTCGGCATTTTCGGCCTTTGCACGTGCAGAAATCCTTGATCGTCATGGGACCAAGCCCTTGCTTGTGCAATCGGCCAATCAACATGCGCACGGCATAAAGATTCTCCGGGTTCTTCCGAGTATCCATCTTTAAATCGTTTTCAATGCCGCATAGCATACCAGAAACCGACGCAGAAATCACTATATTTTTTTGCCGCATCTATAATACTTATTCATCGTCGTCTGCATCTCCTTGGCTTTGGTGTTTCGTTCGATATTCATGAGGATTGACGCCGATGATGCGCTTGAAGGTCTTGGCGAAGTGCTGGGTCGAATAGAACCGAAGTTCCTGTCCGATTGCCGTGACGGTGCGCTTTGAGTGAAGAAGCAACTTCTTGGCCTTGTTGATGCGGCAATTCAGCAAGTAGGTGTGCAGGGGTAGCCCCTTGGCGAGCTTGAAGTCGTTTGCAAAGGTCGAAACCGCAACCTCACACTCCTTGGCGAGATCTTTGATTGGATATTCGGCGTCTGGCGCATCGCGAATGCGTTTGGCGATCTCGTTGATCTTTTCAGAGGCCTTTGACGGGGTTCGCCTGGCTGCGTCAATGAGCGCGATCAGCAGATCGGTCGCAGCGGCTCGCATCTTCACGCGCCGCGAGGGCGATTTTCGCCCGATGTTGTCATAGATGTCGAAGAGCCGTCCAAAGGCGGCGCGAACTTCAGTCGTGGAAGCGAAAAGTCGCTTTGGTAAGTGGGTGAGGGAGCGCGCGAGCCATTCGCTGCCACGGCTGTCGAGACCCAGGATGCGTTGGCCGGGCTTGGGAATTTTGAAAAGAATCCTGTAAACCATCAGCCCGCTTGGATTGTTGCGAAGGTGGTGTGGCTCGTGTGGTGCCGAGACGAAAACGTGCCAGGGCATGAATGGATATTCCTTGTCAATGGTGTCGAAAATGAGATTCCCCTTGAGACAGAGACAGAACTCCATACAGCCGGGATGATAATGGAAGTCGGGGCCCTGTCGAATGGCGAGAAAATCGCTGAATCCGAGGACTGGAATGCAGTCGACGCCATCTTGCCGTAGGTCAAGAACCCGATACCCAGGCTCGTCACAATAGGATATTTTATCGGCTATCATCTTGTGTGTATTATAGCAAACAATTTGTGCGGTTTTATGATAGGTTAACACTTTCTTCTTGAAGTCTAAGAAGAAAGCGGGTAGACATGAAGGACCGAATAAGGTATAGTGAGGCGTTCAAACTCAAGGTAATGGAGGAGCTGAGAGACGCGAAATGGAAGTCAGTCCAGGAGGCCGCTCGGGCATATGGGATTGCCGAGATGTCGGTCTACAACTGGATGCACAAGCTCGGCTTCGAACATCTGAAAGGGAGATTGATCTACGTGAAGACAAGGACCGAACTGGATCGGATCAAGGAGCCCGTGGCGCACTCGGATCGCGGCTGCCAGTACGCTTCGCGCGCCTATCGCGAGGCGCTCGAGAAGCTCGGTTGGCGGTCCAGCATGACGGAGGAGTTGCACTGCTACGAGAACGCAAGGACTGAGCGCCTAAACGGGATCCTCAAGTAGGAGTATTTCCTCAACACGCACTTCAAGACGAAGAAGGAGTACATCAATGTTCAAACAGAATCAACCAATCATCAAGAACAAAGTGCTAACCGGGAGCCGTGACTTGACAAGTAGGATATAAAAAAATTATGGAGAGAATTGTGCTGACTTGATCTGAGAATAGTGTATAATACGCATCACATGAAGTCATTGGACATAGCAGTGATCATCGTCTACCTCGCCCTGATGGCGGGGACCGGCTTCTATTTCATGCGCCGGAACAAGGACGCGGATTCCTATTTTAAGGCGGGCGGACGGCTTCCGTGGTGGGTCGTGTCGCTTTCCATTTATGCGACGATGTTCTCGTCCATCACCTTCATTTCCGTGCCGGCGATGAGCTTCTCGGGCGATATGACATACTATGTCATATCGTTCGGCATTCTGCTGATGGCGCCGATCGTCGTCCGATGGTATCTGCCGTTCTTCCGGAAGCTGAACCTGACGAGCGCCTACGAGTACCTGGAGGTGCGGTTCAATCTGCCGTGCCGGCTCTTCGCATCCGCCGCGTTCATCCTCTTTATGATCGCCCGCACGGCAATCGTCGCCTATCTTCCCGCCCTGGCGATTTCGGCGGTGACGGGAATCGACATCAACGTGGCGATCGTGGCGGTGACGCTGGTGACGATCCTCTACTGCGCCATCGGCGGCGTGGAGGCGGTCATCTGGAGCGACTTCATCCAGTCGATCATCCTCATCGGCTCGACTGCGCTCATCATCGCGTGGGCGATCTGCGGAACGGACGGGGGATTCTCCGGCTTCGTCGCCAAGGGCATGGACGCGCATAAGTTCCGCGTATTCGATTTTGCGTTCGATTGGACGAAGCCCTGCTTTTGGGTGGTGTTCGTGAGCGGCATGGTCGCCAATCTCGCGTCCTACACATCCGACCAGTGCGTCGTCCAGCGCTACATGACGACGCCAGACGAGAAGGGTGCGGCCAAGTCGATCATCTTCAACGGGGTGCTCTCATTCTTCAACTGCTTTGTGTTCTTCTCCATGGGCGTTGCGCTTTGGACGTTCTATCAGTCTCATTCGGGGGCGCTCCCGGACGGGACGAAGCCCGATGCTGTCCTTCCCGTTTTCATCGCCCGCGAATTGCCGACGGGAATTTCCGGTCTTGTCCTCGCGGCAGTTGCCGCGGCGACGATGAGCACTCTGTCCGCGAACCTCAATTCCGCGGCAAGCGCGATTACAACCGACTTCTATAAACGCCTTGTGCTGATGCGTGGTAGGGCGCGGACTCCGGCCGCGCCGCAGAATGAAACTGGGCTTCTCCTTTTCTGCGGAAAGATCAGTACGGTCATCGTCGGGCTTCTCGGCGGAGCGATGGCTCTGTGGCTGGCAAATGCCGAGATCGGGAACATCTACGACCAGTTCCAGCGGTTCCTCGGCATCCTGACGGGTGGGCTTGGCTGTCTCTTCTTCATGGGCATCTTCATGAAGAAGGTGAACGGTTTCGGGGCGACTTGCGGACTTGTCGCCAATTACATTGTCTGCTTCGGGCTCGATCAGATTTCGCTTGCGGGCAAGCCGCATGTGCTGCTCTTCGGCTTTCTGGGAATGGTCGCCTGCCTGATCGTTTCACCGATTGCGAGTTTACTGAAAGGAAATCGAAATTGAAACTGAAAGAGAAATGCTTCAACGGGATGTCTGGTGCGTATGCGGCGATGTTCACGCCGATTGATGCCAAGAACCGCATCAATGAGGAAGCCATTGACCAGATGGTTGAATTCGGTATTGCCAACGGGCTTGCCGGCTTCTATCTGACGGGTTCGACCGGCGCATGGTTCCTGTTGACGCCCGAGGAGCGTAAGATTGTCTGGAAGAGGGCCGTGAAAGCAGCAAAGGGACGTTGCAAACTGATCGCGCATGTGGGTGCGACGTCGACGGACGAGTCGGTGGCGCTCGCCAAGGCTGCGGCGGATATCGGGGTTGATTGGCTTTCGTCGGTTGCGCCGCCGGTCTTCTGCACGAACTTCAATCGGACGTTCTACCATTACAAGAAGGTGTCCGAGGCAACGGATCTACCGTTTATGGCCTATTCGATCGGCGCAGATCTCATGCCGGAACGCGACATCCGCTTCTTTGACCTGAAGAACGTGAAGGGCATGAAGTACACGGGCCGCGACTATTATGCCGCTCAGACGCTCAAGCGCGAACTCGACAAGCGCAAGGAGACGATCTGGTTTGCGGGCTGCGACGAACAGCTTCTCTGTGCGCTTGCTCTCGACGGCGTCTTCTCGGGCGGCATCGGGACGACTTACAACATGATTCCACGGCACTTCGCGAAGATCTGCGAGCTTGCGGCGAAGAACGACTTCAAGGCCGCGGCAAAGTACCAGGATGAGGCGAATCAGGTCGTGCGGCTCATGATCGAGTCCGACAACTGGTCCTACCGTAAGGCGATGATGAAACTTGTCGGCATCGACGTCGGTCCCTACCGCAAACCCTTCGAGAAGCTGACTCCGGCACAGGAAAAGGCATTTTTGAAGCGGGTTTTGCAGCTCAATGTCATAAAGGTCCATTCGAGGAAAGTCATGAGGACATCGGTGAATAAGCGTATCTTGCTGGTTTTGGTGACCCTGTTCGCGGGATTACTGGGTGCTAGGGATTTCGATCCTCGTGATTATGGAGCGCGTGGCGATGGCGTTACCAAGGACACGCGCTCGCTCCAGAAGGCGATCGATGCGTGCCATGACCATGGCGGGGGGCGGGTTGTCCTGGACGGTGGTGTGTTCATGACCGCGCCGATCTTGCTCAAGAGTGGGGTCGAGCTTCATATCGACGCTTCCGCGAAACTGGTGGGGTCGCCGGACCTTCCCGACTATCCTAACCGGACGGATCTGCGGCATGTCAACCTGCTGGGATGTCCGCGCATGCGCAACACTGCCCTGATCATCGCCGACGAGTGCGAGAACATTGCCATCACGGGGCGGGGGAAAATCGACGGCAACGGATGGGCGTTTGTCCGCAGGAAGGCGGACCAGGCCGGAAGTGCTTATCCCGGATATCCGTACGAGCGCATTGCTGAACCAACGAACTCTCTGCCGCGGACGGTGATGTTTGCGGGTTGTCGCAATGTGCGAGTTACGGATGTCACCATGGTCGGTACGCCGGCCGGATGGACTTTCTGGGTCCATGACTGTGATTATGTTCATTTCGATCGTGTGAATGTTCTGTTGGATGTCCAGTTTCCGAACAATGATGGGATCCATGTGAACTGCTCCAGAGATGTCACGATTTCGAATTGCATCCTTGAAACGGGTGACGATTCGATTATTGTCCGTGCAAACAGTTCGTCACTGAAGGAGAACAAGCCCTGCGAACGCATCACAGTCGTCAATTGCACCATGAAAAGCTGGTGCTCGGGAATAAGGATAGGATGGGTCAATGACGGGGTGATACGGAATTGTACATTTTCCAATCTTGTGATGTTTGACTGCACAAAGGGAATCTCCATCCAGATGGGCGATCCCATCCCCTATTACGACATCGGGCGGGAACCGTCGCTTTACGAGAACATCACGTTCTCGAACATCGTCATGGATCGTATCTATACGCATCCGCTGATGGTGGAGACCGTCGAGAATCCGAAGACGAGGATCGACAGGGTTTGCGACATCCGTTTCTCGCATGTTCATGCGAAGGCCCTGTGCAGCCCTTATTTTTTCGGAAGATCGACGAATCCGTTTCGGAATTTTCAGTTTGACAACTGCACGTTCGATCGAATCGAGGAGTTCGAGCTTCCGATGCGTTGGGATTTGCACGGCTGCTCGTCCTATAACAGAAAAGGGAATGTCGCTCCGACGAATTGCACGGGGTTCGTAAGCGATCTTGTTACGGAAAGGTCTTGGCCGGACGTCAGATCCGCTAGGTAAACACTAACAGATATGAAGGAAAGGAATCGACAGATGAAAAGCGCATTGATGGTTGTCATGGCCCTGCTTGTTGTGTCCGCTGTTGCGGTCGAGCCGAGTTGGAAACTCACCTTGCAGCGCGAGAACACGGTCGACGGATTCATGACGATCTCGTCCGAGGGACAGACCGCGGTCCGCACGACGGCGCCGTCAGGGGCGGAGCGCTACGTCTACGAAACCATCACGGACGGGCGCACGACCTACAAGGTCCGTCTGATGATCGATCTGGAGAGGACGCCCGGCGGGTTGAAGCTGAATGGCAGCGTCGCCAACTCTGAGGTGGGGTGGCTCGTCACGGCGCTGGAAGGTCCGGTGATCGGGGCTTTCCCGGCGCGTCCGTTCGCGACCCGCATCTACCTGCCGTATGGCACGGGTCAGCGCATCAACTCGGTACCATCTGGGGTCGGGCTCAAGACCTCGCGCTGGAACGAGGACATGGCCAATGGCAGTGTCTATTCGTTCCGCACCGAGCGCTATCCCGGTCACTTCATGACGATGTCTTATATGGCTCTTGATTCCGACGACGGCGAATATGCGTACGTTGGCTATCATGATCGGCAGCACCGTGCCATGCACTTCAAGGTCGTCTACACGATCGAGAAGCACCTGATCGATGTCTGGCCGGTGAGCGAGTTCTTCGTGCATTCGGGCGAGACCTACGCGCTTGGAGAAATGGAATTCCTTCGCGGCAAGGGCGACTGGCATCGCGCGGCCCGGCACTACCGCGCGAAATACGAGGAACTTCACGGGAAGGACTTCATTGCGTTCAACAGGGCGCCGCGGTGGGTGCGCGGCATTTCGGGCTGGTTGCTTACGATTCTCAAGCAGCAGAACGGCGAGATCATCTATCCTTACGGCGACATCGACAAGGTCTGCGACTACGCCGAAAAGACCGGCATGAACCTCGTCTCCTTCTACGGTTGGACTGTTGGCGGACACGACCATCTTTACCCTGAGTATGTGCCGTGTCCCGAAATGGGAGGCGAGGAGGGGCTCCGGAAGGCGATTGAAACCATCCACAAACGCGGACTTAAGACCTACATCTATCTGAACGGACAGCTCATGCAGAAGGATGCAACAAGGTTCTGGGAGGAGAAGGGCAAGGATATCGCGATCCTGAACCGCGACGGGACGAACTACACCCAGCACCACCACAAGTACTTCGAACGAGATCCGTATTCCTTCCCGCTCGCCTGTCTCCATTCGCGGGCATGGCGCGACCACATGTTGGGCCTCGCGAAATACATTCATTCGCTTGGCGCGGACGGCGTGATGTATGACCAGATCGGCAACAACTGTCCGATCGCGTGCTACGATCCGCGACACGGGCATCCCGTGCCAGCGTTCACGTTCGAGTCGGAGCGGCCCTCCTATCTCAAGGAGATCGCCGACGCGATGAAGAAGATCGATCCGAACTTCATCGTCCTCTCCGAAGGCATCACCGACACGCTCTTCGATTCGGTTGAGTTCTTCCACGCCTGTGCGCCGGGAACATCGCACGTGAATCCCGGTGACTTCGCTAAACGGGGCGTTGCCTACGAGGATGTCTTCCCGGAGATGCTGCGCTATACATTTCCGGAGTATGTGATCAGTGACCGTGAGGCGACACCGATCAAGGACAGGACAATGTCCAACTTTGCCGTGGCATTCGGCTTCCGTCATGACATCGAGATCCGCTATGGCTACGACCGCGTCTACTGCGACACGGGGAAGCTCCCGACGGCCGCGGACTACAAGGGCATCAGTGCGCCGTCGAACATCGAGAAGATGAACCGTGGCAGCTACGAGGAGCAAACTAGTTATTTGCGGAAGATCAACGAGTTCCAGCGCAAGTTCGGCGAGTACTTACTGTATGGAAAGTTTGTCGATTCCGACGGTTTCAATGTCACGTCGGACGGACTCGGCGAACTGGTCGTCAACCGCTGGCTTGGCGAAAAGGGTGGGAGTGCCGTTCTGGTGTGGAACGCCGGCTCGAAGCCGCAGCGTGTCGTGATCTCTGGGCTGGGGGATGTCGTCGCGGCGGATGATCCGGAGAACGGTCCGGTGTCCCCGTCTTCGCTCGTGCCGCCCGAATCCATTCGTCTTTATCGTTTTGGAAGGTAAACAATAAGGAAAGGAATGCCATGGACAAACTGATTGTAGTGTCCGCTGCGCTTGGTCTTGTGGCCACATGCGCATATGCGTTCGACATTAACGCGCCCCTCGCACGTTATGACGCGACAGGCGCATCATCCCACGACGGGACCAGGTACACTGTCCTTTCGGACCTCTCGGGGAACGGGCGCGATCTCACGCTCGGTCAGTCCTTGCAGCCGGCCGCGAACGAGGATCTTCTGCGCGGAAGAGCCCTGGACTGCATGGGGTGGGGTGGTACTTACGCCTATGGCTCGACTCCTCGCGTGCTAGACCGGACGTTCTCCGTCTGGGTCAATCGGCTCAGGGGTTCATCTTCGCGCTATCCGGACAACGATTACCAGTATGTCGTGAACAACTTTTCCGGCATGGGGGTGGTCTGCGAGGTGAATACGCACTTCTGGGATGTCAGCTTCGCCGCACAAAACATCGGATTCAAGATTCCGGTTATTCGCGGAGCATGGCATTTGCTGACCGTAACTGTGAAGGACGGCGGAGCAAGGCAGGGCGAGAATGCGCTCTGCGAGGTGAAGGCCTATGTTGACGGTGAGCTGATCGACTCGAAGGAGTCCGTTGAAGTTCCGCTCGCGTCCTCCGGGAACATGACTTTGGCGAATCAGAGTTCGTGGAATCACTCCGCGTTCTGGGGGCTTGCCGATGATTTCCGTCTCTATGGCGATGCGTTGACTGCGGAGGACGTCCGGGCGCTCTTCAGGGCCACCAAGAAGGCGAAGCTGATCGCACACTTCCCGATGGAGCGCATTGATGTTGCCGATGGCGTGAGAACGACGCCGAATATCACGCGCCCGACCATGCCGCTTACGCTGGGTTCCCTCGTTTCCTTGACCAACGGGGTGGTCGGTCGACACGGGCTTTTCTTCGACGCACCGGCGAATGTCAACGAGACGATCGATTCTTACGGCACCTTCACCTTGGATACGGTTTCGGCGACAGGTGATTTCACCATCATGGGCTGGCACAGGCGAGACCGTGGGCAGTCGACGCAGAACGGGCCACGCCTGTTTGACATCGGCGGGTCTCCGTATGTTTCGCCGAATGCGGGAACGCTGGCCACGGTGATGCACAACACCGACTCCGCGCTCAAGGCGGATGTCCTTTGCCGGGATGAGGAATGGGGCCATTTCGCCATCAGCTTTGAGTACGTCCGCGTCGGCAACGCCGAACAGGGTTATGCGGATCGCATGCGTCTGCGCGGGTATCGCAACGGAGTCGAGACGGGAGTGAGCGAACTGTCATCGTCGGTCGACCATTTCGATTCGGCCCTGGCACAGGGCGCGGTTTGGACGTTCGCCTCCTCCCAGGATCACACGCGTCCATTCTGCGGCACGCTTGATGATATCCGTGTTTACGCCGGCAAGTTGACGGCGGAGGATGTCCTCGAGGTTTACCGCGGCGCGGCGCGGGTCGATGCCGGCGAGGATTTCTCCGTGGCCGGACCAAGAGCGGAACTGCACGGGTCGGTTTCGCCGTATTCCGAGAACAGGCTCTCCTCGGGAGGTTTGGGCGAGCCCATCTGGGCTCTTGTTTCTGCTCCGCAGGGAAGTGAGGGGACTGTCATTGAGAATCCAAAGTCACTTTCGACGCTCGTCCATCTGCCGGCTGACGGCACCTACGTGTTCGCTCTCTCAAACCAGGTCGCAGGTCTTTCTTCCGTTGATCAGGTGACGGTCACGCGAGTTACCGCATTGCCGGGCGGGGGCGCTGTCGTCACCCCGACCGTCCGCGAGACATCCGGATTGCTTGCGATGGTCGAAGCCGTTGGTGCGGTTCCGACGACCCGTGTCGAATGGAGAGCCCTGTCCGGACCTGGCGGCGTGTGGTTTGACAATGCAGCCGCCACCAATGTCCTTGCGGTATTCTCCGCTCCGGGCACATACACGCTCTCATGCACGGCATCCGACGGAGTTGACGAGCAGGTCTATTCTGTCGAGGTGACGGCTTCGGGCACGACTCCTGCAAATCAGTTTTCCACGAATCTGATGGCCTATTGGCCGTTTGATTATACGGGGGAAGACAACAAGTACGATGTCGTCGGGAATGTGTCGTTGTGGTCCAATGGCAAGGGTTTCGCCTACGGTCATGGCTTTGATGTCGGAGTTGGGGGAACTTATGCGGCCCGTGTGGCGAATGATCCGAATACTTTCCTTGAGACGGCCCTTGTCTCGTGTCCAAACGGGAGCACGACGGTTGCGTCCAAGACCGTGCCTACGGAAGAGTGGCACACGGTCAGCCTCTGGATGTATCACGACGGTTCGGATTCGGCGAATGTCTACGCAGCCCCGCTTTACACGGCGAGTTATCAGAAGCAGTTTACGTATTTGCCGAAATGCGGAACCTCGACCGACTTTGAGCTGTTGCAGCAGCAAACGGCGGAGCAGAACTTCATGAAGCGCTATGCGCGTTTCATTGGCCCGGCAAAGAACCTGACGAACCGCTGGACCCATGTCGTCTTCCAGATGCCGCAGCACAACACGGGCGCCCCCGAGGTCTGGATTGACGGTGAAAAACTCAAGATTTCCTCCAGTGACGTTGCCTTTGGCCGTTATTCGACTTCCACGGTGAGATTCGCGGGCGGCGGATTCGAAACCTACGTTGATGCTCCGGTCGGAGCAACGGTCAAGCATTTTCCGGGGCGTCTGGATGAAATCCGCGTCTACGGACGCCATCTCTCCGAGTCGGAAATTCGTTATCTTTACGTGTTCCCGACGGCAACGCGGGCGGACTTCGCGCCAAGCGTGTCCGTGCCTCTCGAGACGATTGAGCTTCGGCGCAAGCAGGATTCGGATCCCCTGAATGTCGCGGCTTATGCCGACAAGTCAACCAAGTCGCTTGTCTTCCGGTGGAGTGTCATTTCCGGCGATCCGCAGAATGTGTCGTTCTCCAGCGAGACGGTGCTTGCTCCGGTCGTGACTGTTCGGAAGTCGGGTTCATACGCCCTGCAACTTGTTGCCGATGACGGCCTTCATAAGACCTATTCGGAACCGGTCAGGATTGAGGTGCCTCGCGAGGGAATGCTCATTCTCTTCAAGTGACGTGACGCAGTTGATGTGGAATAGCTTATGTTTGGATTGCTACTTGCTTGGCTTTCGCTGAACCTGGACAATTCTAACCTGGGTCAGACCCTGACGTATGATGAGCTGTCTGTCGAGGGCGTGCGCGCGTATTTCCACAACATGTCGCGTGGAGGTGAAACGCACTTCTTCATCTGTCCGAACGCACAGAACACGTCTTATGACTCGAAGGTGTGGGATCCTGTCTGGCACGTGGATCCTCGGACGAAAGACACAAGCAAATCCGTCGCATGGGCGAGGAACTACCGGATTCTGCACGAGAGGGGTGTTGACTGGGTCCAGGTGATGGTCGACGCCTGCCGCGAACGGAAGGTTTCGCCATGGATGTCCATGCGCATGAACGACATCCACAACATCGGCGATTATGTCAGCTGGGCGAGTTCAACGTTCTGGCTGGACCATCCGGAGTTCCGCCGCGTGCCGAACAAGCTCAAGGGCGGTAGCTTCGATGCGGACCTCGCCCTCGACTACACGCATCGCGAGGTCCGCGAATACGCACTCTCGCTGGTCCGGGAGATGCTCGAGCGCTGGGATGTCGACGGCATCGAGTGCGACTGGTTGCGTTTCGTGCACCACGTTAACGCCGAAGCGGAACGGACGCGCACGGGCTGCGTGGCACTGACGGAGTTCATGCGCGAGGTGCGGAGGATCGCGGACGAGGTTGGCGTTCGGCGCGGACGGCATATTGGCGTGAGCGTACGGGTCGCCACGATGCCCGAGGCCGCCTACGGACTCGGGTGTGATGCTGTTGATTGGGCGGCGAAGGGTTATGTGGATGTTGTCATGCCGTGCAACTTCTTCTCGACGTCGGATTTTGCCGCGGACTGGGCTTGGTGGAAGAAGCGTCTTCACGAGGTCAATCCGAAGGTGAAACTCGTGGGCGGCGTCGACTTCATGGGGGTCAACCGTGAGGGGCTTGGGCCCAAGGGCTTTACAGACGGGGAGCTTTCGGGATATCTCGAACGGATGGTGGCGGCCGGAATTTCGGACGTCGGCTTCTTCAATCTCTTCAGATATCAGGCAACCGAGACCCGGAAGTACATTCAAGTGGACGGTATGCCGAATCTTGCGGATTGGGTGCGGATGCGAGGCCGGACGTATCCAGTCACATATCACGATGCCGTGCCAGAAGGCTTCGCGAGCGGACAGGTTTTGCCTGCGAAACTCGATGTGCGCAGGGAGTTTCCGATTTCAATCGGCAAGGTCGGGCGGGCTGGCGGCGTTTCCGTGGTCCTGGCGCTTGATCAGGACGTGCCCGCCGGGACTTCGGAGCTTGGGCTTGACGTGCTGCTCAACGGCGTGAAGGCGACGGGTGTTTCATCTGTCCCTGTCGCAACGTGGATGCCGGGTGCGAAGACGACAAAGACGGTCCTGAAACTTGTGTTTCCGCTGTCTGCGGTAAAAGACGGCGAGAACGTCGTGATTGTCGGGGCATTGCAGACGCCGCTCAAGCTGCGTTACGTCGCATTGCACATGGACAAGGACCTTCCGTCCGAATCGGGAATGGAAAGGGCAGACGGTCCTCGTGAATAAATACTACAAGTGGCTGATGCTCGGCATGCTTTCGCTTGCCTATTTCTTCAGCCAGGCGGATCGTGTCTTGTTCGGGCTCCTGACGATCCCAATTCAAGAGGAGCTGCATCTGTCAGACCTGCAGATTGGTTTTGTCAATACGGCGCTTTTCGTAACGCTGGCATTGGCGGTGCCGCTTGCAGGTTTCCTTGGCGATCGGTTCAACCGCAAATGGGTCATCACGGTCGCGCTTCTCTTCTGGTCGTTCATGACGGCGGCGACGGGGCTAGTCGGCGGCGTGTGTGGGCTTATCTTCTTTCGTTCCGTTCTGACGGGCGGGGGTGAGGCGTTTTACTGTCCGAGTGCGTATGCGCTCATTGCCGCGCACCACAGGGAGTCGCGTTCGCTGGCACTCTCGATCCACCAGGCCGCGCTCTACCTTGGGCTGATGTTCTCGGGTGCGCTGGTCGCCTGGGTGCTGCATGAACTGCATGCGGTGGCGTTGGTCACGCAGTTGTTCGGAGAAAAGGGTTATTGGCGTCCGGTGTTCCTGGTGTTTGGCGGTCTCGGATTCCTGTTGGGCATCTCGTTCATCTGGTTTCTGAAGGATGCCCGATCAAACAGTCAAGCAGGCGATCAAACAAACATTCCGTTCCTCGCCGGATGCCGTGCGTTCTTCTGCTGTCCGACGGTCGTCTTTAACGCGCTCGGGTTTATTGCGATCTGCTTTGCGAACAACGCTTACATCAGCTGGGCGCCGAAGTTTGCCGCGCAGAAGTTCGGTCTCGCGGTCGGCGCGGCGGGTAACGGCACGATGCTCTACCATCACCTCGCGGCGTTTGTAGCGATCCTGATCGCCGGATGGGTGACGGACGCGATGATTCGCCGCGGTAATCCGCGTTTCCGGTTGTTGCTGCAGTTCACGGCGATGTTCCTCGGAGCCCCGATGCTCGTGTGGTTCGGCTTCGCGCCGTCTGTCGCCGCCTGCTTCGCCGCGACGACGCTTTACGGCGCGTTTCGCGGACTCTACGAGGCGAACACTCAGGCCTCGGCCTTCGACGTTGTCCGCCCGGAGCACCGCGCGACCGTTGTGGCGCTTGCCGACCTCCTGGCGATGCTGCTTGGCTCGCTCTCTCCGCTCCTGATCGGCGCGATGTCGGACAGAATGGGGCTTGCGGGCTTCGAGTGGGGCTTTGCGCTGATGGGTGGTGCCTATGTGATAGGTGCGTGCGCGATGGCTGGTGCGTTTTTCTTTACGTTTGAAAGGGATAGAATAAGGGAATGATGACGTATAAGGTTATGAGCGAGGCGCAATTCTTGGCGGGCGAGGACGCCCGCGGCGTTCTCGTGATGCTGGAGCCGGAGACGGAACTCACGAACGAGCATCTTGATGCGCTGGCGGCGCGGGATGCCGCGGGATTCGTGAACGACTTTACGGACGAGCGGTTCGAGAAACCGGACGAGAAGCCGACGTTGTCCTATGACACGGCGCGCTACGCGAAACTTCTTGCGATTGCGGTTTCGCCGCGGCAGGGCGTGCGCCTGCGCACGCTGACGGGCACGGGCTTTCTCAAGCTGACGGTCGAGGGCGCGAGCATCGTCGAGACGGTTCTGCCGCCGGCAAAGCCGAAGAGAGACCGGTCGAAGGATCCTGAGATCGACAAGGCTGCGATTCTCGCGGCGCTCAAGGACGTCGGCGTGGCGGCCGGTGACACGCTTCTGGTCCATTCGTCGCTTTCGGCGTGCGGACGCATCGTCGGCGGGGCGCAGACGATCATCGAGGCGATCATCGAGGCGGTCGGGCCGGACGGGAACTTCTTCGTGCCGACGTTCCAGCGTTCCGAGTGCTACCTGAACGGCATCAACAAGCGCTGGGATCACCGTCCGAGCGACTTCCGCGACCGGGCGAGCGAGGCGGTCCGTTGGGTCGGGACGCTTCCCCTGGAGTTCATGCGGCTCTATCCCGACGCTCCGCGCGGGGTTCATCTCTCGCATTCGTGGGCGGGCTGGGGTAAGAAGGTTGCGGACGTCCTTTCGCGCCAGACCGAGGACGAACCGCCGTTCTCAGACAATTCGTGTCCAATTGTCGTCAAGGACATGGGCGGGAAAATTCTGCACTTCGGGAGCCCGATCGGACACACATCCTTCGTCCACTGCTTCGAGACGCATTTCAATCTGCCGGGACTCGGCCCGTCCTACTATGATACGCGACTTCCGGACGGGGCAATCACATGGAAGTTCGTTCCGAAGGGCCTGCCGGGTCCGCGCGAGTTCTACACGAAGGACGAGGACGCGCGGTTCTTCCGCGAGGCCATTGCGCGGGGGCTGGAGATTCGCCGCGCGAAACTCGGTGTTGGATACTTAAAGCTCATCGACTGTCGCAGTTTCTGGGATATCGGATCGGCGCTCGTCATGGAGGACCCTCGCATCATCATCGGAGATCTGTAAACGGGGGAAAGACATGGAACGGGAGGGACTCAGCATCGACGATTCAACAGAGGGCCTGTCGGTTCGCAGCTGGGATGGCGCGGGCTACAAGCCCGTCGTCCAGTTCGGGGCGTGGTGTTTTGCCGAGCTCAACCATGCCGAGAAATTCAAGGCCGAGAACCTTTCGTACCGCGAACGGCACCTCAAGACCGACGAGACATTCGTGCTCGTCGAGGGCGAGGCGACGCTCCTGATTGGCGAGGCGCTGACGCCCGTCCCGATGGAGAAGTTCAGGTTCTACAACGTCAAGGCCGGAACCTGGCACCAGATCAACACCGTGCCGGGCACGCGCGTGCTGATCGTCGAGAACGCGGATGTGGACGAGGCCAGCGAGAAGGCGGATATCTGAATTTCATCAAACAATCGCAAAAAGGGAATCGCAAGAATGGAAAAACCGGTCATTACGGAAAGCGCCAGGCAGAAGGCGCGGAATTTCATTGACAACGAGAAGCAGTTCCAGCTCGGCTTCCTGCCGACGGAGCAGTCGAATCCCATCACGGCGACGCTGGAGGAGGACTTCAGGCGTTCGACGCTGGCGGGCGTCCAGTGCCTGCAGCGCGGCGACCGCCAGATGGCGATCACGATGCGGCATGTCTTCGCGGGCCGGCGCTTCGCCAAGCTCGTCGAGGCGATGGTCGAGACGGTGACGGGTCCGAAGGGACGCATCATCTTCTCCGGCTGCGGGGCGACCGGACGGCTCTCGATCCTCCTCGAGTCGATGTGGCGCGACTTCTTCCACCGCCGCGCGAAGGAGCTGACCGCCGAGGAGCTGAAGCTCGCGAACCGTTCGGCCTCCATCATGACGGGCGGCGACTTCGCGCTCATCCGTTCGGTCGAGTTCTTCGAGGACTACGCGGAGGGCGGACGCCGCCAGGCCGCGGCCCTTGAGGTCGGCGAAGGCGACACGTTCGTCGCAATCACGGAGGGCGGCGAGACGTCGTCCGTCCTCGGGACGCTCAAATACGCGGCCGAACACGGCGCGAAGTGCTTCCTCGTCTTCAACAACCCGGCGGACCTCCTCCGGGGCTACCTCGACCGGTGCCGCGAGGCGATCGACAACCCGAAGGTGACGGTGATCGACCTCTACTGCGGGTCGATGTCCGTCGCCGGCTCGACGCGCATGCAGGCGACGAGCTCCGAGCAGCTCCTCGGCTCGTGCGCACTCGAGGCGACGCTCTGCCGCGTGCTGCCGCGCTTCGCGAAGGAGACCGCGGCGGACTACACGCTTGCGTTCGAGAAGCTGCTGGCGGGACTCGAGTCCGATGCCGGGCGCAAGATGATCGCCGACCAGATCGAGTTCGAGAAAGGCGTCTACGAAAAGGGCGGACGCATCACCTACCTCGCGGACAAGTGCATGCTCGACCTCTTCACCGACAACACCGAACGCGCCCCGACGTTCATGATTCCGCCGATCCGCTCGAGCCGCGAAAAGGGCTTCTCGCAGAGCTGGGCGTTCGTGAAGAACCCGCTCCATGCAACGGAGGAGTGCTGGAGCGAGATGATGCGGCGGCATCCGCGCTGCCTCGAGTTCACGTCCGAAGACGCGCGTTCGCTTGGCATGCCGCAGAACTTCATCGACAATCCGCCGCTCATCAAGTACGTGGACCTCGTCACCTACATGATCGGCAACGAGCCGGCTCCCGAGCGGATCGAGGGCTTCTCCCGCGCCGCGGCGGTCGTCCTGAACGTGCCGGGCGCGGACGCCGCCTTCGCGGGTGCGGCCGACCGGCTCGCCGCCGCGTGGCCGGAGCGCCGTGACTTCACTTTCGCGTTCCCGATCACCGATTCGCCGCTTGAGATCTGGAAGCACCTCGCGGTCAAGCTCGCTTTCAACTGCCTTTCGACGGGCACGATGGCGGCAATGGGCCGCATTGCGGGCAATTGGATGAGCTGGGTGTCGATGTCGAACAAGAAGCTGATCGACCGTTGCATCCGGCTTCTTGTCGAGCTCGGTCGCATCGACTACGAGGATGCTGCCCAGCGCATCTTCGCCGCGCAGGAGTGGATTGCCTCGCAGGACTGGTCGAAGACCGAGGAGCCGAGCCCGGTTCAGGTGGCGCTCAGTGCCATTCGTGGCACCTAAATGTTGATAGAGGGCTAAAAGTGCCTGGCACATGTGGTTTGAGTGGGTTCGGCGGTTTTGCACTGCGTGTTTCATTGCTTTGACGGTTGCGATAGGCGCGATCCCGTTGATGACTTTTGCCGCGGTTGGTTGGTGATATGAAGGGATCAAAAGGGCCAAGTATGTATTGCGTCAAGGGGGCAAATGAAAAATCTTTGCTTGGAAGCGGTTCTTAATTGAAAGCGCTGATAGCGCGGACGTATTCGGCCGCGCGTTCGAGGGGTTCAGGGGAGCGAGCTCCCCTGATGGGGGCTGGGGCAACGCCCCAGTGTTGCTATTGATGTTGGCGCGCGGAACCCGACGAGCGAACCGGGCGCGCGCCGCTCTCAGCAGGACGTCAC
>OIYX01000262.1_pt1 | contig 19513 bp, 11 predicted proteins | sample 1588431 | NCBI WGS metagenome assembly OIYX01 (sample SAMN03283241) | human gut metagenome | biome: human-associated habitat; material: feces | host: Homo sapiens | place: Peru | collected 2012
GACGTCTGTCGCTGACGGCGGACGCGCGGTTCGCGCACGTCGGGAACGTGGTCGTCGGCAAGGGCAGCGTCTGGAACTGGGGGCGCGATCCCTATCGGCCCTATCTCCCGGAGCTGATCGAGAAGATCAACGCCTGCGCGAAGCGCGTCCAGCCGGCCCTGCGCGCGCAGCGGCGCGGCAAGGCCGCGATGCTCTACCCCTACCCCTACCCCTACCTCTACGCACGGGGGTTGCCGTTCGCGCCGTTCGTCGCGCGCGACGCCGTCCGGCTGGACTGGTTCAACGCGCTCGCCTTCAGCGGCTGCGAGCCTGACGTTCTCTCGGAGGAAACGTGCTGGACGCGCCTCGATCCGTCGGTCTATCCCGTCCTCTTTGCGCCGCAGTGCGACATCGTGCGCGACCGCACGTGGGCGGCGGTGAAGGACTACCTGCGGAAGGGCGGCCGTCTCGTGATGACGGACGGCTCGTTCGCGAAGACGTTCGGGCGGTTTGCCGCGACGGACGTCGCCGAACAGCCGAACGTGACGCGCGTGCCGGAGACGCGGACGATGGAGGCGTTGCAGGAGACGTTCCGTCCGATGCTGCCGCCGGACGACTTGTCGCTGTCGGTCGGGGACGGCGGCGGCGAAAATCCGCTGATCCATCGGGTGTTCGTCCGCTAGGGCGACTTCGCGTTCCTCTATCTCCACAACTGGGGCGGGCAGGATCATGCGGTGTCGCTCCGGCTGCCGCAGACGGTCGAGGGCTGGACGCTCGTGCAGATGGAAGGGGCGTTCCGTTGACGAAGGACTCGCCGCTCCGTCCGGTCGTCTCGTTCCCGGTGGACGCATCCGGCAAGGGGGCGGGCGACCCGGTCGTCGTCGCCGGGGAGGTCGGCAAGGGGCGGGTCGTCGTCTCGTCCGACGTGATTCTCTTCCAGCCTGGCCGCATCGACCGCGCCGACAACGCGCGGCTGCTGAAGAACCTCGTGGACAACCTCGCGCAGGACGGCTTGTGATCGTCCACGACCATTCACGAACGCACACGAATTTCGTTCGCATTCGTGAATATTTGTGTCAATTCGTGGACAACAAGTCGTAGGCGGACTCAGGCGGCGCGGGGAACAGCCCTCGGAGGATGACCACGGATTTCGCGGATTCGCACGGATTTTGGAAGGAATAGGAGGCGTAGGAGGCGAAAAAGAATTCCGCATAGAATTCTCATTTTGTGAAAGAATGTGGGGGACAGGCCTCCAATGACATGGGAATGGCGTGGGGACAGGCCCCGGCGGGGGTGTTCACAAATGATGTGGGGACAAAATGATGTGGGGACAGACTCCGGCGGGGTGTCCACAAATCTTCACGAATCGCACGAATTCCGTTTGCATTCGTGAATATTCGTGTTAATTCGTGGACAACCAAGAGAGAACGGGCGCCAGAGGCGTAGCGGGGAGTCGGACGATTCGGGAGGGGCGCGCGCGGCAAAGGAGAAGCGGAATCATTTCCGCTTCGAGAGAAAAGCGGAGGGCGTCTTCTCGTGGAAGCGGTTGGGAAAACGCTTCTCCTTTGGGGAAGCGGAGGTCGTCTTCTCATGGAAGCGGTTAGGAAACCGCTTCTCCTTTTGGCGGGGGGTGACGGGACGGATGCGACGAACGGGACGAATGGGACGACTAGCAAACACCCAAACGACCAAACCCAGAACTCCCCCAGACATCTGGGGACAGGCCCCGGCGGGTTGTCCACGAATCTGAGGACAGGCCTTGGCAGGGCTGGGCCATATTTCGCTCATAAAATATCTTTATGTTTTGCGAGGCATTGCAGACGACAAGTGTTTTTTGGTATCATACCACCAAAAACTTTGGCGCACGGGGTGTCCTTCGTATGATAACCGTAAAAAGACCGCGTTTTACGCATTGGCTTGACCAATGGAAAGATCGAGATGTCATCAAGGTGGTGACGGGGATTCGGCGTTGCGGAAAGACTACGCTGTTTGAGCTTTTCCGCGAAACGCTGAAGTCCCAAGGCGTTGCGGACGAGCAGATCGTCTCCATCAACTTTGAAGATCCTGATGTGGGTGAGTTTTCGACTTTTCGTGAAGCTTGGACTGCCATTCGACAGAAAATGCCGCAAACACGCCGAGCCTACCTCTTTCTTGACGAGGTGCAGCTTGTTCCTGATTTTGAGCGCCTTGTCGATGGTCTGTACGCCAAGAAGGATGCGGATATCTACATAACGGGGTCGAACGCCAAGTTCCTTTCTGGCGAACTTGCCACATTCCTGACTGGTCGTTACGTCGAGATCCAAATGCAGCCGCTAAGTTTCTCGGAGTACCGATCCGTTTTTCCGAAGCAGGATGTGCGCGATGTCTTTCGACAGTACCTGCGCTTCGGCGGATTCCCGTTCGCCGCACTGTTGCCGATGGAGCCGCATGTGCAGTCTGACTATCTTTCCGGCATTCTCAACACAATTCTCTACAAGGATATTTTTGCTCGCAAGGGAATTCGCGACGAGGCGCTTTTGCGGCGGCTTGTGCGCTTCGTGTTCGACAATGTCGGTAATCTCCTGTCCATCAACCGAATTGTCGGCATGCTCAAGGCGGAGGGGCTTTCTTTGCAGACGGCGACGCTTGATACCTACATGGAGTCGCTTTGCGAGTCGTTCCTCGTCTATCGTGCAAGTCGTTATGACATCAAGGGGCGGCAATACCTGAAGACGAACGCCAAGTACTATGTGGCAGATCCAGGTCTGCGACGTGTGCTGCTAGGAGATAAGGGCGGTGATTTTGGACACCTGATTGAGAACATCGTCTATCTTGAATTGTTGCGGCGCTACCGTGATGTTTCCGTTGGTGCGCTTGGAAATGGCGATGTTGATTTTGTCGCGTTAGAGAATGGGTTGCCTCGCTACTTTCAGGTTGCGCTTTCTGTGCGGGATGAATCCGTCCTCAAGAGAGAACTGACCCCGTTTCGATCAATTCGTGACCAGTATCCCAAGATGCTCCTTACGCTTGACGACGACCCTCCTCTGGACTATGACGGGATTCGTCAGAAGAACATTATGGATTTCCTGCTTGATGCAATCGACTGATTTGGACACGGAGCGGTTGTGGCAATGGTGAGCCGTTCATCGGAGGACTGCACATCTTGGCATTGCCGCCATTTCCATGACGGGCTTTCCGCGCGTGACTTGGGTGAGAAGGTGAAGGCCTTCGCGGCACGAAAGCGTTTGCGTCAGACGGTTGCCTGAAACAGGTGGGGAAACATCTGGGGGCCGACCCCGGCGAGATGCCCACGAAGCTTCACGAATTTGCACGAATTCTATTCGTATTCGCGGGATTCGTGTGATCCGTGGACAACAAGTCGTAGGCGGGCTCAGGCGGCGCGTTCGCCCGTCGGCCTCTCGAAGGAATAGGGGTTTGCGCGGACGCGAAAGGACTGCGAGCGGCTATTGCCCGCTTGCCCACGCCGAGAAGGGGAGTACGTCGATGACGCGGGACCCGAAGGAGAGGCGGTCGCGCTGGGCGCAGGTGACGATCGTGCCCGACGGGAGCGAGAATTTCTCCATGGCCTTCAGGAGCCCGTCGATTTCGCGGTCCTTGTTCTCGTCCGTGAGCTTGACGCAGGCCTGGACGGCCGCCGTCACGGCGTGCCGGTCGCGCACGATGAAGTCGCATTCGCCGTCGTCGTCGTCGAAGTAGGCGATGTCCTTCGTCTGGCGGCGGAGGGCGAGATAGACCATGTTCTCGAACCGTGCGCCGTCGTTCGGAATCCGCCGCGAGGAGACCGCGTATTCAAGGCCGGTGTCGATGCAATAGACCTTCTTCGGGTTCAGGAGGCGGGCCTTCTTCGAGTCGCTGCAGATGGGGACGAAGAAGAAGAGATAGGCCTTCTCGATCCATTCGCACCACTGCGTGATCGTCGAGGCTCCGGCGACGCCGAGCGGCTTGCACAGGCGGGAGGCCGTGAATCGGCAGCCGATGTTCTCGACCAGATAGGCCGTCAGCTCCCGGAGGGCGGCGGTGTCGCGGATCTTGTTGTGGACGATGACATCTCGGTAGACGATGTCGTCAAAGAGCTCCTGGAGGACGACTTCCTCGCCCGTCTGCAGATAGCGCGGGAACCCGCCGTCGTGCGCATACGCCGCGACGCTTTCCTCCGAAGGCTGCCTCTTGGTGTACTGCAGGTATTCGGCGTAGGAGAACGGGAAGAGCTCCTTCGAGACATGGCGCCCCGTCAGCTTCGTTCCGAGTTCGCCTTCGAGCAGGGAGGCATTCGATCCCGAAATGCAGACGTGGAAGCCCTCGTCGAGCTTTTGGCGCACGTACTTCTCCCACCCCGCGAACTGGTCGATCTCGTCGAAGAAGAGGCGCCGGGCGCCGGACTGCTCGATCAGCGTGTCCAGGCGGATCGTGTCACGCATCTCGAACTGCGTCAAAAGAGGGGATTCAAAGTTGACGAAGAACCACGGCTCGGCGCTTGCGTGCATGCGCTGGCGCATGACGGTCGATTTCCCGCAGCGCCGGACGCCGGTGACGTCCAGGACGTGGGAGTCCAGCAAGGCGTCGTTGAAGGAAAGCTGACGCGGCAGGCCGTCGTCCTTCCTCTCTTCGATGAGACGCTGCTTGGCGATGATTGCCGCAAGTTCGGACTCGAGAATCATCCAGTGCCACCTTTCTTTTAATTCAAGTGCCATTTGCCTATTGAGGCGTTCGGCGGTAGTGTATCATATTTGCGGCGGCAGAACAAGGGGCGGTAGGACAACAATTTCGTGTTAATTCGTGGACAGTCAATGGGTGCTTCGCGCGGACACGAAACGGCGCGGTGCGCCGTTCACGAATGTCCGCTGGCGCGGAACACGAAAGCGCCAGGGCCGGTCGTCGAGACACGAAAGCGCTTCGCCCTGTCTCGACTTGTCATGAGGTAGAAGACAGTCGGAAGGCTGCGGATTTTGAGCGGATAGATAGAAAGTGGAAAAGAATTCCGCATTGAATTCTCATTTTGTGAAATGGCGTGGGAATGGCGTGGGGACAAGCCCCCCAATGACATGGGGGACAGGCCCCGGAATGACATGGGGGACAGGCCCCGGAATGACATGGGGGACAGGCCCCGGCGGGTTATTTTGGCGGGGGGGTGACGGGACGGATGTGACGAACGGGACAACTACCAAACACCCAAACGCCCAAACCCAGAACTCCCCCGCGCAATGGGATAACACGGGGGCGTTGGTCTGTGGTATACTACCGCTTTCTCGCAGACGCGAGAACGACACGGAAACAAGGACAGGAACATGATGAAACTGACGAGACTGGTCGGCGCGCTGGCGCCGCTTTGGGCACTGGCCGCGACGGCGGCCGAGATTCCGCTCCCCGAGCATCCGCGCCCGGACTGGATGCGCGCGGAGTGGGTTAACCTGAATGGCGCGTGGGACTTCGGCTTCGCGCCCGACCGGCTGGACCGGAAGATCACCGTGCCGTTCGGCTGGGGCTCGCCGCTCTCGGGCGTACACGACGTGAAGCCCGACAACGGCCACTACCGCCGCACGGTGACGGTGCCGGCCGCGTGGAAGGGGAAGCGCGTCTTCGTCGTCGTGGGCGCGTCCGACCATGACACGGTCTGCACGTTCGACGGCAACGACCTCGGCAAGCACGTGGGCGGCTACACGCCCTTCGAGTTTGAGCTGACGGAATTCGTGCGCTGGGGCGAGGCGCAGACGCTCGCCTTCGCCGTCTGGGATCCGAGCGACAAGGCCGCGCGGGACGGCGGCTATCTCTACGGCAAGCAGGGCTACGGCAACGCGCGCGGCATCTGGCAGACCGTCTACCTGGAGGCGCGCGGCACGACGTTCCTCGACCGCGTGCGATTCATCCCGTCCCTCGCGCGCGCGGCCGTCCGCCTGGAGGCGACGCTCGGCGCGCCGGCGACGCGCGCGGCGACGCTGCGCGCGGACGTGGACGGAAAGTCCTTCACGTTCCCGGTCGCGGTCGGCCAGCAGGTCGTCGCGGGCGAGATCCCGCTCGCGCAGCCCCGCCTCTGGGATCTGGACGACCCCTACCTCTACGACGTCACGCTGACGCTGGACGACGACGTCGTGACGTCCTATTTCGGCTTTCGCGAGGTCGGCACGGGGAAGACGCCGAACGGCGACAGCTACGTGACGCTGAACGGCAAGCCCGTCTACCTCCAGCTCTGCCTCGACCAGAGCTACCATCCGGAGGGGTGGTACACGTTCCCGTCGGATGAATTCATGAAGAACGAGATCCTCCTCTCGAAGCGGCTCGCGCTCACCGGCAACCGCATCCACATCAAGGTCGAGGTGCCGCGCAAGCTCTACTGGGCCGACCGGCTCGGCGTCCTCATCCAGGCGGACGTCCCCTGCGCGTGGGGCGAGGCGGGCGAGGCGTTCTTCGACGAGCACTGGAAGTGCTTCGAGGGCATGCTCGCGCGCGACTTCAACCATCCGTCGATCTACCAGTGGACGCTCTTCAACGAGACGTGGGGGCTCTTCTCGAACCGGTCGCTCGCGGCGGGCCTCGCCGAGGGCGGGTCGGGCCGGAAGCGCACGTACCGCGCAGCGACGCAGCGCCGGGTCGCCGCCGCCTATCAGGCGGCGAAGCGCGCCGACCCGACGCGGCTCATCGAGGACAACTCGCCGTGCAACCGCGACCACGTCGTCACGGACGTCAACACGTGGCATGGCTACCGGGCCGGCTACAACTGGGAGCGGATTGTCGCCCAGATCTGCTCTCAGACCTATCCCGGCTCGACGGCGAACTACATCGGCGGACACGTCCAGCGCGACGAGCCGATGATGAACTCCGAGTGCGGCAACGTCTGGGGGTACAAGGGCTCGACGGGCGACTGCGACTTCACGTGGGACTACCACCTCATGATCAACGCCTTCCGCCGCCACCTCAAGTGCGCGGGCTGGCTCTACACCGAGCACCACGACGTCACGAACGAGTGGAACGGCTACGTCCGCTTCGACCGCACGCCGAAGGAGACGGGCTTCGAGGACCTCGCGGGGATGACTCTCGCCGGGCTCCATGCGGACGCCGCGCTCTTCTTCGCGGGCACGCCCGGCCGCGAGACGGGCGAGACGGTCGCGCCCGGCGCGCGCGTGACGCTGCCCGTCGGCGTGTCGCTCGTCACCGACCGCTATGCCGGGCAGTCGCTGTCGCTGTCCGTCGCCACCTGGTACCATGACGGCGAAGGCCGCCGCGTCGAGACGCCCGCGCGCCCCGTCGGGCAGACGGTGACGGGGAAGAGCTGGCAGTGCGAGAAGGTCTGGGACGTCGCGTGGACGGCGCCGGACGCGCCGGCCTGCGGGTGCGCCGTCTTCACGCTCGCGGCGGACGGGCGTCCGGTCGCGACGAACTTCTGGTCGTTCTCGACCGTCGCCGTCGTGGACGGCGCGTTGCCCGTCCCGTCGGCGTCGTCGTGGGACACGGGCGCGACGAACGTCCTCGGAGGCCTCAAGCTGAACGGCTTCGGCAAGGGGCATTTCGAGTTCACGCTCCCCGCGCCGGCGGCGGGCGGCGTCTTCCGCGCGGAGCTCTCGTCCAAGCGGCTGAACGGCAAGGACGTGGGTGCGGCCTATGTCCGCGCGGGGCTGGATGACATGCTTGGCGGCGGCACGCAGGACCGCTCGAAGAACCCGAACAGCTATCCGCAGACGAGCGCGGCGAAGTTTCCTGCGAACCTGGAGGTCTCCGTGAACGGACGCTTGGCGCACGTGCAGGTCCTGCCGGACGATCCGGCGGACAGCCGCGGCATCCTCTCGTGGCTTGCCCAGCCGCACGACGGGCGCCTGCGCGAGGCCGGCAGCTATGGATTCCTCGTCGAGGTGCCCGTGCGGGCGGAGGACGTGAAGGACGGCCGGGTCACGGTGCGGCTCGCGTCCGACGGCGGCCTGGCCGTCTACGGCCGCGCATTCGGCCGCTATCCGTTCGCGCCGCACGTCGCGAACGGTCGGTAAGGCGACGGCGAATTTTGGTATACTATGCGGAAATTTTCCGAAAGGTTCTAAGAAAAGATGTTCAAGCCGGTGTCGAACAAGGTCGCGTTCCCGAAGATGGAGGAGGAGATCCTCAAGGTCTGGGCGGCGAACGCGACGTTTGAGAAGTCCCTCAAGAAGAACGAGGGGAAGGCGCGCTACAAGTTCTACGACGGGCCTCCGTTCGCGACGGGTCTGCCGCACTACGGCCACCTCCTCGCCGGCACGATCAAGGACATCGTGCCGCGCTACCAGACGATGCGCGGCAAGTACGTCGAGCGCCGCTTCGGGTGGGACACGCACGGACTGCCGATCGAGGCGCTCGCGCAGGATGCGCTCGGCGTCGCGGGCGCGCCCGAAATCAAGGCGCTCGGCATCGACGTGTTCAACGAGAAGTGCCGCTCGATGGTGCTCAAGTACGTCTCCGAATGGCGCAAGACCGTCACGCGCATGGGCCGCTGGGTCGATTTCGACCACGACTACAAGACGATGCAGCCCGAGTTCATGGAGACGATCTGGTGGGTCTTCAAGCAGCTCTGGCAGCAGGGCCGCGTCTACAAGTCGCACCGCATCATGCCGTACTCGTGGAAGCTCTCGACGCCGCTCTCGAACTTCGAGGCCGGCTCGAACTACAAGGACGTCCAGGACCCGACCGTGACGGTGCGGGTGAAGGTCGCGTCCTTCCCCGAGGGCTCGCGCCTCGCGTCGCTTGGCGCGGACGCCTACCTTCTGATCTGGACGACGACGCCGTGGACGCTTCCGGAGAACCTGATGATCTGCGCGGGCGCGGACATCGACTACGTCGCCGTCCGCGACCTGACGGACGACGCGCGGCCGGTCTACGTCATGGCGAAGGCGCGCCTTCCCGTCTACTTCAAGAAGCCGGAGCAGTATGAGGTCGTCGCCGCATTCACGGGCGATGCGCTGAAGGGGACGCGCTACGAGCCGATCTTCCCGTACTATGCGGGCAAGGCGGCCGAGGGCGCGTTCCGCGTCCTCAACGACGGCTACGTGACGACGGACGACGGCACGGGCCTCGTCCACATCGCCCCGGCCTACGGCGAGGACGACTTCCGCGTCTGCCAGGAGGCCGGGATGAAGGCAATCGTCGATCCGCTCGACGCGGCGTGCGCGTTCACGGACGAGATCCCGGAGTACAAGGGCCGCTTCTGCAAGGACTGCGACAAGGACATCATCAAGCGCCTGAAGGCCGAGGGCAAGCTCGTCCACCAGTCGACGATCGTCCACTCCTATCCGTTCTGCGACCGCACCGACACGCCGCTCATCTACCGCGCGATCGACGCCTGGTACGTGCGCGTCGAAGACCTGCACGAACGCCTCGCGAAGAACAACGCGACGGTGCACTGGACGCCCGCCTATGTCGGCGAGAAGCGCTTCGGCAACTGGCTCGGCGAGGCGCGCGACTGGAACATCTCGCGCAACCGCTTCTGGGGCAGCTGCATTCCGGTGTGGATCAACGACGACGATCCGGGCGACATGATCTGCGTCGGCTCGATCGCCGAGCTGGAGGCGCTGTCGGGCGAGAAGGTGACCGACCTCCACAAGCACTTCGTCGACAAGGTCGTCATCAAGAAGGACGGCAAGACCTACCACCGCACGCCGGAGGTGCTCGACTGCTGGTTCGAGTCCGGCTCGATGCCCTACGCGCAGCAGCACTACATGGGGGAGGACGCGGACGTCGCCAAGTTCTTTCCTGCCGATTTCATTGCCGAGGGGCTTGACCAGACGCGCGGCTGGTTCTACACGCTCATGGTGCTTGGCACGTGCCTCTTCGACCAGAGCCCGTACCGGAACGTGGTCGTCAACGGGCTCGTCCTCGCCGAGGACGGCAAGAAGATGTCGAAGCGCCTCAAGAACTACCCCGACCCGAACCTCATGCTCGACACGTACGGGGCGGACGCGATTCGCCTCTACATGATCGACTCGCCGGTCGTGAAGGCCGAGTCGCTGAAGTTCTCCGAGAACGGCGTCAAGCAGATTCTGCGCGACCTCCTGATTCCGTGGTGGAACGCCTACTCGTTCTTCGTCACCTACGCGAACGTCGACGGCTTCCACGACAAGGAGGTCGTCTACCCCGAGAGCGCGAACGTCCTCGACCGCTGGATCGTCTCGTCGATGGAGACGCTGATCGCCGACGTCACGGCGGCGATGGACGTCTACGACCTCCAGAAGTCGGTGCGTCCGTTCGTGAAGTTCATCGAAGACCTCACGAACTGGTACATCCGGCGCAGCCGCCGCCGCTTCTGGAAGTCGACGGACGACGGCGACAAGCTCTGCGCCTACCGGACGCTCCGCTACGTGCTCGTGCAGCTCGCGAAGGTCGCCGCGCCGTTCACGCCGTTCATCGCCGAGGAGATCTACACGAACCTGAAGGGCGAGAGCGACCCGGAGAGCGTCCACCTCTGCGACTTCCCGACGGCGAACGCCGCCGCGCGCGATCTCGCGCTCGAGAAGGCGATGGCCGACGTGATGTCCGTCGTCGAGCTTGGCCGCCGCCTGCGCGCGGACAACAACCTGAAGGTGCGCCAGCCGCTCGCGGCGATCCGCGTCGCCGGCGTCACGGGCGTCGACGAGGAGCTGTCCGCGCTGGTCCTGGACGAGCTGAACGTCAAGAAGGTCGAGTTCATCGCCGACGAGACGGCGCTCTGCGACGTCTCGTTCAAGGCGAACTTCAAGACGCTCGGCAAGAAGTGCGGGCCGAAGATGAAGGCGGTCGCGGCGGTGATTGCGACACCGGGAAATAGTCGAATAATCGAATTGTCGAATAACCGAATCGCGACGTGCGAGATCGAAGGCGTTGCCCTTACGGCCGACGACGTCCTGGTCACGCGCAAGCCGAAGGCGGGGCTGGTCGTCGCGTCCGAGGGCGCGGTCGTCGTCGGCCTCGAGACGGCGCTCACGCCGGATCTCGTCGCCGAGGGCCTTGCGCGCGAATTCGTCAGCCACGTCCAGGCGATGCGCAAGGAAGCCGACTTCGAGGTCACGCAGCGCATCCGCGTCGCGGTCGCGTGCGACGCCGAGATGAAGGCCGCGCTCGCGGCGCACCGCGCGTATGTCGCGGGCGAGATCCTGGCGCGCGACGTCGCGGTCGCCGCCGGCGAAGGGTCGGTCGACCTCAACGGACACATGACCGCGATCACGGTCGAGAAAGCCTGATTCCACGAAAGGAGATTCCATGAAGAAGCCTTTGAATGTCGTCGAGAAGATCCTGTCCGCCCACCTCGTCGAGGGCGACCCCGCGACGGACGCCGAGATCGGCATCCGCATCGACCAGACCCTGACGCAGGACGCGACGGGCACGATGGCGTACCTCCAGTTCGAGTCGATGGGCGTGCCGCGCGTGAAGACCGACCTCTCGGTCTCCTACGTGGACCACAACACGGTTCAGATCGGCTACGAGAACGCCGACGACCACGACTTCCTGCAGTCCATCGCGAAGAAGTACGGCGTCGTCTTCTCGAAGTGCGGCAACGGCATCTGCCACCAGCTCCACCTCGAGCGCTTCGGCAAGCCGGGGACGACGCTCCTCGGCTCCGACTCGCACACGCCGACGGGCGGCGGCATCGGCCAGGTCGCGATCGGCGCGGGCGGCATCGACATCGCCGTCGCGATGGCAGGCGGCGCGTTCCACATCCCGACGCCGAAGGTGCGCGCGATCTTCCTCAAGAACCGCCTGCGCAAGGGCGTGAGCGCGAAGGACGTGATCCTGACGGTGCTGAAGAAGTTCGGCACGAAGGGCAACGTCGGCTGGATCTTCGAGTACTGCGGGCCGGGCGTCGCGACGCTCGACGTGCCGAGCCGCGCGACGATCGTGAACATGGGCGCGGAGCTGGGGGTGACGACGTCGGTCTTCCCGTCCGACGCCGTGACGAAGCAGTTCCTCGTGGCGCAGGGGCGCGGCAGGGACTTCGTGAAGCTCGTCGCCGACCCGGGCAGCGAATACGACGACGCCTTCGAGATCGACCTCGCGAAGGTCGAGCCGCTCGCGGCCGCGCCGCATTCGCCGGGCAACGTCGTGACGGTGAAGTCGATGAAGGGGAAGAAGGTCAACCAGATCCTGATCGGCAGCTGCACGAACAGCTCCTACCGCGACATTCGCACGGTCGCGCTCTACCTCAAGGGCAAGCACGTCGCGGACGACGTCGAGGTCGGCATCGCCTGCGGCTCGCGGCAGGTCGTCAACATGCTCGCGAAGGACGGGTCGCTCGCGATTCTCCACGCGGCGGGCTGCCGGATGCTGGAGAACGCCTGCGGCTTCTGCATCGGCGCGCACATGTCGCCCCGGACGGGGGCGGTGTCGTTGCGGACGAACAACCGCAACTTCGAGGGCCGCAGCGGCACGAAGTCCGCGCAGGTCTACCTCGTCTCGCCCGAGACGGCCGCCGCGTCGGCGCTGACGGGCAAGGTCGAGGTGCCGACGAAGAAGCCGGTCGCGGCCGTCGCCGCGCCGAGGAAGTTCCCGGTCGACGACGCGATGTTCCTCTACCGCGCGACGGCGGGGAAGGGCGTGAAGGGCACGGAGATCGTGCGCGGGCCGAACATCGCGACCGTGCCGAAGGGCGAGCCGCTCGCGAAGGACCTCGCGGGCGTCGCGGCGATCAAGGTCGGCGACAAGATCACGACCGACCACATCATGCCGGCGGGCGCGCGGCTGAAGTTCCGCTCGAACATCCCGCAGTACGCGAAGTTCGTCTTCGAGCCGTGCGACCCGACGTTCCACGACCGGTGCCTCGCGAACCGGGAGAAGGGCCTCGCGAACGTCATCGTCGCGGGCGAGAGCTACGGCCAGGGGTCGAGCCGCGAGCACGCGGCGCTCTGCCCGATGTACCTCGGCGTGAAGGCGGTGATCGCGAAGTCGATCGAGCGCATCCACCGCGCGAACCTCGTCAACTTCGGCATCGTGCCGTTCACGTTCGCCGACCCGGCCGACTACGACAAGGTCGCGGCGGGCGACCGCCTGGAGCTCAAGGGCCTCCGTGCGGCGGTCGAAGGCGACGGCACGCTGACGGTGAAGGGCCCGAAGGGGACGTTCGCGGTGAAGACGGCGCTGTCCGACCGCGAGAAGCACCTCATCCTCTGCGGCGGTCTCCTCGCGAGCCTCTGACGGAACATGTGGGCGTTCGCGCTGATAGCCGCCGTTCTCTTCGAGACGTCGCAGGACGGCGTCTCGCTGAAGGTCGAGTCCGAGACGACGCAGATTGACCCGGCGCGCAGCGTCTTCCTGCGCGTCGAGCTGGCGACGGCGGCCGACCGCACGGCGACGCTTCCGGATTTGCGTGACCGCGTCGTCGGCTTCTCGCTCGCGGAGGACTTCGCCGAGGAGCCGGTGCGCGGGGCGGACGGCGCGACGGTGCAGGCCGCGAACTGGCGGCTCGTGCCCGAGCCCTGCGCGCGGGCCTACAAGATCCGTCCCTTCGTCGTGAAGGCCTCGCCGAAGATGCTCTCCTACCAGTCCGACGAGGGCAAGTTCTCGCTCGTCGGCGGCCCGATCGCCTTCGCGCCGCCGGCCGCGCGCGAGCCCGTGACGGGCGGGATCGAGACGGATCCGAAGAAGGACCTTCCGCCGCTGAGCTGGCGGCTGGCGGGCCTCCTGGCGCTGGCGGCGCTGGGCCTCGCGGCGCTCGTCGCGGGCGTCGTCTTCCTCGTGCGGCTCGTCGCGCGGAAGGTGAAGGAACACCGCATGAGCCCGATCGAACGCGCGTGGGTCGAGCTGGACCGCCTCGTGAAGAAGGGGTTGCCGGGGCGCGGACGCTACAAGGACTTCTACGTCGAGCTGACGATGGTCGTCCGCCGCTACATCCAGCGCCAGTACGGCGTGAAGGCGCCGAACCTGACGACGGAGGAGTTCCTGCGGAACGAGCGGATCGCCGAGCTGTCGAAGGGGCGCGTCGAGAATCTGAAGGCCTTCCTGGAGTCGGCCGACCTCGTGAAGTTCGCGGGCGTCCAGGCGACGCCGGAGATGGCGGACGACGCGACGGCGTCGGCGCGCGACTACCTGAAGGGCGATGCGGAGGCGGCGAAATGAGCTTTGCGAATCCCTGGGCGTTTCTCCTGCTCCTGCCGCTCGGTCTCGCGGCGTGGCGGCTCCTGCGGCGCGGCCGCCGGCGCGGCATCCGGTTCTCGGCCGTCTCGCGCCTGCCGGCGAAGGCGGCGGGCTGGCGCGCGAAGGTCGCGGCGCTTACGCCGTTCCTCCTCCTGGCGGGGCTCGCGCTCCTCGTCCTCGCGGCGGCGCGGCCGCGCACGTCGCTTGCGCGCGAAAAGAAGTCCGTCGACGCGATCGCGATCCTGATGACGGTTGACGTGTCGGGGTCGATGGACGCGCTGGACCTGACGCCGAAGGGCGCGCGGTTCTCGCGGCAGACGACGCGCCTCGCCGTCGTGAAGAAGCTCTTCGCCGAGTTCGTCGCGAAGCGTCCGGACGACCTCATCGGGCTCGTCACGTTCGGCGGCTATGCGGCGACGCGCGCGCCGCTCACGGCCGACCACGCGGCGCTCCTCAACGTCCTGAAGGGCGTCGAGATCCCGTCCATCGCGCTGGACGCGCAGGGGCGCGCCATTTCGGAGGACGAGCAGATGACGGCGATCGGCGACGGGCTCGCGACGGCGCTTGCGCGGCTGAAGGACGCGAAGCCGAAGACGAAGATCGCGATCCTCCTTTCCGACGGCGTTTCGAACACGGGCGCGGTCGAGCCGGACGAGGCGGCGGCCGCCGCCGCGAAGATGGGCGTGAAGGTCTACGCGATCGGCGTCGGCACGCGCGCGCGGCGGACGCCGATCATCGGGCGCGACTTCTTCGGCCGCGAGGTCGTGCAGTACGCCGACATGACGTTCGACGAGAAGCAGCTCAAGTCCATCGCGCAGAAGACGGGCGGAACCTACTTCGCCGTCAATGACCGCGACTCGCTCGAGGAGGCGCTGGACGAGATCGACCAGCTCGAGACGACGCGCCTCGACGCGGACGTCTACAACCGCTGGCGCGAGCATTTCGTGCCGTTCCTCCTGCTGGGCGCGGCGCTCGTCCTCTTCGCCGTGTCGCTGTCGATGGCCGCGACGCGCCGTCTGGCGTAGCGCCGGGAAGGGGCTTGCGCACATTTTGGTATAATAGGCCGCCCTATGGCAAAAGACTACGGTGACGACAAGATCAAGACGCTCGATCCGGTGACGCACATCCGGATGCGGCCGGGCATGTACGTCGGCGAGCCCGGGACGGGCGCGATGTACCACGACTGCATCTACATCCTGATGAAGGAGGTGATCGACAACTCGATCGACGAGTTCGTCATGGGGTGCGGCAAGAAGATCGACGTGACGGTCAACTACGACACGGGCGAGGTCTCGGTGCGCGACTACGGGCGCGGAATCCCGCTCGGCAAGGTCGTCGACTGCGTCTCGCAGATGAACACGGGCGGCAAGTTCGACTCGGACAGCTTCCAGTTCTCCGCCGGCATGAACGGCGTCGGCACGAAGGCCGTCAACGCGCTCTCCACGTTCTTCGAGGTGCGCTCCTTCCGCGACGGCGAGTTCGCCGAGGCCTACTTCGAGGAGGGGCGGCTCAAGTCGCAGCGGCGCGGCAAGCAGAAGACGGCCGAGCGCGACGGCACGTTCATCCGCTATCGGCCGGACGTGAAGGTCCTCAAGAACTTCAAGATGCGCGAGGAGCACGTCCTGCGGCGCATGAAGATGTACTGCTACGTGAACGCGGGGCTGACGATCGTCCTGAACGGGCAGACGATCTGCTCCGAGCACGGGCTTGCGGACCTCGTCGCGGACGAGGCGCAGTTCGAGAAGCTCTACGCGCCGTTCCACGTGAAGACGAAGAGCCTTGAGATCATCTTCACGCACACCAACCGCTTCGGCGAGGAGTACCACTCCTTCGTGAACGGCCAGTACACGACGGACGGCGGCACGCACCTCACGGCGTTCAAGGAGGCGCTGACGAAGGCGCTCAACGACTACGACGCGAAGAAGAAGTTCGACGGCGACGACATCCGCGACGGCCTCCTCGGCGCGGTCTCGATCCGCATCATGAACCCGGTGTTCGAGGGCCAGACGAAGATCAAGTTCGTGATGAACGACATCCGCGCCGACCTCGTCGCGGAGATGAAGAAGGAGATCCTCGCCGCGCTGCACCGCGCGCCGGCCGAGACCGAGAAGCTCGTCGCGAAGATCGAGGAGACGGGCAAGATCCGCAGCCAGCTCAACACGATCAAGAAGCAGGCGCGCGAGCGCACGCAGGCCGTCTCGGTGCGCGTGCCGCAGCTCAAGGACTGCAAGCGTCACCTGAAGCTCGACAAGATCGACAAGAAGACGGGCCAGCCCGAAGGGGCGGACACGATGATCTTCCTCACCGAGGGACAGTCCGCCGGCGGCACGCTGGGGCTTGCGCGCGACACGATGAACCAGGCCGTCTTCTTCCTCAAGGGCAAGCCGCTCAACACGTGCGGGCTGAACAAGGACGTGCTCTACCGGAACGAGGAGTTCTTCAACCTCATCAAGACGCTCGACATCGAGGACACGCTTGACCACCTGCGCTACGGCCGCATCATCTTCGCGACGGATGCCGACGTGGACGGCCTTCACATCCGCATGCTGCTGACGACGTTCTTCATGCGCTTCTACCGGCAGCTCATCACGGACGGGCGCGTGTTCATCCTGGAGACGCCGCTCTTCCGCGTGCGCAACAAGAAGGAGCACTACTTCTGCTACACGGACGCGGAGCGCGAGGCGGCGATCAGGAAGTGCGGCAAGGGCTGCGAGATCACGCGCTTCAAGGGCCTCGGCGAAATCGACAAGGACGACTTCAAGGGCTTCATCGGCGACGAGATCCGCCTGACGCCCGTGACGTGCGCGGACGACCAGGACGTCGAGAAGACGATCAAGTTCTACATGGGGGCGAACACCCCCGAACGCAAGGACTACATCATGGACACGCTGGTCTGCGACGCGGCGGAGTTCTAGCCGTCCAGACAGCCTCGGAACGCGGGACAGGAGAACGCGGGGACAGACCCCAAGGGAGGATTGCAAGATGAAGAAGGTTTTCATTGACGGCAGCGCGGGCACGACGGGGCTTCGCATCCGGGAGCGCCTGGCCGCGCGCACGGACCTGGAGGTGCTTGTCCTGGCGGAGGACGTCCGCAAGGACCCGGCCGCGCGCCGCGACGCCCTCAACGCCGCCGACGTCGCGTTCCTCTGCCTTCCCGACGCGGCGGCGGTCGAGGCCGTGCAGATGGTCGAGAATCCGCAGACGGTCGTCATCGACACGTCGACCGCCCACCGCACGGCGGCGGGCTGGACTTACGGCTTCCCCGAACTCGACGGCCAGCGCGCGCGCATCCGGCGGGCGACGCGCGTCGCGAACCCCGGCTGCCACGCGAGCGGCTTCATCGCGCTCGTCGCGCCGCTCGTGCGCGCGGGCGTCCTGCCGTCGGATGCGCGGCTTGCGGCCTTTTCGCTCACGGGCTATTCCGGCGGCGGCAAGAAGATGATCGCCGCCTACGAGGCCGAGGCGTGCGCGGGGCCGCTCGCGGGCGGGCGGCAATACGCGCTTGGGCAGTCCCACAAGCACCTGCCCGAGATGGCGGAGGTCTGCGGACTCGATCACGCGCCGTGCTTCTCGCCCATCGTCGTGCCCCATTACAGCGGCATGGAGGTGACGGTTCCGCTCTTTGCGTCCCAGCTGCGCGGCGTCGCGGCGGGCGACGCCTTGGCCGCGCTTCGCGAGATCTACCGTGCGGCGTATGCGGAGGGCCTCGTCCGGTTCGTCGAAGACCCGTCGGCGGACGAAGGCGGCTTTCTCTCGTCCGTCGCGCTGTCGGGACGGGACGACATGGAGGTCTCCGTCTTCGGAAACGCGGAACGGCTTCTGCTCGTTGCGCGCTTCGACAACCTGGGCAAGGGCGCGTCGGGCGCGGCCATCCAGAACATGAACCTCGTCTTGGACTGTGCCGAAGGCGAAGGGCTGGTCTTCTGAAGCCTGAAGGCTTTCGGGGTCCCGTCTTCGGGCTTCCGCCGCGCGCCTGTTCGCGTCATTGGAACGTCAGCGGCGCGCTCTTACAGAATGCGTAATGTTTTGCCGCGCCGATTTGCGGCGGGGCGTTGGCACGGCCTTTGCATTTCCCTTTGCGTCGCCGCATGCTGTGGTGACGCAAACAAGGAAAGCAACAGATGAAACTAATCATCGCCTACATTCAGCCTGAACGGCTCAACGCCGTCAAGCAGGCCCTGTACACGCGCGAGGTGTACAAGATGTCCGTCTCCAATGCCCTTGGGTGCGGACAGCAGAAGGGCTACGTCCACCAGTACCGCGGCGCCATCGAAGAGGTGACGCTCCTGAAGAAGATCCGTCTCGCCATCGCGGTGAACGACGAGTTCGTCCAGAAGACGATCGACGGCATCGTCGAGGGCGCGCGCACGGGCGACATCGGCGACGGAAAGATCTTCGTGCTGCCGATGGACGAGTGCATCCGCATCCGCACCGGCGAGAAGGGCCCGGCGGCGATTGGGTAAAGGGGCGAAGGAAGAAGGAAGAAGTAAAGAGTAAAAAGGAAGAAGTAAAAAGTAAGAAGGAAGAAAGAAGAGGTAATGAAAATGAAGAAACTACTGTTGTGCGGCTTGCTGGCGCTGGGCGCCGGCGGCGTTTGGGCGGAGGAGGCCGCGCCCACGGCGGCGGACGTCCAGACGAACCTGAACGTCGTCTGGACGCTCCTCGGCGGCATCCTCGTGTTCGTCATGCAGGCGGGCTTCGCGCTCGTCGAGACGGGCTTCACGCGGGCGAAGAACGCGGCGAACATCATGATGAAGAACCTGATGGACTTCGCGTTCGGCTCGATCGTGTTCTACTTCATCGGCGCGGCGCTCATGTTCGGCGCCTCGAAGCTGGGCGGCGCGCTCGGCTGGGGCGGCATCTGCATGCCGAGCGTCTTCGCGGGCGAGGGGACCTGGGACTGGACGTTCTTCTTCTTCCAGACCATGTTCGCCGCGACGGCCGCGACGATCGTCTCGGGCGCGGTGGCGGAGCGCATCCAGTTCCGCAGCTACCTGATCTACACGGCGCTCGTCTCCGCGTTCGTCTACCCGGTGACGGGCCACTGGATGTGGGGCGGTCTACATGGTGCGGAATCCGTCGGCTGGATCGAGGCCCTGGGCTTCCACGACTTCGCCGGTTCGACGGTCGTCCACTCGGTCGGCGGCTGGCTGGCCCTCGCGGGCGCGATGGTGCTCGGCCCGCGCATCGGCAAGTACCGTCATGACGGCAAGGCGAACCCGATCCCGGGCCACAGCCTCGTCCTCGGCACGCTCGGCGTCTTCCTCCTCTGGATCGGCTGGTTCGGCTTCAACCCCGCGAGCTACACCGCCGGCATCGGCTCGATCAGCCGCGTCGCGATGACGACGAACCTCGCCGCCTGCGCCGGAACCTGCACCGCGCTCCTTACCGCGTGGATCGTGATGGGCAAGCCCGACCTCACGATGGCCCTGAACGGCTCGCTTGCAGGTCTCGTCGCGATCACCGCACCCTGCGACCT
>OIYX01000264.1_pt1 | contig 19458 bp, 18 predicted proteins | sample 1588431 | NCBI WGS metagenome assembly OIYX01 (sample SAMN03283241) | human gut metagenome | biome: human-associated habitat; material: feces | host: Homo sapiens | place: Peru | collected 2012
CAAGGTCGCCATGATCACCGACTACGGCGATATCACCGACCAGTCCTTCAACCAGGCCACCTACGAGGGTGCCAAGGCATGGTGCGAAGAGAACGGCGTTGATTTCACCTACTACAAGCCGACCGGCGACTCCACCGCTGAGCGTGTCGCTTCCGTCGAGCAGGCGATCGACGAGGGCTACAACGTCCTGGTTATGCCGGGCTATGCCTTCGGCGGCACCATCGTTGAGACCTGCGAGCAGTACCCCGATGTTAAGTTCATCGCTCTGGACGTCGCTGCCGGCGACATCCTCGAGACTGCCGTCACCATGGCCGGCGAGGACTACAGCTACAACCCCGCTGACTACAACATCGCTGACTACATCGACCTGTCCAACGTTTACTGCGCTGTTTACCAGGAAGAGCTCGCCGGCTACATGGCTGGCTACACCGCTGTGAAGCTCGGCTACACCAAGCTCGGCTTCCTGGGCGGCATGGCTGTTCCCGCTGTCGTTCGCTATGGCTACGGCTTCGTTCAGGGCGTTGACGCTGCTGCCACCGAGATGGGCAACGCTTCCGACGTTTCCGTGAAGTACGCATACGGCAACCAGTTCAATGGCGACGCTGACATCACCGCTGCTATGGACACTTGGTACAACGACAAGACTGAGGTCGTCTTCGCTTGCGGCGGCGGCATCTGGACCTCCGCTGCCGAGGCTGCTGCCAAGGTCGGCCAGAAGGTCATCGGCGTTGACGTCGATCAGGCTCCCATCATCGACGGCCAGTACGGCGCCGGCATGACGGTCACCTCCGCCATGAAGGGCCTGTCCGCCACCGTTAAGGCTACCCTGGAAGACGTCATCAACAACGACAACTGGGCTGCTTACGCTGGCCAGATCGCGACGCTGGGTCTTGTCTCCGGCGACGATCCCTCTGAGAACTTTGTCCAGCTTCCGGTCGAGTCCACTCAGTGGTCCGACGACTTCACCGAGGCTGACTATGTCGCGCTCGTCGGCGAGCTGTTCTCCGGCGCTCGCACCGTCTCCAACGACATCACCGCGGAACCCACCACGACCGTCGCTGTTGACTATCAGGGCAACATCAAGTAATTAACCCCTCAGCATTTCAGGAGCCGCTTCGGCGGCTCCTTTTTTTGTTCACTGTGTCAAAAAAACGTCCGAATTGGCGCGCCGGACGGGGAAAGACCCGCCCGCTTGGCTTGAAGCGCTTCGGCCGAGAGCGAGCGGGCTCTACATAGTATCCAAATGTGCCCCCATGAATTTGTGCGTATCTAACAAAAATATGTTACTTATGATATTATTTGCCAAAACGCACAAAAAAGCAAAAAGAAGTTCAAAAAAAATTAAAAAACTGTTTGAAATCTGCATGACGATATTGTATAATAAACAAGAACCAATTAAGGAGGTGGATGGTTTTGGAGAATCAGTATGCGATTGAAATGCTCAATATTACAAAGCGTTTTCCGGGCATCATCGCGAACGACAATATCACTCTACAACTAAAAAAGGGCGAGATCCACGCGCTTCTTGGCGAGAACGGCGCTGGCAAGTCCACCTTGATGTCCGTCCTGTTCGGCCTGTACCAGCCCGAGGAAGGCATCATTAAAAAAGACGGCGTTGAGGTCAAGATCAACGACCCGAACGACGCAAACCGCCTTGGCATCGGCATGGTGCACCAGCACTTTAAGCTGGTCGAGTGCTTCTCCGTCCTCGACAACATCATTCTGGGTGTTGAGCCGACGAAGAACGGCCTGCTCCAAAAGTCCGAGGCAAGGGCAAAGGTCAATGAGCTTTCCGAGCGCTATGGCCTGTATGTCGACCCCGATGCCATCATCGAGGACATCACGGTCGGTATGCAGCAGCGTACTGAGATCCTCAAAATGCTCTACCGCGAAAACGAGATCCTCATTTTCGACGAGCCGACCGCCGTTCTGACCCCGCAGGAGATCGAAGAGCTCATGCAGATCATGAAGGGACTGGCCGCCGAGGGCAAGTCCATCCTGTTCATCTCCCATAAGCTCAACGAGATCATGGAGGTCGCCGATCGCTGCTCCGTTCTGCGGAAGGGCAAGTACATCGGCACCGTCAACATTGCCGACACGACGAAGGAAGAGCTCTCCCGCATGATGGTCGGCCGCGACGTCGAGTTTGCCGTCCAGAAGGATCCGGCGAAGCCGAGCGACGTTGTCCTCGACGTTCAGAATATCTCCGTCGTCTCGAAAAACCATCCCAAGGACGCCGTTAAAAATGTGTCCTTCCAGGTTCGCCGCGGCGAGATCGTCTGCATTGCCGGCATCGACGGCAACGGCCAGACCGAGCTGGTTTACGGCATCTCCGGCCTTGAGCCGCTCAAGAGCGGTCACATCAGCATGTGTGACATGGACATCACCAAGATGCCCATCCGCAAGCGCTCCATCAACGGCATGAGCCACATCCCCGAGGATCGTCATAAGTTCGGCCTCGTCCTCGACTATACGCTCGAGGAAAACCTCGTGCTCCAGCGCTATTTTGAGCCGGAATTCACGAACCGTGCCGGCTTCCTCCGCAAGGGCAACATCCGCAAATATGCCGAGCGCCTGATCGACCAATACGACGTGCGCTCCGGTCAGGGTCCGATCACGCTCATGCGCGCAATGTCCGGCGGCAACCAGCAGAAGGCCATTATCGCCCGCGAGATCGACAAGGATCCCGAGCTGCTGATCGCCGTTCAGCCTACCCGCGGCCTCGACGTCGGCGCCATCGAGTACATCCACAAGCAGATCGTCGCGCAGCGCGACGCCGGTAAGGGCGTCCTGCTGGTTTCCCTCGAGCTGGACGAGGTCATGAACCTCTCCGACCGCATCCTCGTCATGTATGAGGGCGAGATCGTCGGTGAGTTCGACCCGAAGACCACCACCGTCGAGGAGCTCGGCCTCTACATGGCCGGCGCAAAGAGAATGGAGGTGCAGTGAGATGACAGAAAAAACTCCCCTCTTTAAGAAAAACGGCGTGCAGACCCTCGTTTCCTCTTTGGTCTGCATCGTCCTCGGTATGATCATCGGCTACCTCGCGCTGCTCATCATCAACGCAGAGGGTGCCGGCGAGGCCATCATCAGCGTCATTAAAGACTTCTTCAACCGCTCCTCCGCCTCCATGCGGATGAAGTACCTCGGCAATACGCTGGCAAAGACCGCTCCGCTGCTGATGTGCTCCCTGTCCGTCCTGTTTGCATACAAGGTCGGCCTGTTCAACATCGGCGCGGCCGGTCAGTATTCCCTCGGCGCAGCCGCCGCTCTGTTCTGCGCGCTCTATCTGGATATGCCCTGGTGGGTCTGCCTGATTGCGGCCACGCTGGCCGGCGCGCTCTCCGCTGCGATTTGCGGCGCCCTGCGTTCCTACTGCAACGTCAACGTCGTGATTTCCGGCATCATGCTCAACTGGATCAGCCTCTACGGCGCCAACATGATGCTCACGCTTGACGGCGTCAAGGAGCCGACCGGCAAGGATACCATCCGCCTCGCCCTCGGCCACAAGTCCGCCGTGCTCCCGACCCTCGGTCTGGACAAGCTCTTCAACAAGAACCAGTACGTCACCATCGGCATTCCGATCGCGATCGTGCTTGCAATCGTTGTCTGGGTCATCCTCAACAAGACCAAGCTCGGCTACGAGCTGAAGGCCACCGGCAACAACCTGCACGCTGCGAAGTACTGCGGCATGAAGGAAAACCGTAACATCATCCTCACGATGATCATCTCCGGCGGTCTGGCCGGCATGGGCGCTGCCCTGTATTACCTCGCCGACTTCGAGCAGTGGAACGTTTACGCCTCCTCTGTTCCGGCCATGGGCTTCAACGGCATCGCGGCAGCCTTCCTCGGCGGCCTGAACCCGCTCGGCGCGATCTTCTCCTCCTACTTCATCCAGCACATCACCTCCGGCGGCGCTTATGTGGATCTGAGCCACTATTGCGCGCAGGTTTCCGACTTCATCTCTGCCATGATCATCTATCTCTGCGGCTTCGTTCTCTTCTTCAAGGGCACAATGACCAAGATGGTCGACCGCCGCATCGAGAGACGCATCATGAAGGAAAAAGCACAGAATGAAAAAGGAGGTAACAAATAATGTTATTGCTTGTTCAATATACGCTTATTTTCGCCTCTGTTCTGCTGCTGGTTGCTCTGGGCGGCTGTATTTCCGAGCACTCCGGCGTCATCAACCTCGGTCTTGAAGGCATCATGGTCATGGGCGCACTCGGCGGCGCTTTGGTCATGAAGTTCGTCCCCTATGTCGCTGAGGGCGCAAGCTTCGCAAGCAGCTTCGGCGTGTTTGCCCTTGTTCTGCTCGCAAGCATCGCCTGCGGTGTTCTGTTCTCCGTGCTACTGGCCGTGGCCTGCATCAGCTTCAAGGCGGATCAGACCATCGTCGGCACCGCAATGAACCTGCTCGGCACGGCGCTCGCGACCGTCGTCGTGAAGTCCATGAACACCGCGATGAACCCGGACGACCACTCCTCCGAGATCTTCTACGTTCAGACAAGAAAATCCTTCCTGACGAGCATTGGCGGCTTTGAGCTCAACTGGTTCATGATCGTTGCGATCATCATGCTGGTCATCAGCTTCGTCTTGCTGTACAAGACGCGCTTTGGTCTGCGTCTGCGCGCTTGCGGCGAGCACCCGCAGGCGGCCGACTCCGTCGGCATCAACGTGCTCAAGATGCGCTACTGGGGTGTTCTGCTCTCCGGTATGCTCGGCGGCATCGGCGGCATCACGTATATCACCGCCGGCGTTTCGAGCTGGAAATTCGAGAACGGCGTTGCAGGCTTCGGCTTCCTCGGCCTGGCAGTCATGATCTTCGGCGCATGGCACCCGATGAAGATCGCCGGCGCGGCGGTTCTCTTCGGCCTGTTCCGCGCGCTGGGCAACGTCTACAACGGCTTCGACTTCCTCGTCAAGCTGAACCTGCCCGGCCCGGTCTACAACATGCTCCCGTATATCGTCTCGCTGGCAGTTCTCGCCTTCACCTCCAAAAACTCCCGCGCTCCGAAGGCAGAGGGCATCCCCTACGACAAGGGTCAGCGGTAACCACCGTCTCATAAAGGACGGCAGCAAAGCAAACGCTTTGCCGCCGTCCTTTTTTGCGCGAATGAGTCCGTCCGCGGGGGAGCTTTACGCCGTGTGGCATGATTCCTGCTTACAATTATGACGTGCAATAATTAACATCGGTATTGGGCTATTGATGATCTGGCTGCGCTGATTGGATCCCTCGTAGATCATCGATCAGCATGTGTATATGAGCAATTGACTCCTTAGACAGGCCGTCAACATTCAACCGCACCGGGTCTTCTCGTCCCAGCAAATAATCCGTTGTAACTCCGAAAACATCCGCTAGACGAATCAGCATTTCGATAGACGGCTGAATATTGTCATTTTCCCAATTTGAGATTGCTTGCTTTGATACCCCGAGTTTTTTGGCTAAGGCGACTTGCGTAAACCCGTGTGCGATCCGAAGTTCTTGGATGCGATTTCGAAGCATAGTATGTGCCCTCCCGCTTGTAAATAATTACAATACTATTATCAAGCAACTGTCGACAAATTAAAAATACTATGGTATATTAATTATGGACAAATCAGAAACGGGAGGTAAAGCAAATGGCATTTTCTACAAAAGAATTTCGCGGCGAGGCAAGGCAGGGAATTCGAATTCACGGAGCAGGAAGCGAGGAGCTGATGCTGTTATTCCAGAAAGAGCTTCCGGAGCGGCTACGTGATGCGGGTATTCCTGCATCGTGCTGCATGGATGTGGCAAAGAGTGGCGGCTTATTCGGGACAAGGCTGCCGATGCTCATTATTCGACACCCCAATCCCCCCTCGCAATACTTTTCAATCGGCGTCATAGTAAATGGAAACACGATAACCTTCCCTTTGCTTGGACAGTCAAAGCAGAATACTGCGAAAAACATGGGTAAGCGCTATGATGAATTCAAGCTTCAGCAAGAGGAGTCATGGCAATCAGAAATTACGGGGTTGATTGGGAAAATAACAGAGGAGTACACTACGCCATAGGTTTGTATGCAATCGAGAAAATCAGAAAGAAAGGATTTATAAAAATGGCAAGATGTTATTATTTGGACTACGAGAGCAATAGCCTGTTTGGCAATGCCAATGATTACTACTATTGTAAACTATGCGGAAAAAGATTCCGTGTAGACGATCCGCAGGTCAAATATACCTGCAACCCCTCTTACGGTGAGGAATACAAAAAGTGCCCAATCTACAAGGATCGTCGGTATTGATGTTGTAATCGAATCAAAATATGAAGTTTCTCAAAGCATAAGCCGTACATCACTTTTGAGGTTGACGGAAAAACCGGCCGGGGCGATAAGCCTCGGCCGGTTTTTGGTATGATCTGTTCCATGCAGAATCGGTTTTGCGCGTTTCATCCGGGATAACGGGTGCGAAGCGTAAGCGCCTCGTGCTGACGCACGCTGCGGCTCGGCTGCATCACGCCTCGGGCGGCTCGTCGTTGAGCGTCTCGCTCAGCTCGAGGCCGGGATTGCGGCGCAGGATGAAGTCGACTGCCCACGGGCTGGAGAAGACCAGCAGCTTATGGCCGCGATAATCCTCGAGCAGCTCGCAGTCGGAGGAGAGGTAAAGCTCATTTTCGTCGCAGGGGCTCTTGCGGATGAAGCGCAGAACCTCATAGGGCAGACCCTCCATGCGCAGCTCAACGCCGTATTCTGACAGCATCCGATAGCGGAAAACGTCGAATTGCAGCGTGCCGACGACGCCGACGATGACCTCTTCCATGCCGGTGTTCGGCACGCGGAAGATCTGAATGGCGCCCTCCTGCGCGATCTGCTCGGTGCCCTTGACAAACTGCTTGCGCTTCATCGTGTCCTTGGGGCTGACGCGCGAGAAGTGCTCCGGTGCGAAGGTCGGGATGCCGGAAAAGCGGAATTTTTTGCCGGGGACGGTGAGCGTGTCGCCAATGGAGAAGATGCCGGGGTCAAACACGCCGATGATGTCGCCTGCATAGGCCTCGTCAATGATCTCGCGCTCCTGCGCCATCATTTGCTGCGGCTGAGACAGGCGCAGCTTGCGGTTGCCCTGCACGTGGAAGACCTCGGCCTCGCGCTCATATTTGCCTGAGCAAATGCGCAGGAAGGCCAGCCGGTCGCGGTGCGCCTTGTTCATGTTGGCTTGGATCTTGAAGACAAAGGCCGAGAAATTGGGGTCGAAGGTGTCGATCACGCCGCAGTCGGCGGTGCGGGGCAGGGGAGGCGGCGTCATGCGCAGAAAGGCCTCGAGGAACGGCTCCACGCCGAAGTTCGTCAGCGCTGAGCCAAAGAACACGGGGCTGAGCGCGCCCGCGCGCACCTCGTCCATGTCGAACTCGCGCCCCGCGCCGAGCAGCTCGACGTCGTCGCGGAGCTGAGCCGCGCGCCGCTCACCGAGCAGCTCGTTGACGGCCTCGGAATCGAGCGCGACCTCGAGCTTGTCGGCGCGCTTCTTTCCGGAGACGCCGGAGAAGAGCAGAAGACGGCTCTCCTGCCGGTCAAACACGCCCTGAAACTCTTTGCCGCAGCCGATCGGCCAGTTGACGGCGTAGGTTTCGATGCCGAGCTCCTTTTCCAGCTCGTCGAGCAGGTCGAAGGGGTCCTTGGCCTCGCGGTCGAGCTTGTTGATGAAGGTAAAGATCGGGATGTGGCGCATGGCGCAGACCTTGAAGAGCTTGCGCGTCTGCGGCTCGACGCCCTTGGCCGCGTCAATGACCATCACGGCGGAATCCGCCGCCATCAGCGTGCGGTACGTGTCCTCCGAGAAATCCTGATGCCCCGGCGTGTCGAGAATGTTGATGCAGAAGCCCTCGTACTGGAACTGCATGACCGAGGACGTGACGGAAATGCCGCGCTGCTTTTCGATCTCCATCCAGTCCGAGACGGCAGCGCGTGCGTTCTTCTTGCCCTTGACCGCGCCTGCCTGCGCAATGGCTCCGCCGTAGAGCAGGAATTTTTCGGTCAGGGTGGTTTTGCCGGCGTCCGGGTGCGAAATGATCGCAAACGTCCGGCGGCGGTTGATCTCCTGTTTTAAGGTTGACATAATATTTTCTCCTTCCTGATTTTTTCAAAGTCGGAAGGCGATCAATGCGGAATTCTCATCGTGCTTACCGTCCTGTTGCCCGCGCCGTGCCCCGGCGCGTGAGTTGATGTGTCAAAACGAACATATTTTACCACAAATGCGCGCGAAATACAAGGGTTTCGGTTGCTTTTTCGCCGGGTAATTGCTATAATGAGAGCATCAAAATTACGGAGGCTACGCCATGAAACTGCTTTTCGACGCGGCGGAGACGGCCGGCACGACCGGCGCCGGTGCCGTCACCCTGGATCACACCTTTCGCATCGTCCTGATCGTGATGCTTCTGGCCTGCGGCGCCTACGCGCTCTATAGCGCCATTCGTCTGCACAAGACCTGCGAGCTGTTTGACAACAAGTTCCTCTATCCCGGCAACTGCAAGCCGGCCGATTGCCTCGACCCGCTCGGCTTCATCGAGTTCATCGTGCCGCGCTGCGCGATCTTCGCCGTGATCCTTGTGGTGCTCGGCGTGCTCGACGCGCTGGTGGCCTATGTCTTCGCGCCTTCGTGGATGACCTATTTCGAGATCGCAATGATCGTGCTGCCGGTGCTCGACTTCATCTGGCTCATTGCGGTGCAGCGCAAGGCCGCGCGCGATTTTTGGGGCGAATGAAAAAGATTGTCATTCTCGACGGCTATGCCTCAAACCCGGGCGACCTGAGCTGGGACGAGCTGGCGCAGCTCGGCGAGTTGACGGTTTACGAGCGCACCGCGCCGGAGCAGCTTGCCGCGCGCATTGCAGACGCGCAGGTGATCTTCACGAATAAGGTCCCGCTCGACGCCGCTGCTCTGCGCGCCGCGCCCCGGCTCGAGCTGATCTGCATGCTCGCCACGGGCTATAACATCGTCGACGTCGAGGCCGCGCGCAGGCGCGGCATCCCGGTGTGCAACATCGTGGGCTATTCCACCGGCGCGGTGGCGCAGATGACCTTCGCGCTGCTGCTCGAGCTCACGCAGCACGTCGGGCAGTATGATGCGCTCGTGCACAGCGGCGAATGGACGGACAGCCCCGACTTTTGCTGCCTGCGCGCCCCGCTGACGGAGCTTGCGGGCAAGACCATGGGCCTGATCGGCTACGGCGCGATCGGGCAGGCCGTCGGCGCGGTCGCGCTGGCCTTCGGGATGCGCCTGCTCGTCACGGCGCGGCACGAGAGACCCGTGCCGCACGGCGCGCGCTTTGTTACGCTAGACGAGCTCCTTGCGCAGAGCGACGTCGTCTCGCTGCACTGTCCGCTGACGCCGGAGAGCGCCGGGATGATCGACGCCGCCGCGCTGAAAAAAATGAAGCCCGGAGCGCTCCTGCTCAATACCGCGCGCGGCGCACTGGTCGACGAGCAGGCCGTCGCCGACGCGCTGCACGCCGGGACGCTCGGCGCCTACGGCGCGGACGCCGTGACGGTCGAGCCCATCCCGCACGGGCATCCGCTGCTGACTGCGCCGCGCTGCATTCTCACGCCGCACATTGCGTGGGCGCCGAAGGAGACGCGCATCCGGCTGCACCGCCTTGCCGCCGAGAATCTCCGCGCCTTCCTCGCGGGAAGCCCCATCCACGTGGTCGAGCCTTGACCGCCCCATCCCGACAGCAAGCCGGGAGTCGACGCAAACCCGTCGGCTCCCGGCTTTTCGCCGCCCGGAGAGGGCGGCATTTTTTCATGCAAAAGAAGAAAACGGGGCTCGGCGCGTGCGGTCTGCGCCGAACCCCGAGGCATTTGGATGCAATTTATGTGCGTGAAATTTTCCAAGAGACGGCGAGACGCCGGCATGACGCGAGCGCGCGTGACGCCGGCCAGCATTTCGCATCCTTGAATCATGACTCCGGATCAGTAGCGCAGGAAGCGGCGCAGCCGATCCTCCGCGCGCCGAAGCGTCCGGTTCACGGTCGAGCGGCAGACGCCGCGCTCGCGCGCGACCTCGGCCTGCGTTTTGCCGAGAAAATAGATGTCCCGCACGACGCTGCGCTGGCGCTCCGTCAGCTCGCGCTCCATGACGCGCCGCACGCGCGAAAGCTGCTGCTCTCTTGGCAGCCGGATGTCCGAAAAATCACAAGGTATAGCTCTCATCCCGATAAAATCCCCTTTCGTAGTAGTGCGCGGTCAGCTCCTCGAGCTTGCGGCACTGGGTATAAACCGTCGACAGCGCGGAAATCTGACTGCGCAGCGCGGCACGCTCCTGCACGTTCCGCTCTGCAGCAAGCGCTCTGCGCAGGGCGCGAAGACGCCGGCTCAGCAGCACACCGGCCGCCCGATAGCCCGCGGACAGCTCCGCCAGACTTGCCGCGCCCGGAAGGGGGCTCCCCTCCGCAGTCAACCGGATCACCTCCTTTTGGTTCAGCTTATCCAAGCGAGGCGCTCCATTTTCGACCGGTATCGGAGGAAAAACAGAAAATATTGAATTTTTTGCAGAAATTTAATTTCCATATTTTACCATTTCTACACGAATAGTGTACTACACGATCCGTGTTCTGTCAAGTAGTTTTTTTCATTCGCCGAAATGTTACAAAAAGTTACACGCGGTTTATGGTAAGGTTACATCGGAAACGGAGGCGGTCATATGCTGGGTGCGCGAATCGCGCTGCTGCGCAGGCAATGCGGCTGGTCACAGAGGGAGCTGGCCGGACATCTCGGCGTCAGTCCGAGCGCCGTCGGGATGTACGAGCAGGAGCGTCGGGAGCCGTCGAATGCCTTGCTGCTGAAAATGGCGCGGCTCTTCGGCGTCAGCGCGGACTTTCTGCTGACCGGCGTTTCGACGCCGGGCGACGCGACGGCGCTGCGCGAACTGCTGCGCCGCACCGAGGGGCTGCGCACGGCGTCCGGCGCGCCCGTCGGGGCGAGGGAGCGGGCACTTTTGCTCTGCGCGCTGCTCGGGGACTTGACGGGAGCGGAAAAATCGTCTATCATGGACACCGAGGGAGGTGCCGCCATGACGGACGAGGAATATATGCTTCAGGCGCTCCGGCTTGCCGAGGAGGCCGCTGCCGAGGGAGAGGTCCCGGTCGGCTGCGTCATCACCGACGGCGCGCGCGTCGTCGGCCGGGGGCGAAACCGGCGCGAAAAGGGGAAATCGGCTCTGGCGCACGCCGAGCTGGAGGCCATTGCCGAGGCCTGCGCCGAGCTGGGCGGCTGGCGGCTCTGGCGCTGCACGCTCTATGTGACGCTCGAGCCGTGCCCGATGTGCGCCGGTGCGATCATCAACGCGCGCATTCCGCGCGTCGTTTTCGGGGCGCCAGACCCCAAGGCCGGCTCCTGCGGGACGCTGACCGACCTATTCGCCCTGCCCTATAACCACCGGCCGGAGGTCGTCCGCGGGGTTCTGGAGGACGATTGCCGAGCGATCCTGCAAAAATTTTTTCGCGAGCTGCGCGCCAATCCCGTCGCCAAGCAGTGGAAGCGCTGAGCGAGCACACTTCAAATAAAATTAGGCAAAACAAAGGCCGAAGGCACAACGCGTCGGAGTCCGGCGCGGGTGCCTTCGGCAAATTTTGTTTTTTCTTGACAAGCCTCGGTCAAAAAGATATAATATTAATATCCATACCCTCTGATCCTGCGGATCAAGCGATAAAAAAATAGGAGCAACCGCATGAAAAAAATACTGATCCTTTTGCTCGTGCTGGCCGTGATCGTCGGCCTGCTCTTCGGGCTGTATTATCTTCTCTGGACGCCGGAAAATCTCAGCAGCCTCGGCGACCGCTACATGAAGTCCGGCCGCTATGAGCGCGCGGCATTCTTCTATGCGCGCGCCGCGAAGCTCGAGCCGGACAATCTGAACTACACGATCTCGCTGGCAGACGCGTGGCTCAAGGCCGAAAACTACACGCAGGCCGAGCGCACACTCGTCAAGGCGCTCGAGGAAAAGCCGGACGCCACACTCTGCTGCAAGCTCTCTGCGGTCTACGTCGCGCAGGGCAAGCTGCTCGATGCGCAGCGGATGCTCGACGACGTCACCGACCCGGACACGCGCGCCGCGCTGGAGGCGCTGCGCCCGCAAGCGCCGGTGCTCTCCCCGGCGGGCGGCAAATTCTCCGAATACATCGACCTGACCATGACGGGCGAGGGCACGATCTATTATTCCGTCAACGAGGAATACCCCGGCACGGAGGGACTTGTCTACTCCGAGCCGCTGACGCTCTCCGGCGGCAGCACGCACATGAAGGCCATCCTTGTCGATGAGCACGGGCTGGTCAGCCCGCTGACGGAGGCCGACTATATGATCGTCGGCGTCGTTGAGCCGGTGCGGTTTGAGAGCGAGGAGCTGGAAAATTACGTCCGCGACCTGCTCTATATCGCGCGCACCGAGCAGGTCATGACGGACGACCTCTGGCAGATCACGGAGCTGACGCTCCCCGATGAGGTCGAGATCTATTCCGACCTGCGCTGGTTCACCGAGCTCAAGAGCCTGACCATTCACGACCGCAGCGATTTGAGCGACGACTTCCTGCCGACGCTGACCAAGCTCGAGTCGCTCGATCTGTCCGGCTGCCTTGTCTCCGCCGAGCTGATGGAGCAGATCGGCGCGCTGACCGGCCTGCAATCGCTGAAGCTCGCCGAGTGCGGCCTTTCCAATATCTCCGCGCTGAGCAGCCTCGCGGAGCTGACCGAGCTGGATCTCTCCGACAACAGCATCTCCGACCTCAGCGCTCTGAACGGCTGCCAAAAGCTCAGCGTTCTGCGCGCCGCGTCGAACGCGCTGGTCGACCTGAACGCCCTTGCGGGCATGACGACGCTGACCGAGCTGGATATTTCGGGCAACCGCGTCCTCTCGCTCGACCCGATCGCCGGCTGCGCGGGAATGCTGATCCTGCGCGTGAACAGCAACGGCCTGAGCAGCATTGCCGTGCTGCAAAACATGCCGGAGCTGCAGATCTTCCAAGCCTCGAGCAACAACATCTCCGACGTCAGCCCGCTCTACGGCTGCACGAAGCTCGAGCGGCTCAACCTCAAAAGCAATCAGGTCACCACGGCCGATTATCTTGGCGTCATGCCGCTTTTGACGCACGCCGACATCAGCCACAACGCCATCACGACGCTGCCGCAGATGCCCGAAAATGCCGCCCTGCAGCAGCTCTACGCGTCGTATAACCAGATCGCCGACGTCTCGGTTCTGGCCGGGCTGCCCTCGCTGAACTATGTCGACGTCGACTATAACGCCGAGCTGACGGACGTCAACTGCCTCGCCTCGTGCTATCTGCTCGTGCAGGTGAATGCCTTCGGCACCAAGGTCACGGACGTCAGCGCCCTGACCGCCATGAACGTCATCGTTAATTACGACCCGACCTCCGTCAGCGTCGACGAGGGGTGAGCCGTCAAAACGCCAACAACGGCGCAGCCTCAAGCTATGAGACTGCGCCGTTGAGCGTTTTGAAAAACCTTTTTCGGCACGCTTCAATTTTCGTGTCATTGCGAGAATGACAGGATCGGTGGTTTGATTGAAAATAGGGGACGCAAAACCGAGTCTTCGGAATCCGAAAATGGTACGTAAATTGCAAGTGCAGGTTGGATACCTTGCGGGAGAAGGAGGTTCTAAGGAACCTCTGAATAAATCGTCTGCGGCGCTCAGCGGGTCTTTTGCCCCAACTTATCGGTTTGAAAATCTTGAAATACGAAAAGGATTCCTGCGATTTCCAAACCTCAATTTGGAAACAAAATCCCTCGCTGACCACTCTTGCGATTTAATCAGAGGTTCCCTAATTTGTTGACTGATTTTGACGGTTCCGGACTTTTTTGACAGTCAGAGCGGCAGGTTTTTTGCAAAACCTGCCGCTTTCTCAACCGATTTGCCTGTCTTCAGCGCGGGGCAATGCCGGATTCGCCGGCTGATCTGCGTCCGCGCGGCTCGGTCAGTCCTGCCGGTCGGCGCGTTCGTGCTTTCTCTTTGCCAGAGCCAGCAGACCGTCCTTGGCTGCCTCGATCTGCGGGTCAAACAAGGCGCGCTCGGCAAAGATCATATAGTTGTTGATCGCAAGGATCGACAGATGCACAAACGGCTCGACCTCGGACTCGTCGCAATCGAGAAGCCGCGCGATCCTGCGTGTGTAGTAGGGATAACGCGCCGCAAGGCGGACAAGGGACGGCTTCACCTTTTCTCCGTATTCCTGCGAGACGCAAACGCTGACCAGAAAGCGCATGGTCGGCGACATTTGATCCGCCATGGAGCCGAGATGCTCCATCATGTGCCGGATGTCGTTGAGATCCTCAAACACGACGTCAAGCGCACCCTGCTCGATGCGGTTGATCGCCTCCTCAGCGCAGGCAAGCACAATCTCTTCTTTGCTGGTGAAATAATAATAAATTCCGCCGTTCTGGAGCTGTGCCGCCGTGCAAAGATCCTTTGTCGTTGCGGCGGTCAGACCCTTTTCAATCAGGCAATCCAGGCAGACTCCGATCAGCTCCCGCCTCTTTTCGATTTTTTTCTCTTCGCTCAAGATGTGTCCTCCGTTCTTTTCGGGCATAGGCGGTATCATTAATATACCACACCTTATGAAATAAATCAAGCGCACGCTTGAAATTTTGCAGCGTGTTTATCGGAACGCTGTCGCTGCCCGGTCAACACGGCTGCCGCTCCGGCCGAGCCGGTCGGGGCGCGTGCCGAAATCAGCGAACGACCGGGTTGCGCGCTTTTGCGCGTAACCCGGTCGCTCGGCATGCTTCGGCTCATATTTTCGTCCCGGGCAGAGGGCGCGGTGCCCTTTCCGGGGGCGACGTTCCGTCGCTTTGCGCCGCCTGCTCAGGCCTCCTTGCTGAAGGCCACGACGATGCGGCGATGCGGCTCGGTGCCGGTGGAGAAGGTGGTCACGCCGGGATAGCTTTGCAGCGCGGCGTGAATGACGTGGCGCTCATAGGCGTTCATCGGCTCAAGCGTGAAGTTGCGGCGGTATTTGACGGCCTTGGCGGCCATCTTGTTGGCAAGCTGCCGCAGGGAGTCCTCGCGCTTCTGGCGATAGCCGCCGGCGTCGACGCTGATGCGCAGACGCTTCTCGCGGTCGCGGTTGACGGCATAGCCGGTGAGGTACTGAATGGCGTCGAGCGTGTCGCCGCGGCGGCCGATCAGCAGGCCGGTGTCGCCGCCGACGAGATCGGCGCGATAGCTCTCCTCGTCGAGCGGATAGGCGTGCGGCACGGCCTCGGAGCCCATGTGCTCCAGCAGTCCCTTGAGGAACTGCTCGATCGCCTCCTCGACGCTGCCGGGAGCCGCCGGGGCGTAGGTCTTCGGCTCGACCGGCTTGGCCGGCTTCGGCTCACGCGGCGCGGCGTTCTCCTTGGAGGGCTCCTTCGGCGCCTTGGGCGCGCTCGGGCGCGGCTGCTTTGCGGGGCGCTCGCCGGTTTTCTTTGCGGGGCGGTCGGCGCGCTTGGCCGGGTCGCTCTTCTTGCCCTCGGCGGGCTTCTTCGGCTGCTCGACCGGCTTCTTGCCCGGCCGGGAGATGACGCTCGGCGTCAGGTCGGGGCGCTCCTTCGGCTTGGCCGAGCGGGAGGCCGAGGACAGCGCGGTGCGCGGGGCGGCCGGGGCGGCCGGCTCATCCGGCACCTCATAGGTCACCTTGACCTCCGCCGGGGAGGCGCCGATGCCCAAAAAGCCGGAGCGCGCGTTCTTGAGGACCTCGACGGAAACGCTGTCGCGGTCGAGCTTCAGCTTTTGCAGCGCCGCTTCAATGGCAAGCTCGATGGTCTTGCCGGTGCTGACAATGAATTTTTCCATAATTACTCCTTCAATCAATGCTGGCGGAACGGAGCTTATTCCTCCGATTCCCCGTCATAGCGGTCGGCGACATAGGCGCGGCCGCGCGCATAGGGACGGTTTTCCTCTCCGCCGGGATTGGCGCGCGCCTCGGGCAGCGCTTCGCCCTTCTCGGCGCGCTTTTTGGCTTCGTATTCCTTTGCAGCGGCGTCGCGCTCCTGCCGGTCGCGGAGCTGCTGCTTCTTTTTGCTGGTGTTTTCGGTGATGCCATCGGGGTTCGCGGCGCGCTTCGCGGCGCGGATGCGCTCCTTTTCGGCGTTTTCCTCGGCAAGCGCGGCGGCCTTCTGGCGCTTGAGCTCGTCCTCGGCATCATAGACCTTGCGATAGTGTTTGGTCAGGAAATAATCCTGCACGATGCCGAGAACAGACTGCGCGATCCAGTAGATGGACAGACCCAGCGGCATGATATAGCCGAACACCACGGAGATGAGCGGCATCATGAAGGTCATGGCCTTGCCGGTCTGCGCAGTGGCGGAGGCTGCGTCTTTGTTGCCTGCGTCGTCGGTGATGACGGTGTCGTTCGTTTTCTGGCTGATGAACATGGCCAGGTAGTTCAGTCCGCCGGAAACGATCGGGATCAGCAGACCGCCGAACTCACTCCAGCTCCGCATCGTCCAGAATTTCCAGCTCGGCTGTTCGCCGAGGTTGATGCCGAGGAAGTTGAAGTTGATGGAGCGGACGTTTTCGACGATGCCCTTGCCGTAGGTCGCCATGTCGGCGGCGGCGGTGTATTGCCAGTAGGCGTCGACCTTTTTCACATCAATTTCCTTCGCGGCGGCGAAGGCGGTCTTGATGCTGTCGATCTGCGACTCGCTGAGGTGCAGCAGGTATTGCAGCGGCTCGCGGATGACGTTGTAGAGCGGGAAGAGGATCAGCAGCGGCAGCAGCGACCAGAGGCAGCCGCCCATCATGCTGACGCCCTCCTCTTTGTAAAGCTGGCTGACCTCCTGCTGGTACTTCTGCTTGTCGTCGCCGCAGGCCAGCTCGATCTGCTTGACCTTCGGCTGCAGACGGGAGGTTTTCATCATGCTCTTTTTCTGCTTCATGCTCAGCGGCAGCAGGATCAGCTTGATGGCAAGCGAGAACAGGATGAGCGCGATACCGTAGTTATGGAAGAAGTTATAGAAGAACTCCAGCACATAACCGAACGGGATCTGGATAAAGGGGATATTAAACATAAAATACTCCTCTTGCGGGCGGTAAACGGCGCGGCGTTTACCGGATCTTTGGCGCGAACGCGCCGGTGGGACTTACGGCACGGGGTCGTAGTAGTCGCCGCGATAAAAGGGATTGCACCGCAGCAGCCGCTTGAAGGTCAGCCAGCTTCCTCTGCATGCACCGTATTTTTCGATCGCCTGAAGCCCGTATTCCGAGCAGGTGGGCGTGAACCGGCATTTGCCGGGAAACGCCGGGGACAGCCAACGCCGATAAAACCGGATCAGCGCCAGCAGGACGCGCTTCACTGCGCCTGCTCCGTCAGAGACAGACGCCGCGCAAGCTGCAAAAAAGCCTGCTCCAGCGCGGAGAATTCCGCGTCGACCGACGCGCTGCGCGCCACGACGACCAGATCAAGACCCGGCCTCAGCTCCGCCTCGTGCAGACGGTAGACCTCGCGCAGACGGCGGCGCACACGGTTGCGCACAACGGCGTGCCCCAGCTTGGTGCTCACGGTGAAGCCGAGCCGGCTCTGCTTCGAGCCGTTCGGGCGGCAATAGAGCACCAGATAGCGGTTGGCGGCGGAATTGCCCCGGTGGTACAGACGCCGGAAAACATGATTCTCTTTGAGCGAAACGGTGTGCAGCATGGCGTCTCCTTGGCTCACGAAAAAAGGTGCAATGCAAAAAGGCGAACAGAGATTCAGCTCTCCGTTCGCCCACGGTTGACATTCAGCAGTATGGTGCGGTCACGGTTCCTCAGGCGGACAGGACAGCTCTGCCTTTAGCACGGCGGCGGGCAAGAACCTTGCGGCCGTTGGCGGTAGCCATTCTCTTGCGGAATCCATGAACCTTAGCGCGGTGACGCTTTCTGGGCTGATAGGTACGCAGCATCTCGTGTACACCTCCTGTAAGAATATGCTCAACAGTCCGAAGACCGCAGCAAGCTAAAATCGTTGCACATAGTCGTGCGAATGCTATTATACCGTAAATGCCTATGGAAAGTCAACTGAAAATTTCAAACTTTTTGCATTTTTTCTGTCCCAAAGCGAAAAAGATGAAAAACGGCCCGCCTCAGACCGCCGCTGCGGCCGCCTCGGCGCGCCCATCTCTTGCGCGTCTGCTGTCCGATCCGCCGCGCAGTGCGCCCCGCGCTTGCGTCCGCTGCAGAAGCAGCGCGTCCGCGCAGGGGGGCGGGCGCGATTTCCGGCAGTGCGCGGGGAGGTGGGCGCGTATAATTTGTAAACATTTTCTAAAACCTATTGACAAAGTAGGTAAGTATGATTTATAGTAAGGGAGAAGCAAAAAGAAGCCGCAGGGCTGCGCGAACAGCGTGAGCCCCAATGAACCATCAAAAGAGGAAAGGATGACCGCCATGCCGATCTATGCCGACAACGCCGCAACGACACAAATGAGCCGCGTCGCGCTCGACGCGATGCTTCCCTATATGCAGACCGTATTTGCCAACCCCTCGAGCCTGCACTCACCTGGCCAGCGCGCGAAGGAGGCGCTGACCGAAGCCCGCGAGACGGTCGCCGCCTGCCTGAACGCCTCGCCCAAGGAGATCTACTTCACCTCCGGCGGCAGTGAGGCGGACAATCAGGCGCTGCTGTCCATGGCCGCGCTGGGCGTGCGCAGGGGCAAAAAGCACATTATTTCGACCGCCTTTGAGCACCACGCCGTGCTGCACACGCTGAAAAAGCTCGAAAAGCAGGGCTTCGAGGTCGAGCTGCTGCCGGTCGGCCTGACCGGCACGGTCACGGCTGAGCAGGTCGCCGCCGCGCTCCGCCCGGATACCTGCCTCGTGACGGTCATGTACGCCAACAACGAGATCGGCTCGATCCTGCCCATCGCGGAGATCGGCGCGGTCTGCCGCGCGCACGGCGTGCCCTTCCACACCGACGCCGTGCAGGCCGCCGGGCATCTGCCCATCGACGTGCAGGCGCAGAGCATCGACCTGCTGTCGCTTTCGGCGCATAAGTTCCACGGGCCGAAGGGCATCGGCGTGCTCTATGCCAAGCAGGGGCTGCCGCTGGTCAACGTGATCGAGGGCGGCGCACAGGAGCGCGGCAAGCGCGCCGGCACCGAGAACATCCCCGCCATCATGGGCATGGCTGCCGCCCTTGAGGAGGCGTGCGCGCACATCGATGAAAACGCGGCAAAGGTCTCCGCCCTGCGCGACCGGCTCATCGAGGGGCTGTCCAAAATTCCGCACTGTGCGCTGAACGGCGACCCCACCAGCCGTCTGCCCGGCAACGTGAGCTTCTGCTTTGAGGGCATCGAGGGCGAGAGCCTGCTGCTGCTGCTCGACGCGAAGGGCATCAGCGCGTCGTCCGGCTCTGCCTGCACATCCGGCTCGCTCGACCCCAGCCATGTGCTGCTGGCCATCGGCCGGCCGCACGAGGTCGCGCACGGTTCGCTGCGCCTGACCATCTGCGAGGACAACACCGAAGAGGAAATCGACTATATC
>OIYX01000266.1_pt1 | contig 19439 bp, 10 predicted proteins | sample 1588431 | NCBI WGS metagenome assembly OIYX01 (sample SAMN03283241) | human gut metagenome | biome: human-associated habitat; material: feces | host: Homo sapiens | place: Peru | collected 2012
CCTCCCGCCGCACCGACACATCGATGCGCCCCCCGCGCGGCGTGTACTTGAAGGCATTGTCCACGAGGTTGCCGACGACCTGCATCATCTTCCCCCGGTTCGCCATCAGGCACAGAGGCCCGACGGGACGCGCAACGCGGAACGCGAGCCCCGCGCCCTCGACCAGCGGACGGTAGAGATCCTCGACGTCCTGCACGAGGCGGGCAAAATCGACAGGCTCCTCACGCGTCGCGCCCGCGCGCTCGAGACGCGCGATCTCGAGAAGCGTGTTGATGAACGCCAGCAGCGACTCGACGTCGGACGAGACCTCCGCCGCAAAGCCCGCCTCCGGCCCGTCCGCCGCGACCGCCATCTCGCAGCGGACCTTGAGCCGCGTAAGCGGCGCCTTCAGGTCGTGGGCGACGGCGTCCGCCGAGCGGGAGAGGTTCTCCATCGCCTCGTCCGCCGCGCGCGTGGCGAACGGCGCGAAGAAGTAGCCGGCCAGCGCCGCGCACGCCACGAGGACGAGCCACGCGCAGAAGAGCAGCCGACCGACGTGCGCGACGTGGTAGTCCGCAAACGCCGAACCGTCCGCCCCCGTCGCAAACGTCGCGCAGATGTGGTGCGCGGCGCCCTGCAGCTCGCAGGCGTAGAGCGAAAGGAAGAGGAGACCCGCGACGAGCGCGACGCTCAACGCGGAAATCGCCGCCAGCCGAAAGCGCACGCGGCGAAGCCAGCCGTCAGTCGATCGCATAGCCGAATCCCTTGACCGTCCGAATGAAGGGCTTTCCGTCGGTGCGCGTCCCCAGCTTCGCGCGCAGGCGGCTCACGCGCGTCTCGACGACGTTCGTGTGCGGATCGAACGAGTAGTCCCACACGTGTTCGAGGATCGTCAGGCGCGGCACGACGCGCCCCCGGTTGCGCATCAGGTACTCGACGAGCTTCATTTCGAGCGGCTGGAGGTCAACGGGTTCGCCGCGCACCGTCAGCCGCCGCGTGAGGAGGTCGAGCCGCAGGTCGCCGGCGACGAGCGCCGACGGCTCGCTCCGCCCCGACGCGCGACGCAGGACGGCCTGCAGACGCGCAATCAGCTCCGAGACCGAGAACGGCTTGGCCAGGTAGTCGTCGGCCCCCATCTCCAGCCCGCGAATCCGGTCCGTCACCGCGCCCTTCGCCGAGAGGACGATGATGGGCACGCTCTTTCCCTCGGCCCGAATCGCCCGCACGAGCTGGAATCCGTCCAGGCGCGGCATCATCACGTCCGTGACGACCGCGTCGTACGCGCCGCCCCGAAGCCGCAGCAGACCCTCTTCGCCGTCGGCGGCGAGGACGGCCGCAAAGCCGTTCTCCGCCAGCGCACGCGCCACCATCTCCGCGAGCGGACGATCATCCTCCACGACCAGAACCTTCACGACTCTTCCTCCTTCCCTTCCTTCGCCGCCGGCAGGGCCAGCGTGAAGACGCAGCCCGTCGGACTGTTTGCGCGCACCGTGAGATCGCCGCCCATCGCCCGCGCGAAGGCCCGCGCCGTGCAAAGGCCGATGCCGAAGCCGCCCTTCCCGGACGTCAGCACCGTGCGCGCCCGGTAATGCCGGTCGAACGCCCGGCGCCGCTGCCACGCCGTCATGCCCTGCCCCTCGTCCGCGAAATCGACGCAGACGCAGGCGCCCGCGCGCCGGAAGCGCACGGCCACTCGCCCATAGGGCGCGGCGTACTTGAGGTCGTTGCCGAAGAGGTTCCAGAGAATCTGGAGCGTCAGCGTCTCGTCCGCGCAGACCGTCCGCGCAGACGCGGGCGCGTCCGCAAACGCGACGGGCCCGGACGCCTCCTCCGCGTAGTCGTCGGCGAAGAGGCGATAGGCCTCCTGCACCCGCGCGGCCAGGTCGAAGACCGTCCGCGCCGGCGGACGCCGCCGACCGCCGAGGCGCAGGAAGTCCGTGACGTTGCCGACGATGAGGAGAAGCCGCTCGACGAGCCGCCGTGCCTCCGCGTCGTCGCGCCCGACCATGAAGCGAAGACCCACCAGGGGCGTCGTGAGGTCGTGCGCCGTCGCGGCGAGGAAGTCGTCGCGCGCCCGCGCGAAGCGGACGAGGCAGACGACCGCGAGCGCGCTCAGGGCCACGAGGGCGAGCGCGACCAGTCCGCCGCCGCCGTAGAAGACGAGCGCATAGGGAAACGGACGCAGGGCCGGGACGTCCACGAGCCGCCAGTCCCGCGCGCCGCGCCGCAGCCAGACCGTCGCCGTCTCCCCCGACGCGACGTACCCCCAGGGCAGGCCCTCGACCTTGCCGGCCTGGCGCCAGCCCGGACGCCGCTCGGCCACGGTCGCAGAGCCGTCCGGCCGCGCGGCCATCGCCTCGGCGACCTCACGGTACGCGCGGCCAATACGCGAGGGCTCGACGCGGATCGCGCGCGGGACGTGCGCCGCGACAAGCGCCGCCCCGCCGCCGATCAGCAGGACGGCCGGCAGGCAGACGAGAACGGAAAAAAGGACGAGCCGCCGCCGCATCAGCCCCCCATCCGGCAGCGCGCGGCGGCAAACGGCCCGGAAAGGTCGACCTTGCGCGCAGCAGCGGAGGACGCGGACGGCGCGCCCCACGCGGCGTAGCCGCCGGCGACGAGGCCGTCCACGAAGCGCCGGAACTTGTGCGGCCCGGGCCGGAGGTCGTCCAGCGCGACGACCTCGGCCGTGCCGAACGTGCAGGCCTCGGACAGCATGCCCGTCGATTCGGCCGTCACGTAAAGGCGCTTCGCGAGGCTCACGAACGCGGGAATCGGATTGAAGCGGTCTTGCGAGTAGATGAGCTTGTAGTCCCACGGATACGAATCGACGACGGCCTCGACGTCCGGCGGCGTCCGGCGAGACGTCGTCACGGCCTTCGCGCCCGGCTGCGCGAAAATCGCGTCCAGCCACCGCCGCATGCCGTCCGCCGTCAGCGTCGCGCACTTGTTCGGCCCGCCGACGATCACGGCGACGTCGGGGACGACGGCCGTCCGCGCGCGGAAGTCGGCGACGCCCTTCGCGTAGAAGGCCGCGTCGTTCGCGACGAGGTTCGCCGGAATCTCGATGACGTTCGGGGCCTTCGCCGGACGGTCGAACGACGGGGCGAGGATGCAGTCGAACGTCGCGATCCGGTAGCCGCGCGGATAGAGGACGACGCCGCCCTTCACGCCGAGCCGCCGCGCGAGCGCCTTCACCGCGTAGAACGTGCCCGACCCCGTGCCGACGACGGCCGAATAGCCGCCGCGCGGCAGACGCGCATCCACGCCCGTGAAGAGGGACAGCGTCGAGACGCCCAGCCAGTCGAGAAGATAGCTGAGCGCCTTGTGCGCCTTCGACTTGAAATGGATCTCAACGCAGTCAGACGCCTCGCCCAGCGCGCGCGCAAAGGCCCGCGACTGGTTCTCGTGCCCGGCCTTGCCGTCCGTCAGAATCAGGACTTTCCTCGTGTTCATGCCACGAATTATACCATATCGGCCCTACGCCCTGAACGCCACCAGAGCCTCGAGCTTCGCGAGCGCCGCGCCGGTGTCGAGCGACGCGCGCGCCTGCGCGACCGCGTCCGCGAGCGTGTCGGCCTTCCCGCCCGCAGAAATCGCCGCCGCCGCGTTGAGGAGCGTCGCCGCGCGTTTCGCGCCCCGGATCCGCCCCGACAGGACGCCCCGCATCAGCTCGGCGTTCTCTTCGGGCGTGCCGCCCGCAAGGTCGTCCGCCGGGAACGTCTCGCCCAGAAGCTCGGCGGCCGAGAGGAGCTTCGACGAGATCGCCCCGTCCTTCAGCTCCGTCACGAACGTGAGGCCGTCCGGCGAGATCTCGTCCAGCCCGCCCTCGCCGCAGAAGACCAGCGCGCGCGTGCTGCCGAGGTCGCGCAGCGTCTGCGCGAAGAGCGGCGCGAGCTTCGGATCGTAGACGCCAATCGCATGGCGCCGCACGCCGGCCGGATTCGTGAGCGGCCCCAGGAGATTGAAGATCGTCTTGCACCCGAGCGCCTTGCGCACCGGCGCGGCAAAGCGCATCGCCGGATGAAGGTTGCGCGCGAAGAGGAAGCCGATGCCGATTTCGCGGACGGCCCGCGCGACTGCCGCCGGCGGCAGCGAGAGATCGTAGCCGAGCGCCCGCAGGACGTCCGCCGCGCCGCACTTCGAGGTCGCCGCGACGTTTCCGTGCTTCGCGACGGCGACGCCCGCCCCCGCCGCGACGAAGGCCGCCGCCGTCGAGATGTTGAACGTGTGGCGTCCGTCGCCGCCCGTGCCGACGATGTCGACGGCATCGAGTCCGCCGAGATCGACCTTCACGCCGGCCTCGCGCATCGCCCGCACCGAGCCGGTCAGAACGTCCGGCGTGACGCCGCGCGCGTTGTAGTCCGTCAGAAGCGCGGCGATTTCGCGCTCGGACATCTCGCCGCGCATGAGCGATGCCATCGACCGGTACGCGCCCGCCGCCTCGGGCGATTCCGTCCGCGTGCGGATGCCGAGGAAGTTCTTGAGCTGACGGACGCCCTCCGGCGTGCCGATGGACTCGGGGTGGTACTGGAGCGACTCGATCGGCAGGGTCGTGTGGCGCAGGCCCATGATCTCGCCGTCCTCCGACTCGGCCGTGACCTCGAAGCAGTCCGGCAGCGTCGCGCGGTCGACGGCGAGCGAGTGGTAGCGCATCGCCTCCATGCCCTGCGGAATCCCCGCGAACAGGCCCTTGCCGTCATGGCGCAGACGGCTCGTCTTGCCGTGCATGAGCCGCTTCGCCGGCACGATCTTCGCGCCGAACGCCTGGGCGATGGACTGGTGTCCGAGGCAGATGCCGAGGATCGGCACCTGGCCGGCGAACGCCTTGACCGCCGCGAGCGTGACGCCCGCCGAGTCGGGGTTGCCCGGCCCAGGCGAGAGGACGATGGCCTCGGGCTTCAGCGCCGCGATGCCCGCGACGTCGATTTCGTCGTTCTTCACGACCTTCACCTCGCGGCCAAGCGACCGCAGCGCCTGCACGAGATTGTAGGTGAAGGAGTCATAGTTGTCAATAAGAAGGATCATAGGATGGGATGAGTTGGAGGTTTGAGGTGGAGGTGGAGAGTTGGAGGTGGGAAGTGGAGAATGGATGGAATCGCCTTTTACAGTCCGGCGGCGAAGCGCGCCGCCTCGAAGATGGCCTTGGACTTGTTGACCGTCTCGCGGTACTCCTTCGCCGGATCGGAGTCCGCCACGATGCCCGCGCCCGCGCGCATCGTGAGGACGCCCTTCTCCAGAATCATCGTGCGGATGACGATCGCGAAGTTCATGTCGCCCGTGTAGCTGAAGAACCCGGCCGCGCCGCCGTAGATGCCGCGCGGCGACTTCTCCAGCCCGGCCAGGAGTTCCATCGCCCGCACCTTCGGCGCGCCGGTGAGCGTCCCCGCCGGGAACGCCGCCTCCAGGAGGTCGAACGCGTCCTTGTCCGCCTCCAGCTCGCCCGTCACGTGCGAGACGAGGTGCATCACGTGCGAGTAGCGCTCGACGTGCGCGAACGAATCGACCTTCACGCTCCCCGTCTTCGAGACGCGCCCGAGGTCGTTGCGTCCGAGGTCGACGAGCATCACGTGCTCCGCGCGCTCCTTCGGGTCGTCCCGGAGCTCGGCCTCCAGGATGCGGTCGGCCTCGGCTGACGTGCCGCGCGGACGCGTCCCCGCGATGGGCGCGGTCGAGGCCGTGCGGCCCTGGAGCTTGACGAGTTCCTCCGGCGACGAGCCGATGAGCGTCTTCGTCCCCAGCTTCAGGAAGAAGTTGTACGGCGAGGGGTTCACCATCCGGAGCGCCCGGTAGAGCGCGAGCGGCGGGATGTCCGTCTCGGCCGTGAACTTCTGCGACGGCACGATCTGGATGACCTCGCCCGCGCGGATCGCCGCCTTGCACTGGACGACGATTTCCTCGAACTCCGCCTCCGTCATCTCGGGCCTGAACGGCGTGAGCGTGCGCGGCGCCGGCGCGGCGGACGGCGCATCCGCGAAACGCGCGATCGAGGCCGCGCTCAGGAGCCGCGCGGCGACCGCGTCGATTTCGCCCTGCGCGCGGCGATAGGCGTCCGCCGCCGTCTCGCCGGCCTCGACGCCCGTCACGCGGATGACGAGAACGGTCTGCCGCACGTGGTCCATCACGAGCAGCGTGTCGGTGAGGAGGAACGCGCTCGACGGCGTGCCGGGCTCCGGCGTCAGCTTCACGCGCGGCACGAACGCCCGCACCGCGTCGTAGGCGAGGTAGCCGATCGCGCCGCCCTGCAGGGACGGCAGCTCCGGCGCGGGCGCGAAGGGCCGGGCTGCCAGCGCGGCCTTCACCTGCGCGAGCGGCGCCTCGCCCGGCGCGGCCGTGACGACGGCGTAGGGATCGACGCCGAGATAGGAGTAGCGGCCGGGATTCTCGCCCCCCGCGACGCTTTCGAGGAGGAACACGCTGTCGTCCGCCGCCGCGCGCGTCAGGATGGCGACGGGCGTCTCGCGGTCGGCGAGGAACTCGCGGTAGACGGGTGTGCGGAAGCCGCCGTTCGTGCGGCGGACAAACTCGCTTTCGGTGAGGCTTTTGAGCATGGCTTGATTTCCCTTTCTTTCAATCGGCTTTCGAATGCGGATTTTTCGGATGAAGCAAAAAACAGAAAGCGGACCGTCTTCGTCTGACGATCCGCCTTCGGGTACTGGACTGGGGTTTCGCGTTTCGCAACTACACGGCAACCGGCCCGCGGATGTAAGACCCGTGGCGCCACCACCAGATGCTGCTGAACGTGTTGCGATTCATTTTAATCACGTTGCCCTTTTCGGAAAAACGGCGCGAAGTATATCACTTTCGCCGCGTTGCCGTCAAGGGGGTTGGCCACCATTGTCACGCCCGCAGACGGAACGCCAGATGGGATGGGGCTGCCGCAAATCACTCGCGGCGGGAGCCGTCCGTGACCGAAATCGAGACGGCCGCCGTCTCGCCGGTCGCGGTCGAGCAGACGACCGTGTGGATGCCGGGCGCGAGCGCGAGGACAAAGGGACTGTCCCCTTCCGTCGTCCCGGCCGCGCAGTCATCGACGAACCACCAGAGGCGCGTGCCCGCCGGGTTGCCTGCCACGCGGCAGACGATCCGCTGCTGGGCCAGCCCCGGCACGAGGACAAACCGTGCCCCGTCCTCCGGCGTCAGGATCGCGAGCGGACGCGCCGACGACGAGCCTTCTGCGCCGCCGTCCCCGCGAACCGTGCCTGCCGACTCCGTCTCGACGACGCGCCCGTCCGCATCAAGCCGATGCCGAGCGCACAGCGCCGACGACGACCGTCCCCGAAGCGCAATGCCCGGCTCGATGCGCGGACAGAAAGGATTCGCCGGAAGCCCCGTCGCCGCACAGACCGTGCGCGAGACAATCTCGTCCGTCGGCGCGGCGAACCACGGCCCATCGTCGCGCGGATAGAGCGAACGCGCAATCGTCCACGCGACGGGCGCGGCCGCCTTGGCCCCGACGACCGTCTGGTCGCCGAACCCGCCGGACTTGTGTCCACACCAGACGCCCACGACATAGTCGGGATTCCACGCGACCGTCCAGGCGTCCCGGTACGCGGCGCTCGTCCCCGTCTTCCACGCGAACCGCGACGAGCGCACGTCCGCCACGTGCCCCATTGCCGCGCCGCTCCGCTCGTCGCCGGAGAGCATGTCGGAGACGAGATAACTGGTGCCGCGCGAGTAGAGGCGCGTGTCGCCGCGAGACGCCGCCCCTGCCGCCGACTCCCGCAAAAGCGCCGTCGCCGGACGAAAGACGCCGCCGCGCGCGAAGGTCGCGTAGGCGTTGACGAGTTCCAGCAGCGACACCTCGACGTTCCCGATGGCCATGCCCAGCCCGAACGTCGCGTCCGTCACGCCGAGGTGCGCGAAGCCGAGGCAGCGGAGGTTCGTGCCGAACGACTCGACCCCCACACGCTTCAGGAGCTGCACGAACGGGATGTTGAGCGAAAGAACCAGCGCGTCCCGCACCGACACCGCGCCGCGATGGGCCGCGTCGAAGTTAGCCGGACGGTAGCCCTTGAACGTCATCGGCACGTCGTCCAGCCGTTCGCACGGCGTGGCGAAGCCGCCGTCAAGGGCGAGTGCCGTCAGGAACGGCTTGAGCGTCGAACCGGCCGGACGCGGCGCGAGGGCCGTGTTGACCTGTCCCGCCTTCGGATCGAAGTAGTCGCCGCTGCACGCAAGCGCGACGACGCCCCCTGTCTCGGCCTTCAGCACTACCGCCGCAACGGAATAGCCGCCCTTCTCGGCGGCGGACGCGACCGCGTGCTCGACCGTCGCCTGGATGTCCGCGTCCAGCGTCGTGACGAAATCGCCGCTCCGCCGCGCGGCCTCGCCGTCCCGCCCGATCTGCCGCAGCGCCCAGTCGCAGAAGTGCGGATGCCGGAACGGACGGGGTGCGCGGCAGACGATGGGTACGACGCTCTTCGCGCCATCCATCTGCTCGCGGGTAATCACGCCCGTCGCGAACATCCGCCCCAGCACGTAGTCCCGCCGACGGAGCGCCGCCGATAGTCGCCGGTCGGGACGGAAACGCGACGGGGCCTGGACCATGCCGGCGAGCAACGCGGCCTCGCCGAGTCCGAGATCCTTGGCCGACTTGCCGAACCACCCGGCGGCCGCCGCCTCGACGCCGACGAAGTTCGACCCGAACGGCGCCCGGTTGAGATACTGCGAAAGAATCCACCGCTTGTCTCGGACGCGCTCCAGCTTGAGCGCCATGACGGCCTCCCTAAACTTCCACAGGTAGGTCTTCGGGTGCGGACGAATAAGCCGCACGGTCTGCATCGTGACCGTCGAGGCCCCGGAGATGCGGCGCCGCCCGAAGACATTCTGTCCGAACGCCCGCAGAATCGAGAGCGGACGCACACCGCAGTGCGTCCAGAACGAGCCGTCCTCCGCCGCAACGAGCGCCCGAACGATCCAGTCCTCCGGATCGGCGGCGTAGAACGGACGGCAATCCACGTCGTTCGGGCCGAGCGAAACGCGCAGGATGCGTCCGGCGGCATCGCGCAAGACGACACCGCCGGGATACGCCGCCGCGTCGCCGTCCGGCGCGTCAAGGACGAACCACGAGACGGCCAGGGGCAAGGCGAGCGCGCAGCTGAGGATGATACATCCCCTCAACAGATGGCCCCGGAAGCGTGAACGACCCCGCCGACACCACGCGCACAGGATAGAAAACCTTCGCTTCATAATCCTTCTTCATTTCAAACGGCCTGGAAAAGACGAGCATCCGATCGTCGCGCGCGTCCATGCGCAAAACCCAATCCTCGACCTGCGCGCGCGTCGAGCCGGACGCGAACGGACGCGGATCCAGCTCGCGGTGCACCGGCTCGAAGGCACCGGGGAAGAGATCCTCGATCACGAGGTCGCTCACGATGCGCGGCATGTCGCTCGTCAGCGTCAGCTCGACGACCAGCATCTCGCCACGCAGCAGGTTCGTGAGGTCGGCCGGCGTGCCGTCGGGACGCAGATACCGCCGCGAGAGGGAGATTCCGTTCGCCTCGTTCGTCTCGCTCTGCGGATCGTTGAGCCACTGCTCGCGTACCGTCACGAACGCCGTCGCCGCGCCCCGATTCGTCAGGCAGAGGGCCGCCGCATCCAGCGTCCGCGCCGCACGTGCGCCCAGCGTCGGGCCGTCGTCCGCCCCGCCGCCGCAGACGCCGACACGGACTTCGCCGCCCCGCACCGGGTGGTGCTGGTAGTAGGCGCCGATTGCCAAGAGCGCGTGGGCGTTCTCCGCCGTCGTCCCCCAGCTGAGACGCTCCTTGTCACGATGCGCCGTGAGGTAGTCAATCAGCGTAGGGATCTGCGCGTCATTCGGGTCGAGGTCGATCCGGGCCAACACCTGGAACGCCGCCTCCTTGACCGACTGCGGATTCAGCGCGTACGCCAGTAGCGCGGCGGCGCGCGCCCGGTCGTGGGTCGCCGCGAACGCCCGCGCCAAACGCGCCCGCGACAGGGCGTCCAGCTGCGTCCGTCGGTCGTAGAGCCGAAGCATGCGATCCTTATCGGCCTGCCCCGCACGCGCAAGCGTGTGGCAGGCGTAGGCCGACACGCAGTCGTTCGTGTCGAGCGACCACTTCTTCAGGAATCCAAGCACCGTCGCAAGCGTCTGCGGACGCGGCCCGTGGCCCGCATTCTTGGCCTCGACGAGGAAGTGCGCAGCGTAGAGCGAAACCTCCCGATCCCACGGCGCCGACGTGCAGTCCGGCCAGACGACGAAATCGCTGGTACGCACCATCGACTCAACGCGCCGCACGCCCGCCGCCACGACGTCCGCACGGTTCGTCGCGACCGAATTGAGGATGCCGCCAGCGGCAATGAGCGGGAAGACGCGCGAGGCCGTCTGTTCCAGGCACCCGTGCGGATAGTCCGCAAGCCAGTCCAGCGCCGACGCGAAGTCCGCAAGCGGCGAAGCGCCGACCGACACCGCGAACCGATGCGCCTCGCCCGTGGCCGCGCGTCGCCACGCCGGGCCGGGGTCGAGGCGCACGACCTCCGAGCGGCTGCGCCACGCCACCGCCGGACGAACCGGCAGCTCGATCGTCGTCTCGTGGCGCTCGCCCAGCCCCTGCGCCGCGAACGCAAGCGTCTGCGTCCCCGTCAGCTTGCCGCCGTCGGGACAGGCCCTGACGTTCGCGAACACCAGGTTCGTCGATTCGCCCGTGCGCAGGAAGACCTCACCAGTTGCAACACCCCCCAGCGAGAACTGCACCGCACCGTCGGTGCCGCTGGCGTTGCGTAGCGTCATTGTCGCAGCGAACGTATCGCCCGGCGCAACGAAGCGCGGCGCGTCCGGCTGGAGGATGAGCTTCGGCGCAACCTTTTTCTGGACGCACGCCGCCCCGGTCGCCGTCGCCGAATACGCGACGGCCGTCACGCGGACTTCGCCGACGAACGGCGGCAGTTCGAAGACCGTGCGGCCCTTGCCGTTCGCCAGCGCGACCTTGGCCTTCCACTGCGCCAGTGGCTTGAAGCGCCGCGTCGGGACGGGGCTGACGCGCCCCAGCATTTCCGCGCCGAAGCCGCCGCCCGTCTTGAGTCCGCTCGCGCGCAACCCGTCTTCGACGACAGGCAGGAGATGCCCGTAGAGATCATGGATCGGATGCCATCCCTCGCGCGGACGCCCCAGCCAGTCACGCGGATTCGGCAACCGCTCGTCCGTCAGCAAGTTGATCCCTTCGTCCACAAGCGTGACGACCGCCGCCGTCGCACGCGGCGCCGCAACGTCCACCGTCACGCGAATCGGCTCGCGACCCGCCGCCTCGCCGCGCGGCATCGCGACCGCCGCGTCCAGCGTCACGTCGATCTCGTCCTCGGCCGGACGCACACAAACCGTCGCCGTGCCGTGCGCCCGCGCCGCGAGGTGTTTCGCGCGGGCGGACACGCCCTGCACGACCGAAATCGCCACGTCGACGTTGGGTGCCCACGCGCGTTCGACCGGACGCAGGACGACTTCGCTCGTCGCGTTCGTGAGGTTCAAAATCTCCTCGTAGACGACATCGTCCCGCATCACCGAGAGCCGCGCGAACCCGGCGAACGGCGCCTTCACGACGAGGCGCGGACGCTCGCCGTCGCGGTAGAACGCCTTGTCCGTGCGAATCGCCACGGCGGTCGGATCGCTGAGCGGCGCGCGCACGACGTCATCGCCCCAGTCGCTCAAGTAAAACGTCCGCCCGAACGAGACGCCCGTCGTCGGATCCGCAACCGTCAGCACGTAGTCGCCGCAGTCCTTCAAAGGCAATGTGTACCGGGCGCGTCCCGACGCATCGACCGCAATCGGAATCTCCTCCGCCACGGTCGTCCGAATCCGCTCGCAGTCCCACGTGCTCTGTCCGTCGTCGCGCGTCCGATAGGAATAGACGGAATCGATCCGCTCGATCGTGGCGACGAGCGACCGCGTCTGTGCGACGAGCGTGCCATCCGGCGCGACGCAGACGAAGTCCACGGTCGTGGGCGACGTCTTCGAGAGCTTCAGCCAGCTCGGCAGATTGGCGCCGAGGTAGTACGGATAGTAGTGGCAGACGAGCGACTTGCGCGCCGTCGCCGGACGCCCGCCGTCCTCGAAGACGATGCCCTGCCCCGTCGCCCGAACGGCGGCCTTGGGGCGTCCCGAATCCGCCCACAGCGGCGCCTCGTAGACGCACGCCCCGTCGCCGTCGAGGACGCGCTTCGCGAGACGGCGGAAGCACGGCTTGAGGCCCAGCGAGTCGTTTCCGAACGTGAAGCCCTTCCACGGTGCGGGCGCGAACGGCTGGTCCTCAAAGACGACCGCGCCCTCGCACGCCAGCGCACGGGCCGGCCCGCCAAAGAAATGCTCGGCCGACACGCGAAACGCGAAGTTCGAGGGGTTCTGCCCTTCCTCGGCCGCGACGCGAACGCGGATCTGCGGCGGCGCGAACTCCTCGACCTTGATCTCCCGCGTCACGAGAGATTCGCCGTCCTCCGCCCCCGGCAGACTGACCTGGATCGTCCACTTGCCGCTCGGCTGCTCGGCGGGCACGCGAAAACCGTCGTAGGCGAGCGCGCCGTCCGCGTCCGTCATGAGCGTCTTCGTCGCCAGCACGTTTCCCTTCGGGCTTTTCAGCGTCAGGACTACCGGCAGCGGATCTGGCGCGCGGCGTGCGCCGTTGCGCAGGATTGCGTGGACGAAGATCGGCTCGTCGTGCCGATAGATGCCGCGCTCCGTCCAGGCGAAGGCGTCCAGCTCCGCCGCCGCGAGATACTCCGGACGCGCACCGTCCTCATGCGTCTCGTCGATTCGCATGCGCGCGGGAAACGCCATGAACGTCATGTCGGACGGCGTCCAGACGACAACGGCAAACGGTTCGCCTTTCGCGACGTGCGGCGGCGCGCACCAGCCGTTCGCGTCGGTGTCGCCCGCCGCAAGCAGGATGTTGGCCGACGAGTAGACCTCGACGCACGCCTCCGCCACGGGCCGTCCCGACGTGAGGGACGTCACCCACACGCCGAGGCCGCCCTTCCCCTGCCGCACGCTCAGCCCCAAGTCTGAGAGGCAGACGAGACGATAGCGGTTCGGATTGTACTTGGGGTTCTCGCCCCAACCATCGACGAACCAGCCATATTTGTCTTCATCCCGTGGCCAATCGGCGCTGCGAACGGCCAGGAGATAGACGCCACGCGCCGACCCGCCGTCGTTCATCGCGACGGGGAACGGGACGGTTTCCTTCTGGCACAGGCGATTGACGCATCGCAACATCCCCGTCTCGCAAAGTCCGGCAAGTTCGTCCGTATCCTCGCTATCCGCCGAAATCTGACTCCATCCGGTGCGCCGATAGGAACCCTCCTCGCGCGCAAGCAGCTGGACGATATTGCGCGGCTCGACGCGGCGGATCTCCGTCGCGACGTTCGTCACGCTAATGGCCTCGACTCGGATTGCCTGCCGTCCGCCGGGCGGCAGATAGCGTCCGCCGTCACCGAACGTCACGCACGGCATCGGATCGTTTCGGCGGAAGACATGGACAAAGTCATTCGAGAGCGCCCCCTCGGCCAACGGGTTCACCCCCTTTCCGTAGAGCGGGAAACCCTTTCGGATGCGCAAGGTGAGGTTCGTCCGATAGGCGAATTCGCCCGTGATGCGGACGGTCGGCTCGTAGTCTTTCGTCCGACAGCTGTACGGGGTCGTATACCGAAAGCTCGGATGCCCCTCCAGCAGCGGGCCGACCTCGACGTAGTTTCGAACGACCTCCATGTCCGGCCGTTCGTTGAACACGACCGCCAGTTCCCTGTCGCCATCGTATTCGACGCGCGTGACCGCCAGCGCCGCCGACGCCGCCGTCGCGACGCCATTCGTCGAGGCCTCCGCCGTGCTGGACGCCTTCGACTGCTTCTGCTCAAGGGCCTTTTTCATTTCGTCGGCGGACAACCCCGCCAGGACGTCGCACTTGTTCTTCGCGTCAAACGCGCGAACACGGTGGTACATCAGCCCAGCCGTTGCCACGGCCACCGCCGCCACCACGGACGGCACCGCCAGCAAGCCAATCTGCACAAATCTGTTCTTGGAAATCATCTGCTTTCTCGCTCCCGTTTTCAAATGCGTTTTCGTCCCGTGATGTCTGAATGTTTGGGCGTTTGGTGGCTTGGGGCCCCATGACATCATTGCCGACACGACAGTCTAATCGCATCTCCAAGGCTCGTCCTAACCGTCAAGCCAAGCTCCGCCTGTGCCCGGCGAACGTCCGGGACATACACGTCTGCCGCCCCCGGAACAGCGGCGTCGCCCAACACGCGAATGCCAACCCCAGCGCCCAGACTGTCGCGTACGCAGTGCGCAAGTTCCCGGATCGAGACTGCGCAATCGGATCCGACGTTGTAGATCCGCCCCGACTGGCCTCGCTCCAGAATCGCCCACAGCCATTCGACGAGATCATCGGCATACAGGTAGGATCGCACGGGAGTGCCACTTCCTCGAATGACAATGTCGCGGCCAGCCAGACAATCGGCGAGAAAGTTCCCGATGGCGAAATGCTGATCCCTCGGAAGGTACTTCCCGACGAAGGCAAAGCAACGCGGAATCAGGGTGAAGAGACCGGAGGCAACGGCCCTTCGCTCGGCTTCCAGCTTGGCCTGTCCATAGGCCGTCACGGGACGAGGCTCGGAATCTTCCGGAACCGGCCCCGCCAATCCCCGTCCATAGACGCCGCCAGACGACACCATCATGAACTTCTCGGCACCGCACTTGAAGGCCTGACGGATGGCATTGTCCGTTCCGTCCAAGACGATTGACCGCATCTCCGCGTCCGCCACGTCAACGCGCGCCGGCGTCGCGGCATGGATGACCCAATCGAAATTCGCCGTTCCAACGTCAAACGTTCGCACATCGCCCGTCAGGATCCGCACGGGAACCGTCGGCTCAAACGCCGGGCCGAAGCCATGCCGCGAGAGGACTGTCAACTCGACCTCCTCTGGATGCCGCGAGAGATAGTCGACAATCGACTTCCCGAAGAAGCCCGTTCCGCCGGTCATCAAGATTCGTTTCATGGTTCAAGAAATGTCTGTCGCAATCAGCTCCATGGGGCGTATTATATCAAGTTTGTACGTTTGTATGTTTGGGCATTGGGGAGAGGCTCCAAGGGCCTTGCCTCCGAACGCCAATGCCGCTTCCAGAGGTAAAGTTGATTTCGTTGATGGTTTACCCCCTGTAAAGATTGGCTGCCACCCTGCATCAACCGCGCGCCCCCCTTGTTCACGGCGGTGAAATATGGTATCATATCCGTCGTTTTGCCGAGGGCTCGTTTGTGGGGCTTCGCGGCGCGATGTGCGACTATAGCTCAATTGGATAGAGCGTTGGCCTCCGAAGCCGAAGGTTGCTGGTTCGATCCCAGTTAGTCGCACCAATTACCGTCTGCCGCCCATTAGCGTTTCTGCGGCGGACGGCACATCAGCTCGTCGATGATCCGGCCGACTTCCACCTTGTTGAGCTTTTCGGTCAGGCGGAGATGTCTCCCGTTCGCCTCGTCGGGGATCCACTCGTTGTCGCCCTTGTCGCCGACCATCCGGTACGTGCCGCGATGGGCATTGAAATACAAGTCCGTGCCGCGCACGGCCGCGAGAACGGCCGTCTCGTCCCACGCGCACCGTCCGCCCTCGCCGAAGTGATGGCGCCGCCACTCCGCCGGATTGGACGCGATCTTGTCGCGCGACGGGATGTTCCCCACGAACACGTCCTTCACCGGATTGCGCGGGCCGGGCATCTCCGCGACGGCCCGTCCGGCATAGACGTCGTAGCCATACTGGAAATCAGAGAAGACAATCAGGGTCGGCCAATCCGACAGGACGATGCGCGAGGACTCCGCGTCCATGCGCGAATTGTACTCCGCACCGTCCGGGTAGTTGCAGGCCATCGCCACGAGGCGATTCACCTTCTTCGCCACGAGCGCCTTGCCGTCCAGCGGCGAAATCGCGTCCGGCGCCGTCTCCAGGAGGCGCCGCAGGTTCGTGAGGAAGCCGACGGAGCAGACGACGACCGAGTTGTCCGGCGCGGCGGCCAGCGTCCGGCGGTAGACGACGTTCGCGTCCGGCGCCTGGTCGGCGTCGGGGTACGTCACCGCCTGCGGATAGTCCCGAATGAGCTTGCGGTACTTGTAGTGCCCGCCGTCGCCAAAGGTCTGCGCCTCGCCGAGCGGCGCCGCCGGATCGACCTTCTCCTTCGCGCCCGGATAGGCGCCGAGAATGCCCATCCCCTTCGGCGCGCCGACGGGCAGGTCGGCACGTCCGTAGTAGCCGTTGATGACCTGGATGGCGCCGATCGAGGCATTGCCCCGCGTGTTGCTCACCGTCGCCAAAATCTCGCACTCCCCCGCGTCCGCCAGCGCGTGCAGGCAGGCAAGCGCCCCGACGTCGTCGAAGTCCGTGATCATGTCCGTGTCGAAGATGACCCTGACCGGTTCGGACTTTGCGTCCCCGGCCTTGACGAGGCAGGCGAGGCCCACGACGAAGAGCCCGAGCATCGCGCCGTTGAGGACGTGCGCGCGCCTCGGCGCGCCGGCGAACTCCTTCCAGACGAGAATGCCCCAAAGCGCGGAGACGAGCGTCGCGCCCTGTCCGAGCGCATAGGAGATTGCCGCGCCTGCCGTGCCCGCCGTCACGAAGGAGAGCAGCGTGCCCGTCGCCCAGATCGCGCCGCCGAGGACACCGACGAGATGAATCGGCAGCGAGCCCTTGAACCAGTCCGCCGCCCGGACGGGCTCGCCCGCGACGGGCCGCCGCATCGCGAGCGTGTTGAAGACGAAGTTCGAGGCGAAGACGCCGAGGGCGAAGACGAAGAAGCCCGTGTAGGGCGTCAACTTCCCGGCGGCGGGCGCGGCAGCGCCCTGCAGGAACGAGAGATCGACGGCGCGGTTGACGAGCGGCGAGAACCAGCTCATGAGCAGGCCCGCAAGCACCGCCAGGGCCAGGCCCTTCCGAACGCGCCTCGGCGAATCCGCCGCGCCCGCGCCCGCCTGCTTCGCCCGGAACGCCAGCGCGTTGCAGACGATGGAGGCGACAATCAGCGCAAGGCCCGTCCAGATGAGCGTGGGATTGCCCTTGCCGTCCACGAAATAGTTCGCGACCGTGCCGCCCACAAGCGCAAGGCCGACGCCGACCGGGAACGCGACGGACATCCCCGCGACCGCAATTGCCGCCGCCAGCAGGATGTTGGACGCATTGAAGACGATGCCGCCGAGGAACGGCCCCAGCGCGTTCGCGCCGAAGCTCGCCTTGAGGTTCGCCACGAAGCCCCAGGCGCGCTGCGGCCCGGACGAGCCCAGCGTGACGCCCGCCAACATGGAGAAGAGGAGAAGGCCGATCACGTAGTCCCAGTAGAAGAGTTCGTAGCGCCAGCTCCGCCCCGCGAGCTTCTGGGTGTTGCCCCACGAGCCCCAGCAGAGCATGGTCACGACACAGAGCAGGACGGCGAGCGTGTAGTTTGAGCAGTAGTACATGGGATGGTTTGGATGTTTGGATGTTTGGGAGTTGGGGGAGGTGGGAGGTTGGGGGTTAGGGGAGTTCGCGGCGGAACGGAATGGAGGACTGGGCGCCGGGGCGCGTGACGGAAATCGCGGCGGCCTTCTGCGCGAAGGCGATCGCGTCCGCGCAGTCCCGGCCCTCGGCGAGCGCGACGGCGAACGCGCCGTTGAACGTATCGCCGGCGGCGACGCAGTCGACGGCCTTCACGCGCCGGGACGGGAAGATGCGGTCGCAGTCCCCGCAGTAGACGCCCTTCGCGCCCAGCGTGACGAGGACGTGCCCGACGCCGCGCGCCAGGAACCAGTCCCGCGCCCGACGCGCCGAGGCAACGTCGGTGACGCGCACACCCGTCAGGATCTCGGCCTCCGTCTCGTTCGGCGTGATCCAGTCCAGCTGCGCGTAGAGCGCGCGCGGCAGCTTCCGCGCCGGCGCGGGGTTGAGGATGACCGTCGCGCCGCCCGCGCGGGCGGCCTTCGCGGCGGCGAGCACGGTCTCGACGGGCGTCTCCAGCTGCAGGAGAAGGACGGCCGCCTGCGCGACGTCGGCGGCGAACGGCGCGATGTCCGCCGGCACAAGCGTGCCGTTCGCGCCCAGTGCCACGGAAATCACGTTCTGGCCCTTCGCATCGACCATGATGAGGGCCGTGCCGCTCGGCTCCGCCGGATCGACGACGAGACGGGCGGCGATGCCCTCCCGCTTCAGTCGCGCCGCCGTCTCGCGCCCGAACAGGTCGTCCCCGACCTTGGCGACGAACGTACAGACGCCCCGGCGCGCGGAAAGCCGCGCGACGGCCACCGCCTGATTCGCGCCCTTCCCGCCGGGGTTCATCAGGAACTTCCCGCCCGAAACCGTCTCGCCCGGCACGGGAATCCGCGCCCCCGCGATCACCATGTCGGTGTTCGTCGAGCCCAGGACAACAATCTTCCGTCTCTGCTTCATGGCGGGCATTATCGCACATCGGCGAGCCCCCGACAAGAGCCTTTCCGCGCTTCGCCGAAAAAACCTGCCTTTGCAGGTTTGCGGACGCGCCCGGCCGCCCGCGTCACCTCAGATGTCGACTTCGACCTCGACGGTCGCGGGCGGAGCCGACGGCTTCGCCTCCGGATCGGCCGAGTTGAGCTTCGCAGCCATCGACCCGAAGCCGAACGTCGGCTCACAGCCCCTTCTCGTCGTCCGGCGCCGGCCAGCAGTCGAAGGAGAGGCCCTCGTAGGGACAGTTCCTGGCGCGCGACGCAAAGTCCGCGCAGCGGACGGTGCGCGGCGCGCCGACGACAAGGCGCGTCGTGCGGTCCGCCAACGACGCGACAAGGGCCTTCGGAAGAATTGCACGCGGCAGCTTCCACCAGGCCTCGGCCCACGCGGCGACCGGCATCCCCTCTTCCTCGACGAGCGCCCGGTAAGTGATCGGAATCGCCGTCTCAAGGCCAATGATGCCATTCGCGGCCTTCGCGTAGCCGCAGGCCTTCTGCGCCGCCGGATGCGGCGCGTGATCCGTCGCGAACAGGAGCGCGCCGGCCTTCACGCCCGCCCGCACCGCCGCGCGGTCGTCGCGCGTCGCAAGCGGCGGCGCCATCTTGAAGTTGCCGTCGTCGCCCGTGATGTCGTCGCGGCAGAGGAGAACGTGGTGCGGCGTCGCCTCGGCCGTCACGGGCAATCCCTCGCGCTGCGCGTCAAGGACCAGCGAGACGCCCGCCGCCGTCGAGATGTGCTGAATGTGGAGACGGCAACCCGTCTCGCGGCAGAGCGACAGGTCGCGGCGGATGCAGTCGGCCTCGGAAAGCCCCGGCGCGAGCGCGTGCTGGGAGACGACAAGGCCAAGCGCGGCCGCGCGGCGCATCGCCTCCTCCATCACCTTCGTCTCGACGACATAGCTGCCGTCATCCGTGAAGAACGCCGCGCCCGCCGCCGCCAGCGTCTCCAAGTCGGCGACCTCCCGTCCAAGCCGTCCCTTCGTGAGGCAGGCGGACGGAAAGAGAAGCGGCTGCGGC
>OIYX01000269.1_pt1 | contig 19343 bp, 14 predicted proteins | sample 1588431 | NCBI WGS metagenome assembly OIYX01 (sample SAMN03283241) | human gut metagenome | biome: human-associated habitat; material: feces | host: Homo sapiens | place: Peru | collected 2012
CCTTCCCGATGAACCAGAAGGCCCAGGACCTCATGATGAACGCGCCGAACTACGTGACCGAACAGCAGCTCCGCGAGCTCCACCTGAAGATTCGCGGCACAGGCGGCGAAAAGGTTGAGGCCTGACGTGAGACAGGAGACGCGAGACGCAAATGGGGCGGGGGCTGAAGCCGTTCGCGCGTCTCGTGTCTCGCGTCTCGCGTCCGAGGCGCCTTACTCCTTCACTCTCAAGGCTTGGCCGGTGATCGCGCTTGCGACCATCGGCCTGTGCTATCTGACGCAGACGGTCGCCGGGTGGTTCGGCGTCACCCTGCCCGACCAGCAGAACATCGAAGTCGTCCGCCGCTGCCTGACGCAGGCCTTTGCCTCGTCGAAGCACTTCGGCGTCGCGGCGTTTCTGGTTCTCCAGGTCGTCGTCCTGCTGCCGGCGGTGGAGGAACTCGTTTTCCGGGGACTGCTCTTTCGCCTGCCGCAATGGGCGTGGCGGAAGGGTTTGGGCGTTTGGAGGTTTGGAAGTTTCGATTATTCGATTATTCTCTTTTCCTCTCTCCTTTTCTCCGCCGCGCACTATCTCGCCCAGCCGTGGCCGGACGCGGCGTTTCTCGCACTCTTCTTCTTTGGCGTGGTGCAGTGTGGACTTTACCAGAAGACGGGGCGCATCGTCTGCGCGATGCTGAACCACGCGCTCTTCAATCTCACGAACCTCGTCCTGCTGTTCGTTTTGCCCGAGTAGAATTGTCCGATGTGTGGACGGCGCGTGCGGTGGTTGGCGCGTTGCCCTGTAAACGAGAAGGGAGTAGGAAATGTTTTACGTCAATAAGGTCATCGGATGGGTGTTGAGCCCTCTGGGGCTGCTGTTTCTGGGGTGCGCCGTCGGGGCCGTGCCGTGCCTGTGCGCGCGCGGCGCGCAGAAGGGGGGCTGTCTGTGGCGCATTGGGAGGGGGCTTGTCATCGGCAGCCTTGTCCTGTTCTGGATTTTCTCATGCGGCGTGATGACGCGTTTCCTCGGCGTGCCGCTTGAAGGCGAGGAGACGCCGCTCGTGGACACGCTGGAGCTGGGCGGATGCGACGCCGTCGTTCTGCTGGGCGGCGGCATGGGCGCGCACAAGCGCTGCGGACGGGCGGAGATGACCTCTTCCGCCGACCGCGTCTGGGAGGCGGCACGCCAATGGAAGGCACACCAGAACGGTGACGTGAAGCTGACGCTCAGCGGGGGCGACGTCGAGCAGTCGACCGTGCCGCTCCTGAAGGATCTGGGCGTGGACGAGAAGGCCCTGGTCTTCTTCCCGGAGGCGCGCAACACGGAAGAGGAGGCGCGGATGGTCGCGGCGGCGGGCTTCAAGCGGATTCGCCTCGTGACATCGGCGTGGCACATGCCGCGTGCGCGGCGGCTTTTCGAGCGCGCGGGGCTGGATGTCCGTGCCGTGCCGACGGACTACGAGATGCACTATTGCGCGGAGCTGCCGCTCCAGATCAAGGACTTCTTTCCGAGCGCGGACGCGCTCTGGCGGAATTCGGCGGCGGCGAAGGAGTGGGTGGCGCAGTTCTGCTACTGGCTGCGGGACGTGTGCCTCGGGCGGGGGCGGATGTGATATAATACGCCCCCGTGTCCGACTTCGTCCATCTCCATCTCCACACGACCTATTCGCTTCTTGACGGGCAGTGCCAGATCGTGCCGCTCGTGAAGAAGGCGCGCAAGCTCGGCATGCCGGCCCTCGCCGTCACCGACCACGGCAATCTCTTCGCGCTCAAGAGCTTCTACGACGAGTGCCGCTCGAAGAAGGAGAAGACGTACGGCGATCTCGCGGGCGTGCACGTCAAGCCCATCCTCGGCTGCGAAGCCTACGTCAGGCGACGAGGTGGATCGTCGTCGCCGGCACGCCGCTCTTCTCCGTCGGCATCTTCACGTCGGGCTTCGCGTCCAGCCTCGGCCTCCTCCTCGTGTCGTACGGCGTCCTCAACGCGGTGGGGCAGTCGATGCTGCCGCCGTCGATCTCGTCCCTGATCGGACAGTTCCACGTCGAGACGCGGGGGATGGCGTTCTCGATCTACCAGACGGTCTTCTACGTGGGGATCGTCGTGTGCAGCGCCGTGTCGGGCTGGCTGTCGGGTCTGGGGGCGGGCGGCTGGCGATGGGCGTTCGGCCTCTTCGGCGCGGTCGGGATTCTCTGGGCCTTCGCGCTCGCGTTCCTTCTGCGGGACACGCCCTAGCCCGTCGCGGCGGCGGGCGCGGCGGCGGACAAGCCGTCCGTGCGCGAGGCCATCGGCATCTTCGGCTGCGGCGGCAACGTCTTCGGCGTGCTCGGGCCGAGGCTGATCGGCTGGCTGGACGGGCGCCTCGGCATGCGGGCTTCTCTCGCCTCGCTGGCCGTCTTTGCGCTCGTAGGCGCGGCCGTCATCCTCGTCGCACGCCTCCCAGGACGGCGTGGTGCGCGTGTGGAATGGTTGAATAAGGTTGGAGGTCGGGCCGACTGTACCGCAAGCCCGTTTCTCGCACCTGCAAATGGCAAAGTTGACTTTGCCATTTGCAGGGGTTGCCGTGGAAATGATATAATTCGCCTCAAAACGGAGAATGAGGCGGATGATAATCAAGCGTACTCAAGCAAATTATGTTCGGAAAGCCGCGTCCTATTACCCGACCGTAACGATTGTTGGGCCTCGGCAGAGCGGAAAGACGACTTTGGCGCGCGCGCTCTTCCCGTCGCATCGGTATTGCAACCTTGAGGCGGAAGACGTCTTGGCGATGGCGCGGGCAGATCCGCGTGCGTTCTTGCGCCAGGGTCGCGAGGACTTGATTCTCGACGAAGTCCAGCGGTTCCCGGCGATTCTGACCTATGTCCAGGAGATGGCGGACGAGAACCGTCGAAAGGGCCAGTTCGTGCTGACGGGGTCGCATCAGCCCGAATTGAACGCGGCCGTCTCCGAATCGCTCGCCGGGCGGACAGGCATCTGCGAACTGCTTCCGCTCTCGCTTGCCGAACTCCGGGCGGCGGGGGCTGCGGTTGATCGGAGAGACGAGTTGCTGTGGACGGGCTTCATGCCTCGCCATTATGCGGACGGGGTTGAACCGACCGCTTTGTATCGAGACTACTTCCACACGTATGTGCAGCGGGATGTCCGGCGGCTCGTCAACGTCAGGGATCTTGATACGTTCATCGTCTTCGTCCGTTTGCTGGCCGGGCGCGTCGGCCAGCTCCTGAACAGGGAGTCTCTGGCCCGCGACGCCGGTGTTTCCGTTCCGACGGTCGTCAATTGGCTGAATGTGCTGGAAGCCTCCTATGTGATCTATCGGCTTCGTCCCTACTACAGAAACTTCGGGAAGAGACAAACGAAGGCCTGCAAGATCTACTTCACGGAGACGGGGCTCGCGACCTATCTCGTCGGTGTGCGGGAGGCTTCGCAGCTCTATTCGCACCCGCTCGTCGGAAACCTTTTCGAGAACATGGTCGTCATGGAGGCCCTCAAGAGCCGGCTCAATCGGGGGCTTGATCCCGATCTCTGGTTCTATCGCAATGCGTCCGGCTCCGTCGAGATTGACTTGCTGATCGAGGAGGGCGGACGGCTCTACCCGCGCGAGATTAAGAGCTCGTCCACGTATTCGGCGCATATGGGCACTCACTTCGGTGACATCATGTCGCTGTCGGACGGCATCGAGCGTCCGCTGGTTGTCTACGCGGGGCGGACGCAGGAGAGGATCGCGGCGAACTTCGCCGACACGGCGGCGTGGTGCGTCTAAGTCCTTGCTACATAAGCCTTACTCCCTTGATGTTTGGGGACAGGCCCCGGCGGGGTGTCAAACTTGCTATAATATCCGCCATGAAGCCGATCGCCACTGACATCTATACGTTCTCAAACCTGATCGAGAGGAAGTGCCTCTACATCGACAAGACGGGGATTCTGCTGCCGTTCTTCGGCGAGACGGGCGGCAAGCAGTTCTTCTTCCCCGGCCGCTGACGGCTGATGAAAACGACAAGGTCCCCGATTGTGCTGCTTTTCAAGTCGTCATTGTTCGAGTTGAGCAATGACATGATGAATGGCGTCTATGACTATGCCCGTCAGCACGGGTGGCAGATTCAGCTGATTGAACATGGCGCCGCGTTCATGGACACATGGGAGAATGCGCCGCAGAAATCACCGGCTGACGTCGTGCGGCAGTCGTTGGCGTTTTGGCATCCGGTCGGCTGCCTTGTGGAACTCGGGACCGAATCCGTCGCCTACTTGCCGCAGATGTTCGATGGGCTGCCGACGGTCTTCCTGGACATTTCTCCCAAAGACATAGGGGCGGATCGACTGTGCGTCTACAGTGATTCCGAAGCGGTCGTTCGCTGTGCCGCGAAGGAGCTTCTGTCCTTCGGTTGGCGCAACGCGGCCGTTGTGCCTAGCGTGCATCGACGACGCACGTGGAGTGTCGAGCGTGAGCAAATGTTCGTTTCGGTCATGCGTGAGAACGGTCTGCGCCTGTCAACATTCTCTTGCCCACCGCATTCAGACTCAGACGAACAGTCGTATTTGGACGCGCTTCGGGAATGGCTCTCGAACCTGCCATTGCCTTGTGCGCTGTTCGCCGTGAACGATCTGATTGGGCGGCAGGTCCTGTCGATGGCGAAGAACGCGGGCATCGACGTGCCGAGGGAACTGGCGGTTGTCGCTGTTGATGATGACGTCAAGATTTGCGAACACACCGTTCCGACGCTCTCATCCGTCCGACAAGACATGCGGCTGGCGGGGACTTTGGCGGCAAAGCTCTTGGACGAACGGCTGACACATCCGCGCAGGCGGCTGGAAAGCGTTCGCTTCGGACCTGTTGGCCTTGTGCGCCGCGCATCGTCCAGCCATGTTGATTGCTGCGACCGTCGCGTTTTGGCGGCGCTGGAGTACATCCGCGTCCATGCCGTTGAAGGCATCACGTCGGCTGACGTCGCGGCGCAGTTCGACTGCAGCCGTCGGTTTCTGGATCGTGTGTTTGTGCGTGCGACTCGTCGGACGCTGTTGCAGGAAATCCAGCGCGTGCAGGTCGAGGCCGTCCGTCAGGTCCTGCGGCAGTCGCCGGCGATGAAGCAGTATGCGCTCGCCGACGCCTGCGGGTTCGCGTCCCCGGAAGACCTCCGCCGTGTGTTCAAGAAGGTCACGGGCTTGACGATCGGCGCGTGGCTGAAGGCGCGGACGCAAGACGTGACTGTCGGGCTCTTCTGAACGTTGGGTGGGTTGTCGGATGACGAAGAATATGAGATAATATGGGGTGCAGAAACCCTATGTTATTGAAAAATATATGGTTTGTAAACCTAATCAAAAACGGATGATAAGATGAATAATCGTGCAATTCAGGCTGTCTATGATATCTCCGACAAGCTTGTCCGCGAAACGGACTGCTCGTTCCATCGCTATTTGACGGCTGAACTTGACTGGTCTGTGCGCCTCCTTGCGCTGAGCGGTCCGCGCGGTGTCGGCAAGACGACGATGTTCTTGCAGTTCCTCAAGGAGAATCCGTCCGAAGCCAAGACAGCCCTGTATGTCTCGATGGATAACCTGTGGCTGAATGCCTTGGAGATCTACGACCTCGTCAATTATCATGTGCAACATGGCGGGACGCGGATTCTGATTGACGAAATACACTATCTGCCGGATTGGCAACGTCTCGTCAAGAATCTCTATGACAATTTCAAGGAGCTGCGCATCGCCTACACGGGCTCGTCCATCCTGCGGCTTGCCGCAGGACAAGGCGACCTCTCGCGCCGACAGGTGGCCTACGCGCTGTCCGGCCTTTCCTTTCGCGAATACCTCAAGCTCGAAGGCCTTCTTGACGTTGCACCCCTGACGCTGAACGGGCTGCTCCAGGAGCATGTCGCGACGGCCGAACGCATCAGCGCACGCCTGAAGGTCATCCCTGCGTTTGAACGATACCTGAAAATCGGCTATTACCCGTTCTTTCGCGAGGATCCAAGCCATTTCACGCAACGGCTGCTGCAGGTCGTCAATCAAGTCCTTGACGTTGACTTGACGAAGACTGAAGACGTAACCCCCGAGACCGTGCGCAAGGCGCGGCGCATGCTCACGATTCTCGCCGCGTCAACGCCGCAGACGCCCAACATCACGGCCTTGTGCCGCAACCTCGAAATGGATCGGAAACTCGGCGTCAAAGTCCTTTACGCCTTGCGCAGGGCGGGGTTGCTGGGGCTTCTGGCGGAAGACGCGGAATCGCTCAAGCATCTGGGATCGCCCAACAAGATCTTCTGCGACAATCCGAACCTGATGTACGCGCTGTCCAGCGAGCCGGACATCGGTACGATTCGCGAAGCCTTTTTCAATAACCAGGTTGGATTGCGCAACGAGCTGTCCTATCCGCGAAAGGGGGATTTCCTTGCCAACGGACAAGACCTCTTTGAAGTCGGTGGCGCGGGCAAGGGCTTCGACCAGATTGCCGGTATCCCGCGCAGCTACCTTGCGGTCGATGAAACGGAAGTCGGTCGCGGAAATCGCATTCCGCTGTGGCTCTTCGGGTTTCTCTATTGAAGTCTTGACCGTCAGGTGAGTTCCTGATCTGTCTCTCTTTTTGTTCTTGATTTGTCTCTTTACTTTCGCGCCAATTTGGTATAATACAAAGCGTGAAAAAGGCGAAGGGCGTCTTGTCCACATTACACTCAAACGGAAAGGCTACGAAAAATGAAGAGAACTCTGATTGCGGGGCTGTTCGCCCTGTCGGCTTCGGTCGCGTGTGCGGCGCCGGACGTGTCGAACGTCGTCATGACGCAGGGGGCGGACCGCCGCGTCACCGTCACCTACGACCTCGCGGGCGAGGACGCGATCGTCACGCTCTCCGTCGAGACGAACGGCGTGCCGCTCGCGGAAGGCGAGGTCGCGAACCTCTCGGGTGACGTCAACAAGGTCATCGCGGTGGGCGCGGGCAAGACGATCGTCTGGGAGGCCACCCGCTCGTGGCCGAACCACAAGGTGGACAACGCCCGCGCGCGCGTCACCGCCTGGTCGAAGCGCGCGCCGCCGCGCTATGTCGTCTTCGACATGACGCGCGGGATGGCGGCGACGGCGGCGAATCCGTGGCCGATGACGTTCTACACGAGCGCGGAGACGGTGCCCGGCGGCATCACGAACCGCCGCTACAAGACGACGCACCTCATCTTGCGCCGCGTCGATCCGACGGACGATCTCGGCTTTGTCATGGGCTCCCATTCGTCGGAAGCGGGCTACAATTCAACTTTTGAAATGCGCCACAACGTGCGGATTACCAAACCCTATTATCTGGGCGTTTACGAATTCACGGAGGGACAGCGCAACCTGCTGAACGGCGATGCCGTCTCAACTGGTTCGGCCTATCCGGCGACGGGCATGCGCTGGCAATTGCTGCATGGGACGTGCTATACGTGGCCCTACGATGCGTCTGTTGACACGGCGAGCGCGACACAGGCCAAGTTTCTGATCAACCTCCGCAACTATTCGGGCGGATTCCTCTTCGACCTGCCGACGGACGCACAGTGGGAATACGCCTGCCGTGCGGGCACGACGGGCGCTTTCAATGACGGCACGGAGTTCCTTGAAAGCACCGCGACGGATTCTCGTCTCGACGAACTTGGTCTCTACAAGGGCAATCTCGGCGACCGCACGGGGCCGGCGGAAGTCGGCTCGTTTAAGCCAAATGCGTGGGGATTCTACGACATGCATGGCAACGTGCGCGAATGGGTGTTCGATCGTCGGGGACCCATGACGAACGCCGATGCGGTCGATCCGTACAAGTCGAACGCAACGCAGCAGAGCTGGAATCGCATCGTGCGTGGCGGTTCGTGGGGGGACGAGGCGCGGTATTGCCGTTCGGGCTCAAGAGCCTTGTCCTTTTATACCAACTACAATGCAACCGAGAATGGCTTGACGGAGGAGCGGAGACCTTTTGTCGGTTTCCGCATCGCGGCACAGGTTGAAGTTCCCTGACGAAAAGGAATCCGAACGATGAAACAGTTTGCTTTGTCGGCATTGGCGAGCGCGGCGGCCTTCGCCGCGTCTGCCGGAACGCTCGAGCCGATGCCGCCCGCGCCCGTCGTCTCCGAGACGGCGTGTGCCCTCGACACGAGAATCGGCGGCCTCTCCTTCGCAGCGGAAGCAGTACCGCTCGACACCCTGCTCGAAGGGTGGGACTGGTCGCCGTGGCCGGGCATCTTCCTCAACACGAAGCCCTGTCGGGGCTTTGTCTTTTCGATTCGGTAAAACGCGATGAATGGCTGCGGATTGAAGATGCTGGTGGCAGTCCTGTCGCTCGTCTGGAGCGTCGGGGCCGCGTGCGCGGCGGATGTGGCGAACCGCAAGATGGTCTGGGCGCACTACGTGCCGTGGTTCGTGCCGGAAAACGCCTCGCAGATGTCGCAACGCGTCTACGACTTCCCGCAGACGGACGTCGGGGCGAATCCGCTGCGCGACGAGATCCGGCGTGCGCTCGACCAGGGCGTGGACGGGTTCTTCAATGACATGGTTGCGCACGAGGGCGGCACAACGTCCTTTTGGGATTTGCGGCCCTTTCTCGCGGCTGCCGAGGGCACGCCGTTTCAGTTCGGCATCTGCCTTGACCGCCGCGTGAGCGTCGCCCATCAGGCGAAGGAGCTCGTGCGCATGCTTTCGACCTACGGGAAGCATCCGAACTACGCGCGATGCGGTGACCGGTTCGTCGTCTGTGCCTACACCTACCGCGCATGGACGCCGGAGGAGTGGCGCGCGATTCGTCGGATCTGTGCCGATGCGGGCTATCCGATCCATGTCGTCGCCAACATCGAGACGCCGTTCCTGGCGTTCGACGAAATGGTCTTCGCGCCCTACGCCGGCCTGTTCGAGGGCGCGTTCCATTTCTCGATCATGGGCTGTGGGCGGACGCCGTTCAAGTCCGTCGAGACGGAGATGCGCGAGGCCGACGCATTCTGCCGGAAGAACGGCGCGGCGTTCATGCCATGCCTGTGGCCCGGCTACTACGGCGGCTGGTTGCCGGGACGTTGCAGCTATTACCAGCCGTTTTGCGGATTAGACACGTTGCAGCGGCGGTTCGACGCGGCGCAGGCACTGAACAACGCCCGTTGGCTGCACGTGACGACATGGAACGACCACGACGAGACGACGCTCCAGACGCGGCGGCTCGCGACGGGAAATCCGGCAATCGTGCGAGCGATGGCGCGCGCCTTTCGGGGCGAGCGTCCGGCGGAGAAAACGGATGTCGTCTTCGCCTATTTGCGCGAGAACATCCCCGGCACGGTGCTGCGGTTTGAGGCCCAGCGCCTGCCGTCGGTCGAGAAGGGCGTCGTCTCGGTAGCGGGACGCCTTCTTGACGAAAATGGCGAAATCGTCGCCGGCCTGTCCGAACGACGGCTGGCGGACGCGGATTGGACGCGGACGGAATGGCTCGTGCCGACCACGAAGCTGTCTGCCTCGCACGTCCTGACGCCCGAGTTCGTCGTGCGGTTGCCGTCCGCGACGCGCGTCGTCACGTTGCCGCCGGTCTTTCAGTTTACGGGATGGCTCGCGAATCCCGAAACGGTCAAAGTCTCGATCCATGACCGCCGCCCGATGATGAGTTCGTTCGACCTTGCATGGCAAGACGGGATTCTCGAAGGGACATGCACGTTCGCGAGCGAGGTCTCCCTAAAACGAGCGGTCCTCTACCGCAACGAGCGTCCCGTAACGGCGTTCACGCCCGTGCGCAAGACGATCCTGCCCGTCTTCTTCAACGGCGACGGTTGGCTGGACCTTCAGATCGCGAACGGACGGATTGCGCACGCCGTTAAGAGTTTTGAGACGAACGGTGCGCCGCACTTCGCCTGGGGACCGCAGCGGATGACCTCTCAGTTGACGCCAACGTGGATGAAGCTGACGGCGCGCATCGAGACGGAGGCGCGGACAAGGCTCACGTTCACGGACAACCGCGCCGTCCGCACTTTCACGCCGCGAGACCTGGTGCGCTTCGGGGAGCTTCGCTGCGGCGCGGGGACGATCCGCCTGTCGTCGGACGGCACGCTCTACGACCTGCCGCCACTTGGGCTGAAGCGCGGCAAGCTGTTCCTCTCTGTCTGGTCGGCGAAACCCACGCCGACGGACGACTTTTGGGTCGAGTTCGAGTTCGCGGACGGCACGTTTGCCGAGTCGAAGGTTCGGCATCCGTTCGCGACGGGGTTGCGTCCGATTCCGATGGCCGTCGTCGAAACGCCCGTCACGCTGGATCGGACGTCCGGCGCGTCGGGGATGCCGGATGCGCGCGAATTCCTGACGCCGGAGACGGCGTGGCCCGTGAAGAAAACGCGCGTCGTTTCGTCGTCTTGCGTTTCGCCGTTTTCCGTTCGTCACGCGAAATTCGACTTCTCGAACGCACCGCTGTTGCGTCCGAAACTGCCGCAACGCCAATGGCCGATGGGGCCTTTCCGCATGACGTGCGCGTTCACGCCGCTCGCGACAGACGGGAAGACGCATCCGATCCTGTCCCCGAACGGCTGGAACGAGGGGCCGTCGCTGACGCTTGCGGCGGACGGACGGCTCGTCGCCGCGTTCTCCGGAGGGGAGAACGCGACGGCATTCGCCTGTGAGATCGCCACTCCAGAACCATTGCCACGCGGTCATCGCGCGAGGCTCACGCTGGTGAACGACGGATGTCGCTTCAAACTGCTGCTGGACGGCGTGGAGGTGGGCTCACGTGAGATTCCGCCCGTGCGAATTTACGGCAACTGCTCGCCGGCGATTGGCCTTGGCATCAACGGCGAGAACCCGACTGTCGGACTCTTGCACGACCTTGAATTTGCAGGCGATCCGAATGCCGAGTTGGAGTTGGAGGAACTGCGGCTCGCGCCGCTCTTTGCGGACGGGATGGTGTTTGCGGAAGGGAAGCCCGTGCGGCTCTTCGGCACGGGACTTGGCGCCGTGTCAGCGACTTTTCGCGGACGAACGGCAAAGGCCGTCTCGCGGGGCGGCATGTGGCTGATCGAACTGCCGGCAGGGACGGCGGGCGGCCCATTCGAGCTGAAGGTCACGCTCGGCAGGCAGACGCGCGTGCTGAAAGATGTGCATGTAGGAGAAGTGTACCTGATGGCGGGACAGTCGAATATGCAGTTCGCGCTGTCACGATCGTGCGTCAAGCCACTGGATTACTTGAACGAAGACCTGCTGCGGTGTTTCACGGTCTCACGCGTTGAGCCGGGACCTGACTTTACGTCCGGCGATGGCTGGCGAATCTGCGCATCCAATGAAGTCGCGCGTTGGTCGACGCTCGCGTACTTGTTCGGCTTGGAACGGGTCCGGAAGACAGGCAAGCCCGTTGGGCTGGTCGTGTGTGCGCAAGGCGCGTCGGTTCTGCAGAGCTGGTTGCCGGCGGACGCTTGCGCAGATCCGAACGGACAGATCGCGAAAGCCGACCGGCATGGCGACTTCACGCACCCGATCTATTCGACATGGAACGGCCCTGGCTTTCTGTATGAGAAGATGTTTGTGCATCTCGTGCCGTTCGCGTTCTCGCGCGTCGTGTGGTATCAAGGCGAAAGCGACACCGGGCCCGGCGGCAGACGCTACTATGCGCCGTTGTTCAAATCGCTCGTCGAACGCTGGCGGGCTGATCTTGACGATGCAAAGTTACCGTTTTCGCTCGTGCAGATTGCCGACTTAGCGGCGCGGGACGACGAACGCTGGCATGGCGTGCAGGTCGCTCAAGAACGTGTTGCGGAAAGTATCCGGCATGTCACGCTTGTGAAGTCCGCCGACATTTCGACCGCGGCCGACATCCATCCGCCGGACAAAGCCGCGTTGGCGCGACGCCTATCTGACGCACTGGAGGGGAACAAATGAAGAAGCGCACGCCTGTCCTGCCGGTTGTCTTGCTTGTCGGTCTCGTCAGCGCGGCGTCTGAAGGTCCGCAGGTCGTGGCGGTTCCGCCCGCCGCCGCCGTGCGCGACCTCTGTCGCGCGGCGGACGGCGAGATTCGGCACTACGGCTGGAAAACGATCGGCGGTGAACGGCGTCGCGTCTACGTCGCCTCGCGGGACGAGGGGACGAACTGGACGTTTCGGATTGCCGCGCGCGGCGACGTCGGCGCGATGGTGAAGAGCCCGTGGCGCGACGAGTGGATATATTTCGGCGAAGAGGGGCCGGAACGCGAGACGGTGTTCGTCCGCTCGAAGACGGGCCCGGGAGACACGAGCCCCGAACGCCGTCGCATGGGCTGGCGGCGGCAGGAGCTGCGCCAGCTGGTCGCGCTGAAGACGCGGCGACGGTGGGTTGCGGCGTTCTCGGACGTGCGGTGCGAGGACGGCGCGTGCTATCGCGCGGCGGTCGCGCTGTCGGACGACGACGGCGACACGTGGCGCTACGTCCCGGTGCCGCCGCTGAAGGGCGTGCCGCGCCAAGGGCCGGGCGACCGGCGGCCGCGCTGGTACAACGACGGTTGTGAGCCGTCCGTCGTCGAGCGGCACGACGGCTCGCTGCTCATGGCCCTGCGCACGAGCAGCGGACACCATGCGTTCAGCGCGTCGCGGGACGGCGGCGAGACGTGGAGCGAGCCGCGCGAGAACCCCGCGTTTTGGGCGACGAACACGATGCCGTATCTCTTCCGTCTGCGGGACGGGCGGCTGCTGTTCGTCTGGAACAACACGGTGCCGCTGCCGACGCGTGACGCGGCGGAGTACCCCGAGCTCGCGACGGACGCTGCGACGCTTGCCGGCGTTTGGGAGACCGTCTTCACCAACCGCGACGTCCTGCATGCCGCGATCTCTGACGACGACGGTCGAACGTGGAGGGGCTTTCGCGAGATTGCCCTGACCGAGCCACGCAATGCGGCGGACTTTCGGGAACTCGGCAACGGTCCGGACGACGAGCACGACAAATCCGTGCACCAGACGCAGGCGCTCGAATTGCGCGACGGCACGGTGCTGGTTGCCTATGGACAAAACTCGTCCGCGCGGCGGATTGCGCGGCTCGATCCTGACTGGTTGATGGAAACGACGCGAATCGAGGACTTCCGCCAGGGCCTCGGCGGACTCTCGAACCACCTTTACCTGAAGTCGCTGTCGGGCGGCTGGCGTGGCTGGGCTGGGCATTGCGCCTGGAACCGCTTGCCCGGAGCCGTCTTGGCGCGTGATCCCGACACGGACGAGGGGAAGGGCAGTGTCCGTGAGGTCTTGCAGCTTTGTCGAATCCGCGATCCGCGCCTCGTCTCAGACCGACAGGGCATTGTCTGGAACTTTCCGGCAACGCGAAAGGGTGAGCTGAAGATCGACTGTCGTATCGACCGTGCGGGCTTTCGCCTGTCATTGACCGACCATTGGATCAATCCCTGCGATTCGTTCAATCCCCGGATGGCTCCCGTGACATATGAGATCTCGGAACCTTTGATTGGCGGCGGCACATGGCATCAGATCGTTTGCATTTGGGACCTTGACACGCATAAGGCTCAGATCTTTTGCGCGAACAAGGCCATTGCCGAGACGGACATCGCGACCGATCCGCCATTTGGGCTTTCTTATCTGCATCTTCAGACCTTGGCGGAAGATACAGATGCAAAAGGCACGTACTTCCGCGCGTTCTCGATGAAAAGCACAGGCTCTCGTTGACTTGCCGAGACGCAAGTTCCCGGAGGTGAAACCCTCCCGCTTGACGGAGAGGGGCGTCTTGAAGATGGTGTCGTGGCGAGTTTTGTCAGAACATGCAAGATGCGAAGGGCGCGGCCGGCGCGACGTCGCCGTCGTGCGCTCGCTCCTGAAGGAGTATCCGCTGGGGCTTCTCCATTTCGTGAAGACGGGCGACGGCCGCTACGAGGTGCTGGACGGGCAGCAGCGCATCACGAGCTTCGGGCGCTTCGTGACGGGCAAGCTCTCCTTCGACGACGGCCCGGTCGCGAAGTCGATGGCCGGGCTTGCCGAAGACGAACGCCGCCGCATCCTCTCGGCTCCGCTGACGATCTACATTTGCGAGGGCGCGGAGAGCGAGATCAAGGAATGGTTCAGGACGATCAACATCGTCGGCGTGCCGCTCAACGAGCAGGAACTCCTGAACGCCGTCTGCTCCGGCCCGTTCGTGACGTGCGCACGGGAGATCTTCTCCAATTCGACCAATCCGCAGATGCAGAAGTGGAGCGCGTACGTGCGCGGCAATCCGAAGCGGCAGGACGTCCTCGCGAGTGTCGGCCCTGCTGGCGGACGATGCAGTGACGGATCGGCGCGGCGTCTTCGAGTACGTCCTGGGCGGCGAGCGCGACACGCGCCTCCTGAACGTTCGAATCTTTGACGAGCGGACGAAGAAGGCCGTCTACGCGAAGCAGACCGCCGCCGCCGAACGGAAGGGTGTCTCGAATTGTTCGCTCTGCGCGATCGGGCATGACGCGCAGGCGCACCGGATCTGGAGGCTCGGCGAGATGGACGCGGATCACGTCGCGGCATGGTCGAAAGGCGGCGCGACCGATGCGGCGAACTGCCAGATGCTCTGCCGGACGCACAATCGCGCGAAGGGCAATCGGTAGGCAGGCGCGCGCCGCTGGACTGACGGCCTTCGCGGGGTGGGCGGCGGATGTGGTATAATACGCCCCCATGTCCGACTTCGTCCATCTCCATCTCCACACGACCTATTCGCTTCTTGACGGGCAGTGCCAGATCGTGCCGCTCGTGAAGAAGGCGCGCAAGCTCGGCATGCCGGCCCTCGCCGTCACCGACCACGGCAATCTCTTCGCGCTCAAGAGCTTCTACGACGAGTGCCGCTCGAAGAAGGAGAAGACGTACGGCGATCTCGCGGGCGTGCACGTCAAGCCCATCCTCGGCTGCGAAGCCTACGTCACCTCGACGGGCGACTACAAGACGCGCGACAAGTCGGAGTACCGCCACCACCTCTGCCTCCACGCGATGAACCTGACGGGCTACCACAACCTCGTCAAGCTCATCAGCGAGGCCCACATCAACGGCTTCTACATGCGTCCGCGCATCGACCATGCGCTCCTGGAGAAGTACCACGAGGGCCTGCACTGCTCCGCCGCGTGCATCGCCGGCGAGGTCGCGCGCGCAATCGACCAGGGCCGCATGGACGAGGCCGAGCGCGTCGCGAAGTGGTACAAGGGGCTCTTCGGCGAGAACTACTCGCTGGAGGTCATGCTCCACAAGGCCACGAAGTCGGGGCCGGACATCCCGCTTTCGGCGCAGAACGAGTTCGTCGACCTCTACCAGCGGCAGCTGAAGATCGTCAAGGGGATGCTGGATCTGGGCAAGAAGCTCGACATCCGCGTCATCGCGACGAACGACGTGCACTTCCTCGACGCGGCGGACGACGATTCGCACGACGTGCTGCTCGCGCTCTCGACGGGCAAGAAGATGTCCGACGAGAAGCGCATGATCTACTCGGGCCAGGAGTACTTCAAGACCGAGGAGGAGATGCGCGCGCTCTTCGCGGAGAACCCGGAGCTCATCGCGAACACGAAGGAGGTCGCCGACCGCATCGAGGAATACGAGCTCGACTCGCCGCCGATCATGCCGAAGTTCGCGATCCCCGTCTCGTTCGGCACGGAGGAGGGCTACGCGAAGGCATTCGACGAGGAGAGGCTGAAGGCCGAGTTCAACGTCCAGAAGCCGAACAACTTCGACCGCCTCGGCGGCTACGACAAGGTGCTGCGCATCAAGTTCGAGGCGGACTACCTCGCCGAGCTCGTCTGGAAGGGTGCGGCGATCCGCTGGGGCGACAAGGACGGCCAGATTCCGGACGTCGTGCGCGAGCGCGTCCAGTTCGAGCTCGACACGATTAAGCTCATGGGCTTCCCCGGCTACTTCCTCATCGTGCGCGACTACATCCGCGCGGCGCGCGAGGAGTGCGGCGTCTGGGTGGGGCCGGGGCGCGGCTCGGCGGCCGGCTCGGCCGTCGCGTACGCGCTCTGGATCACGAACGTCGATCCGCTCAAGTACGACCTCCTGTTCGAGCGCTTCCTCAACCCCGACCGCATCTCGATGCCGGACATCGACGTCGACTTCGACGACGCGGGGCGCGAGCGCGTGCTCGACTACGTGACGCGCAAGTACGGCGCCGACCACGTCGCGCACATCGTGACGTTCGGCCAGATGGCGGCGAAGTCGGCGATCAAGGACGTCGGGCGCGTGATGGACTATCCGCTCGCCGACACGAACAAGCTCGCCTCCTACGTGCCGGACACGCCGAAGATCAACTTCAAGAAGGCGCGCAAGGAGTCGCCCGACCTCGAGGCCGCGTTCAACTCCGAGGACCCGGTCGTCCACAAGCTCATGGAGCGCGCGGGGCGGCTCGAGGGCTGCATCCGCCAGCCGGGCGTCCACGCCTGCGGCGTCATCATCTCGCGCGACCCGATCGCGGAGACGCTGCCCGTCATGCCGACGCCGGAGAAGGGCGGCGCGAAGGGCAAGGGGAAGGGCGCGGCGGACGCGCCCGGCGCGGAGGACAAGCTTCTGACGACGCAGTACGACGGGCACTTCGTCGAGCCGGTCGGCCTGCTCAAGATGGACTTCCTCGGCCTCAAGACGCTGACGGTCGAGAAGGAGTGCGTCGCGCTTCTCGGCAAGGACAACCCGCGCGTCCCCGAGGCGATCCGCAACGCCGACGGCGAGCTCGACACCGACAAGATCCCGGACGACGACAAGGAGACGTACGAGCTTTTCGGGCGCGGCGAGACGACGGGCCTCTTCCAGTTCGAGTCGCCGGGCATGAAGAAGTGGCTCATCGCCCTCCAGCCCGAGCGCCTGACGGATCTCGTCGCCATGAACGCGCTGTACCGTCCGGGCCCGATGGACTACATCCCGACGTTCGTCGCGCGCAAGCAGGGCGCCGAGCCGGTCACCTACGACCACCCGGAGATGGAGGGGCGCCTGAAGGACACGTATGGCGTCACCGTCTACCAGGAGCAGGTGATGCTGCTTTCGCGCGACCTCGCCGGCTTCACGCGCGGCGAGTCGGACAAGCTTCGCAAGGCCATGGGCAAGAAGCTCATGGACATCATGAACGAGCTCAAGGCGAAGTTCGTGAAGGGCTGCCTCGCGAACCCGAAGTTCCGCATCGGCAAGTGGGCGGACGAGGCCGAGGCGACGAAGCTCATCGAGAAGATCTGGAAGGACTGGGAGGCGTTTGCCTCCTACGCCTTCAACAAGTCCCACGCCGTCTGCTACGCCTGGGTCGCCTACCAGACGGGTTACCTGAAGGCGCACTATCCGGCCGAGTTCATGTGCGCGCAGATCTCGTCCGAAATCGGCAACTTCGACAAGCTCCCCGGCTTTGTCGCCGAGGCGCGCGACATCGGGCTGGAGCTGTTGCTGCCGGACGTGAACGAGTCCGGCGCGCGGTTTGTGCCGGCGAAGGGCTCGAAGGGCATCCGCTACGGCCTTGGCGGCATCAAGGGCGTCGGCAGCGCGGCGGCCGAGGCGATCGTCGCCGAGCGCGAGGCGAACGGGCCCTACACGGGATTCCTCGACTTCTGCCTGCGGCTTGGCGGCTCGAACCTTATCAACAAACGTGTGCTCGAGAACCTGACACGCACGGGCGCGTTCTCGACGCTGGAGCCGAACCGCGCGAAGCTCTTCCTCAACATCGAATACGCGCTCAAGAAGGCGCAGCAGCGCGCGAAGGAGAGGGCGAGCGCGCAGACGAGCTTCTTCGACCTCATGGCGGGCGGCGACGAGAAGGCGGACGACGCGGAGCTTGCGGACGCGCCGCCGTTCGCGCCGGCGGAAGACCTCAAGAACGAGCGCGACCTCCTCGGCGTCTACATTTCGGGCGACCCGATGGCCGCGTGCCGCCATTTCCTCGGCGACCTCTCCGTCGTGCACGTCGACCGCGAGGGCGCGGCGAACCTGCCGTTCTCGTTCGACAAGATCGCGAAGAAGCCGAAGGAGGAGGACGACGCGGCGGCAATGGACCCAGTGTCGGAGGACGCCGCGCCGGCGGCGGCCGAGACGGCGGACGGCGCAGACGACGAGGACGAGGACGTCTCGGACGCGGCGGCGGACGACACGTCGATCGAGGGGCTGCTGAAGCAGTCCGATCCGCAGGACTGGCCGCTCAAGTCGATGGCGCGCGGCGTCGTCCGCGCGAAGGGCGAGGTCGCCTGGAGCGACAAGGCGGCGTTCGACAAGGCGGTGAACAAGGAAAAGGCGCGACTCAAGAAGCGCGTCGATCCGATTCTCCTCAAGAAGCTCGACGTGCGGGCCGTCGGCATCCTCACGTCCTGCTCGGTGAAGACGCCGAAGCCGCGTCCCGACGGGACGGTCGGACAGAAGTGGGCGATCCTCGGACTGGACGACGGGTGCGGGCACGCGGAGGGCGCGGCGTTCGCGAAGGTCTGGGAGAAGTGCAGCGCGCTGGAGACGAAGGTCGATTCGCTCGTCCTCGTCTGCGGCGAGCTTGCGCACAAGACGACCTACGCGAAGGAGGACGCGCACCGCGAGAATCCGCAGGTCGGCGACCTGAACTTCACGGTCAAGGAGGCGTATCCGCTTGAGGAGGCGATGCCGCTCCTCTCGAAGGGGCTGCGTCTGCGCCTCGCCTACGACGATCCGGGGCTCAAGAAGAAGGTCGAGGCGATCCGCGCCGTCATCCTGAAGAACGCGGGGACGCTCCCCGTCTTCCTCGACCTGCGCTATCCGGACGGGCGCGTCGTCACGATCGACCTCGGCGCGCAGTTCCGCGTCGCGGTGAACCTCACGTTCCTCTCGGAGCTGGACAAGGTCGTGCCCGCCGCCGACGCGACGTTCGGCATCGACTCGCGCCTGTCGCTCGAAGTCCGCGAACCCCCGCCGTGGGCGTGAGGCGCGGGCTCAGACGACGGGGCGGATGTACTTCGCCTTGATGGCGCGCCAGAGGACAACGCAGAAGGCGGAGAGCGGAATCGCGAGGAGCATGCCGAGCACGGGGCCCAGCACCGTCGACCAGAAGAAGAAGCTGAAGATGACGCCCGCGTAGCCGAGGCCCGTCTTGTTCCCTTGGATGCGCGGCGTGATGAGATAGCCGTCCAGGAGCTGGCCCGCGAGCCAGACCGCCAGCACGAGGAGGAGGCGCGTCAGGGAGCCGCCGTGCGGGAAGTAGGCGAGCGGGAGCGCGAGCGGGAGGCAGACGACCGAGCCGAACAGCGGAATCAGGTTCAGGACGCCCAGCGCGAAGCCGACGAGGAAGCCGTACGGGAGCCCGACGAGCCAGAAGCCCGTGCCGTAGAGAAGGCCCTCGATGAGGCAGATGACGGTCTGGCGCTGGAAGAACGAGACGAGGATTTCGATGAAGGAGTCGATCTGCGCGGCGAGGAAGTCGCGCGTCTCCGGCTTGAAGAACGGCAGATGGCCGACGATCTCGCGGCCGCGCCGGTCTTTCGTCATCAGGAAGAAGACGAAGAAGATC
>OIYX01000272.1_pt1 | contig 19208 bp, 15 predicted proteins | sample 1588431 | NCBI WGS metagenome assembly OIYX01 (sample SAMN03283241) | human gut metagenome | biome: human-associated habitat; material: feces | host: Homo sapiens | place: Peru | collected 2012
CCATGGCCCAGGGGCGATGGCCATCGCTTCCTGGGCATTCTTTTCGCTTCGAGGAAGCCTCTCCGCTATCCCGGCACGCACCGGGCAGGAACGGCGGGCATTATACTACAAACGGATTAGACAGGGGGGGCTATCTTGAGATTCGAGAGGTGCGAGGCCTCAATACAGGAACCCAAACAGCCAAAGCGGAATCTTGTTCCCCAGCCCAAGTTCCGTTTCGTCGTTGACGACAAAGCTCTCCGGCAAATCGCGGATCTGGCCGAAGCCTTTGCCCGCGCCGCCAATCTCGAAATGCCATCGCCCGTCCACCAGAAAGTCGCCAATTCCCGAAAAGACGGCCGTGTGGCGTACGCGAATCTGATTGAAGAAGAACGTCTCGCGCACCGTTCCACGATTCGCGCGCGGCGTCAGCGCATACATCAGGTTCGTGTTGTCGCAATAGATCTTCTCTGGCTTTGACAGATTCTTGAGCGTCTCGCCCTTTGGCGGAACAAGCGCAAGCAGTCCCCCGCGCTCCAATGCGCCCAGGATCTTGAGCCCCGTGTTCCGTTCCGTCTCCAGTTCACGGTAAAGCCGGGACATGTTCGGCTGCTGCGGCACGCTCGCGGCAAGAATCATCAGCATCTTCTTCGCCTTGCGAACCGTCTCAACCGAAACCTCCGCGATACTCGTCCAGTCGGATTCCAAAACCTTGTTGACCACCTCGCCCAGACGCTGTTCGTACAGTCCGCCCGGCTCCCTGTAGAACGGATAGTACCCCTGGCGAAGATAGCGGTCAAACAGCGGCAAGACCTTGAACGCCGAGAGAAGCGGCTGCGCGATCTCGCGATGATGCCTCAGCAAGTCTTCCAATTGCACGACATCGCCCCGGTAGACGCCCTCGAAAGCCAGAAACTCGCGAAACGACAGGCCCTTCAGCTCGTAGCATCCCTGGCGACGCGAAAGGTCGCCCCGCGCCGTCTCGATCTGGAGCAAGGACGACCCGCTGTAGACGATGGACAACGACGGGAACTGGTCAAAGACGTTCTTGATCAGCAACGACCAGTCCTTGCCCAAGTGGTGAACCTCGTCAATGAAGACATGCGTAAAGCCGTGCGCGACAAAGTAGTCAATCGCATCACGAACACGATGCGTCGCAAACCAGAGGTCATCCAAGCTTATGTAGACGGCTTTCCCACCAACGCCAAAAGCCTCTTTGATACGCTGGCGCATCAAAGTCGTCTTGCCCGTGCCGCGCGCACCCTTGATGCAAATAAGACGTCCACGCCAATCGATTTCGGCCATCAGCGGACGACAATAGTCCATGGACACGGCCGCAACCAGCCGGTCGGACGTATCGAGAATCTCCTTGATCTCATCCGTCTCAAGCATCGCAAAGCCCTTTTCCTTTTTGTTATTGTGACTTTTGTTATCGCAGAATCGATTTCGCTCTTGCGATTTTTCGTTATCGCAGAAGCAATTTCATTGTCAGAAGAACGAATTCATGTGAAAATTTCGTTGTTCCAAAAACTAAATTTCACCCCGATTTCATTATCAGAAACACGAACAGTCTATCAAAAGCGTGAATTCGCTGTCAAGGCCCTCGCGCGATGGTGTCGCGCGAGGGCGTAGAGATGGTTCTGGGTTTGGGGGAAAGGTTCTGTGTTTGGAAGTATTGGAGGTTGTCTGTCCCATTCGTCGCGTCCATTCCGCCAACCCCGTTTCCAATCCTTTGTCGCGGCCATCGGACGCCAAGTGGCAGAGGCTTGGCGCTACGCGCGAACACGAAACGGCGCTTTGCGCCGTTCACGAAAGCCCGCGAGCGCGGGACACGAAAGCGTCCAAGCCGCTCGTCGAGGCACGAAAGCGCTTCGCCCCGTTCTCGAAGAGAAGGAGCAAGAGGGAGAAAGGAGTAAGGAGGAAGTAGTAAGGAGTAAGTGCGGAAGATTCGTCTTCTGTTGTGGCGCGAGGCGAACACAACAAGATGTTGACCACCATACTTACTCCCTACTCCTTACTACCTACTCCTTCTCTTTTGTGGTGCGCGAAGCGCGTTTGCGTTCTTTGTGGCAAAAGCCAACGAGGTGACAGACGCAGGCGAGGCGAGAGTGGTAGCAGAATGCGGGGACAGCCGAAAAAGAATTCCGCATTGAATTCTCATTTCGCGAAAGGGCGTTGGGAGCGGATTGAAGGTCGAGAGGCATGCGAAGCGTTTTCGTGCCTCGACATGAGGCGATGGCGGGTTTCGTGTCGCCCGTAGGGCGCGTTCGTGGCCGTCGGCGCGCGGCGCCGTCGGCTTTCGTGGTCGCGGCCACCGGCCGCCCGTCTGTGGAGATTTGGGGGGATGAGGCGGAGAGCGGGTTAGGCACTTTGCGCCGTTTACGATTCGTGTGGATAAAAGGACGGGCTATTATGTGAGGGCGGCGATGCGCCGGAATCGGCTGAGGATGGCATCCTTGCGCAACGACGGATTGTCCTCCGTCTGCACAAAGCCCTCGACGGCATCTTCGATGTCGCGGCAGGCGAGATATTCGGCAAACTTCACCGCGAGGCCGCTGCGAAGCGTTTCGCATGCCGCAATCTCCTCCACGATGCCGGCGCGACCGTTGAACAGGCAGATGACGTCCTCGAAATCCGTGCTCATGAAGAAATCGCGTTTTCCCCGATCCTCGAACGCCTCCAGTTTGAGGGCCACAAAATAGGGCGCGGATATGATGCGAACGGGACGGCCGTTGCATTTGACCGTCCGTGCTTCGTCGAGTGCCCTCTCGAACCATTTTGAGTTCCAGCCAAGCACCTCCTCCCGAATCGGCAGCACGTCGACCGTCACGTCTTCGTAGATCCATCGGCAGATCGGCGCGTCCTCGCGAAGGTCATGCTTGAACCCGATCTGCTCGAGCATTCGGTCGAGCCGATGGTGTTCCCGTCGCGTGCGAATGCCCATCAGCACGTCCACGTCCTTTGTGACGCGAATGGCATCGGCCGCGGGGTCTGTGACCAACAGCGACAGGACGGATCCGCCAAGGAACGCGAACGTGAAGGGCAGGTCCTTCAACATCGGGTCCAGTTTTAGAATGGCCGTCTCGACTGTCGTCATGACAGGATTTCCTCCAGTTTATGTTCGGCAAACAGCCGCTCGCGCGTGCGGCCGCCGCGCAGCATGTCGATTAGCGCCAGTCGATCGTAGACGCCTCGGTTTCCCCTGGCCGCTTCGGGGGCCGTGTGGTAGACGGGTTCGACCGCTTGTCCGAAGACAGTCCCGTTTGGGCATTCCCAGACGGGCAGAAGGCCTGTCGCGGCGAACGCATCGGTCGCGACAGGCGCCGCATATGACGTCGGAATTCCCCTTGTGCGCTTCCCGGAAGGGCGCATCGGGAACGAATAGCGCAAGCCGTGGACGAAGAATTCGCAGACGTTTCGCCGAATGGGTCGGCGTCCCTCGTTGAGCAGGACGGATTCCTTCAGCCGTTGGACGGCGGCGTGCGCTTCAGAAGCGCTGACGTGCGCGAGTTGGCCAAGTTCCGCGTAGGCGAACTTGTCCGCACCGTTCTCCATGAGAACGGACAGAACGACGAGATCTTGTCCTTTGATCATGGCGCGTATTGTATTCGCGAATTGCGAATTTGTCAAGGGGGCTGGCGCTTCGCGCGAACACGAGACGGCGCGTGGAGGAGGGTAGCCAGGGTCGTCGGAGAGCGGGTCAGGCGCTTCGCGCGGACACGAAACGGCGCTTCGCCCCGTTCTCGAAGAGAAGGAGCAAGAGGGAGAAAGGAGTAAGGAGGAAGTGCGGAAGATTCGTCTTCTGTTGTGGCGCGAGGCGAACACAACAAGACGTTGGCCTCCACACTTTCTCCTTGCTCCTTTCTTTTTTCTCCTTACCCCTACTCCCTACTCCTTACTCCTTGCTCCTTTCTCTTCACCCCCTACTCTGTATTCTCCTTTGTGGCGCGCGAAGCGCGCATGTGTTCTTTGTGGCGAAAGCCAACGAGGTGACAGACGTAGGCAGAGAAAATGTGGTAGCAGCACGCGGGGACAGCCGAAAAAAGAATTCCGCATCGAATTCTCATTTTTTCGTGGGGTGCTTGCGGGGATTTGGGGGGATGTGGTATAATGCGCGGAGAATGAAAAAAGGTTTCACACTCGTCGAACTGCTGGTTGTCGTCGTCGTGCTCGTCACGCTGATGACGATTGCGTTTCGGATTACGGGCGCGGGGGGCGACGCTTCGGCGCGGAACAGGACCGTCAACCGGATGCAGCGCCTGGAGAACTGCCTTTCTGGCTATTACGCGGCCTATGGGTGCTATCCGCCCGTTCGTCTCCACGGCAGCCGCGACTACACGCTCGATGTCGATGCGCATGGCATTCAGCAGGTCGGTACCTCCAGTTCGGGACTCAAGGGCAGCAGCAGCGCGTCCGGCGGCGGCGGATCGCGGGCGACGGAGTTGAGCTGGGAGCGCGTGCGTGCGGCCTGCCGATCTCAGCCAATTGGCATGAGCTATCCGTTCACGCGGTCGGGTATCCAGAACTACGTCAACAAGGTCTCGGACATGCTGATCAAGCGGTCTCAGTCGGACGATTCGAAGGATGCGGCGTTCCGTGACAATGCGGCTGTCATCGGGCGTGGCTTCCGTGCGATTACGGATGAAGGCATGCTGTCGTCAAAGCGCGACGACGAGGAGTGGACGGACGTCCAGATCTTCAAGTTCGGCGTTCTCAGCTACCTGCTGCCGCGCTATCTCGTCATGCTTGGCGGCGAGTCGTATATGGACAAGATCTACCAGAACCAGAAGTCCTGGACAGCCAACAACCGTCTGCCGTGTCGGTTTGAAGACGGCGCGCCGTATTCGAGCTGGGGTGCGGTGAACGAGGACGTGCGCAAGTACAAGTGGAAGGTCTCCGTTCTCGCGTCGCAGGCGGCGTGTGCGCGCTGGCTGCCGAACCTTGAACGGACGGTGCGGACTCAGTACGACTTTGAGGCCTATGGCGTTCAGTTGCGCGATGCTTCGGACTCCTACGCAAATGTCTCGGCCAACAACCCGAACCCCGAGCTGTATTCGACCGAGTCGCAGGGCGGGGCGGGCAGCGCCAGCGGCGACCAGTATGTCTTGGACGGCATGACGGTCGTGGATGGCTGGGAGGAAGAATTCTACTACTACTCGCCGCCGCCGTACCAGAGCTACATTCTCTGGAGCGCGGGCAAGAACAAGAAGACGTTCCCGCAGTGGGTGTCGGACGAGGAAATCCGGAAACTCACGGCCAGCGAGCAGTCGACCGTCCAGGAGTGGAAGGGCGATGACATCGTGAAGATGAGTCATTGAGGAGAAATAATCGAATAATCGAATGGTCGAATGATCGAATAATCGAATGTTTGAATAAATCGAATGGGAATGATCAATAATTGAATATCGAGAGAAATGGAGGAATTGGTGAAAATGAAGAACGAGACTCAGAACGCGAATGGACATTCGAACATTCGACCATTCGATTATTCGACGAATTCTCATTCGACCATTCGAACATTCAAACATTCGATTATTTCTTCTCGCCCAGCCTTTACCCTGGTCGAGATGCTGGTTGTGGTCGGCATCCTCGCGGTGCTGATCGGCGCGAGCCTCTCGGCGTTCACCTCGACGACAAAGAAGGCCCAGAAGGCGAAGGGACAGGAACTTGTTCACAATGTGGCCACGGCCCTGGAGAAGATCTACCAGGAGGAGGGGGCGTGGCCGCGTCGCATCCTGAACGGCAGCAACAGCGAGAATGGCCTCGACGAGCGGGTTGCCTACGCGCTGGCCAAGCGCAACGCCTTGTCGCTTTCGTATGACGACAGTTCGAAGAAGACGACGGCGCTCGACCAGTGCGGCGTCGTCTCGCCCTGGGCGCAGGACGTGATCCGTCGGAAGAAGGGACAGGGCGTAAGCGAATCGACGAAGGTCCCTTCCGGCGGCACAATCAAGACGCATCGCCTGCGCTATGCCGTTGATACGGACGGACGCGGTTTCGTGACGGCGAACGTTGAGGGCGAGTCGGTGATTATCCGTGGTTCGGTCGCCGTCTGGTGCGCCGGTTACGACGGCAAGCTCGAGAAGTACAAAGACGGTCTCCGCAAGGACGACATCTACAGCTGGAGCCGCAATCAGGTCAAGGAGTAAAGAAGATGAAGAAGGGTTTTACAATTGTCGAGCTGCTGGTAGTCGTCGCGATCATCGGCATTCTCCTCGGCATCGTCTCGACGGCGACGATCGGATCCATCCGCAATGGGCGGACCAAGCGCGCCGAGGCGATGTGCAGCGTCCTCAGCCAGGCGATTTCCTCCTACTACGCGCAGAAGGGCGAATGGCCGACGGCGATCGAAGCCTACGCCAGGAACATGGGCGACAAGGAGACGGTTACGCTGTCGGCCACCGATGCGGACAGCGTCTTTCGCGAGATCGTCAAGAAGTCGGTCGGCGCCGGCGCGACGATGCATCTCCTGGATGCGCAGGCTCTCTTCGTCGCGGAGGCGAGCAAGGTGCAGAACAGCGGCGAGGGCTGCTACGACAACCACGACGACAAGACCTATGACTCCTACTGCGGCGACAAACACTGCATCAACGGGCGTGATTTTTCGAGCGCGACGAAGTCGGGCGCCAAGAACCGCCTCTCGGTCGACAACATGGCGTTCGGGTATCAGGGAACGCGGGCGGGCAAGTTCTGCCGCTTCTGGATCACGTACAACGGCCGCACGGATTCGGTGAGCGTGTCGCGGCAGAATCCGGGCAAGAATTATCCTGGGGATTGGGAATGACGATGAGAAGAGCCTTCACCTTGATGGAGCTGATGGTCGTCGTCGGCATCATGTCGTTCCTCGGCGTCGCGGCGGTCGGCGGCTACAACGCGCTCCAGCGCGGCATGGCGGAACGGGGTGCCACGGCGGTTGCGACGTCGCTCCTTCAGGCGGCGAAGGAGCGCGCGATGATCGATCGCGTGCCGACAGTCGTCTACTGCTACAATCGGCTGGTGCGTGCGGCGACGGACGACGAGAACGCGATTGTCGTCGGCGAGGCCGTCGCGGTGCGCCGCGCCGGGCGCGTGACGTGGGCGCGCGGCGACCTCATCGCCGATGAGTTCGCCGATCTCGCCAGCAGCTACGACGTCGTGTCCGAAGAGACCGACGCCAAGGAGCGGAAGGGCATGAAGCTTTGGCGCTTTGACGATGACAGGATCAGCGACATGAGGTATTCGGTCGTTGCCGATGCCGTGGTGATGCTGGATGGCGACATCAATGGCACGACCTATCGCGGGTGGGCGCTCGACCCGGATGCGGACGAGACGAGCCGGACGGTGTCGGGCCAGACCCTCACGGGACCGGCTGACCTGACGAACTTCAAGTTCAAGAACTCGGCATCAGGCGAGGGCGAGCTGAGCATTCGGGCCTATGCGTTCGTCAACCTGAAGTCGAGCAAGTACGAACCGAGCACCTGGACGGTTGGCGACGGCTATGGCTTTGAGTTTGCGAACGTCCAGCTCCCGAACGATTTTGTCTTCGGCGGCGGGAACGTGCCGAGCCAGGTCGGGGACGTCAGCTTTGTCAGGGCGCTCTATTTTGACCCCGACCAGCCGGGCAGCGACGCGTCGGTCGATGTCTACTTCTGCCGTCCGGATTCCGGGGGCAATCCTAAGCCCGACCACAAGGCCGGTACGGCGACAAGCAAGGAGGACGCGAAGATATGAGGGTGATGCGAAGGGGTTTCACGCTCGTAGAGGTCAACCTCGCCATCTTCATCATGGCGGCGGGCGTCCTTGCGATGGTTTCGCTCTATTCGCTCGGCATGCGCGAGAGCCGCCAATCGGTCGAGGATGTCGCGGTCGCGGGCTATGCGGACGCGGTCTTTGCGCCGCTTGTCGCGAAGCTCTCGGCGACGAACATGACATGGCAGGGGTGGACGTCGATTGGCAGCACGCCTCAGGGCGAAGGCGACAAGGTCTGCGATGGCGTGACGCAGGGCGGAAAAGGCTGGGCGGACTACGTCCAGAAGGTCGGCTCCGACGCATCGGGGCTGTACCGGGTCGATTCCGGCTGCACGGCCAAGGCGCAGCAGGCGTTTCAGGAGATCGCGAGCGCGTCGCTGAAGGGTAGCCCAAGCCTTTCGATCACGTGGCCGACCTTGCCGAGCGAATACTTCTACGGGCTTGTGGCGACGCGCAAGGGGGCGACCATTTCGCTCGCGTTTCGCGCGTCGCGTCGACGGGATGCCCTGATGAGCCAACCTGTCTACTATACGGAAGTCCACTATCAGGGGAGGGACGACGAATGAGGCGCGGTTTTACCATCCTGGAACTTCTGGTCGCCTCGCTCCTGCTGTCGATGCTCGTCACGATCCTGACGATGCTCTTCAACCAGTCGTCCGTCGCGTGGACGGCCGGCCTTTCGAGCGTTTCCGACTTGAGCGAGGAGCGGATGTCGCTTGGCATCTACCACGATGTGGAGGACGACCTGTTGCCGGGCATCACCGAGAAGGGCGTCCGGGGCGGGAGCTCCGACAACCGAAGGCTTGAGTACCGCACGGTTTCGCTGTGGCAGAGGGGCTCCAAGAACAAGTTGCGCGCGGGGAATCGAGCCTTTGACCGTGCGGACTGGGGCTCGGCCTCCGTGCGTGTGACGGACATTCAGAATGCGGCGAAGGGGGTCTTGCAGAATTCGGGCACAAGCGTTCGGCAGCGGAATCGCGAGGGCGGGGTCGTCGTCGGCGTCTGGAGCGCGGGCCCGGACGGGAAATGGGACACGGCGGACGACATCAATACCTTCCCCGAGGAGGTGAAGTGATGAAACGGGCGTTTACGCTTCTGGAACTGCTGGTCGTGATCGCGATGATCGCGATTCTCGTCGGTGCGGTCGGGTCGAGCATGAATCAGGCTCGACGCCGCGCGAAGATTGCCAAGGCGACGCAGGACGCGAAGGAAATCACGAATGCGATCCTTGGCTTCCGCAACTATGCGAAAGACCGCTCTCTGGCAAACTATGACACGGGAGGCTGGAAGGAGACGACCGAGGGCAACCTCAGCCTGATTCTTGGCGGCGTGAAGTCCGAGAGCGGCGCCGATGTGCCCGTCCTCTACAATGCCCAGTTGCGCGGCGGTAAAGTCGTCGATCCGTGGGGGCGGACATACCGGTACCGGATTCAGAAGCTCGCCGGCGAAAGCGACGAGTCGGGAACGCCCACGTTCGTGCGCGCGCCCAACCTGCCCAACTTCTACCGGCTGACGGACGAGGAGCGTCAATGAAAAAAGGTTCTGCCCTGCTGATTGTGCTTGGTCTGCTGTCGTTCATGGTGGTCTCCGCCGTGAGCTTCTCGATCTACATGCGTCAAAGCCGATTGCCGTCAAGCTATCTTCGGCGCAACCTGGCGGCGCGCCATCTCGTGCGGGCCGCGTTGGCGCGGGCGATTGACGAGCTGGAGGGGGCGTACAACGATGACGCGGACTGGGGCAAATATGAAATGTCCGAGACGGACGTCCGCCAGGGCTTCTACGGCGTCTATGACGATCCCTATCCGGGCTGCGGCTACAAGATCGACAATGACAGCCGGAAGGACGGCGACTTCTGGTTTCGTCGCGTGTTCATGCCGTTCGGGCCGACGAAGTATGCCGAAGCGACGGTGCCGACGCTGACGCTGGAGGCGCTGGCCTACCTGCCGCCCGCGCTGATCGACGACGTGCGCACGTTCTCACGCTACACGCGCACGGCCGCGTGGCGTTCGTTGCCGTATGAAGCGGGGCGTTACGCCTACACGGCCGTCAACGTCTCCGACCTCTTCGACGTGAATCGTCTGCGCGCGGCCGATCCACGCGACTCTGGCCCGAACCGGATCACGCTCGCGGCGCTCTGCTCGCAGACGGCGGGCGATCCGTTCGACATTGACACGTCGCAGGCGACGACGTTGGACACGCTTCAGCAGAAGTGGTCGTCGAGCGGCTACGACACGCCGTTCGTGTCGTTGGCGGACTTCAACCTGTTGGCCGGGACGTCGGGCTTTACGCCGTTCATGGACTACATCGGCAAGACTTCGACGAAGCTGCTGAAGAATGGCTCTGCCGCCGCCGCAAATGCGCTGTTCGTCACGGACACCTGGTTCCCGGCCGCGACGTCGATTCCTGCGTCTTCCGGGTCGGGCGCGACGAAAGCCTCCGTTACCTACGACTTGGCTGGTGCGCACCAGCCGTTCAAGAACTTTGATGCGCGGCAATTCTCGCAGGTCCTGACGAGCCGCAACACGCAGGACTCTGTCGGAGAAATCTTCGAGAAGAACCTTGGTCTGGGGCTGGTCGCGCTCTACGACTACCTCGACAGCGACTCGAAGCCGATTTCGCTGGCCCTGCCGACGGTTGAGGCCGTGCCGATGGTCACGGGCGTCAGCTGTCCGGCGATGCTGCAGCCTGAGATCGAGTCGCGCGAGGCGGACGAGATTACTTTCGAGATTCCGAATCCGAATTACGTCCCGGACGATCCCTCGAACCCGGAGAAATGGAAAATCAAGCGCTCGTGGTCGAAGCTCACCTTCACAGGTTTTGGCAATCGGGTTCAGACGAAGGTCTTGATGACCTATCCCTTCAAGCGCATGAAGACGACGGGGCGGTTCAACGCGGGACTCTCGTTGCGCGGCGTCCTGCGCGTCTTTGCCGCGCCAGCGGGCATGGGCTGCCGTCCGAGCGACGATTCCGAATTCCTCTATCCGCCGCAGGACGTCTGGGCGAACGGCGGACGGGCGCAGAACGGCGTGGCGTCGTTCTACTGCGACGCGGCTTCGCCGAGTCCGGGATCGGTCTTCAACAAGGACGTCGAGAAGACGGCGGACGCCATCGACGACTCAATTAACCTGACGTTCGACTGCACGGGCATCGACATGCCGATCATGTATGTCGTCAAGGAGGAATGCACGAACGGCACGGGCCCCGACGGCTTTGAGGCGAAGACCTACCTGTCGCTGGATGGTCTCAAGAACAATACCGCGACATTCCGTCCGTTGACGGCCAATGGCACGGTCGATGGAGATTGGAACAATTCGCAGGCGAAGCCGGCGCATGAGTTCAAGACGGAGCAGCTGGGCGTCGTCACTGATTCGCTGTCCGGCTTCAATAAGTCCTTCAAGCTTTATGCGGCGGTCTGGCTGCAGGTGCGTGACGGCAGTGACGTGGTGGACATGGCGCCGGCTTCAATCCGGGACGACATCGAGTGGCTGGGCGCGAGCGCGACGGCGCAGGCTGTCAATGCGCGCAAATGCGGTGACGGAACGCCGCTCCTCAGCTTCTGCGCGGACTACGACGTGACGTTTACGGAAGCGTTGAAGGATACGCTGAATGGCACGCCGGCGTCCTTTGGCCTGTGGAAGACGCTCTATGCCGTTGATCCGCGTTACAACTTCGCGCCAGAAGACTGGTTCGCGAAGAATGGCAACACGGCCGTCTCGAAGAGCGAGTGGTCGCAGGAGATCGGTCTCGAGTCGTCATCCACATTGCTCGGGCAGAACGGGCGTGACCGCGACATCTTCATGTTCGTCTCCGACCAGGAATATCTGCAGTCGATTGGCGAACTCCAGTTCCTGCCGGTCATGGGGCAAATGGACGGAAGCGAGAGCTTCTTGAGCGGCGACTATTCGCCGGATTTCAACGGAAACGCCTTTTCCATGCGTACGGGTGCGACAAGCGGCGCCTTCGCGAACGGCGGCCGTTTCTGGCGGACGTACACGGCCTATGACAACGGCGATGGGACGGATCCGATCTATGCCCTCGCGTACAATGGACAGGAGATTCGCTTCCAGTCGGGTGTCGGAGACTTCAAGGTGAATCCGTACTCGGACGACAACCGCGTTCTCTCGGCTGCGCTGGTCGGCACGCCGTTTGACTACTACGTCGCCTCGACGAACGACAACCAGCAGCAGGCGGGTGGAAAGAGGAACACGCTCATTGGGAACATTGACCTGGAAAGGAGCCTGAGTCTGTATTCCTTCGGCGAGGCCAATCTCGCGAAGATGAATCCGGACGACCTGCTCGCGGTGATGGACACGTTCAGGAAGAAATTTGACAGTCAGGCGAAGAACGCGGATGCGGCGGTTGCCGCCGACTGGGAAGGGGGCTTTGACGGATTGGACTGGCAAGAGCGGCAGACGGGCAAGATCAATGACGTCAACGACACGTTCATGGGCGTCACCCTTCAGAACGCCACGACGAAACCCCTTCATCAGGTTGACCGCAAGTTCCTCTACTCGTTCTGGCGCGAGTGCTTTGAGAATCGCCAGCAGCTCTTCCTTGTGTTCGTTCGCGCGGAGCCGATGTCGACGTCGGGCGGGAGCGTCGGCAAGGCGATGCCGCCGTCGCAGCTGGGCGGCCGGGCGGTCGCGCTTGTCTGGCGTGACCCGGCCGTGCCGAGCTATCCGTCGGGGACGCGCAAGACGCGGCAGGATCTTGCGGGCACGGGCGATGCGGTTCGCGAGGATGTCCAGGATGCGCGAAAGGATCAGGCCCCCCACCGCACGCGTGTGCTGTTCTATCATCAGTTTGAATAGAGAAATAATCGAATAATCGAATGTTTGAATGGTCGAATAGTGAATGGAATGGAATAATGGAATGGCGAATGAGAAATAAGGGAGGGCGAAATGTGGAGTGTGGCGGAGAAGCTCGCGTTCAAGAAAAGTCTGGAGAGCCGAACGTCTGACTTCGCCATTGCCGTCTTTCGCTCCTTGGATGCCCTGCCGCCGTTCGTTTCTTCGAAGGTTATTTCGTATCAGCTTGGCAAGTCGGCCTCTTCGGTTGGCGCAAACTATCGAGAGGCGAATCGGGCCGAATCAAGGGATGATTTCAACCACAAGATAGGGATTGTTCTCAAAGAGTGTTCGGAATCACTCTATTGGGTTGAGTTGCTAAGGAGGCTTTATCCGGATCAAGACGTCTATTCTCAACTAGTAAAAGAATGCAGCGAGCTTGTCTGCCTATTCCAGTCGGTCAAGCGGCGTTTGCATGAAAAGCGAAAGGAAATCAGCTAAATGAAATCTCCCATGTCCCCCCATTCTCCCATTCTCCCATTCTCCCATTCTCATTCGACCATTCGATCATTCGACCATTCGATTATTTCTTCCTCTTCCTCTTCTTCTTCCCCTGCCTTCACCCTCATTGAACTGCTTATCGTCATTGCCATCATCGGCGTTTTGTCGAGTGTGCTGCTGACGAGCTTTTCGGGGGGAACGGAAGCCGCGCGCGCGGCGAAGTGCCTCTCCAACATGCGCAACCTCGCGCAGGGCGCCATCAGCGTCGCGTCACGGACGACATGGTTTCCCTATGCCGGCAGCCATGCGGTCATCGGGGCCGACAGCACGGGGCAGACCGTCTATTCCGAGCGGGTCGGCTGGATCAGCTGGCTGTCGAAGAACGACGAATACGGCACGCGGACGAAGGGCAAGGCAAAGCCGACGAGCTTCCAGTCCTGCGAGAGCCTCGGCGCCTACTGCAGCCAGAGCGGGCAGGACGAGGACGGGGACTTCGCGCTCTCGAACGGCAAGCTGTGGACGGCCGTCGGAAAGGAACGCGCCGTCTACACCTGTCCGGCGCATGTCCTGCGAGCCGGCAAGAAGAAGATTCGCGTCCGCTGGAGCTATGTGATGAATGCCTATTTTGGCTATGACTCCACCAAGGGGAGCGACGCCGTGGGCACGGCAGACGGAAGCGAGGGCGTCTACTTCAGCAGTTCGCGTCTGGATCGGCGGCTGCTCTTCGCCGAGCTGCCGATCAGCGGGCAGCCCGTGCCCTCGACGGAGATGCGCGAGAAGCAGTCAGACGACTACCCGACTGGCGACGGCAATCCGCTGACGGACTGCGTTCTCCAATACAAGGCGAACGTCAACGGCAAGGGCTACAACACGGACTGGGACGGTGCGGCCGAGGCCATTGCGTTCAACCACAAGAGTGGCAAGCGCTGGTGTGCGCATGTCGTCTTCGCCGATGGGCATACGGAGAAGCTGCTGGCGCCGCGTTCGAGCGGCGGTCTTTCCGACGAGCAGTTGACGGCGCTTCTCTGTGCGGGCGTGGACGTCGGGTTTGACGGGTCGAGCTATTCGCTGATCGACAAGGGCGATGAGAACTGATTGCCCTTAGGCTTTGGATCAGATTCGCCTTCGGGCGTCGTCGGAAGCGCCACGGGTGTCGCCCAAACCGTACGCCCGTAGCCGGCCGACGCGACCGCCGACAGTCAATCGGCCCGCTTCAGCCATTCCCCTCCCCGAAACGTGCGCGGCAAGCGGAACCCGGCGCGCTGCCCGTCTGCGGGCTGCCTCTTGTGCAACCCCCGCGTCGCTTCCGCTGCGCGCGGGGACGGCGGAGGCGCAGGGGAGCGAGCTGCTCCCCAGCGCCGTAGCGGCGGGCGGTGAGTCCATCTGTCATTGGTCGGTCAAAACTGGGAGTCAAATCCGGGATAGAAAATTGACGGACGCCCCTTGACACCCAAATGGGTAATATGGTATAGTTCGCATTGCTGGTTAAAAGAGACACCCGAATGGGTGACGATTTTGCACAACACAAACAAGGAAAACACACATGAAAAAACTGATGACAATGATCTCGGCGGTCGCCGTGGCCTTTGGCCTTCAGGCGGCCGCTCCGTATCCGAGCGGTTCACACTTCAATGGAGAGAACTGGTTGGAAAGTGACGACGCAAAGATGTGGACCTCGCTCGAAGGTCTGAGCATCTCGACGGAGCCGGCCACGTTTCTAGATCCGGTTGGCTACCCGGCACAGTTCGCGGACGAAGAACTTGCCAATAACCTCGCGTTCAAGCGAGGGCTGACGGATCCGACGTACCGTGCGATTGCATTGAAGGACGGTGCTCCTGCCAAGCAGACGATTGGCGCGGGTGGCGTTGTGGTTGACACGCTGATCAAGTTCACGTCGTATGACGGGGACGATCAGGCGAACATTGACGGCACGAATGCGAAGGTCGCCGTGTGGGTGAAGGAAGTCGAGGGCGCCGATGGCGCGGCTTCGACCTATCAGCTGATGGTGACGGCCGGTCAATATGTGAATGAGAATCTTGTTCGGAAGGATTATGCCTGTTCGAGCAAGATCACGGACATGGATGCCTGGTATCGGTTGACGGTCAAGGCCATCTCGGACGTGACGCAAGGCGGGCATGTTCCTGGCTTCGTCGTCTTGATCAACGGCGAGACCGTGACGTCGGGCGAGGTCAAGAAGGACTTGACGGGGGTTCCGCTGTCCACGGAGGCTTCGGTTTGGAATGTCACGGGGGCGATTTTCCCGGCGCTGGTTAGCGACGACCAGACGCTTCAGCAGGTCGGCTTTGCCGGACAGGGCTGGATTGACGATTTGTCCATTACGGATGAGATTCCTGAATTCGTGAAGACGGTTGAGACCTTCACGATCACGGGCGGGGACCACGTCGAGAGCTTCCGGTACAATGGAAATCAGTGGAAGAAGGGCAATGCGCCGATGATTGTCACGGGTGTGGCACCGGGTACAGAGGGTGAGGTGACGGACATTGTCTACGAAGAGGGGTATTTTGGTCCCTCGACGGATAAGGTGTTGAAGAATGCAAACAAGGAAAACGTGGTTGGCAAGGCCCAGAAGCTGGTCGCGACGGTGACGATTGGCGATGTGGCGACGTCGTACGCGACGATTAATGACGCGGTTGCGGCCATCAACGCGGCGACTTCGGACGTGACGCTGAAGCTTGGGGCGGATGTCTCAGGAGACGTTTCGGAACTCTCCTTTGAAAATACTGAGGGCGCGACGATTACGCTTGACCTTGCGGGCAAGACTGTGGCTGCGTCCATTTATGCGGTGACGAAGGTTGTCATCACCGATTCGGTTGGCACCGGCAAAGTGGATGCGAATGTCGCTGGTGATGATGGCATGCTGGAGATTCAGGGCGGCAAGTACTTGGCGTCTGCGAATGGGAACCTTGCTTCGAGTGCGACTCTGCCGGAAGGCAAGGCGTTGGTCTCAGACGGCAACGGTTACCTCGTGCTGGGCGAGCCGGGTGCGGAAGACGGCACGGAGACGAACCCCTACACGATCAGCACGGTCGAAGACCTCCTTCAGAAGGTGATCGTTGGCGCGGATGGTGCGGGCAAGCACTATAAGCTGAAGAACAACATTGCCCTCACGGAGAAGTGGGCGGGCTTTGGCATCTATGCCGACGCCAACAACGCTTTCGAAGGCGTGTTTGACGGCGATTATCACACGATCAGCGGTGTCACGTTTGCGGACAACACGTCGGGCAACAACTACCGTGGTTTCTTCAACCAGATTAACAACGCGACCGTCAAGAACCTGACGGTCGAGGGTAATGGGTTTGGTTCGGATGTTCCGTCGGGTGAGTATGGCTGTGCGCTCCTCGTGGGGTGCGCGAACGGCTCCACGATCGAGAACTGCGTGGCGAAGGGCGCGATTGCTTCCGCGACGCACAATGTCGGTGGCATCGCCGTCCGCATCAAGGACACGACGATTCGGAACTGCACGAACGAGGCGAACCTCACGGGCAGCTACACGAAGGTTGCCGGCATTGTGGTTCTCAATCAGAATTCGACCGAGGCCTGCCTGATTGAAGGTTGCGTCAACAAGGGGACGCTCACGGCGGCTGGCAATGCCGAAAAGGCGGGCAGTGACGGTCTCGGCGGCATCGTCGCCTATGTGGGCGATGACAAGTTGACGATTACGGCCTGCACCAATGAGGGCGTGCTTGTCAAGGGCGAAGGGGCTCATGCCTCGGCGAAGGTCGGTCAGGTTATCGGTTGGGCGCTGAAGGCGGCTGTTGTTTCGGGTGCGATTGCGGTTCGCAATGACATCTGCACGGTTGGCGATGGCGTCATCGATGGCCTGAACTTCGCGACGGTTGCGGAGGACGGCAATGTGACGCTGGTCGCGGACAGCACGGCTGTTGCGGGCGAGAGCCTCAAGGTCATGGCGAACGGTGCGCCGGTCTCGCTTGCGAAGGACGAGTCGATTACGCTCGACGAGACCTTGGCCACGGCGGACATCACGGTGCCGGAAGGCTGCGAACTGACGAAGGAAGGCAACACCTACACGGTGAAGGAGAAGTCCGAGGAGCCGGTGGTCAAGCCGGTCACGCCGGGCGCTTCTTCGGAGGCGTATGACTCGGAAGATGCGGCCAAAGCGGCGGCGGCCGCGATCAACGCGGACAAGTCGAAGTACATCACTGCGCCGGAAGGCGTGACGGACAAGGCGGCGTATGCGGCGCTCTTCGAGGCGACGGTGAACGGCTTGACGGTCATGGTTGACCTGACGGCGGCGGCGACCGAGCAGATCCAGGCGTCGGTCGATGCCGAGATCAAGAAGATCGATGTCGCGGCGGTTGCGGCGGCGGACGGGTTGGCGGAGCAGACGATCACGACGGTGCCGGGTCTCTACTACTCGGTCATCGCGGGTGACTCGCTCACGGGCATGGCCGTCAAGTGGTGCGAACTGGCGACGGGCCTCGAGAAGAAGATTCCCTTGCCGAAGGTCGAGGGCGCGACGTCGGGCTTCTACAGGATCCAGGCGACGGTTCAGAAGGTCGAGGTGGCGAAGTAAGCCACGCGGTTCACGCGGCCGAAAGGCCAACGAACGAGGGCTGGAGCACACGCTCCAGCCCTCGGCGTTTTTGGTGGGAGAGAGGGAGAGGGGAGAGAGAAGGACAAAGGACAGAGGACAGCCGACAAACGGGAGTTGGAGGACAAAAGACAGAGGACAAACGGGAAACGCCTTTGTCGGCTGTCGGTTGTCTTTTGTCCTTTCTTTTGGTAAACTTCATGTGCCTTGAAGTTCTGAACGTGCCGCGAAGCAGGCCGTTCAGGCCATTCAGGCAATCTCTCAACCCGTTCAACAACCCTTTCACCCCCCTTATTGGAGGCGCGCACATGAAGACGGTGATCATTGGGCATTTCGGCGGCTATCGCAAGATGCATTCCTTTGGCTGGACGTGCCTCATCTATCACGCGACGACTTTGTTCTGTCGGCGGAATTACAACTACAAGAATGACGCACTCGGGAAAACCGTTGGACAGATGGTGGGTGCGGCGCGCTCGGCGCGGCAGAACATTGTCGAGGCGTCGTCGCGCGCGGCGACGTCGAAGGAGCAGGAACTGAAGCAGCTCGATGTCGCCAAGGGATCGCTCGACGAATTGGCGGGCGACTACGAGGCCTTTCTTGTCGATGCGGGCGAAGCTCCTTGGTCGCGGCATGACCCACGCTTTGCGGCGGTTCGGGCATTGACGCTTGATCCGTTCGAGGCCACAGACGACCTAGACCATGCCTATGGCGCCTACACGTTGCGCATGCGGGCGCGGTGCGCGGCGTGGTTGGAGAACGAAGAGGCGGAGATTGCGGCGAATGCAATTCTCGTCACGATTCGCCGCGCGTGCGCCTTGCTGACGGGCCAGATGCAACGCACGGCCACGGACTTCACGACCGAAGGCGGCTTTACAGAACGCATGAGCGCGGCGCGGCTGGCCGCGCGTGATGCGGCGGTGCAGGCGGCAGGGGCGCCGGCGTGTCCGAAATGCGGGTGGCCCATGCGAAAAATGGTCGCGCGCAAGGGACGCAACGCGGGCAATGCCTTCTGGAGTTGCACAGCCTACCCGGACTGTACGGGAACAAGGGCATGCTAGGCGACCGCGCGCGGGCGCTCTTGTCCGCAGGCGACGATTTTTGGTATAATCCGCTAGAAAATAAACTAGGTAGATTGTGCCCTCGCCTCGCGGGTGGGCGCCTTTCGCCTTGTCAGACGGAGATTTTCAAAAGAGGGCAGAGACATGAGCTTCATTCGGAACTGCGCGGTGTCGCGCGTCGTCAGGCCATTTGCCGTGACGGCGCTTTTGGCATTCTCGGCATCGTTCGCCTCTACGGCGGCGGCTGCGGAAACGCTTTCGGGCGACGTGGTCGTCACCGGTGGCGGCACGATTTCCTTCACCGGCGCGTCGGCGACGAACTGGATTGGCGGTGACCTTCTGCTCGTCTATTCGAACACGACCGTAAGCGGCACGTTTGAGTTGCCTGGGACGACGAAGGCGCGCGTGCTGGCGGTTGGTGGCGGCGGCGGCGGCGGCGGCAACTGCCGCCGGAACGCGTCCTCGGCGTCGAAGGTGTTCGGCGCGGGCGGCGGCGGCGGCGCGGGCGGCCTGGTGTCGCGCGAGGGGCTGCTCGACGCGGGCGCGTACGCGGTGACGGTCGGCGCGGGCGGCGCGGGCGGC
>OIYX01000273.1_pt1 | contig 19175 bp, 11 predicted proteins | sample 1588431 | NCBI WGS metagenome assembly OIYX01 (sample SAMN03283241) | human gut metagenome | biome: human-associated habitat; material: feces | host: Homo sapiens | place: Peru | collected 2012
ACTGAGTAGATTCCTTTCATTCTACAAGTTCAGCCAAGCTTGCTTGGCGCACCATGCTCAGCTTCTCCTTTTTCGCTTGGGTTTTGGTGTCGTTTGGATTCTATTTCAAAAGCCGTACATCCTTGAGCCAAAATGTCATCTTCGAGCCTTTCGGGTTGGCCCCGAGCTGAAGCGCCGTCGGCGGCTTGTCAAAGGTCAGGTGCCCGAGATCGACCAGGCGCGTCTCCCAGACGTGGATGGGCGCGTCGTAGGGAATCAGCGTCAGGGGCCTCCCAGGCTCCGAGACCATGACGTACTGCCCGAGAAAGTCGTTCTCGACCTTGTCCTGCGCCGTCTTGACGGCGAACTCAAGCTTCTTCGCCCCGACAAGCGTCTCATTCGGCAAGGCGAGGCCGTAGATCGGATAGAACCAGCGGTCAACACCTTCTTTCCACGCGAGGTCAAAGCGCAGCGCACCCTCTTTCTCGTCCCATGCGCACGAACAGGACTCGGCGCTCGTGTTCCGCCGCCAGCGCGACGGCGTACGCCAGTCCAGCTCGACGACGCGACAGGTGTCGAGAAAGCGCTTCTGAAGCCGGATCGGGAGGACCAGGCACGAGATGCGCCGTCCGCCGAAGACGCCGCCGACCCTCAGGTCGAAGTCATGCCCCGGCTCGCCTTCGGGCGGGTCATAGGTCGCTTCAAACGCAACCGAGCCCTGCGCGGGGACGGACATCTCCGACGGCAGGCCGCGCAGCACGCCGTTTTCCGTCTCCAGGCGTCCCGCAAGGGCCTTTTCGGAGAAGTTCCAGACCCGCACGGCGAGCCGCCGCGAATCGGCGACGCTCTCGGCCAATGTCCGATTCCGCGAGACCGAGAAGTCCGACGGATTCAGGTCGACCTGAAGGACGACCCGCCGCTCGAGGTCTGCCGCGGCCGTGACAGGCGTCCATGCGCCCGGCGAGGTCGCGGGCCGCGTCACGCGCGGCGCCGCCTTGAGCCCCGCGACATAGCACGGGAAGCGCGTGACGGGAATCTCGAACACGCCGTCTCGCGCAGTCACTGCGGACCTTCCGCCGACGATGTCCGTGACCGAGCAGGCGGCGAGTCCGGCGGCCTCCAGGGAAAGCGTCGCCGTGCCGCGCGCGCTCAGCGCGGCCGTCGCCATCGAGCCGACGGCCTCGTCAACCTCGGAAAGGCCCCAACACGCGAGGGTGTAGGTTCCGTCCGGCTGACGGAAGACAAAGGCGCGAACGCCGTCCGGAGACTCCGCCTCGCCCAGGAGCGTCGCCGTGCCGAGCTGTCCGCAAAGAGCCGAGAACGCGCAGAAAGCGGGCTTCACGCTGCCGTCGCGCCGCAAAAGGCCCCAGTCCTTCTTGCCGCCCGCCTCGCTGTACGCCGCGAAGACGAAATGGAAGTCAATCGCCGTGCCCCGCTGGAGATGGAGGATCTGCGACTTCGGGACGAACTCGCAGACGATCGCCTCCTGTTCGGGCGTGTGCGCGGCACAGTCGGCGCGAACGGACGGCGCTTTCGCGTTTCCCTCGAGAAAAGTGCCGGATTCCGTGATGATCCGGGCGCGCCCGGACATTCCGGCACGCGCGAGATAGCGCTCGAGGTCGTCGTGATAGGCGTCGTGGTCAGATGGCGGCAGGTAGACATGCGTGTTGTAGACATCGCAATAGTCCTTTAGCCCGTTCGCCGCCAGGCAGGCGTCGTAGACGCCGCGCCGGACTGCGCTCACCGCGCCGTTCGCGACGAGCCGCGCGCCGCCGGCGCGAAAGCCCAGGTAGGCCGCCTTCATCGCGGACATGTAGTCCCAGACCGGCGCGCCGCTGAACGTCGTGTCCTCCTCGTTCCAGAACTCCCAGCACATCACGTCATCGCCGAAGCTCGCGCCCGCCGCCTTGCAAAAGGCGTACAGCGCGGCGAGATCGCGCGGCAACCCCTTTTCGGGGCGCGCGAACGCGGGCGCGTCATGAAAGACGTCCGTCACCATCAGCCCGCGCGCGCGCAGCATCCGCGCGCGCTCGAGGTAAAGAGAAAAGTCAGGCGCAGCCCCCGCCTTCGGCTGCGTCTCCGACCAGGAGAGGCGCTCGCGGACGTGCGTGACGCCGGAAAGGGCCAAGAGGTCGGCCGTCGTCCGAAATGTGTCGCCGCCGTTCCACGGGCAGTCAAAGCTGCCGCGAGACGCGCACCAGCTGAAGGCTGCGTCAACCCCGAAAGGGCTCGTTCGGCCCCGAGGGCGCGCGTGCGGATCCGGCACGACGGCGAACGTCGCTTCCGCCGGGCCTCCCTCCTCACACGCGACACGCAGACGCCAATAGCCCATGCCCGGGCTCTTGAACGTCAGCCGCTCGCCTGCAGCCCAATCGCCCCGCAACGAAAGCCGGCCAAAGAAGTCCTTCACCTCATACGGCCCGCGGAGGCGCGCGGACAGCCGACGGAACTCGATGTCGGCGTCCGCGACGAACACGCCGCCCGGCGCCGACGGCAGCATCTCCCGGCGCGCGACGGACGGTTCCGCGCCCGCCGCAGACGAATCGGCGCACACAATGCCCGCTGCCAGGCAGACAATCACAGCAATCAGAAAGTTCATGCCGATAGTATAGCAAATCTAACGGTACGGGAGTTCCATTATTGCGCAAAAATAATCGCCTGTTTCACGCAACGCCGCCAGCAGAGGCATGGCCCTTTGGCTACGGCCCGCCCACGGCCTCCGCGCGCCAAGCGCGCATGGACTTGCCGTAATGCGCCTGAAATGCGGCTCGAAGCGCGGCGGGGGACTTCCATCCGCAGAGCTGGGCGATGGGGATGATCTCCTGACGCGGATTGCGCAGGAGGTTCTCGACTTGCTCCAAACGCACCATGAGAATCTCCTCATGGATGGAATGGCCCGTCTCGCGGCGAAAGACGATTTCCGCCATGCGCCGCCGAAGCCCCATGACGGCGGCGACCGTTGGAACCGTCGCCCCTTCACAGGCCGTGCGGCGAATGTAGGCGATGGCCTTGACGACCCGCCGATCGCTCTGCTGAAACCGCCGCGTCGAGACGCGCCGCGTCACGGACGTCACGCCAAACGTCAATCGGACGTCCTCGACCTCCGGGTTCTTGAGCCTCTCGTCGAGAAGCTGGGCACACAGGAAGCCGCCCTGCTCGAAGTCCAGCCCGATCGACGTCAGGGACGGCGACGTCCGCTCGCAGATGATCGGATCGTCGTCCACGCCAACGACCGCCAGATCCTCCGGCACGCGAATGCCCTGAACGGACGCCTCCTGCAAGACCGCCTCGGCCACGGGATCATGCACGGCGAAGAGTCCGCACGGCTTCGGCAGCGCCTTGAGCCACGCGGCAAGCGCCCGCCGCCGCGCCTTCGCGCCGCCGTCGGGCGAGGGGAAGACGTGGCAGTCTTTTCCATGAATCCGAATGGCCGCCTGAAAGGCCGTGCGGCGGATCTCGCTCCAGAAGCGCGGCTGCTGCCAGCCGACGAACGCATACTGCGGCAGATCGAGCCGCAAGAGCTCCTTCGCGGCGGTCTCGCCGACACGCGCGTTGTCGGAGTTGACGTAGAGCGCGCGTCCCTTCTCGCCGTCCGGATCTTCGTCCAAGTAGACGAGGGGAATCTCGCCGATCGTCTTGCGCGAAAGCTCCGGCACGCCGCCCGCGCATTCGGCGATGATGCCAATCGGATTCCAGAACCGGATGACCGCCGAGACGTCCAGCGTCCGCGCATTGCGCTCAATGACCTGAACGTCCCATCCGCGCCGCTCGGCGTAGCGCCGCGCACCGGCAATGCGGTTTGCGCAGATGTACTTGTTGGAGTAGACGAAGAAGAGGACAACCCGGGTCATGGACGCCTCCGCGAAAAGCTGACGAACGCCGCGAGCGGCAGCAGCGCCGCGCCGAGCGCCAGGACGACGCCTTCGGCGGCGCAGACCCCCAGCCGCCGGGCCGCGTCGAGGAGCGGCGACGCGACTGCCCCGGCCGCGAGCGCCGTCACCAGCAGCGAGGCGGCGGCGGACGCCTCCGACGGATGGCGACGGGCGACCGTGCCGAAGACGTGTCCGTAGACATTCGCGCACCCCGTCGCGAACAGGGCCACGCCCACGAGATAGAGCGGCAGGCTGCCAGCCGCGAAAAGGACGAGCGCGCCCGCCAGCGCCACGGCGGACGAAAGCGCGAACGTCCGCCGCGCGTCCCGCCGGCGGAAGAGCCACGCGCCGAACAGCGTGACGGGCAGCTTGACGCCAAAGAGCGTCGCGTACACGACGGCCACCGCCGCATCGCCCGCGCCGAATCGCCGCGCCAGCGTCTCCGGCACGGACAGGTTGTACGCGACGTCCATGACGAGGGCCACGGCAAAGGCCACCACCGCACCGCAGGAGACGGGGTCGGCGAGGACGCGCCGCGCCGCCCGCAGAAGCGTCCGCACCGCCTCGGCGGATGCGACGGCGGGACGCGGCGCAACGCCGACGGATGCCGCGCCCCACGCGGCCAGCGCGGCAAACGGCACGAGCGCCAGGAACCAGGCGTCCCGCGCGTTCGCCCACGCGAACGGCAGGAGGGCCAGGGAGCAGGATGACGCCCACGCGACGAGGGAGGGGAACGCCATGGCCATCAGCGTCTTCACGAACAGGCCGCCCGTCAACACGCTCGCGAGGCGATCCGCCGGAACGGCTTCCGTCGCCTGCACGGGCACGGCCACCTGCAGGAGGACGTTCGCAAATCCCGCGACGGCGAGCCCGGCCAGTGCGACGGGACGGCTTCCGCCCGCCAGGAGGAAACAGGCCGCGCCGGACAGGAGAAGCGCCGCGCGCACGAGCCGGGACGCGCCCAGGCGGACGCAGAGGACGCCGACGGGCACGGGAAGGACGGCGAACCAGAGGAAGAAGAGCAGGGACGAGACGTCGGCGACGCCGAGCTTCGCCGACAGGACGCCCACGGCGTCCGGCAACGCCATCACGGCATAGGAGAGATAGAGCGTTCGCATATGCCCATTCTTCTCGATCTAATGTGTAGCCACGACTTATTCAGAAGTCCTGCTCAGAGCGGCAAATGGCAACGCCATACGGCAAAAATCACCATTATGAATGGTCAGAATCTTCCTGTAAAACCCATTGTCCTCCAGTTTATCCAAGCCCCATAGCGGACGATTATACGCGCATTGATTCAAAGCCTCCAAAAACCTTTCGCTATAATCCTGTTCAGGGTACACAACAATGAACGTTGATCGACCCTGAATATCCTTCATTGCGGACGCCCGGCCAAAGGTCATGGCCACTATCGCAAGGCTGTCGAACGCTTTCTGCAACAACTCATTTTGGCCGGGGTCTTTGCCGCTCTGGATGTTATCGACCCTTTGATTCTTGAACTCAATAAAACAGTACGCAAGTTCGCCGCCGTCTTCTCCCATTAAGAGCGCATCCGCCGAGCGAAGCGGCGCCCTTGCGTTTTTGGAACGGTAGGCACACACCCGATCCTTGATCTTGTCGAGATCATACGCGACCCCCGTTGGCAAGCGTGTCGGGAAATCCTCTCTAAAAGGCGTGTCCGTGTACGCCAAATCGTGCAGAGGCTTTACCAACTCACGAAAGCTTTCAGCTGGAGATTCAAATGGATAAGCCATTTCGAAGCCTTTACCTACTCATCAGATCATTCATGACATCAAAATATGCCTTGAATATCTCGTTCGTTCCTTGCGCCAATTCTTTTGAGACAAAACATTTTCCGTTCTGCTCGCGCTCCATATGATAATAATGTGTGGTCGCGGATTTCACCTCTTCTCGCGAGAAGACTTCAATTGCCTTTAAGAAAAATGGGCTATGCGTGTTCAGAAGAAGCCTTATGCCGAACTTTGAATTGAGTTTTACAAGGAACTGCGCAAACGCCACCTGCCATTGAGGATGGAGATTTGATTCGGGTTCGTCAATAATCAGCATACTCGTCGGCTGAATGACTCCGGCCCGAATTCCTTTTTCAATGACACTCATCGTCTTAACGCCAGAGGCAATGTTCATGACAGATATCGATTGCTTGGCATCCCTGTCCATGAAACGCAGCTCACGATCCTGTTGCTTAAGGTGGCCACGCATCACGGACAATAAATCATCCAATGTCGCATCAATCTCCGCCTGCCTCTTTTTGCGCTCAACAGACCAGCTTGACGTCTCCACATCGTCATACAGGAAATTCCTCCAGTCGGCATCCAAGGCATTATATCGGCTAGCCGCCGACAGACGAAACCGCCGCCCGTTTGATTGCAGGTTCTGAGCATAGAAATCCAGCAAATGGATTGGCTCAAAATAAAAAGTCAGCGGGACCAACTCGGACGGCACAATCTTGCAATCGCCCGTCTTCCCCTCGTTGAATCTCACATATGCAGATTCGCCCCCGTCAAGGGCAACAGACACCTCGCCATCTTCATTCCCCAAGCCTCGAGGCATATACTCCTTGTCCAAAGCCGTTGCGAAGAAGCTCTCTATAATCGCAGGGATATAGAATGCAGAATCGCGCCTTGAAACATCTTCCAGCGCAGACACAATATCGCCCTTCAATGCGACAATCCGCTGGGCATCCTTTTTCGCCTCCTGCCCGTCAAAGAAATATTCAGGCAAATCTCCTAAGAACCTAGAGACTTCCTCGACATTCAACCAGACTTCTGGTTTCAACAATTTCATTCGCTCCGTCTGCGTCTCCCCAAACGAGAGCCCGATCGGCGAAAGGCCATTCGCCTTCAAAACTGTGTCGACGGCTTCACGCGCACTCTTAATTCGTTCGTCCACCAGGACATCCGGCATCCGCCTAAGCGTGGCAAGCCACGTCATCAGCGCACGACTAATCGTGCTCTTCCCGCTACCATTAGGCCCTACAACAACGGTAATCCCGTCTAGAGAAATACATGCCTTGGCAATCTTGCCTATATTCTTCACGCAAAAAGTCATCGTCACACCTCGCGATTGTGTTTGCCCGTGTATGATACCATAATACCAACCAGAGGAGCAACCGCCCCGGTGTACACGCCGAGCGTGGGCGCGGGGCGAAGGAGTAAGGAAAATCGAGTTGGAGGAACAAGGTGGAGGTGGAGAGAGGAATGTCACCTCCATGCTCCACCTCCAACTCCCACCTCCACCTCATCCAAATGCCTCCAACCTGTCGCCTACGAAATGAGAATTCAATGCGGAATTCTTTTTTGCCTTTCCTCTGACCGGATTTTACCTAACTCAAATCTGTGATAAGCCGTGAAATCCGCGGCCAAACGTCCTTCGCCACAGCAAGTTGAGAATTCGAGAACAGGGCGAAGCGTTTTCGTGTCTCGACGACCGGCCCTCGTGTCCCGCGCACGCGGGCTTTCGTGAACGGCGCACCGCGCTGTTTCGTGTCCACGCGAAGCACTCAATTGACTTTCCACGAATTAACACGAATTTCACGAATATGAATCAAATTCGTGCGAATTCGTGAAGATTAGTGGACAACCCCCTGGGGCCTTGTCTGCTTCGGGCGGGCGAACAGCAGAACCGCATCAACCCCACCACTCGAATCCCACTATTGAGGCCAGACCCTTGTGATACGGTAAAAGTGATACGGTCGCACGTGGAAAAAGACCGCCACTGTATCACTTCGACTGTATCACTTGACGCAATACATACTTGACCCTTTTGCCCCACAAGCGCCCGGGCGTCGGCATGGGCGGCACGCCCACGGATCGCGTCCGCATAGGGCGCGAGATACGGATCGTCGAGAAGATGTGTCTGTGGCATCATATGCGTCACGATCCAGGCACGCGAACTCACTTGCCCGTCGCTTCCTTGAGGAGGCGCATCGGGTGGTCCGAGGTGTTCGTATCGGCGCCGAGGCTGCGTGAGAGCTTGTAGGTCTCCAGGTCCTGCACCATCCAGAGCGACACGCAGAGCCCCTTCTCGTGGGCGTAGTCGACCATTTCCTTCGTGGTCCCCTTGATCAAGGGCGCGATGCCGCAGCAGTTGAGCGAGACGGCCTTGTCCACCTGCTCCTTTGTGCAGGGATTTCCGCAGATCAATCCAATTGGGGCATCGGGGAAGAGCGTCTTCATCGTCGTGAGCGTCTCCACGCTGAAACTGGTGAACACATACGAACCAGGTTCCATGGTCTTCACCGCCATGTCGTACAGTTTACGGCAGTAGATCTCGCCCCGCTCCTTGCCGAGGGCCTTCGTGGACTCCTTCATCTCGAATTCGACGCGCAGGTCCTTGCGTCCCTTGAAGACGTCCATCACCCGCTGCACGCTCGGCACCTTGTATCCGGTCTTCTTGAGTTCAAGCGCGGTCACCTCCGCGAGAGTCATCGCGTGGATGTCGCCCGTTCCCTTCGTCGTGCGCGCCACGTCCTTGTCATGCATGATCACAAGCTCATTGTCCTTCGTGAGACGCACGTCCGTCTCGAAGCCGCGCACACCGGCGGCCAGGCACTTCGCGAATCCCTCCGCCGCGTTGTCGTCCACTTCGGCGCGCGAACCGCGGTGCGAGACGATCAACGGCTTCTCTGCGACCTTGAACGCCTCCTCACCAGACGTCAGAGCCCACGCACTCACCGCCATTGAGGACAACACCAGAACCATCATCAGCTTCTTCATGAACGAGTACCTTTCCTTTGTTAAAAATCAGACAATCTCGCCGCATGCGACGAAAATGGAGAGTTTGGGACTTTTCAATTCACACGCCATGCTTCGGCGGCATCGTGTCCTTCATTCCAAGGGCGAGATACTTCGACCGCGCATAGTCGTGGTAGGCAAGATCGACGATCTGGCCTTCGCCGACGCCAAGCGACGCGAGCTCGCGGTGGCGCGCGGCCAAGTCGGCGCCGGCCGTCAGCCCCGGCACGGCGAGGCAACGAACCTCCAGCCTCGCTTTCGCCGCGACCAGCCGCTTCAGGTTGCATCGGATGACCGCGTTCGAGACGCCCGTGCAGCGCACGTGGAGGGCCTCGTCGGCCGCCTTGTAATCCGGGAGCCACAGGTCGACGACCGGCAACAGCGCCTCGATCGCCGCCGCCGGCGCGTAGAGCGACGTGTCGAGGCAGGTGTGGAGCCCCGCCGCCTTGAAGCGGCGGAAAAGCTCCGCCGCCCATTCCCAGAAGAAGAGCGGCTCGCCGCCCGACAGCGTGACGCCGCCGCCGGAAGTCTCGTAGAACGCCTTGTCCTCCAGCGCCTTCGCGACAAGGGCCTCGAACGTGTACGCCTGCCCATAGCGCCGGTAGGCCCGCGTCGGACACGTCGCCTCGTCGCGCGTACACGGCGTGCAGTGCCGGCAAAGGTGCGGAAAGCGCGCCTCCTGCGGCCTCGGGTCGATGGACTCGGGGTTGTGGCACCAGATGCACCGGAGCGGACACCCCTTCACGAAGAACGTCGTGCGGATGCCCGGCCCGTCAAAGACGGACAGGCGTTTCGTGTCCAGCATCAGCGGCGTCTTGATCATCGCACAGTCTCCCTTCTCATTCCGCATCAACTTGCTACCTACTCCTTACTCCTTGCCCCCTGCTACCTACCCCTTACTACTTGCTCCTTACTCCTGCGCGGCGGCGGTCGCGATGAAGTGATCCTGCTCGACCTTCGACAAATCGACCCAGCGGACGTTCCAGCCGCAGACGCGTACCTGCAGGTCCGGATACTTCCCGGGGTGCGCCTGCGCATCGCGCAGCAGGGCCGCGTCGAAGATGTTGAGGTGCAGGCACTGTCCGCCCGTCCGCAGGAAGGTCTGCAGAATCGCCACGAGGTTTCCATTGCCCGCGGCGTTCGCCTTGACGCTCGGCGGCAGGACGAGGTCGAGGATGTGCCCGTCCGCCGCCTCGGCGAGGTCCAGCTTCGCGTTGGACAGCATGAGCGCCGTCGGGCCGCCCGTGCCGCACCCCGCCGTCGCGATGTTGTTCCGCGAGATCGGCGCCCCCGCGCGACGGCCGTCCGGCGTCGCCGCCGTCTGCCGACCGAGGACGAGGTCGTTGTTGATCGACCAGACCCCCAGCTGGAACGTGCCGCCGTGTCCGTTCGGCTCGGCATTGATTCGCCGGGCCAGCGCGTCGAACACCGTCTGCGCGAGCGAATCGACGCGGTCGTCGTTGTTGCCCCACTTGGGCGGCTGGCGGCTCGCGCGTAGCCGCAGTGCCTCGTGACCCTTCCAGTCGGTCATCAGGATGTGGCGCAACTCGGCCATCGTGACGGTCTTCGTCTCGTCGACGAGGAACCGCACGGCCGCGAGCGCGTCGGCGGCCGTGCCCAGCCCCGCGCACATGACGCCCGACTGGTTGTACTTCATGGACCCGCAATAGGCGTCCCGCGCGTGCGCGACCGCGTCGCGAAACGCGCCCGACATGAGCGGCGTCGGATTGAGCGCGTACCAGTTCTCCGCATAGACGCGCGCCTCGCGGCAGGCCCGGCACGCGAGCGCGTCCAGCTGGCGCAGATACGTGCGCAGGAACGCCGCGAAGTCGGCGGGCAGCGGACAGGGTGGCCCCAGCCGGAAGCCGTCAAACGCGCAGCCGTCGTTGAACGCCATCTCCAGCGGCTTGGCCAGGTTGACCCAGGCCGACATCGAGGCGATGACCTCGCGCCCCTGGATGCCCGGCTCGTAGCAGCCGATCAGCACGGCGTCGGCGACGTCGGCCGGATCCTTCCCGCGCCGCGCGAACATCTGCGCCGCCGTCTCCTCGTTCAGGAAGACGATCGACGTGCGTCCGTCCGCCAGGCAGCGCGCGACCGTGCGCAACTGCTCCGTCGGCGTCTTCGCGCCATAGCGGAACGTCAGCTTCGGGTTGACGTGGTTCAGCTCGTAATGAAGCTCGAAGGCGATTTCGGTCAGTTCGTTCCAGACCGGACGCCCCGCACGGTCGTAGCCGCCGAGGCCGACGTTCTTGTTGTTCGGGTGCGCCTGGACGTAATACTTGAGGAACGTCTGGCGAATCAGCGCCTTGGCCGAGGCTCGCGTCTCGCGTCCCGCCGCCACGTCGTCGCGGTAGAAGCGGATGAAGAGCCGGTCGAACAGGCCCTGCGAACGTACGCACTCGCTCTCCGCCTCCTGGCAGCGATCGTAGAACAGCCAGAGCTGCAGCGCCTCGCGCAGCGTCCGGGGCGGATGGACGGCGATCTCGCGCAGCGTCGCGGCGCAGTCGCCCGCCCCGCGCGCCTCGGCCACAGCGGCCCAGCGCACCGCCAGCGCGGCCATCGCCTCGTAGACCTCGGCCACGCAGTCGAGGAACAGCCGCTCGTCGTCCGTCGCCGCCGTCTGCCGCCGCGCGCGCGCCCGGTCGGCCAGCCCCTTCGGCCCGAGCGAGAGAATCGACTCCCAGTCGGGGCAGACATGGCTCGCGTCCAGGCACGCATGGTACGCGCCATGCGTCCGCCCGGAGCGGACGTCCGTCCCCCCGGTCGCCGCGAATTCGGGACACGCCTTCTCGAACGCCGCCACATGGCGGATGCGCATGTCCGTCAGCAGTCCCCAATCCGGAAACCAGTCGATGAAGACGTCCTCCGGTCGGACGGCTAGGCGCGCCTTCTCGAAGACGGTGACGAGCATCCGCGTGCGGGCCACGACATACGGCCGCGCAGCGCTCGTCCGCTCGATCGCGTCCAGCAACGCCTCAAGCTCCGCACGGGAAAGCCCCGAGCCCTCGACGACTTCGCCGACGCGGTTGCGGTCGTTGAACTCCCACCAGCGGCCATCGGCCGGCAGGGTCGGCAACGCGCAGGCCGCCGCCGTCCCCACGATGAAGTCACGCCGGTCCATCATTCCCGCGTCCCCGCCCCGTCGGGCGCAACCGCCTTCTTCAGGGCCTCGTGCGGGATCGGCTTGCCCTTCGCCCAGTACCAGTCGTAGACGAACACGTCGATTCCCGCCGCCGTCGCGTAGAGGACGTCCACCGCCGCGACGGCCGACGAAACCGCGAGCCCCGCACCGACGGCCAGCGCCCACGCCGCGAAACGCCGCCGCGCGTTGCCGTTCATTTTCATCTCCATTTCCGAACCTTTCCGTTTGCGCCGGCGTCAGCGAATGATCAAAAGGCCGCCGCGCGCCGCCACGCGCAGCACCAGGGAGCCGTCCGCCTGGACGAGCGAAAGCTCCTTGCCGCAATACACGCTTGGCGTCAGCGTGAACGTCGTCGCCGCGAGTCCGCCGCCGCACGAGACGAGCGGGTAGTCGCCCGCCCGGAGGCTGCCGGCAAACGAGACCTCGACCGTGCACGCGGGCGGCAGGCGCAGACGCGCGCCGCCCAAGTCCTTCGCCCCGGACAGGACGCCCTTCTCGTAGGCGAACGCCAGCCGTGCGGACGTGACCTCGACCGTCGCCGTCGAATCGTCGGCCATGCGCGGCAGGACGGCAAGCGACGCCGCGCGCACCGTTCCGGCGCCCGACACCACCGAGTCCGCCAGGGCGACGAACCCAGGCGCGGTCAGCCCCAGCCACTTCCAGGACAGGTAGGCCTCCACCGTCTCAAGCTCCGCCGCATCCAGCTTGCGGTCCCACATCAGGATCTCGCCCTGGACGGCCGCGCGCGTGTCCGCGCCATAGCGGCCTTCACTATTGGAGAGGAAGTCGAAGCAGACCGGCGCATAGGCGCCGTTCGGCTGGACGGACAGCACCTCGGGTCGTCCCCGGAAGCCCTGCGTCGTGCCATCGACGGGCACGCCGTCCAACCGCGTCACGCCCTTCGTCAGCACGTCCGCCGTCCCCGCCGGGTAGATCGGCGCCTCGGCCGTCTGCCCCTCGCGAACCTTGTAGAGCGTCGCGGCGGCGGACGGATAGACGGAGTTGCCGTCGACGAACGGCTGGCCGCCGCCGTACTTCGAGTCCTGCGCCATCACCAGCGTCCGGAAGGCGTTGGAGACGACGTTCCCCGTCCACGTGCCGCCCTGTGCGACGCGGAAGCGCAGGGAGTTGCCGTTGTAGATCTTGTCGTCCGCCGTGTTCGCCCATTCGACGTACGCGACGTTCGAGTAGTCCAGCCAGTTGCGCACCGGACCGAACTCGTGCGCCGACGCATCGACCCACGGGCCGCGATCGACCGTCGTGGCCGTCAGGGCGTAAAGCCCGTCCGTCGCCGTCGCACCCGCACGGCGGTCGTAGAGCCAGAGGACGCGCTCCGGCGGGGACTTGGGCCTCTCCGCGGACGACATTCCCTGCACCAGCGCACCCGCCGCCTCCGGGTCATACCAGCCGGTGAGGCCCGTCACGTCGATTGCGGACGCGGTCGGCGGCGGCGCGACGCCATCAATCGTGAGCGTGTGGCCATTCAGGTTGAGCACGCCCGCGAACGCGCCCGACAGCGCCATGTCGGACACGAGATTCACCGTCCCGTCGCCATAGACCGCCGCCCGAGCCCGCGCACTGTCCGGGTAGGCGTACTGGTCGGACAGCCCCCACTTCTCGGCCAGGTAGATCTCGACCGTCTGCCGCTGGCAGTCGGTCAGTTCCTCGGCGACGAGGATGACCTCCGCATACGCCTGGCCGCCATTGTCCACGTTGTTCCACTCGCCATAGCCGAGGCCCTTGAACGCCGCGCTCGTTGACCCGAAGTCGATCGTGACGACCTGCCAGCCGCCGCTGAAGCCGGTCTTCGTGGGATCGACCTCGCGGCCGTCCAGCCACACCCGCGAGCCTGCCGCGTTGTCGGCCAGGATCGCGTCGTCCTTCGTGTGCGCGCCGACCGTCCCGGCGCGCAGGAAGTTCTTGTTGCCGCCAAGCAACGCGCCGCCACCGCCCTGATGCGACCCGTAGACGAAGAACGCCACGCGCGGCTTCAGCGGATGGTCCTCCTCACAGTTTTCCGGCGCAGACGCATACGCCGAGAAGAAGAGGCGCGGCAGAGCCGTGTTGCTCAGGGGCTGAACGACCGTCGCCACCGATTCGCCCGCGTTCGTCACGACGCAGGCGCGGGACGGACGGTCAAAGGACAGGTAGTCCATCCCATTCAGGCCGCCACGCACGCGCCGGGGATGGCAGGCGGAGATCACGTTGTGCGTCCCGCCGAGAGGCGAGTCATAGCGGTTGTTGCCCATCTTGACGTCCTGCTGGTCGGCACGGCGGTCCAGCCAGCCCTTGACGAAGGGATGGCCCGCCTCGTCGCAGACCGTCTGCCCGACCGCGAGGAAAGGCTTGTGAGCGTAGTTCACGCAGGAATCCGCGTAGGTGATGACGATGTCCGAAATGGTCTCGGCCGCGCCGCCGTCCAGCCAGAGAAGCGCCCGCGACGGCCAATCACCCGTCCACGAATCGCCCACGTTCAGCGTGGCGCCCGCCGCGACATGGACGGGCATCCGGGCGGCGGCAGCCGACGAGGAGGCCCGGTAGTCGAGCGTCGCCCCCGACGCCACCTTGACCTGCACGAGGTCGTCCGCACCGACCAAGGTCGTGTCGTCGGCGACGGACAGCGTCGTTCCCAGCCCGCGCACCGCCGCCGAGATGGATTCGACGACGAGCGATTTCGTGCCGTCGCCGGATGCGACGAAGTCGGCCGTGACCGCCACCGGCGACTCGGTATCGACGGCCGAGGCGAACGTGAAGTTGGCGACCGTCACCGCGCAGGCTTCGGGCACCGTCAGGATCGTGCGCCGCGCGCCGGATGGAAGAAGGACTCGCACACCGCAGGAGACCGTCGCGTCCGTCGTCACCTGCACGGGCGCGCACGCCGCGTCCGTCGCGTCAATCACCGCGCCGTCCTGAAGGACGAGGCTTCCGACGCGCGTCGGGCTGTCGGCAAGCACCAGCTGGGCGCCCGACGCCACGACGAGCGTCCCGACCGTTGCCGCCGACGACGCGGCGCGCACGCGGTTGACGCTCTTGGCGACTGAGACCGTGCCGGCAAACGGCGCGTACAGAGCCAGCGTGGCCACGGACGGGCCGCCTTTCTTCTCGTCCCGGTGGTAGAGCGTGCCCGAAAACTGCGAACAGTCCCCGCGCCAGTTCCACGTGACCGAGCCCTGGATGGCGGTCAAAACCATCAGGCTGACGGCGGCCGTCGAAGGGCCCTTCAGCGTCCAGTCAATGCCGCAGACCGGATCTTTGACAGAGCCCGTCTCGAAGATCTGGTTCGCGTCCGCCGCCAGCGTCGCGGTGGCGACGGTCTGAGGATCCGCCGCACTGAGCGCCGCAAACGAATAGGCGCTTTGCCCGCTCACGCGGACGTTCGTGCCCAAGTTGACGACCGACTTCCCCTTCGAGCAGTGGATCACTGTCGCGCCGTCCAGCGTCAGCGACTGCCCCGGAAACATGTAGACGTCCGCATACGTGCTGTCGTTCGGCGTCGTGAGAAAAAAGGCCTTTCCAGTCACGTAATAGTCGTAGGCCACATTCGGCGGGAAGAAGGCGGTCGCCGACGGATCGAGGACGCCATCCGAGTAGACCTTCCAGCGATTGACCTTCGCGTTCGCCGTCAGCGAACTGCCGAAATGGCCCTTGCCGTAGTCCGGGTCAGACGTCACCGCCGTCTTCGCCTCGCCGGACAAGGTGTTGGCGTAAAGCGAATCCGCGTTGTAGTCAGTCGCCGTCAAGACGGCGTAGGTGCCCGTCGCCGGAATGCCGGCCGACGCGGCGAGCGTGACGCCCAGGCCGACCGAGAGAAGACCCGTGCGAATGATTCCCTGTCTGTTTTTCATCTGCAACCTCCTTCGTTTCCGTTTGGTTCCTGTCGTGATTCCAAATCAGTACCGCTTCAGCAGCTCCAGCATCCGGCGGTCGAGCTTGTGCCCCCGGAAGTCCTCGTAGACGGCATCCGCGCGCCCGCTGTCCAGAAGGCCAAAGGGGCCGCGAAAGTTCCAGAGCGCCCAGCCGACGTTCCGCCGCTTCAGTTCCTTCAGCACATCCTCCAACCACGCCAGCGTCACGTCATGCGGCGTCTCCTTGTAGACGCCGAATTCGCCGACCATCACGAACGCGCCCGCCGCGAAGAGCGGCTCCCAGGACGCGAAGACGTGCGCGTGAAGATAGCGCGCGGCGGAGAACGGCGCACCGTCCGCATACGTGAACGGCACGTCCGCCGCAAACCCGGCAAAGCGGACGGCTGGACGCGGCGTGTCCGGCCTCGGAAACTGGTTGTTGGGTTCGAGGCGCGCCTCTCCCGCGTCCGCCCGGAACGACAGCGACACGATTTCCATCCAGTCTCCCTGGTCCAGCCCGACCTCCAGCCGCTTCGACGCGGGCACGTCGAGTCCAATCGGCAAATGCGGCACGCCCGCCCACTCGCCGTTCGTGCGCGCGACCAGGTTCGAGTAATCAGACGAACCGCACGTGGGCTGGTAGCGGACACGGCCGACCTCCCGTCCGTCCGCCGAGACGACCAGCTCGGCCAGGCGGTTGACGAGGCCCGGCACGATCTCCAGGTGGCACGCGGGCACGTCCAGGAACACGAGCGGCTGCTGCATTCCCTTTTGCCGGCTTCCGCAGATGGGGCTCGTCATCGGGCAGGGCGGCCAGATGGTCATCGGCCAGACCTCGCGATTGGCCCACGGCGCCTTGTAGTGTGAAATCTCCATCGGATCGTAGACGTGGAGGCTCTGCCCGACGGGCAGCGCCGCCACGTCCAGGATCGGACGGCGCGCCGTCTGGAGCCCGTCGGCGATCACGAGGCGCGTCGGCGAGACCGCATGAATCGCCTGTTCGCACGCCCGGATGAACGCGGCATAGGCCGTCGCGTCGCAGTCACTGCTCGGCTCGTTGAAGAGGTTGAAGGAAAGGGCCTCGTCCGGAATGTCCCGATAGCGACGGGCCATGAAGTCCCAGCAGCGGACGTTGCCCGCCACGCAGGCGGCATCCGTCACCGTGCGCTTCTTCGAGCGTGAAATGGCGTAGTCCGTCCCCGGCGGAATCGACAGGCAGAGCTGCACGTGGATCGCATGGCGGCGCCCCCACGCGAGCAGCTCGTCGACTGGGGCGAAGAGGGCCGGATCGGGCGTGTCCGTGCCGGGCGCGCAGAGGTAGCGGTAGTCGACCATCGCGCGTGCAAAGTTGAAGCCCAGCGCGTGCATCATCTCCAGGTCGTCCTCACGCCACCGCCCCTCGAACCGGTCCTTGATCGCCTTGGCGTCGAGGTTGAAGCCGCGCCAGCGTTCGGCCGGACGCCACATCGGCGTCTCCGCCGCCTCGGCGACACCGCCAGTGAATAGAAGGCCCGCGACAAGCGCGCGACGAAGGAGCGCGGAAACCGTTTTCCGCCTCATGGCTGTTTTCTGTCTCATGGCCGAGAGTATATCAAATCCGGCCGACGAATACAGCATCTTATTTGGAAAAACAATGTTCATTATTTTGGAAACTGAGTGCTGAATGGGGGAGAAGGTGGAGGTTTTAGGTGGAGGTGGAGAATGGAAGAGTTAACCTCCTTGCTCCACCTCCAACTTCCACCTCCAACTCATCCAACCAAGAGCGCGTCAGCGAGGCGGCAGACGGTTCTCGCCCGCGTGCAGCGCGTGTCGGGCGCCCTGCCACTCGAAGACGCCGGACATCCCTTCCGGCAGGACGACCCGGCCCGTCGCCGCGCCGCCCGAGAAGTCGAGGTCCGTCTCGATGACGCCCTTGGGCGAGGGCGTGCGCGCACGGATGCGCGACAGCCCGGCGGGCTGCGGCGCAATGCGCACGGAGCGGAAGAACGGCTCCGCCGGGCGAACGCCGGCGAGCGCCGTCGCCATGAAGTAGAGCGGGCATGCGCTCCAGGCATGGCAGTCGCTGCGGCTGTAGTCAGGCCGCGGGACTTCGCAGGTCGTCTTGAGCCCCTGCGCCAGAAAGGAACGCCAGGTGTCAAGGCGCTTGAGGATGAGGTCGGCGCGCCCCCGCGACGCCATCGTCTCGAAGAGGTAGTAAGCGAAGTAGGAGCTGGCCGGCGCAAGGCCCTCGCCCTCGGTCAGCGCCCGGAAGGCCCGCGCCTCCTGCTCCGGCGAGAGGACGCCGCCCAGGATCGCGAGGCACTGCGCGTGCTCGCTGAAGCGGTCCTTCGTCCGCACGTCGGCGAGCGCGCCGCGCCGCTCGTCCCAGAAGAGGCGCACGAGCGACGCGCCGAGGCGCGAGGCGCGTTCCCGCCAGATCGCCGCGAACGCCGCCTCCCCCAGGGCCGCGTCGACGTCCGCCGCCGCCTTGAGCGCGTTGAGGTAGAGGAGGCTCGTGAGCGACCCGGGCTCGTCGCCGTCGTGGCAGCCCGGCGGCACGCCGTTCTCGTCGGGGGCGTCCCACGCCTTCACCCAGTCCATGAAGTTCCAGCTGGGCAGGTCGCACAGCAGCCCGTCCGCGTCCGCATGGCGCGCGAGGGTCATGAGCGCGTGGCGCACGCCGGGCATGTGGACGCGCAGGAACGCCGCGTCGTCGTGCCACAGGAGGTAGTCGCGGAACATGAGGATCCAGCACATCGTGTACGTCGCGCTCTCCTGCGTGCCGCGCGTGGGGACGTTCATGCCCACGAGGCCGTCGGGACGGCGGTCGTGTCCGAAGACCGACAGCGCGAAGCGCGCGAGGCGGTCGTCACGCGTGAGGACGTTGAGGATCTGCGTCTGGACGCGCGCGTCGCCCGGATACATCTGCTGCTCGTAGTAGGGGCAGTCGAAGAGCATGTCGTGCGCGCAGGCCTCCTGCGAACGGCGGCAGATGGCCGCAATGTCGCCGAGGGACGGGTCGTCGGACGCGAAGGAGAAGTCGATGGCCAGCGGGTAGCGCGTCTCCGCGAGCGCGACGCGACGGATCTCGACGGGGCTTTCCGCCGCCTCGACGGTCAGGCGGCACCAGCGCCCGCACCGCCACCAGGGCGTCGTGAAGAACGCCGCCGGTCGCCCGTCGAGGCGGAAGGTGTCCGTGAAGGCCCGCGAAAAGGACTTGCCCTGCCACGCCTCGCGATGTCCCTTCCGTCCGTCGCCGTCCAAAAGCGCCTCCGCCCAGCCCCAGCGCACGACCGCCCCCTTCCCGCCGGAGACGGACAGCTCCGGATAGGCGCAGTAGTAGTCGTCGAGATCCCACCAGAGGTCCAGCGTCTCGCCGGCCGGCACCGTCAAGGGCCGCGTCAGGTCGGCCGCGACGTTCACCACGCGTCCGGGCGTCTTTGCCTCGTGCAGAAGGTCGGGGCGCGCCGTCGGGAAGAGCCGCCACCCGTTGCGCCGCCCGCCGTAGCGGTTGCGGGCAATCGCGGGGCGGACGACGGCCGCCGGCTCCCAGCGCGCGGGCGCCTCGTCGATGAAGGACGTGCCGTCGATCTCGCACTGC
>OIYX01000276.1_pt1 | contig 19153 bp, 18 predicted proteins | sample 1588431 | NCBI WGS metagenome assembly OIYX01 (sample SAMN03283241) | human gut metagenome | biome: human-associated habitat; material: feces | host: Homo sapiens | place: Peru | collected 2012
TGCTCTATCAGGGCGTGACGCTCGGCGGCACGGGCAAGGACGTCGGCAAGCGCCACCCGACGCTCGGCAACAACGTCATGGTCGGCTGCGGCGCAAAGGTTTTAGGGCCGTTTCGGGTCGGTGATAACGTCAAGATCGCGGCGAATTCCGTCGTGCTGCGCGAGGTGCCGGATAACTGCACCGTCGTCGGCATTCCGGGGCATATCGTCCGCGTCGGCGGCGAGAAGCTCGACCATATCCACACGCCCGACCCCATCCAGCTCGAGATTGCGGCGCTTGCCGAGCGGGTGCAGCAATTGGAAAAATTATTACAGAAGGAGCAATGAGCCATGTATCTTTATAATTCCCTGAGCCACAAGAAGGAGCTGTTCGTTCCGAACCACCCCGACATTGTGAAGATGTATACCTGCGGGCCGACGGTCTACCACTATGCCCACATCGGCAATCTGCGCAGCTATATCATGGAGGATGTGCTGGAAAAGAGCCTGCGCTATCTGGGCTACAACGTCAAGCGGGTCATGAACATCACGGACGTCGGGCATCTGGCCTCCGACGCCGACACCGGCGAGGACAAAATGCTCAAGGGTGCCAAGCGCGAGCATAAGACCGTGATGGAGGTCGCAAAATACTATACCGACGCGTTCTTTGCCGACTGCGGCAAGCTGAACATCAAACGGCCGGACGTGGTCGAGCCTGCAACGCACTGCATCCCGGAATATATCCGCATGATCGAGACGCTGCTGGACAAGGGCTATGCCTACGCGGCCGGCGGAAACATCTATTTTGATACCTCCAAGCTTGAGAAATACTATGTGTTCAACGACCACAAGGAGGAGGATCTCGCCGTCGGCGTCCGCGAGGGCGTCGAGGAGGACGACAACAAGCGCAATAAGAATGATTTCGTCCTCTGGTTCACCAAGTCGAAATTTGAGGATCAGGCGCTCAAGTGGGACTCCCCGTGGGGCGTGGGCTATCCCGGCTGGCATATCGAGTGCTCCTGCATCAGCATCAAGCACTTCGGCGAGGATATGGACATCCACTGCGGCGGCATCGACAACGCCTTCCCGCACCACACGAACGAGATCGCACAGTCCGAGGCCTACCTCGGCCATAAATGGTGCAACTATTGGTTCCATGTTCATCATCTGAACACCGAAGGCGGCAAAATGTCCAAATCCAAGGGCGAGTTTTTGACTGTTTCTCTGCTGGAGCAGAAGGGCTATGATCCGATGGCCTACCGTCTGTTCTGCCTGCAAAGCCACTATCGCCGCAACCTCGTCTTCTCGTGGGAGAATCTGGACAATGCGGCGCTGACCTATGAGAAGCTGATCGCAAAGATCGCCGCGCTCGACACGCAGGACGCACCGCTCGATGAGGCCGCGCTGGCCGCGCTGCGCGAGCGCTTCAAGACTGCGCTGAACGGCGACCTCAACACCTCGCTTGCCGTCACGACGCTCTATGACGTTCTCAAGGCCAAGACGAACGACGCGACGAAGCGCGCCGCGCTTGCCGAATTCGATCAGGTGCTCGGCCTGAACCTGCTTGCGGCCGCGCAGAAGCAGCGCGAGGCGCAGCCCGAGGAGGAAAAGGATCCCGAGATCGACGCGCTCGTCGCCGCGCGCACCGCTGCCAAGAAGGAGAAAAACTGGGCGCAGGCCGATCGCATCCGCGACGAGCTGAAGGCGCGCGGCATCGAGGTCATCGACACGCCGCAGGGCGCAAAATGGAGAAGAATCTGACGAAAACGGGGGAAAGCTGCCATGAAGCTGATGATCCTTGACGGCAACAGCGTCATCAACCGGGCCTACTACGGCGTGCATCCGCTGACGACGCGCGACGGTATGTACACCAACGCGATTTTCGGCTTTCTGAACATCCTCGAGCGCGTGCGCCGCGAGGAGCGGCCGGAGGCGCTGTGCGTTGCCTTCGACCTGCACGGGCCGACGTTTCGCCATTTGAAATATGAGGCCTATAAGGCCAACCGGCACGGAATGCCCGAGGAGCTGGCCGCGCAGATGCCCGTGATGAAGGACGTACTGCGGGCGATGAACATTCCGATCTATGAATGTCAGGGCTGGGAGGCCGACGACGTGATCGGCACGGTGTCGCGCCTCTGCGCCGATGCGGATTGGGACTGCGTGATCCTCACCGGAGATCGCGACAGCCTGCAATTGGTCAACGACCGCGTGACGGTCAAGCTCGTGCGCACGCAGGGCGGGCAGACGCGCTCGGTCAACTATGACCCGGCGACGTTCGAGGCCGAGTACGGGCTGGAGCCGATCCGCCTGATCGACCTCAAGGCGCTCATGGGCGACAGCTCGGATAATATCCCCGGCGTCGCGGGCGTCGGGCCGAAGACGGCCACGGAACTGCTGCACCGCTTCGGAACGCTCGACGGCGTTTATGAGAATCTGACGCCGCAGAATATGAAGGGAAAGCTCTATGAAAAGCTCGTCAACGGGCGGGATATGGCCTATCTCTCCTATGAGCTTGCGACCATCCGCTGCGATGCGCCGCTCTGCTTTGAGTTTTCGCCCGAGAAGAATCTGGTGCGCGAGCCGAAGCGCCACGAGCTGTACGACCTGTTCACGCGTCTGGAGTTTCAGAAGCTGATCGACCAATACGGCCTGCGCAGCGCCGCGTTTGAAGCGCCGGAGACGGACGCGGCCGAGCCGCCCGAGGCAAAATGCGACGTTGTCACGGCCGAAACGGCGGACGAGGCGCTCTCCGTGCTGGACGGAGCGCCCGTGGCGGTCGCAGCCTCGCCGGAGCTGGACACGGTCGCTGTCTGCCGGGACGCTACGGTCACGCTTTTGAAGCGCGAGCGCCTTGGTCTGGATCACGCCTATGTTCTCAGGCGGCTGTTTGACCGCGCCGTGCCGAAAACGGCGCATGACGTCAAGCCCTTGATGCGCCGGCTGCTTGCAGCGGGCATCGATGCCGACGGCTTTGTGTTCGACACGGCGCTGGCGGCCTATCTGCTCGACGCAACGCGCGGAAAATACGAGCTGCCGCAGCTTGCGCAGGACTACCTGCATACGCCTCCTGCGCAGGAGGAAGATCCCGACGCGCAGCTTGCCGCGCAGGCCGTCTGCGTGCAGCGGCTGCAGCGGGTGCTGTCGGAAAAGCTCGAGGCCGAGGGTATGACCGCCCTGCTGCGGGAGCTGGAGCTTCCGCTCTGCCGTGTGCTGGCGCACATGGAGCACGACGGCGTTCCGGTCGACCGGGCGGCGCTCGAGGCCTTCAGCGCCATGCTTTCCGAGCGGATCGCCGCCTGTGAGCGCCTAATCTACGGCTATTCCGGCGAACCGTTCAACATCCAGTCGCCCAAACAGCTCGTCGTGGTGCTGTTTGAAAAGCTCGGCCTGCCGCCCGTCAAAAAGACCAAGAGCGGCTATTCGACCAATGCCGAGGTGCTCGAAAAGCTTCGCGACCGCCACCCGATCATTCAGGCCGTCATGGACTACCGAATGCTCACGAAGCTGCAATCGACCTACGCCGAGGGGCTGCAAAAGGAGATCGCGCCCGACGGACGCATCCACACGACCTTCCAGAACACCGTCACGGCGACCGGCCGCCTGTCGTCGACCGAGCCGAATCTGCAAAACATCCCCGTGCGCACGGAGCTGGGCAGCGAGATCCGAAAAATGTTCGTGCCGCGCCCGGGCTGGGTGCTCGTCGACGCGGATTACAGTCAGATCGAGCTGCGCGTGCTGGCGCATATCGCGGACGACCGCGCCATGCAGGAGGCCTTCCGTTCCGGAGAGGACTTCCACCGGCTGACCGCCTCGCGCGTGTTCCACGTGCCGCCCGAGGACGTCACGCCGCTGATGCGCCGTCAGGCCAAGGCGGTCAATTTCGGCATCGTTTACGGCATTTCCGAGTTCTCGCTGGCGCAGGACATCGGCGTGAGCCGCCGTGAGGCCAAGGAATATATCGAGCGCTATCTGACGCAATATCCCGGCGTGCGGGACTATATGAAAAACATCGTCGAGACTGCGCGCACGCAGGGCTACGTCTCCACACTGTTCGGCAGACGACGCATGATCCCCGAGATCCGCAGCACGAATTTCAATATCCGCTCCGGTGCGGAGCGCATTGCGCTCAACACGCCCGTGCAGGGAACGGCTGCGGACATCATGAAGCTGGCGATGGTGCGCGTGTTCCGCGCGCTCGAGACGAACGGTCTGCGCGCGCGGCTGCTGCTTCAGGTGCACGACGAGCTGATCGTCGAATGCCCGCCGGAGGAGGCCGGGCGCGTGCGCGCGATCGTCGCCGACGAGATGGAGCACGCCGCGACGCTTGCCGTGCCGCTCGTCGCCGAGGCAAAATCCGGAGAAAGCTGGTATGACGCGAAATGATCCGACCGATGACCTCTGCGGACGTTCCGCCCGTCGCCGCGCTGGAAAAGCTGTGCTTTTCCGATCCATGGAGCGACAGCTCGATCGCCTCGGAGCTGGATAACCCGCTGAGCCTCTGGCTCGTCTGGGAGGAGGACGGTACGGCTGCCGCCTATCTGGGCGTGCAGCGGGTGCCGCCTCAGGCCGACGTGATGAACGTGGCCGTCAGCCCGGCGCTGCGCCGCCGCGGCATTGCCCGGGCGCTGTTTGCCGAGCTGGAGCGCCGCCTGCCCGATATCGACGAGCTGTTTTTGGAGGTTCGCGCCTCCAACTCCGGCGCGATCGCGCTCTATCGGACGCTCGGCTTTGCGCAGGTCGGACGGCGCCCGAATTACTATCTCGATCCGCGCGAGGATGCGCTCATCCTCAGAAAGGAGCTGTCTCATGCTGATCCTGTCCGTTGAATCGTCCTGCGACGAGACCGCCGTTGCGCTTGTGCGCGACGGCCGCGAGGTGCTGACAGACCAGATCGCCTCGCAGGTGGCGCTGCACCGGCTCTACGGCGGCGTCGTGCCCGAGATCGCCTCGCGCAAGCACATCGAAGCGATCTACGGCCTTGCCGAGCAGGCGCTTGCCGCCGCGAATGTGCGCCGCACCGACATCGACGCCGTCGCCGTGACCTACGCGCCCGGCCTGATCGGTGCGCTGCTCGTCGGCGTGAATTTTGCCAAGGCGGCGGCGCTTGCGCTGGACGTGCCGCTGATCCCCGTGCATCATATCCGCGGCCATATCGCCGCCAATTACATTGCCTATCCCGATCTGAAGCCGCCGTTTCTCTGCCTCGTCGTCTCCGGCGGGCACACGATGCTCGTCGACGTCCGCGATTATACCGACCTGAACATCCTCGGCTCGACGCGCGACGACGCGGCGGGCGAGTGCTTCGACAAGGTTGCGCGGCTGCTCGGGATGCCTTATCCCGGCGGAGCGGCGCTCGACCGCGCGGCGCGCGAGGGAGACCCCAAGACCTATCCGATGCCGCATATCAAGGTCAGCGGCAACCCGCTGGATATGTCATTCTCCGGATTAAAAACGGCGGCGGTCAATCTGATCCATAACACCGAGCAGAAGGGCGGTGCGCTGAATATCCCCGACCTCTGCGCGAGCTTTTCCGAGGCAGTCAGCCAGATCCTTGTGCCGCGCACGCTTGCCGCGCTCGAACAGACCGGCTATCGCACGCTGGCCGTTGCGGGCGGCGTTGCGGCCAACAGCCGTATTCGCGGCGATCTGACGCGCGTGTGCGAGCAGCGCGGCGTGCGTTTGTGTCTGCCGCCGCTGTCGCTCTGCGGCGACAACGGCGCGATGATCGGCGCGCAGGCGTATTACGAATATCTGGCCGGGCATCTTGCCGACCAGACGCTCAACGCCTATGCCACCAAATCCATGGAGGGCGAGACGCTGTAAAAAAAGAAGGATCGGTCAAAACGGCTTCGGATAGAGCCGCAGGCACAGCGCGGTCTTGTCATCCTCGGACGGCATTCCCGCCGTCAGGAGCGCTGCCAGCTCGCGCGGCGAGCTGCCCTGATAGGAACGGATCAGCTCCGCCGCCTGCTCTGCGCCGTCGCTTGCAAGCGTCAGCAGCAGCCCGCCGCCCAGCGCCAGCTCAAAGCGCTCCGGACGCGCCTCGCCGAAGAAGCCGGGCGGCGGCGTCTGCCGCCCGAGCGTGCGCCGCTTCGCACCGCATCCGAGATAGGACGGCGCCGAGCCCCATTTGTAAAGCACGCCCGTCCCATCGGAGAGATCCAGCTCCAGCAGGTCGACCGTGGCATATGCGCCCTCGTCGCGCAGCAGCGCCGCTCCGTTGAGCAGACGCAGCGCGGCGTCTCCGTCCAGCCCGGCCAGCAGGAGCTTTTCCAGCAGCTCGAGCGTCTCGGCGCTTGCGTCGGCGGCCTCTGCGCCGCTGCCCATTCCATCGCATAAAATGGCATAATATCGTGCGTTTGACCCGAAAAAGCACCGGCAGCGGTCGCCGATCACGCGATTTCCTTTCTTTGCGACCGTTGCAATGCCGACATCCGGCTCATAGGCGGGGCGAAGTGATTTCTGCGGCGCGGCAAGCGCGCGCAGGAACTGCGCGATGCAATCGTACTCCTGCGCCATCACGCGGCGGCTCTCCGAGAGCTGCAGGCGGAAGCGGCGGCGGTAGAGCATCCCCTCCAGCTCCTGGTTCACGGCCATCACGAAGCCGTCTGTATGGCAGCAATTGCTGCAAAAATCGGCCGGGAGATCCTCTCGACGCGCCGCGCCGCGCTCTAAAATAGGACGAGCCGCGCTTGCCAGCATTTCATAGGTCTGCTCCGCGTTCTGCTGCCAGCACTTGCGAAAACGCGCGCAGCAGCGGCAGATATGCTCCGCTGCGCCGTCATAGACGCGCTCGGCCTCCTCGCGCATCGGAAACCCGCCGCTTTCCGGAAGCTGCTGCCCGACCAGCTCCAGCAAATGCGCGCCCTGCTCCAGCCGCGCGGTCACTGCTGCGGCCTTGTCGGCGGTCAGCGGAGCGAAAAGACGGCGGTTTTTGCCGAGCAGTTGGCCTGCCAGACCGCCGGCAGCCAGCGCAAGGAGCGCAAGACCGTCCGCTGCGCCCAGACAGAGCAGCAGAGCAGGGGGCAGCAGCGCCGCGCCGGCCGCACGCAGTCGCCGGTCGGCCGTGCACGAGGCAAAGAGCTGCGGCAAAAGCAGCGCCCCGGTCAGGTAGGCGACGCCGTTGCCGCTCAGCTCAAGCGTCAGACCGATCACGGCCGCTGGGAGCAGCTCGCCGCACCCGGCGCACAGCAGAGCGGCGGCGAAGAGGCCGACCTCTGTCGGAAGCGGCGCACCGCTCAGCCCCGAGACGATGCAGCCGGCCAAAACGGCCGAGGCGGTACGGTTGCCCTCGACGGCGCTGCGAAAGCCCGCTACGCTCAGACCCGCCAGCAGCGTGTCCGCTGCCCAGAGACTCAGACTGGTCTCGTCTCCGCCGAGAAGACACACGCCCCCGAGCACGGCGCAGACCGACGAGGCGACCAGAGGCAGGAACCAGCGTGTCGACGGCAGATTTGTCACGCGAAACATCCCGACCGCCGCGAGCAGCAGCACCGTCAGCGCGGTGAACATCGCCGCATGGATGCTGTCGCAGCGCAGAATATATCCGGCCGCCGCGCCGAGAGCGGCAAAGACCGAGCTGCATCCCGGCGGGAAGGCAGCCAGAAAGCAGGCGGCCAAAGGAGTCGGATGGCGCAGAAGGCTTGTCCCCGCGAGCAAAAACGAGCCGAGCAGCGGCGGCACGGTGCGCTGCAAAAGCCGAAGCCCCCTGCTTTTCTGCCTGAGCCGCGCAAGCAGACGCTGATTCCGCAGGATCAAACGGGAACGATTCATTTTCTTACCCCCAGTGGCGATTTCTGCGGTCAGTGTATCACGCTTCGGCGAAAAAAGCCGTCATCTACGGGCGAAAAAATCAAATTTATACGGAGGAAGCAAATGGGAAAGGAACTGGAATATAAGCTGGCCGTTTCGGATGCTGAGGCGCTTGACGCGATCCTGAGCGATGCCGAGGTGTGGCAACTTGCAGACGGAGGCTGGCACGAGATCTCAATGAAAACGACCTATTACGACACACCTTCGCGCGCATTTTCGCGTTGCCGTTGGACGCTGCGCCGCCGTATGGAGAATCATGAATCGATCATCACGCTCAAAACGCCGACGAGCGAGGCGCACACGCGCGGCGAATGGCAGACCAAGGGCGAAACGATGGATCTCGGCGCGGCAGAACGGCTCCTGCTGGCCGGTGCGCCCAAAAAGCTCCTGCTGCTCCTTCGAGACGGAGCGCTCGAGTCAGTTTGCGGCGCAGAGTTTACCCGTCGGTGTGTGCTGCTGCGTTTCCCGGACGGGAGCGCGGCTGAGCTGGCCGGGGACGTTGGCTTTTTGACCGGGAAAACCGAGCGCCTGCCCTTCACCGAGCTGGAGCTGGAGCTGAAATCCGGCAAGCCGGACGCAATGCGGGCGTTGGCCGCCGCGCTTTGCCTGCGCTATGCTCTGCGCGAGCAGCCTGCAAGCAAGCACGCCCGCGCCGCAGCGCTCAGATGAGCCAAAGGCTAAAAATCCGCCTCTGCGGCGGAAGGGACAGGCTTGGCTGCAAAAAGAAGACCGCAGACAGGGAATGAACCTGTCTGCGGTATCCGAAAAAGAAAAAGAGGAAGAAAATGAAAAGAAAAGAGGAGAAAAATGAAAAAGAAATGAATCATCTTTACGGGTTTTATTCTAACCGAGAGATATTAAAAAAATAATACAAAAGAAATTAAGTTTGTATTAAGTTCATAAAAGAAACCGACGGGAACGCTTTCCGGTGTCAAAACCGCCCGAAAAACATACGATGATACGGGAGGGAGATGCGATGGAAGTGTTCTTTTTTACGTTTCGGTCGGTGACCTCGGCAATGCGCGCGCAGGAGCTTCTTGCCGGGGCATCGCTTCGCGCGGACGTGGTGCGCACGCCCACCGCACTGCGCGGGCAGGGCTGCGGCTACAGCCTGCGGGTCAGGCGGGACGATTTTGAGCGGGTGTTGGCGCTGCTGAGGAACGAGGCGCTGCCGTTTCGCAGGATCTACCGGCGGCGCGGCGTCGAGCCGTGGCGGGAGGTGCGGCCATGATCTATTTCGATGCGGCGGCAACGAGCCTGCAAAAGCCGCCGTCGGTGGCGCGAGCCGTCGCGTGGGCGCTCGGCGCCTGCGCCTCGGTCGGACGGGGCGGCCATGCGGCGGCGGAGCGTGCGGCGCAGACGGTTTATTCCTGCCGCAGGGAGCTTGCCGCGATGTTTGACTGCGAGCCGGAGCAGACGGTCTTCACCATGAACGCGACGCACGGACTGAACTGCGCGATCGCGGCGGTCGTGCCGGAGCACGGCCGCGCGTTGATCTCGGCCTTTGAGCATAATGCCGTCACACGCCCGCTGTATGCGCGCGGCGCACAGGTCGAGCAGTTCGGCGTGCTTTTTGACGAGGAGGCGACGCTCGAGGGGCTGCGGCGCGGACTGGCGCAACGTCCCGATGCCGTGATCTGCACGCACGTATCGAACGTGTTCGGCTTTGTGCTCCCGATCGAGCCGATCGCCGCCCTGTGCCGCGAGGCGAACGTTCCTCTTGTGATCGATGCATCGCAGTCGGCCGGGACGCTGACGCTCTCTCTGCGCCGAACCGGAGCGGCGTTTATCGCCTTTCCGGGGCACAAGGGGCTGCTCGGCCCGCAGGGAACGGGTGTGCTGCTTTGCGGCCGCGCCGCGCCGCCGCTGCTCTTCGGCGGGACGGGGAGCCTGTCCGAGCGGCAGGAAATGCCGGAATTTTTGCCTGACCGGCTCGAGGCCGGCACGCATAACGTCTGCGGCATCGCCGGCCTCCTTGAGGGCGTGCGCTATGTCCGCAGAGTCGGAACGGATCGAATTCTTGCGCAGGAGCGGCGGCTGCTCCTTGCGGCCGAGCGCGGCTTGCGCGCGCAGGGCTTTGCGCGCGTGTTTTGCGGGGAGAGCCGCAGCGGCGTGCTCTCCTTTGTTCCGCGGGAGATCGACTGCGAGGAGGCGGCGCAGCGGCTGGCCGACGCCGGGATCGCGGTGCGGGCAGGGCTGCACTGCGCGCCGACGGCGCACCGCACGGCCGGGACGCTGCAAACCGGGACGGTACGCCTGAGCGTCTCGCCGTTCAACACGGACGCAGAGCTTCGGACGTTTTTGGCCGTGTGCAAAAATCTGTTTTAGTTTTTTCAGATTGCTCTTGCTATTACGGCCGAAATCGGCTATAATTGAATAGATATAGTATACCTTCACGAGCGGAGATGGCATATGGATTCACTGATCGAATTTTTCCGCGACGTCCTGGCGATGTTGCCGACAATTAAATTTATGGACATCATCGACATTCTGTTGGTGACCTTTGTTCTCTATACCTTGATCATGATGATCCAGACGACCGGCGCTGCGCGGATCGCCAAGAGCATCGTGCTGCTGCTTGCCCTTGCGGTCGTGACGAAGCTGCTGAACATGTACCTCATGAGCTTTTTGCTCGACCGGGTGCTGGAGATCGGCCTGATCGCTCTGATCATCATGTTCCAGCCTGAGATCCGACGCATGCTGGAAAAGCTTGGCAGCAAGAGCTTCCGCGAGCTGCTCTCGAGCAAGCAGGAGCAGCGCGAGATCGACCGCGTGATCGGGCAGACGGTGAACGCCTGCGAGATCATGTCGCGCGAGCGCACGGGCGTTCTGATCGTCTTTGAACGCGAGACCTCTCTGATCGACTATCAAAAGACCGGTACGGTGGTCGATGCGCGCGTTTCCAGCGAGCTGCTGCGCAACCTGTTTTTCACCAAAGCGGCGCTGCACGACGGAGCGGTCATTATTCGCAACGAGCGTATTGCCGCGGCCGGCTGCGTGCTCCCGCTGACACAGAGCCGCAACATCAGCAGCGACCTCGGCACGCGGCATCGCGCCGGCATCGGCATGAGCGAGGTGTCCGATGCGGTGGTCGTGATCGTCTCGGAGGAGACGGGCACGATCTCCGTCGCCGTCAACGGGATGCTCAAGCGCCATCTTGCGCCGCAGACGCTCGAGCGGCTGCTGCTCAAGGAGCTTGCGCCCAAGCGCGAGGAAAAGACCTATAACCCGGTCAAGCGGCTGCGCAAGCGCATCGGTCAGACAAACCATCGAAAAGAAAAGGATGATTCGGATGCAGAAGCATAAAATTCTTGCCTTTCTTCTTGCTCTGGTCGTCAGCATCGGCCTGTGGGTCTATGCGGTCACGGTCGTCAATCCGAACGACAAGACCACGGTGCGCGGCGTTCGCGTGCGGTTGGTCGGCACGGCGGATCTGGAAAGCAACGGCCTGATGATCACGGGCGGCGAGGAGCAGTATATCGACGTCGAGATCTCCGGCAGCCGCTCCGATCTCAAGGAGCTCAACAGCAGCTCACTTGAGGCCATTGCAGACGTCAGCAATATTTCCTCCGCCGGGAGCTTCGACGTGAGCTGGACGCTCGACCCGCCGTCGAACGTCGCCTCGGGCGACATTAAGCTCACCGGCTCCACGGCCAACAAGATCACCGTCAAGGTCAGCGAGCGAAAGGTGCGCCCGGAGATCCCGGTCGAGGTCGAGTACGTCGGCGATTTGGAGGAGGGCTACGTCCGCAACGACGCCGTTTTGACAAACGACACGCTCTCCGTCAGCGGCCCTGCCGAGGAGGTCAATCAGATCGCCGCGGCCGTCGTGACGGTCGACCTTCAGGGTCGGTCGGACACGATCTCCGGTGATTTTACCTATACTTTTGTTGATTCCGATCGAAATCCCGTCGAAACCGGCGGCTATTTGACGGTCTCTGTGCCGACGGTGCGGCTGTCTGTCCCGGTGCTTGCCTTCAAGCAGGTGGAGCTGGCCGTGCGGATCATCGACGGCGGCGGGGCAACGTCTGACGACGTCGAATATAAGATCGAGCCGGACACCATCGGCGTGACCGGCAGCAAAGAGGTTCTCGACAAGCTCGACAAGCTGTATATCAAGGATATCGACCTTGCTGCCGTGCCCGAGGATCACACATGGGACATCAAGCCCGAGATGCCGGACGGCGTGACCATCCGCGCCACCGAGCCGCGCGTCAAGCTGACGCTGAAATTCAAGGGCTTGACTACGCGGAAATTTACCATTTCCAGCGAGGATATCGTCTTTTTGAATGAATCCGACTCGCTCAGCCCGGGCGTGCAGAGCATCGTCATCACGCTGCGCGGCGCGGCCTCCGAGCTGAACGACCTGAGCGCAAAGGACATCACCGTTTCGGCTGACCTGAGCAAGGATTACGACTCCGGCGCGAAAAAGGTGCTTTTGACGATCTCGCTTCCCAAGGGGAACCGCGCGGGCGTGATCTCCGGGCCGTACTACCTCGAAATGGTCGAGCGCACGAGCTGACATGAGACGCCTTGCAACGGTACGCGAGCTTTTGCCCGACGGCAGCGCGGTGCTGACGGCTCGGCGCGAAAGCGCGTGCAGCGGCGACTGCCATACCTGCTCCGGCTGCGGCGCGGTCGGGCAGACCGTCCGCTTCACGGCCGTCAACTGCATTCATGCCGAGCCCGGCGCGGAGGTTTGGGTCGAAACGGACAGCCGCAGGGTGCTGCTCCCGGCAGCGCTGGTCTATACGCTTCCGCTTGCGCTCTTTTTGGCGGCCTACCTGCTCGTGACCGCGCTGAACGGCAGCGCTTTGCTTCCCGCTGCGGCTGCGTTCGCGCTCGGCCTTGTTCCTGCGTTCCTGCTTGACCGGCGCCTGCGTCGGCGTCCGCCGAGCTGCCGCATCGTCTCTTATCGCTGAAGCTATGTTTGGATATGTTCTGCCTTTGCTCGACCGGCTCTCCGAGCCGGCCAAGAAGCAATACCGCGCCGTTTACTGCGGCCTGTGCGATCGCCTGCGCAAGCGCTACGGCTTTCGCGCCCGTTTTCTGGTCAATTACGACATGACCTTTCTTTATCTCCTGCTGCGGCAGGAGCCGTCCGCCTGCGGCAAATGCGTCTGCCCCTTGCGGCCTCTGTGCAGAAAGCCCTGCGTTGCTCAGGATGCCGAGATGGACTATGCCGCCGACCTGAGCGTGCTGCTGTCCTACCGGAAGCTGGCCGACGCCCGGCGCGACGGCAGCCTCGCAGAGCGGCTCGCTGCGTCGGCCGGGATGCTTATCTACCGCAGAGCGTTCCGCCGCGCTGCCGCGCTGCATCCGGCGCTCGACCGCGTTTTTTCCGAGCAGCTCGATGCGCTGACAGCGCTCGAGGCGGCGAATTGCGACAGCCTCGACCGAACGGCCGACACCTTTGCGGTGCTTCTCGGGGCGTGCGCTGCTGAGGCGCCCGATCCGGCGCAGCGCCGCGTGCTCGAGCTGCTGCTCTACCACGTCGGGCGTTACCTTTACCTCACCGACGCGCTGGAGGATCTTCCGAAGGATCTGAAGGCAGGCCGCTATAATCCGCTGCGCTATCGCTTCCGCTTGGAGGGCGGCGCGCTTGCCCCGCAGGACAAGCAGACGCTTCGCTCGACGATCGATGCGTCGATCAGCATGGCCGCCTCCGCCTTCGAGCTTCTGGATCGGCGAGCCGGCGATGAGCTGCTCCGCAATATGATTTATTACGGATTGCCCGCCGTGCTTTGCGGCGTCTGCGAACAACGCTTCCGCAAGCGCGGGAGACACAAAACAAAGGAATCATTTGCATGAAAGACCCGTATGAAGTGCTCGGCGTCCCGAAGGGGGCGTCGCAGGACGAGATCAAAAAAGCCTACCGGGAGCTTGCCCGGAAATATCACCCCGACCGCTATACCGGCAATCCTCTGGCCGACCTTGCCGAGGAAAAAATGAAGGAGATCAACGAGGCCTATGCTGCGCTGACGCAGGGCGGCGGTGCGTCCTCCTCCTACGGCGGTACGTCCTCCTACGGCGGCTATGGCGGCTCGTCCGGCGGGAGCGCCGAGTTCAACGAGGTGCGCCGCCGCATCCAGCTCGGCGATCTGGACGGTGCAGAGCGCTTGCTCGACGGCATCGGCGGACGCACGGCGCAGTGGTACTATCTGCGCGGCGTCATCGCGCAGCGGCGCGGCTGGATGGACGAGGCAGCGCAAAATTTCCGCATCGCCGTGCAGATGGAGCCGGGGAACCCGGAATATGCCGCAGCGCTCAACCGCACGGGCGCCGGCGCGTATACCTACCGTCAGGAGGAATTCGGCGGGACGGACGGAAACGAACTATGCAATCTCTGCGGCTCGATGCTTTGTCTCAACTGCCTTTGCAACGGCTGCCGCTGATTTGATGGAAAGAAGGAATTTCTCATGGTCAACAGCATGACAGGATACGGCCGTGCCGTTCAGACTCTGCGCGGGCGTGAGATCACGGCCGAAATCCGTTCGGTCAACAACCGCTTTCTCGACTGCGGCGTCAAGCTGCCGCGGGCATTCTCCTATGCAGAGGATGCCGTCAAGCAAAGGGTCAAGCAGTCCGTCAGCCGCGGCAAGGTGGACGTGTTCGTCACCGTGGTCGCCGCTGCCGATGAGCAGATCAGCGTCCGGCTGAATCGGCCGGTCCTTGAGGGCTATTTGAACGCGCTGCGGACGGTCGCGGCGGACTACGGCGTCCGGGACGAGCTTTCCGCCGTGGATCTTGCGCGGATGCCGGATGTCTTCACGGTCGAAAAGCCCGCCGAGGACGAGGAGCAGAACACGCAGGACATCCTGACGGTTGTCTCTGCCGCGCTTGCTTCCTTTTCGGCCATGCGCGCCACTGAGGGCGCGGCGCTTGCCGCCGACCTTCGAGCGAATGCGGCGCAGATCTTGGAATATGTTGCGCGCGTCGAGCAGCGCAGCCCCGTGACCGTGCAGGAATACCGCGCACGGCTCGAAAACCGGATGCGCGAGGTGCTCTCCGGCACGACCATCGACGAGGCGCGCATTCTGACCGAGGCGGCGATCTTCGCCGATAAGGTCGCCGTGGACGAGGAGACTGTGCGGCTGCGCAGCCATCTGAGCCAGCTCGAGACGCTCCTCTCCGGCGGCGGGGCGATCGGGCGCAAGCTCGATTTCCTGATGCAGGAGATGAACCGCGAGGCCAACACGATCGGCTCTAAGGGCAACGATCTGGAGCAGGCGCGGAACGTTGTTGAGATCAAGGCACTGCTCGAAAAGATCCGCGAGCAGGTGCAGAACATCGAGTGACGCCATGAAGCTCGTGAACATCGGCTTTGGGAATTTGGTCTCCGCGCAGCGGCTGCTGACGGTCGTCAGCCCGGATTCCGCGCCCGTCAAGCGCCTGATCCAAGAGGCAAAGGAGCGCGCCATGCTCATTGACGCCAGCTTCGGGCGCAAAACGCGCTCTGTGCTGGTCATGGACACTGACCACGTTATTTTATCAGCGATCCCGCCGGAGACCGTTGCAAAACGGCTCAACGAAAAGGACGGCGGCATCGATCAGGAGGAAGAAGAGAATTGAAGCAGGGAAGGATCATCGTGATTTCCGGCCCGTCCGGCGTCGGAAAGGGAACGATCGTCAGGGAGCTGCTGCGGCGTGAGCCGACGCTGCGCCTGTCCGTCTCGGCCACGACGCGCGCCATGCGCCCCGGAGAGGTCGACGGAAAGCATTATTTCTTTGTCACTCACGAAAAATTTGAACAAATGATCGAAAACGGCGAGCTGCTCGAGCACGCGTCCTATGCAGGAAATTACTACGGCACGCCGCTCGGGCCGGTCGAGGAGGCGCTGGAGAACGGCGTTTCCGTCGTGCTCGAGATCGACGTTCACGGCGGCCTTCAGGTGATGGAGCACCGGCCGGACGCCATTTCGGTCTTCATTGCTCCGCCGTCGTACAAGGAGCTGCGCCGCCGCCTGACCGGGCGCGGCGACACTGCGCCGGAGGTGGCCGAGCGCCGCCTGAAGATCGCGGTCGATGAATGCCGGGTCGCCCCCAAATATCGTTATACCATTGTAAATGATACCGTTGAGCAGGCTGCCGCGCGGATTCAAGCCATTTTGACGGCCGAGCGCTGCCGCTCTGCGTATTGTCCGATTGAACTGTAAGGAGGAACTTATTATGCTTTATCCCGCTATGTCCGAGCTGCTCAAGCATATTGACAGCCGCTATCTGATGGTCAACGTCGTCGCGCGCCGCGCCCGACAGATCTCCATCGAGTCCGAGACGTTCCATATTCCGCTTTCGGACAAGCCCGTGACGCTCGCCATTCGCGAGGTCGCCGAGGGCAAGCTTGCCGCAACGATCAACGACTGACATATTTCCCACTACTAACCAAGAAGATCCATGTGCTGCACCGTCTTATGCAGAATTTGCCGCGCCAACGGTGCGACAAAATGCATGAAGACTTTCAGCAAATTTCAGTATGAGTTTCTGCCGCTAGGAGGGCTGCTATGGTCGCAAAAATTGCCGTTTCGGCCGCAATTTATGCCATTGACAAGCCCTATGACTATCGCGTTCCGCCTACGCTTCGGGTCGAGCCGGGGCAGCGCGTGCTTGTCCCCTTTGGGCAGGCCAACAAGCGTACGGAGGGCGTCGTGCTCTCCGTCGAAGAGGGCGCGGAGGAGGGGCTGAAGCCCGTCCTGCTCGTGCTCGATGCCGAGCCGCTGCTCGACGCGCGTATGCTGCGAACGGCGGCCTTTCTGCGCGAGCGGTATTTTTGCACCTTCTATGACGCGGTCAAGGCCATTCTCCCGGCGGGCGTTTGGTTTCGCGAGCAGGCGACCTACCGCATCGCGCAGCCTGACTGGCAGGGGCAGATCCACCGGAAGCCCGGCGCCGTCGCCGTGATGCAGGCGATCGCCGATCGGGGCGGCGCGGCGCAGCTCGAGGATCTGCGCCGGCAATTTACGCCCGAGGCGCTTGAGGACGCTCTGCGATACCTGCTGAGAAAAAAGCTCCTCTCCGAGGAAACAAACCAAAAGCGACGCGTTTCGGACAAAACCGAGCGCATCGTCGCGCTTGCGGTCTCCGCCGAGGAGGCGCAGCGCTATATTCTGGCGCACCGCCGCTCCGCACCGCTGCAAGCAGCCGTTTTGGAGCTGATGACGACCGTCGGCGCCTGCTCCGGCAAGGACGTGTGTTACTTCACCGGCGCGACGAATGCTGTTTTGAACCGTCTGCAGCGGCTCGGCTATGTTGAGCTGCACGAGCAGGAGCTGTTCCGCGTCCGCGAGACCGAGCCAGCCAAGCTCGACGGGCCGCTTGTGCTCAACGAGGAGCAGCAGCGCGCCTACGAGGGTCTGGCAACCCGTCTGGCGACCGGGACGTTTGGCGTTTCGCTGCTCTACGGCGTGACCGGAAGCGGCAAGACGTCGGTTTATATCAGGCTGATCTATGACTGCCTGCGCGCCGGGCGCTCTGCCTTGCTGCTTGTGCCGGAGATCGCGCTGACGCCACAGCTATTGTCGCTGTTTGCCGCGCATTTCGGCAAAAAAACCGCGGTGATGCACAGCGGACTGCGCATCACTGAGCGCTATGACACATGGAAGCGCATCCGCTCCGGCGAGGCGACGGTCGTGTTGGGTACCCGCTCTGCGGTTTTTGCGCCGTTGGTGCGCCCCGGGCTTTTGATCCTCGACGAGGAGCAGGAGCATACCTTCAAATCCGAAAACTCTCCCCGCTATCATGCCCGCGAGGTCGCGATCTTCCGTGCGTCGCAGGTCGGCGCGCAGGTCGTGCTCGGCTCTGCAACGCCGTCCGTCGAGACGATGTACCGGGCAAAAACGGGTGTTTATCAACTATACACGCTGAAAAACCGGTTCAACCGGCAGAGTCTGCCCCCGGTTTCCGTCATCGACATGAAGCAGGAGCTGAAGGCCGGAAACCCCACGGCCATCAGCGAGCCGCTGCTGTCGGGTCTTCGACAGAACCTGCTTGAAGGTCGGCAGTCGATCCTGTTTCTCAACCGTCGCGGGACGAGCCGAATGCTTGCCTGCGTGGAATGCGGCTATGTTCCGGTCTGCCCGGCCTGCACCGTCAATTTGACCTATCATCAGGCGAACGGACGGCTCATGTGCCATTACTGCGGCCACAGCGAACCGCTGCCCGGGCGCTGCCCTGTCTGCGGCGGCCATTTGAAGCAGCTTGGCTTCGGCACACAGCGGGTGCAGGAGCAGCTCGCGGAGCTTTTGCCCGAGGCGCAGGTGCTGCGCATGGACGCCGACACGGTTTCGGCTTCACACCCGCATGAGGAGCTGCTGCGGCGCTTCCGCGAGGAAAAGATCCCCATTCTGCTTGGCACACAGATGGTCACGAAGGGGCTGAACTTTGAAAACGTCACGCTCGTCGGCGTGCTGGATGCCGATATGTCGCTTTATGTCGGCTCCTACCGCGCCGCCGAGACGACGTTCAGCACGGTCACGCAGGTGATCGGACGCGCCGGTCGCGGCAAGATCAGCGGGCGCGCTATGATCCAAACCATGACGCCCAAGAATCAGGTGATCGAGCTGGCTGCCAGGCAGGATTATGACGCTTTTTACGAGGCGGAGCTGCCCATGCGCGAGCTGCGCGGCTGTCCGCCGTTTCGCGACCTGATCTGTCTGACCTTTCAGGGCAGACAGGAGGAGCTTGTGCTCGCTGCGGCGAAGCGTTTTCGAGACGCACTGGCTGCGCGCCTCTCCCTTCCGGAAAACAGCGGCGAAACGGTCGTTTTGCTCGGCCCTGCGCCGGCGCAGGTCGCGCGGATCAATTGGAACTTCCGCTGCCGCCTGACCCTGAGCTGCAAAAACACGCGCTCGCTGAGGCTGCTGCTGAGCCGCCTCATGCAGGGCTTTTCAAAGGATAAATGTAACCGGGGCGTCTGCGTTTATGCCGACGTCAACGGCAACGAATAGGAGCATATAACATGGCATTAAGAAAAATTTTCACGGTCGAGGATCCTGTGCTGCATAAGGTCTGCCGGCCGGTGACCAAGCTGGATCAGCGTCTGTTCGATCTGCTTGACGATATGAAGCAGACGCTTGTCGACGCGAACGGCGTTGGCCTCGCCGCGCCGCAGGTCGGCATTCTCCGGCGCGTCGTCCTGGTCGACACCGGCGAGGACATTGTCGAGCTCATCAACCCGCAGATCGTCGAAACCTCCGGCGAGGAGGAGGACGTGGAGGGCTGCCTGAGCGTTCCGGGCGAATACTGGATGGTCAAGCGCCCAAGCTTTGCGCGGGTTCGCGCGATCGACCGCGACGGCAACGAGTTTGAGCTGTCCGGCGAGGGGCTGACCGCCCGCTGCATCTGCCACGAGTGCGACCACCTCGACG